>Ga0209573_1000522_pt1 | contig 79723 bp, 72 predicted proteins | sample TNRBio252014_DNA_FD_185870 | JGI IMG/M metagenome (GOLD analysis project Ga0209573, IMG submission 185870) | Wastewater treatment Type I Accumulibacter community from EBPR Bioreactor in Madison, WI, USA - TNR Reactor_6/25/2014_ DNA (SPAdes)... | ecosystem: Engineered > Bioreactor > EBPR >... | reverse complement strand
TCGAGATACGGTTGCCAAAATCAATACCGATGAAACATACAAAAAGGAGCTACAATCCCTCTTGACACTCAATTTCCAAACCTTTGCACAAAATTGAAAATCACAAAACCTCATGACCGTCAGTATATATATGACAAGAATAGCGCTGGCAGAGCGTAGTCGAAGTTCGGTGGCTGAACTATTCGGCGGATTTTTCTAACAGCCGCCCTGCCATGCGAGAATCATGGAGGAACTCACGGGATTGCGTAAATGCTGGTTTTACAAGGGGTTGCTCCACCCTTGAATGAATGGCAAAGCCCCGTAGGGGCGACATCTTAGTAGAAATCGGTTTCCAAATTTACAGAAAGCCCCGTAGGGGTGGCATCTATATATGACAAGAATAGCGCTGGCAGAGCGTAGTCGAAGTTCGGTGGCTGAACTATTCGGCGGATTTTTCTAACAGCCGTCCTGCCATTATAGAACAACACATCATACTGGCGGTGTCAATAATACCAATTAGGAATTAAGCACATGTTTTATCCATCAACGCTTCCACAACCTTTGGATGTTGAAAGGTTGATTTAACTTCGTCAGTTCGCTTTGCTCATGTCAACACCTAAAAGGTTGAAAACGAGTAATATAAACCGTAATTTTCCTTAATTGGTATAAGGTAGAGACGACTTCAATACAACAAACGGATTATGCGCAAGCCACCCTTCTTCCGAAGAGGCCGGCGCTCATTTTGGATGAATCGGGATATTCCGTTTCGTTTAGACTGTCATGATAGGCTTACAATATTGGATAAGTGGGCAACATTTCTAGTAGATACTTAGATACTCCAGTAAGTGTTTAGAAACGAATGGCAATTAAAAAATGTTCGATGTCACGCACCAAAGCCGCTTTTAGGCTTGCACGGCCTGCATCTCGAAGATCGTTATGCCGTGTATTTTTGAGCCAAATAACCTGCGTTCTAAACTGTGCGGCCTCTTCCGCACTGGGGAGAACACCCTTATCTGCCTCAAACTCATCCGCTCGAAAAGACAATACAGGTGGATGTATTTGGCGGGGAATTGGAAATCTACGATGGTCGAACGTAATTACAGCGTCAATTTCACTCGGAAATGATTGGGCATAGTGCAGCGAAATATCCCCTCCGTTTGAGTGCCCAAGCAAAAGCCACTTTGCCGTTTTGGTTTTTGGAAAGCGGGCATGTAGATAAGCCCGAACAAATTTGAGGTTCTTTACACCACGCTCCCAAACGGGCATCCTTGCGGAATAGATGTCGCCAGAACCTGCAATAGGAGGATCTTGAGGTTGCTCATGCTGAATTCCAACCACCAGAAACCCATTTTTTGTTAAGGCTCGTGCAAGAAACGTGTATTCCGTATTGCTGCCATTGTAGCCTGCACTCAGTAGAGCAACTTTTGTGTAGGCGTTTTCAGCAAGACCTGCCGGCGTGTATATCTCTATCGGGATTGCACGATTTTGTTCGTCATCTGTTAATTCAACGCTTTCTTCGTTGCCACAGGGGTATTTCTTGGGTAACGAAGCACAGCCCGTGGCGTATAGCACGAGAAGAACGAACAAGAAGTGCTTCATTTTCCTTCCAATTCGGCAGCTTTTTTCAGGAAATAATCGGCACGGAGTGGTTGAAGTTTGGCCAAACGTTGATATACCGAGATGGCCGCGCTAAATTGTTTTTGGGTTGTGAAGATACGTGCAAGGGTTTCCGACACCATATCTTCTGTGTCTGTTTCTTCGTCTTCGAGCGGTTTACTTTCAATTGCCTCTGGATTTGGGACGATTCGTGGCGCTTGCTCCAATTGCGCAATGAGGTCATCAATATTCTCAAAGACCGTATCTATCTGCGTTTGGGGGCTTAAGCGTGGCGGCTCGATGTACTGAAACGTTTCTTTGAGCGTATGCCAAGAAACTTCGGGATAATTTGGGGCAGTGGTTTGTGGTTCAGCCCATTCAAAATCAACGTTCACTTCCACAATAGGTATTTCGAGTAAGGGTTTAGAAAGAGGGTATTCTATTTGTCTATTTATTTTGTCTTCACTTGTTCGGTTAGCAACCGTTGCTGTTTCAGCGGCGGCTACTGTTTGTGGAGGCAAAACCGTTTTTGGGGGCAGTGGTGGTGGCTTAGCAATAATCGTTTTATGGTGAGGGAGTGGTGGCGGAATTATTTTTTGGGTTATGGGGAGGTTAAGGGGCTGCGGCCGCTCAAAGTTTGGGTTAAAGTCTCCTTGTTTGGCATTTTCGGGAGGATTAGTACGTTTTACAGGCCGCGGTGGAAGCAAGCGGTCTATTTGTCGGCGAATAAAGGTGCTATTCGGAACCAAGAACCAAGCATGTTGCCACGCATTCAGCGCCTCATCCGTTCGTCCCAGTTTTTCTGCCGTTTCTGCAAGGAGGATGAACAGCGGGGCATGTGCCGGAAACGACCTTGATGCCTCGCGCAATAGTTTCAGGGCCTCCTCCATTCTCCCCTGATCTATAAAGCGGTGAATATTATTCAGACGTTGGGTAAGCATACACCTTAACGGTTCTCCGTTTTCTTGGTCAAAGAGGTAAGAAAACAGGATGCGGAAGAAGAAATTGCCATACGTTTAGACTGCACCTGCTTTACGAGCCGTCCAAAACTGTTGCAAATTGTAGCCACTCACCAAAGCAAATCCAGCGGCAAACATTGCTTGAAACGGAACCGCCGCCCATTCCCCAATGTAGATCGTCATGATTACTCCGGCAATACAATATAAGGCAGCAAATGCCTCTAACCAGACTACGGGAGAAATCTTTTTGTTGGAATACTTGTTTTTGGAGGATATTGCCGCCTGCACGTTTGTGGCTTTATCGCTCAGTTTCGGCGTGCGCACAAACTCGGTCTTTTTCCCACGAAAAGCCTGCAAAACAGCGCGGGTGTTGTTAATAGAAAGCCCCATACTGCCTGCCATAAAGCCGGGTAATACCAAAAGGCGTTTGGCCCAATTGGGGTACAAGGCGCGTTGTGCAAAAATCTGGGTAAGTACAACGCCTGCAAAGGCCAAAAACCCAAGACCTAAGACGGCAAAATACGCATCTCCAGGCCCCATACCCATCCACCGGAGTACCAATAACGGGACATGGATAAGGGCAACCATCACGACAAAGGGAAAAACAATAAAATTGGTGATGTGGAAGGTGCCTTCAATTTTGACTTTGAGCGGCTGTTTTGCCTTCCAAAGCATCTTAAGCAATTTGAAAGACGTTTCGGCAGCGCCTTTTGTCCAACGGAATTGCTGGGTACGCAACGCCGCCATATCAACCGGAAGTTCGGCTGGTACTTCTACCTCGTTCAGGTATTTAAATTTCCAACCCTTCATTTGTGCGCGATAGCTCAAGTCCAGGTCTTCCGTTAGGGTATCACTCTCCCATCCTCCAGCATCTTCGATACATTCCCGTCGCCAGATGCCCGCCGTGCCATTAAAATTCATAAAGCACCCCGTGGTATTCCGCACATATTGTTCAATGGCAAAATGCACGTCCAAACTCGCCGCCTGAATTCGGGTAAGATAAGAGGCATCCCCATTGATATGCCCCCAACGGCTTTGTACCAGACCCACCTTCTGATCTTCCAAGAAGTGAGGAACCAAGCGGCGTAGGTATTCTGGGGAGGGCGTAAAATCGGCATCAAAAATGCAAATAAGATCACCTTTTGCGAAGGTCATGGCATTTTGAAGGGCGCCAGCCTTGTAGCCGGATCGGTCGGTACGATGTACATGGATGATGTCTAACCCGCGCTTTTGCCAATACGCCACCCGCTTTTCGGCAATGTCTTTGGTGTCATCCGTAGAGTCATCCAAAACCTGAATTTCCAACTTGTTACGCGGATAGTCCAACTCGGCACAAATGTCAATAATCCGCTCCGCCACATAGGATTCATTAAACATGGGCAATTGGACGGTGACAATTGGCCAAGAAGCATTGGGGGTTGCAAGGTCATCCGGATCGGGCACGGGGCCATCAATCAAGCGGCTTTTGCGTGCAAAACCTACGGCGAGGCCAAGTAAATTCAGGCCATAAATAATGATTACGGCCATAGAGGTGGCGTATAGCACGGCAACAATAGTGGGCCAAGGAAGGCTGCTCATGTATGATGCAGGTTGGGTTTTGGGTGAATCCGCTTTGGAAATTACCAATCGGAGGTAGCGGCTGTAAATATATCGTTTGCGATGTTTTCGAGCACTTCTTTCGCGGTCTGGTATTCTGTTTTTCGGCTATCGTTGGGGTCATATTCTGCCGACTGCGAGAAGTCCCGCCGGAAGATTTCTTTTTGGTCTAATTGGTTTGTGTAAGTCGCTGTTACGGATAAACTTACGCGGTTTCGGGTGGCTTGTTCGGTATTAGAAACGGCCCCGGGTTGGTTGGTGTATTGCCGGATGCTGCATACGACCACCACATCGGCATCAAAATCGTTTTGCATTAACCGGAGACGGGTTTGCCGAACGAATTTATTGATCAACGCATTGCTGAGTACATCCCCTAATGCGGGTTGACCGCTATTGCTTTGGTCTTCGATGGTTGGAATGGCGATGGTTTTTATCTTTTCGTCTATCGAAGTACCTGATAGGCTATAATACCCACATCCGGCATTCAGAACCATGCTCCCAAGCAACAGCAAGACGTTAAAAATACGGCCACTTGATGGCTTCATCTGGATTTTGTTTAAAAGATTCATCACACATGGCGTGGTGGGAGTTTTTCCTCTGCCTCTTCCTGTAATGTAGGGATGCCCAATTCACTAATTTTCCGGTAGAGGGTGCGTTCACTGATTCCCAAAGCTTTAGCCGTTAAGCGGCGGTTTCCTTCAAAGCGGTGCAAACCTTCGCGGATCAATCTTTCTTCCATTTCTTGAAAGGTTGGGAACTTTTCAAAAACAAGGGCTTCTTGAGGTTTTGGGTCTTCATCCTGAATTGCAGCTTCCTCGATGGCTTCCGGAACAACAGATGCTGGGAAAGATACGGTCTCTGGAAGGCGGTTTGAAAACGCTTTTGTGTCCCGATTTTGCACCTCCGGCCACTGCAAATCGGTGGCGGGCGGTGGTAATAGGTTTCTTCCAGAAGCCCCGGCAGGATAAACCCACTGTACGTCTTCGTCCAATGGTTGGGGCGCAATACTGGCATATCGTGCAACACCTTCTTTTGTGGCAAGCGCGTGCAAGGCTGCTTTTACGTCGCGCATGTCCAATTTGATCTCCAAAAGGAGGCGGTAGAGCAACTCTGGGGTTTGGCCAAAGCCCCCCTCGCTATGCGGATTGGTCGAAACCATCAGCGCTTGGTTGGCCGTTACGCCACGGAGAAAAGGCTGGAGGTCGCCTATGGAGATGATCTCATGCCGGATCAATACAGTGGCTTGCTCTGCGGTATTGCGAAGCTCGCGGATGTTTCCCGGCCAACGATAATTTTCCAACAAGGCTTTTGCCGATTCGTCTAATTTTTTTCGTGGGGCATTGTACTGCTGCCCAAATCGGAAAAGAAAATGGTCAAAAAGCGGTAAAATGTCCTCCTTGCGGTTGCGAAGTGGTGGAACGTGTAACGTAACGGTGGAGAGGCGATAATACAAGTCTTCTCGGAAACGCCCCGACCGGACTTCTTCGGCCAAATTGCGGTTTGTGGCTGCAACAATGCGCGTATTCACTTTTTGGGACTTCGAGGAGCCTACACGGCTAAACTGTCCAGACTCTAATACCCGTAGCAATCGTACTTGTGCGGGCATGGGTAATTCGCCAATTTCATCCAAAAAAATGGTGCTATTGTCTGCTTCTTCAAAATATCCAGCCCTGCGTTCGGTTGCGCCAGTATAAGACCCTTTTTCGTGTCCGAACAACTCGGATTCGATCAAACCTTCTGGAATTGCACCGCAGTTGACCACCACCATTGGGCGGTGTCTCCGCGAAGAAAGCCCGTGTAATGCCTGTGCGATGAGTTCCTTACCGACGCCACTTTCCCCCTCGATCAATACCGTAATATCGCTGGGGGCCACCATACGAACGCGGTCAATCAGTTGCCAAAGTGCTACCGAGTTTCCACGTAGCCCAAATCGTTCTTGAAGCGCTTGTCTATCCATGTTTTCCTAACATTTGAAGTCCTTATCCTAATTTATGCGACAAGGCTTACGTTTCGCTTTAAGATAAGTGACACAATGGCAGAAAGTTTCCCTTCTTCGGCGATCTTGTCATGAAAACGCACATTACTCCAAGAAAAAACCCCTTACACCTTGGGTATAAGGGATTTAAAAACAGTGCGATAGGTCTATGTGTGCTTAAAGCGGGATGTTACCGTGTTTTTTCTTCGGATTATTCACCACTTTATTTTTCAGCATTTCCAAGCCAGCAATGAGCCGTTTACGGGTTTCTTCGGGCTTAATGACATCGTCCACAAAGCCCCGTTCTGCTGCAATGTAGGGATTGGCAAACTTTTCGCGATACTCTTGGATCAAGGCTTCGGCAGCCGCTTCTTTGTTTTCGGCCTCTGCGATTTGCTTTCGGAAAATAATCTCAACCGCCCCTTTTGGCCCCATAACGGCAATCTCGGCGGTTGGCCATGCAAAGTTGAGGTCACCACGAATGTGTTTGGAGTTCATCACGTCATAAGCACCGCCATAGGCTTTACGGGTAATCACCGTAAGACGCGGAACGGTAGCCTCGCAAAAGGCATACAACAACTTTGCACCATGCCGGATAATGCCGCGCCACTCCTGATCGGTTCCGGGCAAGAACCCCGGTACGTCTTCAAAAACCACCAAGGGGATATTAAAGGCATCGCAGAACCGTACAAATCGTGCGCCCTTGTTGGAGGCATCAATGTCCAAAACCCCTGCCAAGACCGCTGGTTGGTTGGCCACAACCCCGATCGGGCGGCCATTTAAGCGGGCAAAGCCAACCACAATATTGGCGGCAAAATCTGGATGAATCTCAAAGAAATTACCGTCATCCACAATTTGCCGAATCAAATCCTTCATTTCGTAAGGCTTGTTGGGGTTTTCCGGCACAAAATCGTTTAAGGCTGGGATCATCCGATCTGCTGGATCCGATGTTGGAAAAACGGGCGGCTGTTCTTCACAGTTTTGCGGGATAAAGGAGAGCATTTCCCGAATCCGGAAAAGGCAATCGGCCTCGCTTTCGCAGGCAAGATGCGCCACGCCACTTTTAGAAGCGTGTGTATCCGCCCCTCCCAATTCCTCGGCGGTGACTTGCTCGTTGGTTACGGTTTTCACCACATCGGGGCCAGTCACAAACATATAACTGGACTCTTTGACCATGAATACAAAGTCTGTGATGGCGGGGCTATACACTGCACCACCTGCGCAAGGTCCTAAGATGGCCGAAATTTGCGGAATCACACCGGAAGATAGGGTGTTCAAGAGGAAAATATCCGCATATCCTCCCAAAGACATGACACCTTCTTGGATACGTGCGCCACCAGAGTCGTTCAGGCCAATGACCGGTGCTCCATTGTCCATCGCCATTTTCATGATTTTTACGATCTTTTCGGCATGGGTTTCCGAGAGGGAGCCACCGAATACCGTAAAGTCTTGGCTAAACACATAAACAATGCGCCCATTAATCGTTCCGTAACCCGTTATAACGCCATCACCGTATGGCCGATCTTCTTCCATACTGAAATCGCGGCTACGGTGACGAACAAACATGCCCATCTCCTGAAACGACCCCGGATCTAAAAGCAGGTCTATCCGTTCGCGTGCAGTCAGTTTACCTTTCGCGTGTTGCTTTTCAATCCGTTTGACACCACCCCCCAACATTGCCTCGGCACGACGGGCTTCCAAGTCCTGAAAAATTGATGACATAATAGAAAAGGTTAATTCACAAAAAGAGCAGGGAAAGGGTACACCATGATACAGCGATTCGGCATCGTAACGCTTGAAGATTCGCTGATTTTGTTGAAAACGAAACAAGAAGATCGGGTTTTATATCCGTGAAGTTGCTTTTCTACATGGCTTACCCGTCCGTAGAATGGATTAAACCTTTTGCAGCAGCATACCCTCTATGGTTCATTCCTCCATTTATAAACAAATGCATCTTATGAAATCAATTTCATCCTTCAATACCTTTTCCATTGGAGTAACCGAGCAAAAAGCTTACAAAGGCGGCCTTAGTTTTGCCCCTTTAAGCCCAATTCCAGCAGACGTTTCTCCCAGGTTGCAGAACCGCTTGGCGCAAATTGCTGAACGTTATACACGATTAACGGGGATCGCAGCCTCTTTATGGACGGGCGACCCGCTGAACCCGCCGCCGCCACGGTTCGAGCGGGTAATGAGCCAAATTGGTGTGGTTGCAGACCGATACAACACCCTCTTAGCACGAGCGTAATACGACATTGGGCAGTCTCGGAAGGACTGCTTTTTTTTGGTGTAAGAAGTTTTCTTGTTGTATAGAAACTGAAAAACGGCTTGCACGAACGCAACAAAACGATTAGTTTACAACCGAAAATCTCCCAAAATGTCGTAACCTTCTAAACAACGTAAAAATGCATACCGTAGCCGATATCCTAAAGCGTAAAGGTTCTAACGTCTATTCCGTTTCTCCTAACACCCTGATCAGAGATGTTTTGTATATGATGAACGAAAAAAATATTGGGGCTGTTGTGGTTATGGAAAAGGATCAATATTTGGGCATTTTTACCGAACGTGTTTATGCACGCCGTGTGGTGATCAAGGGCAAATCATCCAATAAAAACGTTGTCGGGGAAGTTATGGCAACCGACTTCCCACGGGTAAGCAAACGGGATAAACTCAACCATTGTATGCACCTGATGACCACAAATAACCTACGCTATCTCCCTGTTTTTGAAGGAGATGTCTTTATCGGCATTGTCTCCATTATAGACGTGGTACTGGAGGAATTAGAAATGCAGAAGGAATTGGTGGAACATATGCAAAATTACATTTCCGGTTAAAAAGACCCTTCATAACAAAGCTGGCCAAATTCCATTTTCTTTTAAAAGAGCGTCGCCTTGGTATAACGTACTTCTTGGCGCTTCGCTCATCCAAAAGCGCCTTTTATGTAGCGCTGTGTAAGTTCGTGTTGCGGGCTATGGAAGAGGTTTTGGGTTGGCGCATACTCAATCAATTCGCCGAGGTACATAAAGGCCGTAGCATCTGCTACCCGCTGGGCTTGTTGCATATTGTGGGTGACAATGACCACCGCATACTTTTCCCGAAGTTGACGCATCAATTCCTCAATTTTCAAGGTACTGATGGGATCGAGGGCTGCACAAGGCTCGTCCATCAAAATCACCTCCGGCTCAATGGCTATGGCGCGCGCAATACAAAGCCTTTGTTGTTGACCGCCGGACAATTCAAGAGCGGGCTTGTCTAACCGATCGCCGACTTCATCCCACAAATAGCACGATTTTATGGCTTGTTCTACCCGTTCTCGGATTTCCTCTTTGTCGCCCATTTTGTTGATTTTCAGCCCATAGGCCACGTTTTCAAAAATGGATTTGGGAAATAAATTGGGTTTTTGGAACACCATGCCCACTTTTTTGCGAACCTCTACCACATCTATTTTTTGCGCCAGAATAGCGTGCCCATCTAATAGAATCTCGCCCGTAACCTTGGCTTGTGGCGTGAGATCGTGCATCCGATTAAGTGCCCGTAGAAGGGTGGACTTTCCGCATCCAGAAGGCCCAATGAGCGCTACAATATTTTGATCTGGAAACGTAATGGAGACGTTTTTGAGCACTTGTTTTCCTCCAAAGGAAATGTCCAAGTTGCGAACCACCAATTTCTCGGTCATAATTAAGGTGTTTGTCAACCCCATTAGGCTGGGGATTGGGCTTGATAGCGGTATCTAATTTGTATGGCCATAAAGTTCAGCAGCGTAATCATGCCCAGAAGCGTCAGTGCAGTGCCATAGGCCAAGGGTCGGACTTCTTCAATTGCATGGTGTTGTGTTGCAAGAACGTACAGATGGTAGGGCAAAGCCATAAAGCTATCCCAGACCGTACCGGGCAGATAACGCAAATAGTAGGCCACGCCTGTAAAAAGAATGGGAGCCGTCTCGCCGGCAGCACGCGACAAGCCAAGCATCACACCAGTCGAAATGCCGGGGAGGGCTGGCGGCAAAACCACGCTCACAATGGTTTCCCACTGGGTTGCGCCTAATGCAAGAGCACCTTCGCGGTAGGACTTTGGAACGGTCTTGAGGGCTTCCTCCGTGGCGGTAATGATATAGGGCAAACTCAAAAGACCAAGGGTTAAACCAGCAGACAAGACCGATGTCCCAAAGTGTAGCCCTTCCACGAACAAGGCCACCCCAAATAAGCCATAAATGATGGACGGCACACCCGCAAGGTTACGAATGGACGCTCGAATTAAGCGGCTCAGGAAATGGTCGCGGGCGTATTCACTTAGATAAATGGCGGAGGCCACACCAACAGGTACGGCAAAAAGTGCCGTAATCAAGGTGACAAAGGCCGTTCCTACCACCGTCGGAAAAATACCGCCCGTAGTCATACCTTTTTGCGGAAAGGTCGTCCAAAATGCCCAATTCAGTGTATGACCCCCTTTCACGAACAAGTCGGCAATCAGCCAAAAAATCAAAAGCACCACCGCCAAGGTGATCAGGCGTAAAACACCAAACCCGAAATATTCAATCCGTTTTGAGCGCGTCATGCTTGGTGTCGGAATTTTGCAGCCAAATACTCGGCTGTTAGGTTAAACAAAAGGCTGATGATAAATAAGGTAGCACCAATAGCAAATAGGCTAAAGTAGTGGGTGGTTCCAAAGGGCACTTCACCCATTTCGATGGCCATAGTGGCGGTCATCGTGCGTACAGCGTCAAACAAGCTATCGGGTACTTCGAGCGCATTTCCGGTGGCCATCAATACGGTCATGGTTTCCCCGACCGCTCGGCCTACACCCAAAACGCCTGCTGCCACAATACCAGACCCTGCGGCAGGTAGGGTTACTCGAACTAAGGTTGTCCATTTATTGCTGCCAAGCGCATAGGATGCCTCCCGATAAGCACGTGGAACGGCGCGTAGTGCGTCTTCGGCAACCGTTACAATAGAAGGCAGGGCCATTATGGCCAATAATATCGCGCCATTTAGGGCCGTAAAACCATTGGAAAGGGCAAAGGTTTTTGCCAAAAAAGGCCCAATCACCACGATGCCAATAAAGCCCACCACCACCGAAGGAATGCCTGCCAATAACTCGATAATGGGACGTACCACGCCTCTCATCCTCGGCGATGCAACCTCCGAGAGATAAGCCGCTAAAGCGATTCCCACAGGAAAAGCAATAAACATGGCCGCCACTGTGACCAACATGGTTCCCGCCAACATGCTACCGATTCCAAAAGACGGTGCGTTTAAGGCACTTGGATTCCATGTTGACGTAAAAAAGAATTGAAATACCGAAACTTCCCGAAACATCTGTAAGCCATTCCAAGCCAACAGTGCGAATATCCCCACCAAGACCACCACCGATAAAAAGGCCGCTGTCTTGACCAAGAACTTAAACAGCCGATTAAAAAAGTGGCGTTTTTGGTTCTCGAAAAGATTGGCTGGCGTTAAGTCCTTATTTCCCATGAACTGGTTGTGCTTTAGGGACGACATCTGCGCCCGGTGCAATGGCCAACGGGCCTTCTACGGGGATATAGCCACTTTCCCGAATGATGGCTTGGCCTTTTTCGGAGCGCTCGAACCGGAGGAACGACGCCAAAGCGCCGCGTGCAGGACCATTGAGGAAATGATAAAGCGGGCGCTTTAGCGGATACAACCCACCCGTAACTGCTGCTCGATCTAAGGGGGAGACTCCTTCACCAAGACCAAGAGACACGACCGATATGCCGGCAGTAGGCTTGTTGTTGTGCTGGACATAGCCCAAACTCACGTAGCCAATCCCACCAACGTCCTGTTTCACGGCTTCTACAATCTGGGCAGTTCCATTCATACCCTTTACTTTGGGAGAATACTCGGCCTTCAAGACTTTTTCCCGCAAATAAACATACGTCCCAGAGTTGCTTTGGCGACCATACAGCGAGATCATGCGGTCTGGCCCACCCACTTCTTTCCAATTTTGAATTTCGCCACGGTAAATTCCCGCTATCTGATCCAATGTTAGTGCTTTAATCTTGAGGGATGGGTGAAGGATAAAGACCAAAACATCTTCAGCAAAGACCACTGGAACCGGACGAATGCTTCGCGCTTTCGCCATCTCATGCTCCTTGTCACTCATGTCGCGGGAGGAATTTGCAATATCGGTTTTGCCATTAAGCAAGGCCGCAATGCCGGATCCAGAGCCGCCGCCTTTCACCGAAACAGAAATCCGGTGTTCGTGGTGCATAAATGACTCTGCCAGAGCCATTACCACCGCAACTTCGGAGTCCGACCCCTTAATTTGAATTTGTTCGATGGTCTTGACCGGACGACAAGCGACGATTGCGCTTAATAAAAAAAGCAAGACTAAACTACGCATCATAATTGCCTCATTTGATTTTGGCGCATGATACGTCAGTTATAACCAAGAGAAATTAATGGAAGATTATAAGCTGGTGGATTTTAGGTATAGTAATAATAAGGTTATACAGCGGTTATAAATCCATAACCTAATGTTTATGATTTGTTAATACAGCACATGAGTAAGGCTCTTTTTATGGGCCAAGTTCTTCAGACGGTGCTAATTCATTTTCCATGACCACCGCATTAAGCAAGATTTTTGAAACAGGGCATGCGCTGGCAATTTGCATCAAACGTTTTTGTTGTTCTTCGTCGAGGGCTGGGTTAAATGAAAACCGACGTACGATGGTGGTGGTCACTGGCCCATTTTCTGTTTTCTCTTGAAAGAAATTAAGGCGTATCGAACTGTTTTCGATGGGCCATCCTTTTCGCTCCGCATACATCCGCAGGGTGATGGAAATACAACTCCCTAAAGCGCTCAAAAGCAATTCATAAGGATTCGGAGCGGTGTTCTGCCCGCCCAATTTTAGGGGTTCATCAGCAGATAACGCAAATACCCCCGAAGTGATTTCTGTGCGGTAGGGCACGTTTCCCGAAACCACCTTGACGTCTTCCTCTAAGATAAAGCGCTGCATGGCGGTTAGAACTTTAGGTGTCGCACCGTTTGGGCGTTATTGATCAATTGTTTGAGGGAGTCTATCCCAATCCTGACATGTTCATCCACAAAATGTTTTGTGACCTTTTTATCACTTTCTTCGGTTTTGATGCCTTCTGGGATCATCGGAACATCCGAAACAAGGAGCAGAGCGCCCGTTGGCATTTGGTTTTTGAACCCTGCAACAAAGATGGTGGCCGTCTCCATATCTATGGCCATTACCCGTAGGGAACGTAGATAGCTCTTAAAGTCTTCTTTGTGTTCCCAAACACGGCGGTTGGTGGTATAAACGGTTCCAGTCCAATAGTCCATCTCATGTTCTCGAATGGTGGTCGAAACGGCTTTTTGCAGGGCAAAGGCTGGAAGAGCTGGCACCTCGGCGGGTAAATAATCATTACTTGTCCCTTCCCCGCGAATGGCAGCGATGGGCAAAATCAGGTCACCCACTTTGGTTTTTTTGGGTTGAAGGCCACCGCATTTGCCCAAAAACAAGACCGCTTTGGGGTTTATGGCCTCTAACAAGTCCATCATGGTTGCTGCATTGGGGCTTCCCATACCAAAGTTGATGATGGTGATGCGGTCGTGTGTTGCGGCCATCATCGGACGATCTTCGCCATAAATCGGAACGCCGTGCCACTCGGCAAACATCCGAACATAGTTCCCAAAGTTTGTAAGCAGGATATGATCCCCAAACTTTTCCAAAGGCATTCCGGTATAACGCGGCAACCAATTTTCTACGATGGCACGTTTTCTGGTTTTTTCCTCTATAAAATTAGGATCATCCTTAAACGCCGAAAACCGATCGTCTAAAAAGGCTTCTTCCAATAGATTTTTGGTATGCAATGGTTGAGACATAAATCGAAAAGAGTTCAGTTGGGGGAATCTATTTTATGGTACGAGAGCAATTCGTTGGACTGTTTAAAGCGCCGAAGGAAGGTGGTGGAAAGCATCACCGCCGCCGCTGCCAGCCCTAAAATAAGGCCAATCCAAAGCCCTTTTTCACCAAGTCCGACATAAAAAGCCAACCATACGCCCGACGTAATACCAATCCCCCAATACGCCCAGAACCCAATAATGGCAGGCGTGCGGGTGTCTTTTAGTCCACGGAGGGCACCAGAACTGGTGACTTGCACAGCATCGAACAATTGGAAGATGGCCGCTAAGGCCAACAACAAAGACGTAAGGGCTACAACTTCCGCATTTTTTGGATCCCTCACGTCTAAATAAAGCCGAATAATCCATTCTGGAATCAATAAGAAAAACAAACCAATGCTCATCATCACGGCTGCCCCCATGACCATGCCCAAGATGCCTGCACGTCGGGCCGCCTCCGGATTTCCTTCGCCGATGGCTTGCCCCACCCGCGTGGTAGAGGCCATTGCAATCCCAACCGCTAACATAAAGGTAACGGAGGCAATATTAATCGCAATTTGGTGTGCGGCCAATGCCGTTTTGGAGATGCTACCCATCAAAATGGCCGTTGCGGCAAACAGCCCCACTTCCACTAAAAAGGCTAAACCAATAGGCGTGCCAATGCGAATCACTTCCTTTAGATACGAAGTGTCTGCCTTAAAAAAATGCCGGAAAAGGTGTAGCTTCCGAAAACGCGGATTTAGATGCAAATACAGGAGCAAAGCCAATAGCATCCAGACGTTAACCAATGTGGTGGCATAGCCAGTTCCGGCCACGCCAAAAGCGGGCACTTGCAGCAAGCCCCAATCCGCACCAAACATCAAGGTCCAATTTGCTACAATATTAACCAAGATGCCAGAGATATTGACCAATAGCCCAATCTGTGGCATGTTAACACTGTCCAACAAACTCCGAACCGCTACAAGCCAAAGGGAAGGAATAAACCCCCAAATAAGGGCTTTCAAGTATTGATCGGCATAGGCAATAACGACGGGTGATTGTCCGGTTGCATAAAGCAGGGGAGCAGTAAAGTAGAGCAGCAACATACTGGGTAGCCCCAACACAAAGACCACCCAAAGCGCCATCCGAAGCGAGCGGCCCATAGCGTCTTCGTCCTTTGCCCCATAAGCTTGTGCCACCATCGGGCCAACCGCCAAAGCAAGCCCCAAGCCAAAACACCAAATGGTCGAATAAGCAGCGACACCAAGCCCCACCCCAGCAATGGCATCCGGGCCAATCCGACCACACATCACGTTGTCTATGAAGGTGAGGGTAACTTGTGCCAATTGCGCCCCCGCCATCGGGAGGGCTAATTTGAAGTGGGCCTTAATCTCGGAACGATGCCGAAAAAGTCTATGTTGACGTAACAAAGTTTCCATACGGGTAAAGGGAAGCAGGCATGATACAGCAAATGTGCATAACCTTTCTTTCCCTCATCGGAAGTTCAAATTTTTGGCTGAATATGGTCGTACCGCCGCAGAGGGCGAGAATGGGATAAGCCATGATTGCCTGCCTCTCCGGAAGGCAAGTAAGACTGTTCGTTTGTTGTATTGCCAAGAAGGTCTTTCGAAAGAGTACTTCAACCACCACTATAGGTTCAAAACCTTCTGAAACACCTCTGTTACCATGAGCGGGGCCATGATGGGGCGATTGCGCTTCATGTCCACAAAGCAAAGGGTAACACTTCCCGAAACCCGCACTTTGGGATCATTGCTTCCATATACCTCGTATGCAATCACCAGCCGCGTTGTAGGCATTTCCTTTACCATCACCTTAATTTCGAGCAATTCATCGTAGAGGCATGGGCGGTGATACCTCAAAGCAGCCTCTACCACCGGCATCATCACGCCAGCGTCTTCCAGATCGCGATAAACCAAGCCCGCATCTCGCAAGGCATCGGTACGCGCTGCTTCAAAATAGTCGAGGTAGTGGGTATGGTAAACCACCCGCATGGGATCACATTCGCGGTATCTTACCCGATGTAAATAGGTATAAACGTACATCAGACTTCCTCAAAAGCACCCATTGCGTCAAAATTGGCGAGGCGTTGTGCCAAAAGTTCTTGTGCCGGCAATTTACTTAATCCAGCTAAAGCGTTTGCAATAGCTCGACCTGTGAATCTAAACGCGGCGGCAGGATCGCGATGAGCACCCCCCAGCGGTTCTTGAATCACCTCGTTGATGATATTCACCTTCATCAGGTCTGGCGCTGTAAGTTTTAAGGCACGAGCGGCGTCCTCTTTATGGTCCCAAGATCGCCAAAGGATGGAGGAGCAACTTTCGGGCGAGATGACCGAGTACCATGCGTTTTCTAACATCAGGATTTTATCGCCCACGCCGATGCCCAAGGCGCCACCGGAAGCCCCTTCTCCGATGACTACCACCACAATCGGGACGGGAAAACGTGCCATTTCTAAAAGGTTCCGTGCAATGGCCTCGGCTTGGCCTCTTTCCTCTGCCTCGATTCCCGGATATGCACCCGGCGTATCCAAAAGGGTGATGATGGGCTTATTGAACTTGGCGGCCATGCGCATTAGGCGGAGGGCTTTGCGGTAGCCTTCTGGATTGGGCATCCCAAAACGGCGGAATTTACGGCTTTTGGTGTCTCGACCCTTTTGTTGACCGATGATCATCACGGTGCGGTCGCGGTCGCCGTATTTACTGCCATTAAAGGTCGCAAAACCGCCTACAATCGCAGGATCGTCTGCAAAGAGGCGATCACCATGTAGTTCCGTGAAGTTGCGCGTCATGCCTTGAATAAAGTCTAAGGAGTATGGGCGGTCTGGATGACGTGCAATTTGTACCCGTTGCCAGCGGGTGAGGTTTTTATAGAGGTTTTGGCGCAGGTTTTGGATTTTCCCTTCCAAAGCAGCAATCGCATCACCGAGGTCTGTAGCGGGGTCATCGGCATCAAATTGGCGCATTTCCATCAAGCGCTTCTCCAATTCGATTATGGGCTTTTCAAAATCCAAAACGTGCATGGTTGTTGTTTTTTGGGTGCAGAGAATGGTAATAAAGTAGTTTACGGATTGACGACAAGAGATGCAACCGTGTTTGGTGAAACCTTTGGAGAAAAGGAATGAATAGTAGATGGCCCAATCAGGGTGTGGTGTTTTTCGGAGAAGAGGTAATGGGTTACATTGGAACGATGTAGCCGCTGCATTGCTGCAAAAACTTGGCTCGGCAAAAGGTCTTCTTCGGCATAAACGACTTCCGAATAATCCTTTTGCGGTGGCGGTTCATCTGCTTTAGCGAGGTGATGCACACATTTCCAAGATTGGCCTTCGGTAAGCAACCGAAAATGACGGGCCGCCCGTTCGGATCCCACAAAAAGAACCTCATGAAGTTGGGTTGATGAGGCTTCTGGCATCCATTTTTTGAGCGATTGTGCTACCGCCGCCATGCCTGCCCGTACATGAACCCCAATTTTCAGTAGCCACACAAATGGTTTGGCATACTGGCCCGCAAAATGCTTTTCCATAAACACCACCATTGCGCCATAAAACAGTTTTACGTAGCGAATGGATTGTTTGTCCGTGCTTTCGCCTTTATAATGTAAAACGGCTGTTTGAGGCGTATAATAGATGCGCCAGTCCGCTTGTTGAATCCTAAAACACCAATCTAAATCTTCCCCATACATGAAATAGGCTGGATCGAAGAGGCCCGCGCCTTGTTTTTTCCCATCCCCCATAATGGCACTCCGCCTTACCATCATACACGAGCCACTAAGGGCATCTACCTCCGCCATCTGGTTTTCGGGGAGGAACGTCATGTTGTATTGACCAAAGATTTTGCTTTTGGGGAAACGCTGGCTTAGTCCTAATATCCGCCAAAGGGCAACCGAAGGTCGCGGGAAGGCACGGCGGCATGTAGGCGAAAAGGAGCCATCCGGATCCAAAATAACGGGTCCCGCCGCGCCACATTCGGGATGATCATCCATAAATTGGGTCATTACGGCGAGAAAATCCTCTCGAATGATGGTATCTGGGTTTAGAATCAGAAAATATGTGCCTTTGGCAAGTTCCATCGCTTGGTTATTCGCAATACCAAATCCGGGATTGTGGGCATTGGCAATGAGGTGTACGTCTGGATGATTTTGCCGTGTGGACGCCACCGAGTCATCCGGCGAGGCATTGTCCACCACCCAAATTTCGGTAGGAACCCCTTGCGCCGCTCGTTTTACCGCACGAATGGCCTGATCCAAATAGGCCGAAACGTTATAACTGACAATGATAACCGATACCCGAACAGGGCCGTTGTGCTCCATCATATGCAAAAAGTTTACCCGCCATTGCGTTCTAAGGTATTTTTAGCAAGCCGAATGGCAACCTCCCGAACGTCTGCATGGCTATATTGTTTCCTAAGATACCCCACAACCCTTGCTTAATAGGTAAACGTTATGACAATTTTGGTTTGGTTTCGCCGAGATTTACGAGTTACAGACCATACAGCACTGCATCAGGCGATTTTGGATGGCCATTCCATTGTTCCGGTGTTCATTTTTAATGACGAGACCATCGTATCCGGTGGTATGGGCGCACCCATCACCCAGTTCTTCTTTGAGTCCGTTCGGGCTTTAGCGGGCAATTTGTCTCATTTGGGCGGTGGATTGGTGCTGCGTCGTGGCGATTTTCTGGCCGAATTGGAGCGGTTGATCGCCGAAACGGGTGCAAGAGCCGTGTATTACAACAAAGACTACGAACCAGATGCGCGGAAAAGAGATGCACGAATCACTACATTTTTAGAGGCCAAAGGCATCACGGTACAAGGATTTAAAGACCAAGTTTTATTCGAAGAAGACGAAATCCTCACCCAGTCCGGTTCTCCGTACACCGTTTTTACCCCTTATAGTCGTTCTTGGTTATCCCGTACATTTGAAATCCCTTTGCCAAATTCGTACCCTGCCCATATTCGCCTATCCGATGGCTTCGAAGCATTGGAAAGTGTGTTTATCCCCGCGCCAGCAGAGCTAAAACTTTTCCCGAGTCGCTATTCTTTTTTGGTGACCCCCGGCGAAAAGGCGGCGCACGACACACTCCAAGCATTTTTAGGACATGCCGCCGGAAGCTATCGCGACCAACGGAATTTTCCGGCCATCAAAGGCACTTCTATGCTCTCTGCTTATTTACGTGCAGGAAGCATCTCCATTCGCGAGGTCTTCCATCGGGCAGTGCAGGCCAAGCAAAATATGTTGCCAGAACAGGCCGCACAAGTGGATGTCTTCATCAGTGAATTAATCTGGCGAGACTTCTATTTTCAGGTCTTATACCATTTTCCGAAGGTTGTTGAGCACGATTTTAAAACTTCCTCCCACCAAATTGCTTGGCGAACAGCTCCAGAAGAACTGCTCGCATGGAAAGAAGGCCGGACAGGATACCCCATCGTGGATGCGGCAATGCGGCAATTGTGCCAACATGGCTGGATGCACAACCGTCTTAGGATGATCACGGCCATGTTCTTAACCAAACATTTGCTCATCCATTGGAAGGAAGGAGAGCGCTTTTTTGCCCATCACCTTATTGATTATGATTTGGCAGCCAACAATGGCGGCTGGCAGTGGAGTGCTTCTACGGGAACAGATGCACAACCCTATTTCCGCATTTTTAACCCCTTTGAGCAATCCCGCCAGTTCGATCCAGAGGGTTCTTTCCTCCGTGCCTATTTGCCCGAATTGGCCCGCGTGCCGCTCCGCTATCTCCATAAACCTTGGGAGATGCCCACTGAAGTACAAATGGCCGCAACATGCATCATTGGCAAGGATTATCCCGCTCCGATCGTGGATCACCGTTTTGCAAGAGAAAGGGCTTTGGCGGCTTTTGGCGCAAAACGCAAGCCTGAAGGGTGAACCGGACTGTGCTAAACGTCCATTCATTCACACAAAAAGACAAAAAGAATCCATAATTTTTGTATCTTGTACCAAACCCTTTAATATGAGCATAGAACTCACGGCAAACGGGGCTTCCACAAAGAAAAAAGTCCCTTCAAGCATTTCCACGTTAGTATAGACCAAAAAAGTTAATTGCTTTTGGTTGGTATGGCGGAAAGTATTCCCACCTCGATTGGCTTTTGCCCTTTCTTCCAAAGTGTACACATTACTGCGAACCATTTGCCGGTTCTGGTGCAGTTTTGCTGAATCGTGAACCCTCACCCGTTGAAACATACAACGACCTTGATGGTGAAGTTGTAACCTTGATGGTGAAGTTGTAAATTTTTTCAGGGTACTGCGGGAGCAAAAAGAAAAATTGATAGAAGCAATTTCACTAACTCCTTTTTCGAGAGAAGAATTTGCCCTTGCTTGCGAAGTCAATCCAAGTATGTCTGACTTTGAACGTGCGAGGTTGTTTTTTGTCAGGGCACGACAAGTAAGGACTGGTTTAGCGCAAAAAGCCTCTTTAGGTCGGTGGGCCAATTGCAAGAACACCAGTAGGTCAGGCATGAGTGGAGTGGTTAGTCGTTGGTTAGGTGGAATAGAAAATCTGGAATTTATTGCGGAAAGATTGCTTCGGGTACAAATAGAAAACCGCCCGGCATTGGAAGTAATTAACCTATACGATAGTCCGGAAACCTTGTTTTATTGTGACCCGCCTTATATTCACGAAACAAGAGGTGATATAAGTTCTTATGGTTACGAAATGGATAATTCAAGCCACGAAGTGTTAGCAACTAAACTTAATAACATTGAAGGCCGCCTCGTTGCTATCTCTAATTATGACTGTGCCCTGATGAATGACCTTTATCCCGCAACAAAATGGTTCAAACATTATAGTGAACTCAAAACCATTCATTCAACCAAAGACAAACGACAAGAGGTACTTTGGTTAAACTATGATATAGCCCAAATCAGGCTATATTGTGCCAACCTTTAACTTGTAACCATTTAACACGTGTTTTGGGCTAATGGACCTCATTTCTCACTGTGACCCTTTAAATCATTGGTTTTCAATTTTCGATTTACCCAATCACCCCTTTGAGTTCACACAACTTACATTATACCCATAGAGTCTAAAGCTGTTACTGATTATGTTGCTAACTTTGAGTTCACACAACTTACATTATACCGCGCTAAAAACTCATTTCAGTGGTGGAAAGGATCGCCTAAGAACTTGCCAAATACGCCCAAGCCTAGAGCCAGTATTTGTCCGTTCCTTCTCCAACAAACCTTGCTCCAACCGAATATCGAACCTTAGGCGCTCCTGACCGATTTGTAAAGAGCGCTCAAACCGCCGATAGCCCACCGTCCCGATACGTATCCAATATTTTCCTTGCGGTATTTCTTCTAAAAGGTAGCCCCCGTCCAAGTCGCTTCGTCCAATGGACAAGATTTCGCCCGTAACCGGCTTGACCAATGCCACAACCACACCGGAGATGGGTTGATTTTTGCTTTTTTCCCGAATCACGCCCCAGACCTGAACTTGTGCGGCCACGTCAGTCCAAATTGCCCAGCCACACAATACGAAAAAAAGCAGTTTATGAAATTGGTTTATCATATCATCAAGTATGCGACATCGGTTTATAGCGCCTTCCGAGGATTACTTTTGGTGTCTTAGACACGAGCAATATATCTTGTCGTTACTTTTACAAAACAAGTTTCTTGTTTGCCGCATTTTCGATTAAATTACACCCATCCAGCTCAACATCCAAAAATAAACTATACCATGAAAATCACCTACTTTGGCCATTCCGCTCTACAAGTTCAGACCAAAACACTTACGTTTTTGTTTGATCCCTTTATAACGGGTAATCCGCTTGCAGAAGGCATTGTAACGGCTGCGGAGTTAAATCCTGATGTTGTTCTAATGACCCATGCGCACGGCGACCACTGGGGGGATGCAGAGGAGATTATTCCGCGTACTGGTGCATTGCTTATTTCAAACTATGAAATCTGCACTTATTTAGAACGCAAAACGGGGTACAATCGCTATCATCCCATGAATACAGGTGGCAGTGCCTCGTTTGAGTGGGGCCATGTTAAACAGACGTATGCACGCCACTCCTCTTCCTTCCCCGATGGAACCTATGGCGGCAACCCGAATGGTTTTGTGTTAGAAACGGAAGGAAAAACGCTCTATCATGCAGGAGATACCGACTTGTTCAACGAGATGGCCTACTTGGGCGAAGACTTCGAGATAGACATTGCTTTCTTGCCTATTGGCGATAATTTTACGATGGGCATCCGCGACGCCATCCGTGCGGCCAAAATGCTTCGTGCAAAAAACGTGATTCCGGTTCATCATAACACCTTCCCATACATCGTTACGGATTTACTTGCTTGGCAAAGTGCCATGAAGGATGCCGGCCAAAAAGGCATTATTCTTAAGCCCGGAGAGACCTTTGTTTTGGAATAACCCATATTTTAGGAGCAGAAATCAGCATCTGTGGCGCTTGTTGCACATGGTGATAAGTGGGTTAGGGGCGCTAACATTTGCACAAGCGGTGCATACGCAACCTTGGATTGGCTTTTCGGATCCGCTACGACAACCCGAAACGGCTGGCCGTGACTTTAACAGCCGCTTTTCAGGCCGTGCCTATTTGGTTTATCAACCCGGATATGCCCTGCAACAAGCAAACCTCGAAACCTTGTTTAACAATCCAGATGCGCCTGTTCCCAAAGCGTACCAATTTGCTTTACGTGCAGACCTACGCCTTACCGATACCATAGACCTCCAAGGAGTTTGGGGCAAAACCACAATGGGCAACGGTCGGATTGGGCTTTCATGGCTGGCCGCAAAATATTACCTACAAAGCGAAAACCAAAACTTCGCCCTCCGGCTTGCCATTCAACCACCCTTTGACGAGCCAAATATCTCCGGTGTGGACATTGGCGGCTTTACGGAAACCAAATACCCAAACATGTTCACAACCGAATTTGGTATTGGCTTTCGATACGAACAGTCGGGTCTATCGGATTTCCCCTTGGTGAATCCAGAGACGGGATATCGGGTGCAACAAACGTTTATGCGAACGTCTTTCAGGAATTTACATGCCACCCGAACATATCGTTTTGCCTTTGACCCAGCAGCAAGTAATCTTTTTGTATCGCTAAAAGCCTCTGTTGGCGATATGGAGTCTATCACCATTGAAGGCCGGAATTATGAAGGGCCGCCTCAAAAACCCTTGAAAGCCCAAGGCGGATTGCTTGCTCTTGAGATTGGCCTAAATATGCTCCGCCCCACATGGCAGTTTTCACCCTACTTCCGGCTCCCACTCCATCAGACAGGTGTTGTCCACGATGCCATCCGCTTGGGTGCTAATGTGCAATTAAGATGACCATCAGCATTTTATCGGATACACACCATTACTTTCACCCCGATCTACCGCGCTATCTGGCGGAAACGGACTTGATTTTGCACGCCGGCGACATCGGGAATCTGGAAGTTTTAGACCAATTAGAGGCCATTGGCCCCGAGGTACGCGCCGTTTGGGGCAATATAGACGGGCAAGCCATTCGCCAGCGCGTCCCACAACACCAAAACTTTACGATAGATGGTTGCCGATTCTGGATGACCCATATCGGCGGGCATCCGGGTCGTTGGGATCCCGCTATTAGACCCAAACTCTTTGAAGCGCCGCCCCAAGTCTTCATCTGCGGACATAGCCACATCCTTCGCATTGAGCGAGTAGCAAGCCTCAACAATATGCTTTTCATCAATCCGGGAGCTGCTGGCAAACAAGGTTGGCACAAAGAAAAAACGCTCCTTCGTCTCCAAGTGGTCTCTGGGAAACCCACTACTGCCGAAGTGATTCACCTCTAAACGTGACCTCCAGTTAACCCCATGCACGAAAAATTCGACCTCTTGGCCTTGTATGAAACCAGTACCCTCCTGAACGACTCGTTGGAGATTGGCTTTATCCTGAACAATTTGCTCCGAACAGCCATGAGTAAACTATTGGTAACGCGGAGTATCGCCTTGTTGCTGGATGCCACAAAACACCATTATTATATCGCTTCCGCACAAGGCATTCGTCACATCGAGAGAAGTATCCACCTTGATCGCACCTTGTTCACCAACACACATTCGGGCATTTCCGAAGCGCCAGACGTCTTAAAACCGTGGGGGATTTACTACCTTATCCCCCTTACCGCCCGCAAACAACACCTTGGCTATGTGGGTTTTGGTCACAAAATAGACCAGAAGCCCCTTTCGCCGGAGGAGTCGTCTTTTGTACAATCGTTGGTTCATATGTCTTCGGTAGCGGTTCATAATGCTTTTATGGTTACCGAACTCCAAACCGCAAACCACGATCTGGCACACAAAATCCAACAATTAAACACCCTTTTCGATCTTGCCACCGGATTTGGCGCAACCCAAGAACGAGAACCGATCCTCAAACAATTGGGCTTCTCGCTCATGGGGCATCTGATGATCCGGCATTTTGCCTTTTGGCTCAAAACCTCTACGCACGGAAACCCAGCTTCTTTCCAGCCAGTCATTTCCAAAGGAATACGATTAGACCTCACGCCCCAAGAAACCCTTGTTTTTCAAAACCTCGATACCTTGGTTTTATTGCCCGAAGCCTCTGGAGATTGGCAAGCTTTTGAAGCATGTGGCATCCGCCTCATCTTACCACTTCGGATGCAGAACGAAACCCGTGGCGTGCTTTGTTTGGGCGAAAAAACCGCAAAAGAAGCCTATACACAAGCCGATCTTGAGTTTTTAACAGCACTCGGCCAACTCACGATCACCTCCTTGGAAAACGCCTCCTTGTTGGCAACACGGCTCGAAAACGAACGCTTTGAAGAAGAATTACGTTTGGCAAATGGCATACAACGGCGTCTCCTTCCTCAAAAGCTACCCCAAATCCCGCGCTTTTCGGTGGACGTCTGGAGCCAACCAGCACGCCACGTAGGAGGCGATTTCTTCGATGTGCGGCCATTAGACAACAACCGCTATCTCATCGCCATCGCCGATGTTACCGGAAAAGGAATGCCGGCAGCATTGCTCATGTCACATTTACAAGCCGGCATCCAATTTCAATTAGCCACAAATGCCCTTACAGATCTGGCACAAGCCACTGCTTTGCTCAATGCAGTGATCACTGACAATACCGATTCCGATAAATTTATTACTTTCTTCTGGGGTATCTTGGATATTAGCAACCAAAGCTTCGTTTTCGTGAATGCTGGCCATGATGCCCCCATTTGGCTGCGTTCCGGACGCGAAATCTTACGCCTTGAAACCGGTGGCCCACTCTTGGGCGTCCTCAAAAATGTACCCTATGAACAAGGCCGCATCCGCATCCAAGCCGGAGACCGCCTCTTTTTTTATACCGATGGCCTGTCCGAGGCCCTGAACCAAGCCGGAGAAGAACTCGGCGTCCTAAAACTCCTCCATGCACTAACCTACCTCGAAAGTCAAAATGCCACCGAGTCGCTCAACGCTGTTAAACAAGAGGTCGTTACATGGACAGGAACCGCCCCACAAAGCGATGACCGAACAGCAATTCTTCTGCAAGCAGAAACCTTTTAACCCCATACAAGGTTTTTATGCTTTATGTCTGGTTAAGAAATTCCACCTAACGATTTTGGTTATGCACTACATGGTCGAATTTGATTTGCCTCAGCCATTTACCGAGACCTTTATCTCGCTCATCCCAGAACAGAGACTCAAAATCCATCAATTCATGGTAATGGGGCATATTATTGCTTACACCCTTTCTATGGAACATGCCAAACTTTGGGCCTTGGTCAATGCGACCGACGAGGTGGCCGTTACACAGCTTTTAGAAAAGTTACCCTTGACCATCTTTATGGATTTTCAGATTCATCCACTTACGTTCCTCTTGACAACCCAAGCAAACCTCCCTAAAATTCATCTAAATTAAGAACGAGCAAAGCCCTACATGCTTCCTTTCGATGCAAAAGCAGCCGTGGCCTATTTGTCAGAACAAGATCACGTCCTCGCTCACCTCATGCAACAGGCAGGGCCATACACCGTAATGCCCAAACCGAGGTCTTGCTTATTTGAAGCCCTCACACAGTCCATCGTCCATCAACAATTATCTGGGAAAGCTGCGGAAACCATCTATAAACGGTTTTGTTTACTTTTTCCAAACAAAGGGCATTCTGTCCCTGAAGTTGTTTTGCAAACGCCCCACGAGGTCTTACGAAGCGCGGGAATTTCTCATGCAAAAATCAGGGCCATTCATGATCTCGCAGAAAAAACCGTGCAAAAACAAATCCCTACAACCGAAGACCTACACACCATGAAAGATGATGACATTGTATCCGCCTTGACGAAAGTACGGGGAATTGGTCCTTGGACGGTGGAAATGATGCTCCTCTTTGATCTGGGCAGGCCAGATGTTTTACCCGCCACCGATTTGGGCATTCAAAAAGGATTCCAGAAAACTTACCACCGCCCCGAACTGCCCAAACCCGCTGAAATCCGTGCCCATGCCGAAAAATGGAAACCCTTCAGAAGTGTTGCCTCTTGGTATATGTATCGCGCCTTAGAACTTTAACCCAATCACCCATGCCAACATCTCGCGTTTTATTACTTGGCGATCCACGCCTTTACGAAAAAAGTACCGACATCGGAGGCGAAGATTGGTTGCTTGTGCCGCAAATGGTCGCACAACTCGATGAAGTCTTGCAGGCATTCAAGACCCGATATGGCGCATTTCGGGGAATTGCCGCACCACAATTAGGCATCATGAAAAGACTTATTTACCTCAATATAGACCGCCCAATTGCAATTATCAATCCCGAAATAACCTACCGCAGCCAAGAAATGTTTGAACTTTGGGACGATTGTATGTGCTTCCCAAACCTCTTGGTAAAGGTTATGCGGCATCAACGCTGCACAATTCGTTATCAAAACCCGAAACAAGAGGTAGAGACATGGGCGTTAGAAGGGAGTTTGTCCGAGTTAATCCAACACGAATACGATCACTTAGAGGGGGTATTGTCCATCCAACGTGCCGTAAATCCAACAGCTTTTAAATGGCGACCCTAATTTCGGTTTGTTTTAAACGTATTTATCCATGTACATAAAAATCAATTAAACAATGAGATCCTGATTTGACTAAATACTTAAAATACAATTCCTTATCCAAGAAGACCAACAACCAATCATCACTTATTTACCTTTTTTAACCACACGTAGTTCGACTTCTCCACTGCCTGTAATGCCAATTTCTCTGGCTACTTTGGAGGAGAGCATCGCAAGATTTGAACCACCCGTCGTCCGATCTACCACACGCGCAAAAGTGTGCATATTCTTTGATTTATTTGAGACCAAAACCACCGAATTTATGGGCAATGTTTTATGAGAAATGGTTAATTCATCCTGATCTAATTTTTCACCAGATTTTGTTGCTGTTCCATTTGAGCGGGTATCAACCATCACGTTTCCTCTCTGTACTGTTCCTTTGAGTGCAGAGGCGAAAGACATCCCACGTTCTTTATTCGGGATCATCAATACTTGTCCTTTTCTCAACACATTTCCGGTATTGTTCGCCAATCGTACTGTATTGGCAGAAACATTGTATTTATTCGCAATATCGGTTATCCCCTCTCCCACCTGAACTACATGTTTCCGTTCAAATTTACCCGCTTTTGTAGGCAACTGTATCACCTCTCCGGGCTTTAGGCTCTTTCCTGCCCATGTACCCGGATTCACGGCCAGTAAATCATTTACCGCCACCTTATAGCTTGTTGCAATACTATAAAGCGTTTCACCACGGTTAACGCTGTGTGCCCGGCCAGTCGCAGCTTTTGTTGTAGATCGGGCAACCGTGGCCGAACGCGAGGTTGCGTTCGGCTTTGGGTTTACTTCAGACGTACTGGGCGAGGCGGAAGCTGCTGGAACCACGACTTTCAGCACTTGACCAACCGTAATTTTATCATTCCTAAGACCATTTATACGGCGTAACATTCCCGGCGTGAGCTTGTGGCGCTGTGCGATCGAAAAAACCGTGTCTCCGGCCTTAACAACATACATTCCGGGAGGTGTTGTTTCCTGCTGCTGGTCATCCACACCAATAATCCCACCTGTACGGCGAGAACCTGCTGCAATCGGATCAGACTGGTCATCCACACCAATAATCCCGCCCGCACGGCGAGAACCTGTGGCAACCGGATCCGACTGGTCATCCACACCAATGATGCCGCCCGCCCGACGAGAACCCGTGGCCGCTATACCAGATCGTTGTTGCATACTTTTGCGTGCAACCGTCTCCAAATTTACCCCCTCTATCGTCAAAACTTGTCCTAACTTCACCGTATTGTCCGGCAAGTTGTTCATCGTTTTCAACTGTTGAACGCTTACCCCATACTTGCGAGAAATGGCATACAATGTTTCGCCGGGCTTGACGGTGTGCGAGACCTTATTGCTCGTGTTAGTTGTACCAGTTGAGGTGCTCGTTGAGGGCGCGGAAGGAGAAGCAGTTGGTATAGGCTCGGCAGTTGGTGGCAAGGTACTTGCCGACGAAGCACTACCTTTTTTGATATTTAAGACCCCTCCAGCGTCCAACCGGAAGTTTTTCAGGTTGTTGATCTGTCGCAAGTCACTTAGGGAAAGACCATATTTTTTGGCGATGGAGAAAAGGGTCTCGCCTTTTTGTACAATATGTTTTGTGCCATCCAAAGAGAGCTGGGCAAATGTGTATCCGACACATCCAAAGGTTAAAATGCTCCAGACCATCAAATACCGGAAAAACAGGTGCTTTTTAATCATTATCATCAAGATTAAGCTGTAAGGAAATAAGAGCGTTTTGTAATTCTGCACGTTCGTGCATCGCAGATTGACTATCCGCAACTTGCGTGCCTAATTTGTACGTATCTTCCGCTTTTTTTCGATCACCTACTTTTTCGTATAGTTTACCTAAATGGTAATAGGTACCGATGTATGTTGGGTGTGCGGTTAGGAGTTCCTCAAACACCTGTTTGGCGGTGCGTAAATCGCCCATTTTGAGGTGTTCCTGTGCAATTGCAAACTGGGTAAAAGCGTCCGTAGGGTCTTCGGCCAGATACATTTTAAGTCGTTCTAATCGAGAAATAGCCATTGTTAATTTTTGTGTAACATCGTTTATTTACGAATTAAATTACAACAAAACCACTGGCGGAGCAAAAAAAAACGGCAGTCCATTTCTGGAATACCGTTTATAACCTGACCTCGTTAATGTTATCGCAAAGCCTCGTTAATGGCTTACCAACTGTCTCCGGCTCCACCACCGCCAAAGTCCCCACCACCAAACCCGAAATCCGAGCCACCACTACCCCAATTAGAAGAGGAGGACGATGAGGAATCCCACCCACCTGATCCAAAAATAATAGGCCCACCGCCACCATATCCGCCACCAAAACCATCACCGCCATGGCGTTTTCTAGAGGCTTTACTAACAATAATAAAGAAAATGATAATCAAGAAGAAAATAAAGAGGAAGAAAATCAACCCCGTAACATCGTCCTCTCCGCCCTCGGAGCCATCTGACTTGTAGGCCCCACTTGCCGCAGAAATCAAGGCATCAACCGCCGTATTTGTCCCTTGGAAATACTGCTCCAGACGAAACGCAGGAACCATGTACTGACGGACGATCTGCTTTGCGGTAAAATCCGTAATGTTGGCTTCAAGACCTCGTCCAACGGCAATGTATGCCTTACGATCACCTTTTGAGATCAGTACAATAACCCCATTGTCCTTATTCTTCGTCCCAACCCCCCATTGATGTCCCAATTCAGTGGCATATTGGTTGGCATCCATACCCTCCAAAGACGGAATTGTAACCACCACAAACTGATTGGATGTGGAGTCTTCGTAGGCATTCAGTTTTTGTCTTAAAATCTCACGCTCATTTGCAGAAAAAAGGTTTGCAGCATCCGTAACCGGTCCTGTGGATTTAAGATTAATTTTTTGCCCATAAACCGGAATGCCCAGAAGCAAAAAACACAACAGGCGTAAAGCATAACGCATGATGACAAAGGGCTAAATGAAGAAGGGGGCGACCCTATTGGAGGCCACTCCCTTCCAACAAAACTACTTAGAATTGGACTTTAGGTGCACTCTGCGCACTTGCATCTGCTTGGAAGGGCTGCTTTGCAGAAAAGCCCATCATACCAGCAAACATGACCAATGGGAAACTCCGCACTTTAACATTGTAGTTCTGAACCACCTCGTTATAGCGGTTGCGTTCTGTATTGATACGGTTTTCTGTGCCCTCTAATTGGCTTTGTAGCCCCACAAAGGCTTCAGTGGCCCGTAATTGTGGATAATTTTCCGCAACCATCATTAAACGACCCAAGCCTTGGCTCAAAGAAGCTTGTGCTTGCTGGAACTGCTGCATTTTTTGGGGGTCATTCAGGTCTTCAGCCTTGAGTTGGATGGAGGTCGCTTTTGCACGGGCTTCCACAACTTGGGTCAAGGTTTGTTGCTCAAAATTTGCAGCGCCTTTTACCGTACTTACGAGATTCGGAACCAAATCTGCTCGGCGTTGATAAGCCGACTGTACGTTTGCCCAAGCGGTTTGAACTTCTGAATCTGTTGTTACGAGGCCATTATATTGAGAACAGCCCCACATGCCAAAAAGCGCCACAACAACAATTGCAAGAATAGCACCACCTTTCATAATTTTCTTCAATTTTTAAATGGGTGATTGGGTTAAATAACGGGTCTTGTCTAAAGACCCTTGCTTGAAGTACAATAATATACGCCTTCTTTGCCTAATGTTGCGCATAAATCGGGTTATACCTTAAAGAAAAAATGAATCCGTTCTTTGTCATCGGCGAATCGCACTTGCTTATACGTCCCATATTTCCAATTGCACCCTTTGAGATTGCCTGTCTAGATGGCTTCTATTTCTAAGTGGCTATATTACTTCGAAGTGGGGCCATATCGAAAAAAGGCTGCCCAAATACTGAACAGCCTTTGATCAAATCAACGTGTCGCTTGTTTATGATTTGTTACGGATTTTGTTAACCCAGCGCACAATCAAGAAGACAACGAATGCAATCACCAAGAAGTTGATAAGGGCTTGAATAAACATGCCATATTTTAAGGTTGCACTTCCGACGGTGTATTCCAGCGCCGAAAAATCTATGCCTCCCAAGAAAATACCAACGATGGGCATTAACAAGTCATTGACCAAGCTATCAACGATCTTTTGAAAAGCAGCACCAATAATTACACCGACGGCCAAGTCCATCACATTACCTTTAGCAATGAACTCCTTAAATTCAGACATCATACTCATAATTAGCTCCGGAGGAAAAGTTTGTAAAGAGAAAATGTACAGCGCACATGGCTTGTTAGAAGAAAATAAGCCAGAAGTGTTTAGTCAGCTACGCGACCATGTATAAATCTTCATCTTCTTGTGGTTTTAAAGAAAGGATATTTGCCCGAACCAAAAGCACTAAGGTATGTGCAGCCTGCTTGGGTGGGATATCGGCGAGCTGCGCAAATTTAGAAACGGTAATTTTTTCGTAGCGATCCAAATAAGTCATTAGTTTTCTTTCCTTTTCCCCAAACTCGAATTGCACATCGCGTGGGTTTTGCTCATCACGCATGAGGCGAACCATTTCCTTACTGGCCTCCACGCTTTTGTCTGCGATTCGTATGAAGGCCACCTTTCTTGCTCCGTCCGCTTGAAGGAGAAAATGCGGTTTTTTACGGCTATTGGGTATGGAAAGTACCAAGACCTCTTTCTTTCGAGAGATCGGGACAACGGCTAATTCGTGGTCAACAGCAGGCAAAATATGGCGCGTCATCGCTTGTTCTAAGGCAAAGATTTCCTCCTCTGCATCACGCACACCACAAATCGTACCATCATCCTCTATGCCTATCAGAATTTTGCCGCCTTTGGTATTGGCCAATGCGATGATTTCTTTTGCGATGCGCTCCGGCTCTGGGATTTTCTTTTTAAACTCAATGTGTAGGCCCTCTCCGATTTGGATCAGGCGCTGCAAGGCTTGGACAGTCATTCACTTGGGGGTAAGGTAAACTCAACCTAACCAGTCTAATTCATTTTTTGCAGCCCTCGTCATCAGGTGCATAACCACTTCTTGTGGTTTTTTGCCCTCGAACAACAAAGAATGGACGGCCTCGGTAATGGGCATTTCAACATGCAGTTTGCGGGCAAGTTCCATCACTGATTGGGTTGTACGGACGCCTTCTGCAACCATATTCATTTCGGCTTGGATATCCTCAAGCGACCGTCCTCTACCAATTTGTTCACCAACATATCGGTTTCGGCTATGCTGGCTCATACACGTCACCACCAAGTCGCCGATGCCGGCAAGCCCTGAAAAGGTTTCTGGCTTGGCGCCCATAGCCAAGCCCAAACGTCGGATTTCGGCCATGCCCCGAGTCAAGATGGCGGCTTTGGTATTGTCGCCATAACCCACACCATCACTAATGCCTGCGGCTATGGCCATCACGTTTTTAACGGATCCCGATATTTCCACCCCCAATAAATCTGGATTCACATAAATTCGCAGCTTCTTGCTCATGAAGGTATGCTGGATTTCTTGGGCAGCCATGCGTGAACCTGCCGCCGCCACGACCGTTGTCGGCATTCCAAGAATCACTTCCTCTGCATGACTGGGGCCGTATAACACCCCGATATGGCTTTCCGGAACCAAAGGCGAAAGGACATCCGATAGCACTTGCGAGGTTGTAAGCAACGTGCCGTTTTCTATCCCTTTCGCTACCGACACAACGATCAGCTTTTTATGCGCAAAAGGTTTTAAGGAGGTAGCAAGCACCCGAATAGACTGTGACGGTGTTGCAATCACCCACATCTCTTTTTCACGGGCGGCATGGTCTAAGTCGTGGGTGATGTTCAATCCTTCGGGCAAGCGGACATCGGACAAATAATCTGGATTGTAACGATTTTTGCGCATGGCTTCGGCGGCTTCTTCACGTCTGGCCCACAACGTCACCTCATGCCCTTTCTCCACCAGTCCAATCGCTAATGCCGTTCCCCAACTTCCACTGCCAAAAATGGCAATTCTTTTGGGATGTGTTATCATATTTCCTCTTCCATTTTGGCATTTATCACGCTGCCAATCACCAAGGGGGATTCGCCAGACGTTTTCAGCATGTTCATAACCGTTTCAACGTCTTTTTCCGCAATAATGGCCACCAAGCCTATACCCAGATTAAAGGTGCGCCTCATGTCCTCTTCTGGAACACCACCTACCGATTGAATGAGGCTAAAAATAGCGGGTCGTTCCCATGCCTGCCAATTCACTTGCAAGTTAAGACCCTCTGGCACAACGCGCATGGTGTTTTCGACCATTCCGCCGCCCGTAACATGTGAGAAGGCGTGTACCATTTTGGTTTTACATAACATCTGGATCGGAGCAAGATAAGAGCGATGAACATCCAAAAGCACCTCACCCACCATCCTGCCTGCTAATTCCGCCGGTGTATCTGTTACAGAAAAGCGATCAAACAAGACCTTTCTTGCCAAAGAATAGCCATTCGTGTGCAGGCCTGTAGAGGGCAAACCGATCAACACATCCCCAGCAGCTACACGGCTCCCATCCAAAATATCGGCCCGATCTACCATGCCCACAATGGTTCCGGCCAAATCGTACTCACCCTTGGCATATAAGTCCGGCATCTCGGCAGTCTCCCCACCAATTAATGCACAGCCGTTTTCCCGACAAGCCTGCGTAAACCCACGTACCACTTGTTCAGCAACAGTTGGATCTAACACACCCGTCGAGAAATAATCCATAAAAAACAAGGGCTTGGCCCCACAGACGGCGATGTCATTTACGCAATGGTTAACAAGGTCTTGCCCCACCGTATCGTGGCGCCCCAGCATAAAAGCTACCTTTAGTTTCGTTCCAACGCCATCTACCGAAGAGACCAAAACCGGTTCTTCATAGGATGCAAAGTCTGGTTTAAAAAAAGCCCCAAAAGCACCAATATCCGCCAATACTCCGGGCGTAAACGTACTCCGAAGCATTGGTTTAATGCGGTTTACAGTCTCATTTCCGGCATCTATATTCACGCCGGCATCTTGATAAGTTATCATCTTTTGATTTTTTTTGGTTATCAAAACAAGAAAATACGATTCGTAATGAGGACGGTGTGAGACTCTTCTATAAATACACCTAATACCAATTAGCTATTAAGCACTTGCTTTATGCATCAAGGCTTCCACTCCCTTTGGGTATTGAAAGGTTGATGCTACTTCGTCAGTTCCCTTTGCTCATGTCAGCACTTAAAAGGTCGAAAACGAGCAACCTATAAACAGGAATTTTTCCTAATTGGTATAAATAGACGTTTAATGATAGATTCCCGCCATAAAAAAAGCCTTGATCGCAGTTGGAGCAAGGCTTTACAATAAACACAAATTAAAGCTACTTCATCAATAGCATTTGGCGGGTAACCTTCCCTAAGCGTGTTTCGAGGCTGTAAAAATATACGCCACTCGGCAGATCACCTGCATTAAACTTAACCTCATGAACACCGGCCTCCAGCGTCTCGTCTTTTAGGGTTGAGACAACCTTCCCCAAGATGTTGTAAACATTCACCTTCGCATACTGTTTGGTCTTCAACTCAAAACGGATAACCGTGGAAGGATTAAATGGATTGGGGAAATTTTGATACAATACAAAGGACTTAGGCTGGTCGCTCGTGGCCGCTTGGAGGACGTCATAGGATTTATAAGGTAACTTGGCTCCCAATGCAACCGACGAAGCCATGATTAAGCCAAAAATATAGCCAAGAAATTTTTTTTGCATAACAAGCACCATTTAAGGTGGATAAATAGAAAATCTCAAACAGCAATATAAACAACTTTTAGGCCAAAAACCACTTTATAAACGCTACCAGTCAAAACTTTTTCGATCATTGGTGCTTTTTGGAGAAGAGATCACTAAGTAGCGAACATCCTTCCCCGATTCATTCCGGAATTGATGATAGGTTTTGGGCGGGATTTCAACACCTTCCCCTGCATGTAACACAAAATCGTCATGCTCGATGGATACCGTCGCTTCCCCTTCTATCACGTAGAGATATTGGCGAGATTGATGGTGCATATGCCGGATTTCCGCATTGCCCGGTGGCGCAATTTCTTCCACCACGCTAAGGTGTGGGTTATCTACCAACCACCAACCTTTAGCATTTTCGCCCCATAGGTAAGACTTTGCATTTTTTGAACTTGTGGGCTGTTTCATATCGTTGGCCTCCCTTCTCTTATAGCGTTTTAAGTCTTTTCAACAACAGGTCTTTATAAGATGCCCCAATAGGAATAACCGACCGCTCAATGACAATAGATGAGTCCGCAATGTCCACAATTTTATCAATTCGTACAATATAGGAGCGGTGTACCCGTGAGAAGGCATTAGAAGGTAGTTTCTCTTCAAAACCTTTTATGGTTCCATGCACCACATAATTTTCTTTCGGCGTATGAATGCGGACATAATCACCTTGCGCTTCGATCCATTGAATATCTGTCAACGCCAGTTTTACAAGACGTCCTTCAGTCTTGATAAATACATAGTCTTGATCTGGGCCAGTGGCTTCTTTGGGGGGTTGTAGCTTTGTTTGTGCGCGTTGAACGGCTTTCAGGAAGCGGGCATATTTGACGGGCTTCACCATGTAATCCGTAACTTCAACATCAAATGCCTGAACGGCATAATGCTCTTTTGCACTTACCAAGATGACCATAGGGCGTGCCTCAAGACTCTGGATAAACTCTAAACCGGTCATTTCTGGCATCTCGACATCTAAAAAGATCAAATCCACAGGTTGCTTTTTCAGGACATTGGCCGCCTGAATTGCAGACTCACAACTGGCAACCAATTCGAGGTCTGAGATTTGCGAGATATAATGCTCCATGAGCATTCTGGCCATATCGTCGTCGTCAACTAATAAACAGCGCATATGCTTGTCCAAAAAATCGGTGATATGGAAAACAAGATAGGATTTAAGCCCGCAAACATCAAACGAATCTCAAAAAAACACGTCACATTTTTTCTCACATCACCTTTTTTTTATTGTGCCAATTTACTTCTATGGTGCCTCAACTCGGCCAGGGCTTGATCCACGAGGGAGATAATAAACTGCATTCGTCCATCTTGCGGGGACATGGTTTTCCCCTCGGACAAATCCTGCTCTAAGGTGTCTAAGGCTTGGGCAAGTGCTTCGACCCCAATCATGCGAGCGGAGGACTTCATTTTATGGGCAATAAACTTAACTTGCCCAAAGTTTCCACGCCGCCAAAACTCGGTTAATTCATGTATTTGCTCTGGCGTCTGCATCAAAAAAAGGTCTATTACCCGAACCACAAACGCTTTATTTCCTAATGAATGATCCAAAAGTTGTTGGATATTGACCGAATTTGTAGGAAGCGAATCGCCATTGGTAACCGTTGGTTTGATTTCAAATTCCAGTGTTTGAGGAGCAACCAATGGCGCAACGGGCTTTTCTTTGTCCGATGCTTTATGGGGTACAACGGGGGCTTGTGCAACCGCTTGTACCATCGAGCGGGACTTATTGTCGGGCTGGAAACTTGGCGCGTTTGCCCATTGGATGGTTTCCGGAATGGGTTCGATCACCGCTTTTTGAGGGCTTAGCGTTGCTTCTATGGACGAAGTGGAAGGCTGCACTGCCTGCCTGTTGGCCTGTACTTTTTGCCAATGCAAGACCAAAACTTTCCGTAGGTGTGCAGGCTCAAAAGGTTTTAGGACAAAATCGTTCATACCTGCCTCAAAGACCTGTGTGCGGTTTTCGGCCAGCATAGAAGCCGTTAGTGCAATAATAGGCAACTCGGCGGCAGAACGTTTAAGGGTTTGACGAATGTATTTGGTTGCATCAATCCCATCCATTCCCGGCATCTGAATGTCCATCAAAACCAAGTCAAATGTATTCTCCCGGACTTTTTCAATCGCAATAAGCCCACTTTCCGCAACATCCACTACCGCACCCCATTTGGTCAACATCTGATGGGCTACAAATTGATTCATGTTGTTGTCTTCTACTACAAGAATCCGAACATTCAACAGACTTTGGTCAATTTCTGTATTTTCATTTTCTATGGAGGCCACCACCTTTTGGTTTGACACCAGGTAGGGCAATAATACTTTAAAAACGGTTCCTTGGTTCACTTCACTTTTAACCTCAATTTCCCCTCCTTGTTGGGAAACCAACTCCTTAACGATGGCAAGACCAAGTCCGGTTCCGCCATATTTCCGCGTGGTATCAGAGGCCGCTTGGCTGAAACTATCAAATATATGCGGTAGTTTTTCGGAGGAGATTCCTATACCTGTATCTTCGACTGTGAAGGCCAAGGTCACTTTTCCTTCCTCTGCTGATTTTGCAGAAACTTTAAGTTTTACATCTCCTTTCTCGGTAAACTTAATCGCGTTTCCAATCAAATTTAATAAAATTTGCCTTAACCGAACCTGATCGCCAACCACACTTTGTGGCAAGTTTTCTTCTGGTAGGATGTGGAGTTTAAGCCCTTTTCGTTCAGCCGTAAAGCGAAGCATGGCATATAACCCTTTAAACAATTCGTCTAAGCGGAATGGGACTTCCTCAAAATCAATTTTACCAGCATCTATTTTAGCAAAATCCAGAATATCATTGATCAACGCCAACAAAGACCCTGCGGAAAATTGGATGGCCTCTAAATATCGTGATTGCTGCCGCGTCAGGCTGGTTTCCTCCAGCAAATGCGTCAAACCAATAACGGCATTTAAAGGAGTCCGCATTTCATGACTCATATTCGCCAAAAACCGCTCTTTGGATCGGATAGACTGCTCAGCAATGTCGTTTACGCGGATCAACTCGGCCTCGGAGCGCTTTCTTTCTGTAATATCTCGGAGGTAAGCCGTGAACAAATATCGTTCATCGTTCTCGATGGGCGTTATGGCCAATTCTACGGGAAAAGGTGTGCCATTTTTATGCACCGCTTGCATTTCCATATGGCGCCCCAAAACAGGCCCTTGCCCTGTTCGTATATAGTTAAACATCCCTGCCCTTAGCACTTCCCGATGTTCTGGGATCAACAATTCTTCGGCTAAGGATTGACCCAAAATCTCGCTTTTGGTATATCCAAAAGTCCGCTCGGCTGCCGGATTAAATTCCAAAATCCTTGCAGATTCGTCTATGGTGACGATCGCATCTAATGCTGATTCTAAGATGGCGGATTTCCGCGTCTCGCTTTCCTTTAAGCGCTGTGTGCTCCGATGACGATCCTGTAACTCTTGCAACAACGTGCGGTGCGCAAGTGTACGCTTCACCGATTCACCAAACTGCGCCACAATCGGCACTAGTTGGTTCAGTTCTCGGGTATAAAAAGGAAGGCGGCGTTTGGCATCATACAACTTTAAGAATCCCAGATTTTCTAAACGAAAAACGGCAAACGCACCTTCTGGGTAATGGATGTCTTCCGTAACCATGTCCTGAAAAGCGGGATCTTCGCTGGAAACACTCCAAAAAGCGGATTCTTGTGTCCGTGTTACCAATAGATGGTCTTCGGTTAAAACACCTTGAGTGAGCCGGGTTTTAGGCTCGGCATATAACAGCTCGTAGCGTCTTAGGTCTCCCTCCTGCTTTTCAATCCAAACAGAAACAACGTCCAGATGTTTGCGTGCCATGAGTTTTTCCACAAAAGCAGAACAGTTTTCCTGAACATCTAATGACATCCCTACCGAGAGCGAAATCTCGTAGAGCGTGGCTAAATCTTGTGCGATGTCGAAGCCTGAAAATTGCATGTTTGATGATTGTGATCCGGAGGATGAAGAGGAAAACCGCCTTGAACAAGCTACTATATATTTATATGAGGTGCAAACATGATGCCCCTTTTTGTGGAACTCCTTTTTTTGATATTTTTGCTTGGTCGCTATATTTTTTGATTTACAACTTACAAAAAGAAAATCTCATTTTGATACAACAGGCTAATAAAAATTCTTTTGCGGAAAAGCAGCTTTTTTGATACCTTAAAGCACATTCATTCTTTATTTGCGATAAATGGCGAATGAACTTTACTTTTCTTGGTATGATTGTTGATCTATCTTTATTGAAGAGGATGTGTTTTCAAAATTCCTACAATTACAATACACACCTCATTTCCGCCAAAAATATTTATAACTACACATTTGCCATATATAGAAAATGACTTTAGGCTTATATTTAAGAATAATAAGTCTATCAACAGTTTTATTTACTTGCTCGACGTCTGAATGGATAAACCGACTAATATCTTGATCACTGGTGCCGGAGGGGCTGCCGCCATTTCCGTCTATAAGGCCCTAAGCCGGTCAAATTTGACGTGTTTTATGGCGGATATAGACCCCTATGCCGCAGGCTTGTATGTAGTACCACCAGAGAGACGTATTCTACTTCCAAGAGGTGATCACAAAGCCTTTGTCCCAACCCTTTTGCACGCTTGCCAGAGCAATGGCATTGATGTCCTCATTCCTACGGTCGAAGTTGAGTTCCTACCGATCTCGAAATATCGGAACTTGTTTGAATTTGACGGCACACAATTAATGCTTGCAGCTCAAGAGACCTTAGATGCTTGTCTGGATAAATGGATTTTATTACAAAAGGCCAAAACGATTGTCCCTACCCCAGAAACGGTACTACTTGACCAAACTTTTGACGCCTCCAAATGGGTCTTGCCCGTAATCGCAAAACCGCGAAAAGGAAGCGGCTCCAATGGCATCCACCTGATCCATTCTTGGCACCAATTGGATGCTATTCCAAAAGACGGCTCTTATATTGTGCAGGCTTATTTGCCCGGACCTGAGTTTTCGGTTGATGTTTTTGCCACCGCCAAAGGCAGAGTTATGGCCGCTGTCCCGCGTGAACGTTTGAAGGTTGATTCCGGCATTGCGGTTGCTGCAAGGGTACGCAAAGATCCCATACTCGAAAAATGGGCGAAAAAACTTGCTGAACACCTTAAATTAAATTACTGTGCGAATATACAATTCCGGCTTGATGCGGCCGGAACACCGCAGCTGCTCGAGATGAATGCACGTTTCCCCGGAACCATGCCCTTAACCGTAGCTGCCGGGGTAAACATGCCCCTCTTGTGCCTAAAATCGCTCTATGGCGAAACCATCCACCCAGACCAATGTACCTATGGAGAAATTGCCGTTATGCGATATTTACAAGAGACCATTATTCCCATTGGCGAACTAGAAGCCCTTGAGAAAGAAAAGGCTTATATGACGCACCCCGACCGTTATAAAGCCACGTTTACATCCGCCTAAACCACTTTCCTTTTTTCACTATGTCTGCTCAAAAACTGAACTTAAAGGAAGACCTCCACATACACTCCACCTTCTCGGACGGGGCTGATAGCATTGAAGAGAATATCAAAATGGCTATTGGTCGTGGATTGACCCACATCTGTTGTGTAGATCATGTTAGGAAAAGTACCAATTGGGTTCCTAATTACGTGGATCAGATACACCAACTCCGCCGCAAATATGAAGGCCAAATCCAGATTGGAATAGGGATTGAAGCAAAATTCTTGAACGCCTCTGGCGATCTGGATCTGCCGGAAAATATTGAAGGGGTTGAATATATTTTTGCTGCCGATCATCAATTCCCATATGGGAATGATATCTATCATCCAAGACAGATTAAGGAACTCTTGGAAGAAGAATTGGTTAAGCAAGACGTGCTTTTCCGCCATCTTATTCGCGCAACCATTGGTGCGATGTGGAAATATTCGGAGGTTGCAACGGTTGTAATTGCCCACTTATTCAGTATTTTACCCAAAATCGGGCTTTTGGAGCAAGACATTCACCTTGAGCTTAAAGCAGCTTTGGCACGTGCCGCAATAGAAACGGGTTCTCTCATCGAAATCTCGGAACGCTGGCAATGCCCACAGCTCGAATCGGCCCACTTTCTCTGGGAAATGGGTGTACAGATGCCCGTAAGTACCGATAGTCATAAAAAAGAAACCATTGGAGAATACCAGTTTGTCCGTACCATTGCTACACAACTTCCTCTTCTTGCGCTCACGATAGACTAATCGAAGGAATGTTTGTGTGGGAACCGGAAAACTAAGTATGCTCTTTATCTCATGCAAACACTTTGGAGCCTATATTATTTGGTTTAAAATGGCTCATGGTTTTCTTTGTTGTTTTAGGAACCATGCCCATTTTCGCTTCTTTTTTCCAATTCATCTTAGCTGGCTTTCATCAGTTTAGCGACCACTATAACCGTGTTCAGAACTATTTCCCGCGTGTAGCGGTGGTGGTTCCGGCATGGAACGAGGGTGCAGTCATTGGCGCAACGATTGACCGCCTCATGAAAATGGATTACCCTCCCGATCGGCTTAGGGTTTATGTAGTGGATGATGCGAGTACCGACGATACGCCAGATGTGGTTCAACAAAAAGCACAAGAATATCCCGGACGCGCCTTCCACATACGGCGGGAAAAGGGAGGCGAAGGAAAAGCGCACACCTTGAATCATGGCATTCGCCAGTTGTTAGACTCTTCAACACCGCACCCTGTCGTTTCTGGTCATAAAAACCCCGACGAGCCAGATTTTACGTCAGAAGTGGAGCCGGATACGGAGGTTTCTACTCGCCCTCATTTTGAACAAGTGGGAAGGTATGTCCCAGACTGGAAAGACTTGAACGAATTGGCAGCCCTGACGGACGATCGGTGGGTGGAAGCGCTTATGATTATTGATGCAGATGTCATCTTTGAGCCGGATGCTTTACGAAAGATGGCACGCCACCTCTCGGATCCAGAGATTGGCGCAGTTACGGCCTATATCAAAGAAGGCTCGACGCCGGGCAACTACATGCAAAAATTTATTGGTTACGAATATATAACAGCCCAAGCAGCCTCGCGTAGAGCACAAAATGTTTTGGGGGCGATGTTCTGTTTGGCGGGCGGAGCTCAACTTCACTCACGCGAGAACTTGCAATTAATTGGCGGCAAAATAGACACCAATTCGCTTGCCGAGGACACCTTCACCACGTTTAAAACCCAAATAGAAGCCGGTAAAAAAGTCGTTTTTGAAGGCAACGCTACTGTCTGGGCCGAAGAACCCGATGATGTAAATGGGTTATGGAAACAACGTTTGCGGTGGGCACGCGGGAATGTCCAACTGACAAAGCACTTTAAGCACTTGTGGTTCAACAAATCGTATCACCGCAAATTGGGGGGCTTTTCGTTTGGCTTCATCTGGTTCAATATTTTCCTGATGCCGGTTCTCATGATTTTGTCCTCGATCGGCCTTGTATCGCTCTATTTCATGGACTACCCTTTTGCGTGGCAGGTATTCCAAGCTTTTTGGATCTTCCATGCGATAAATTATTTGTTTGTGACCCTTATGTCTTTTGCGATAGATCCTTATACGGCAAGGCGAACATGGTTAGAAGGTTTTCTTTTTCCCGGCGTCATTTCTTTTTTAGTGATCGTTTATTCATGTTTTCCGGGGCAATTTGAGCGCAACACCGTTTCTTGGCTCCTCAGTAGTGGTTTATACCCACCAGACTGGGTAATTCAAAGCATGATTCTTTTTGTCTATGCTTGGCAAGCCTTGTGTATGGTGGCTGCTTGGGGCGTCCGAGCCATAGACAAGACACGGTTTAAGTGGCTTTCTCCGGCCTTGATGTATATTGTAGGCTTGGGGCCGATGCTTTGCGCCATCACGTTCCATTCCTACATTTTGGAGGCCAAAGGAGCGGAAATGAAGTGGGATAAGACCGTAAAAACGGGTAAAGTCAAGAAATAGGCACCTTATATTGAACCAGCCTTTAACTTGTAACCATTTAATAGGTGTTTTGGGTTAATCAAATCAAGCCTGCCGGCGGCCTTCTTTTGTACGGCCAAAAAAAGCAAGGCAATTCGCCCTTATTCATCGGGACTGGTGGCTGAGCCAAGTCGAAGCCATCCTTGCTCCGGCGGATTTTTCTAACAGCGGCTCTTCCATTCTTGAATAACACAATTATACTATAAGATAGAGACGGTCTCAATACCAATTTGGAAAAATTACTGTTTCTATTACTTGCTTTTAACCTTTTAGCTGTTTACCTAAGCAAAATAAACGAATGAAGTAGCATCAACCTTTCAACACAGCGTTGATGGATAAAGCATATGCTTAATAGCTAATTGGTATTACTTAGGGGGTTGGAGTAGTTTACGCGGAAGATGTACTGCAAGAATGTAGGGTTGCTCTCCGTCTGTCCAATGGCCATAAGTAACCGACAATACACGCCCATCAGGAAAAACCTCAACACCCGGATAGGTGGAGTCCCACGCATTTTTATTGTCCTTGAGCCTCAAACGGAATGCCCCTTTTCCGCCCGCGACCAAGTCTTGGTACGTACCTACCCAAGCCACCCAATCGCCTTTCGTGGGGCTACCTTCGCCCATATCACGAAAAGCGATAAACAAACGCCCATCCTTCAAATACTTTGCCGTATGGCGATCTCCGGCGAGGGTTATCGGTAAAGCACGTGGTTTACTCCATGTTTCGCCCTCGTCGGACGAGAAAACGATCTGTGAGGGCGCTTTTCGGCTATTTTCCCGCAGCAATAAAGCGATCTGGCGGCCATCTGGCGAGCGGACAGCACCGGGTTCACATAAATGTAATGCGTCATCCGAGACCACCTCGGTGGGTCCAGACCACGTTTCACCATCATCCTCCGAGAGGGTTTTATAGACGCGGAATCGTCTTTCGCCCGCTCCTTTCTCCCGAATAAACCGCCCATCATCATGGAAAAGCGCCATTAATTTTCCATCTTTACGCACCACCAACGAAGCCATCGCCACAATTCCACCAAACGAGCCAATGGGCTTGAGTGGCGTCCAATGCTGACCATCATCATCCGAAGTGGCGAGGCGGATGGGATAGAGGCCCGAAAACAACAACAGTCGTTTTTTGCCTGACCGTTTTGTTATTTGATAAATGGTTGGGGTTTCAAGAGATGTTTCCCAGTTTTTGGGCGTTGGGAGCCGCTCACTCCATGTTTTCCCGCCATCTTTGCTGCGTTTATACAGAATTTCACCTTTGCCGTGCCCTTTTGGATAGACGACCAAAACCGTTTTATTATCGTCGAGCAGAACAGTTGTTGGGTGCCCTAAATACTGTCCTGCCTCCCGATCTACAACCACTTGCCGCTCCACCTCATGATCCATGTCGTATTGTGGGATACCAAAAAATACCTGTGCAGCATCCTCCGAAAGCCGATTTATGGGTTTACAAGAGGCCAAGCTACCAACGATTAGCAAGAAGAGAAGAGCGTGAAATTCTTTCATGATTGTACGATATTTGTGGAGGGTAACGTTGTTTATCCAAGTACCGAATGGATTCTACAATATAGGGCGCTCTGGTTGTGCGGTAAAAACGTTTTGATCGTGGATTTTAGTCAAGGGACGGCCTTGTTTGCTTTTGTTTCGGAGCCGGAAGTTGCTATATTGTTTTGCTATCTTTCGACTCGTTAATCATTGATTCGATCATCAATCATTGATTCGATCATCGGTGCTTAGTTTATTCTCCATCACCTTCACAAAGACCGCACGTACATGCGCTTTGTTTCTCTTTCTTTGGCGCTCAGGTTCTCCTTAAGAAGCGCACTTTTATGGTTGTTTTTAGGGTCTTTCAGTGGGCTTATTTGGGCACAAACACCAACCACATCCCCCGCTACCGAATATGCCAATGCGTTGGTACTTTTCCAAACGGGTGTATATCAACGGGCATATGAAGCCTTTCGGGCATTCGAGCAGCAAAATCCGGATCATCCGAATGCCGCCGAGTCTCATTATTATCAAGCGGAATCGCTCTTGGCCTTGGGAAAAACACAAGAAGCCGCCCCACTTTATGCATCTTTTGCCAACCGTTACCCCAACCATCCCTTTGGCGAAAAAGCCCATATGGTTCTCGGCCAATATTATTTTGAACAAGGGGAATACGCCAAATCACGATCCGCGTTCGGGGGCGTTTTTCAAAACCAAAAAGACCCAGAATTAGCCGCAGAAGCGTTGTATTGGATGGGTTTAAACAGCTTACGCCTGAATGAAGCCGACATTGCTTTAGACTATTTCGAGCAAACCTATATCCGTTACCCCAACACCCAAATTGCGCCACAAGCCTTGTATTTGGTCGGAAAAACAGAATTAGAGCGCAAAAACTATGCGCGGGCTTCCGAACATTTTGACCTTTTGGCAACCCGATACCCACTTTCCGACTTTACGGGAAAAACGGCATTAGCTGGCATGGAAGCCAACTTTGAACTTGGACGCTATGAGCGGGTTCTGGGCGAGGGGGACAAACGTTTGTCTTTTTTTACGGGACGCGACTTGGAACGTGCCTTAATGATCTTGGGAGAATCGGCCTCACAACTTAACGACATGGGGCGGGCACAGTATTACTTTACCCAACTCAACAACAACTTCCCACGAAGCCCTTATACCCGATTTGCAAATTTTGGTCTGGGTTGGACATATCTCCAACAAAAACAATATGGTATAGCAGCCGGATTGTTCCGCGCAAGCCAACAAGACCTGAAAGACAATTTGGCCCACAAAGCTACTTATTACGAGGCCGTAGCTACGTTGCTTTCCGGCGATGAACGCACGGCACGCGAGGGATTTTTAGACGTTATAACCCTGTGGCCACAAGGCGAATTTGCCGACCAAGCCCTTTTCGAGTTGGGTCTCCTTGAGTATAAGGCACAACGTTGGGACGAAGCCGCCCGCTACCTTAACCAATTGGTCACGGCCTTTCCTGCCTCCAATCGCACCGGAGATGCCTATTTGTATTTGGGAGAATCCTTCGCACTTCTGGGCGATACCAACCGAGCAAATGCGGCCTTTGAACAGGCCATGCGCCAAACCAACTTAACCGCCTCTGCACGCAATCAACTTAGCTATCGCAAAGGTTGGCTCCTCTATCAAAACAAAAACTTTGCCGAAGCACAAGCCGCCTTTGGAGCAGCCTTTACCACGACGAATGCCGGCGAAGCCTTGTTTTGGCAAGCAGAAAGTTTAGTCCAACAAGGAAAATACAACGAGGCCGAGCGCCTGCTGAACCAATACATCGCTGGCTATAAGCAAGACCCGAATGTAAACAGCGCACACTATGTCTTGGGTTGGATCTATTTTAATTCCCAACGTTACGAATTGGCCGCACGAAGTTTTGAGATATTCCTGAATAACTTCCGCCCTACTGTAAACCAAGAAGCCTATCGTACAGATGCACAAATGCGGCTGGGAGACTGTTATTATGCCATGAAACGCTTTGACGATGCGGTGATGGCCTACCGTAAAGTGGGAAATCAAGGAACGGTTTATGCGTTGTTCCAAATTGGACAAGCCTATATGAATAGTGGACAAGATGCCGATGCGATTAATGCCCTTAGAAGATTGGTTGGGAACTACCCCAATTCCGAATGGGCGCCAGAAGCACAATACTTGGTTGGCTCCGTGCTGCTACAACAAGAAAAATACGATCTGGCCATCAACGAATTTTTTAACACCCTACGGTTTTACCCGCAAAGTACCGAGGCCGCAAAAGCACAGTATGGCATTGGTGACGCCTATTTTAACCAAGACCGATTTAACGAGGCGATTAATGCCTATAAAGAAGTCGTAAACCGGTACCCGCAAAGTCCGGTAGTTCCAGATGCTTTGATGGGCATTCAGCTTTCATACTTAGCCCTCAACCAGCCCGGAAATGCAGAAACCCTGATTGAGCAGTATCTCCGACAAAATCCGGGAACAGATGTGGCAGACCAAGTGCGGTTTAAGCAAGCCGAAATGCAGTTTCAAAATGGCGAAACCCAAAAAGCACTCACCGGCTTTCAGTATTTCCTCCAAGCCAATCGCAACCCCAGTCTTGCGCCTGCGGCCACCTATTATGTGGCGGCAAGTTATTATCAATTAAAGGATTACCGGAATGCGGAGCAATACCTCCGATTGGTTTTAGACCGCTACCCCTCCGAACCTGCCGCTTATGAGTCTGCACGGCTTTTAGCCAACCTTTTATTGGCAACAAACCGCCCAACGGAGGCACTCAGCCTATACAAACGACTCGAAGCCAATGCCGATGGAGACATTTCTGAAATTGGTGAAGCCAAAATTGGCCAAGCACAAGCCATGATTGCCTTGAACGATACCGATGGCGCCCGCCAACTTTTGGAACAGGTTTCTACACAATATGCCAATTCCGATGCAGGGAAAACGGCACTTCTACGTTTGGCTGCACTGAATGTTCAACTCAATAACCTAACAGCCGCCTTAGACCAATACCGCCGTATCGCCCAAACCAATGACGATGCCTTTGCAAGCGAAGCACAGTTCAAGTATGGAAGTTTATTGCTCCAAATGAACCGCGCCCAAGAAGCACTTCAGGCATTTACGGCCATCCAGCAACGTTTCCCAGAGGTCATAGATTGGGTCGCTCAAAGCTATCTTGGACAAGCGCGTGCGTACAAGGCACTTGGCAACCGAAACGGTGCTCTTCAAGCATATGATCGCGTAATTACGGAATATGGAGACACCCCATACGCACAAGTTGCACGATCAGAAAAAGCCACCCTTTAACGCCGGAACCGCAGCAAAAACCTTTTAGGACTATGAAAAACAATCGTTTTTGGCTCCATGCAACCTTGACCCTCCTTACGACCTTGTTCACCCAAGCCCTAACCGCACAACCGGTGGTTCCGGATCTTAAGCCCAACGAAGTCGTTATTCGGAGCAAAAAGCCGATCGAATTACCCAAGTTAGAACGGCCAGCCATCACAACCTTGGTCGTGCCACCCAAGCCATTCTCGCCGCCCGAAGGCCAAACGCCTTACGTGGGAACTTATAAGCAAAACCCAACAGATTTGCCACATAAATCTTTGGCGGATGTACCTTTAGGCGAACGCTTCAGTTTATCAACCGCCCAACCCCGACAGCTCTTGGTGAAAGCATCTGCCGGACGATACATCACACGCGAATTACTGGCTACTGCCCATGTACCCTTCCGTGACGGCGTCGCCTTTTTCGGCGATATAGACTATCTGGGCAGCGATGGACACACCCCCTTTGCCGAAAAACCCGATCTACAAGCCTCGTTTGCAAACCTCAACCTAAAACTTGGCTCCTCGCAAGATTATAAAAAGAGTATCGCTCGGCTCATCCTTAATGGATTTGCTACCCGAAACAACCTTTTTGGTGCAGATACGAATGCGGTTGTACTTGGTCCTCGACTTCTGGCACAGCCCACCCGAAAGGGTCGAGGATTTGGTATTGGAGGAGATTGGGCAGGATTAGCATCCGCTCGTTTCCCATTTAACCTCCGAGCAAATTACCAGACCGAGCGCTTTGATTCCTACATTCTTGCCATTGCGCCCGACGTTTATTCCAGAACCGAAAAGCGTATGAACCTTGGCGGTGATGCGAAATTCCCCATAGGCAAGGCGGAGGCCTTTGTCAATTCTGATCTAACCCTTTCCGCCATTGATGCAAAAGCACTATTGGGATCAGATTTGCTCTCCCAATCCATCAAAGGTGGCGTCATTTGGATGGCCTCCAAAGCCCTTTGTCTTAGTGCTGGAATTTTTTATGCAGGATTCGAAGCCTCAGAACGCAATATTGGTAGCACGGCTCTTGCCCAAAATTATGTCTCTCCTTATCTACGTGCAGACTACTACTTTCCAAAAGGACTACATTTATACCTAAAAAATGATCCAAGTCTCCAGCACCAGACTACATCCGGCCTTTTTACGAAAAACCCTTATCTAATTGACGACCCGATCGTAAAACCAACCGTCAACACGGTGGCCATCGAGTCCGGTATCGGACATAGAAAACAGCCGTACCAAGTTGGGTTAAAATTAGGATATACCAAAAGTCCGGAATATTTGTATTTCCAAAAGGCGACAAAATCTCGCTATGGCGGATATGCAAAAGGCGTTTTTGAATCCCAATATGGGCGTGCAGATGTCATTTATGCACAGTTAGATGCCGGAGTTTCCCTTTTTCAAAAAATCTGGGCTTCCGTTTCTGCAAAATTTCAAGATGGTAGGCTGATTGGAACCAATGGCGCAAAAGATACCATTATCCCACATGAAGCCCCATTCGAGGCTTCTGGTAGTTTGGCTTATACTTTTTTGAACCAAAAAGCACGCCTTCAGGCCGACCTCAACATGATTGGCACGAGATATGCAAGTATAAACAAGACCGATGAAGTTTCTCCCATATTCGATATTGGCTTGACTGCACGTTATCAGGTATGGAAAGACTACAGTGCGTATGCACAAATCAAGCATATTGCGGCAAGCCCCTATGAACGTTGGGCGGGTTATCCAGAAGCACGCTTTGTAATCATGATAGGTATGGAAGCAGCCTTAAATGTGTTAAATTAACGGTTTCTTTTTGGTATAAAATATTTACCCATCGGCTTAAAAATGGGTACGATGTATTATCTTAAGTACACCTCCCGTTTTTGAACCAATCTTTTGTTTTCTTTTATTATGAACGATCCATTGCCTCGATTCCGGCGCGAAGACGTGTTCCAAACAGCACAAATTCCCGAATCAGATATACAGTCTCCAATTCCAAATCCGGCACAAGCAGCCGCCGCCGTATTGGATGCTTTGTCCTCCGATGCCCCTGAAGAAAAAGTATTCTTTTCGGAAGAACACACACATGCAGCAACCCTCGCGCAAGACTTACCGATTTCTGGTAGCTCTGCCGCCGAGACCATTGCAGAGAGTGTTTCTGGTTTTGATGAAACCCTCCATGTCGCTGCACCCGAAATTACAACCGAGGGCTTCATTGCCGAGATTCCACATAATACACCAGAAGTATCTACAACTATTCTTGCAGTGGACGGTATAAACCGATTTGTATATGAGGAAGCCGTAGGCGACCCGATGGATACCGCCTCTTTCGGAACTCCAGTGGTCTTTGCCGGCTCCCCCCTACCTCCTGTTACCGAAAGCGCTGCTGAACCACCTCCTGAAGTCCTGCCCACACCTTTGGCAGAAGAGGCCACGTCGTCTATGGAACCGAGTTTGGACATCCCTCCCATAGACATAGACCCAGCATTATTAAATTTGGGAAATAGCCTACCGGATGAATTACAATCCCCCATTATAGACCTTTCAAAATCGGTCGCAGAGATACCGGATGATGCACCCAATACCGCATTGGATTCACCCCTCATGGTACTCGATGCCGAATCCATCCCAACACCCTCCGAAGAAGCCTTAAACAACCTTGCCGATCTACAGGAACGGACCGAAGCACCATTGGAAATACCTGTTGCTACGCCGCCCAGTCAACAAACGATCGGATTAGAACCCGTTGCACCACCACCCAACGATCCTAAACAGGAGATCGCTATGATGTTAGAACAAGATGAACCAGCGTTTACCGTAGCTGTACGGTATCTGGAAACCTATCGCCAAGACCCGACAGGAGAATCGGGAGCCGATGCCCTTTTTTGGGCCGCAGAAAATTACCAAAAAGCGGGACTACCCGGAAAAGCACGCGGTTTATTTCAGGACTTTGTTCGACAATTCCCCGAACATCCTAAAGTACGAAACGCCCAAGAATATCTACAATGGATTGATGTGGATACCCCCTCGGAAGAACAAGTCACACGTCCAACCCTAAACACCGCTTTGGCCTCACAAATACCCGTAGAAACCAAACCGTCGGCAACGGACGTGTCCTCTTATTCCGCACCATTGCCTAATTTCAAACCCCTTGGCGATCAAACGGCTTCGCAGGCAAGCCCAACACCACTACCAAAACCAGCCTCCGAGGAGACATACCACTACGTCGCTCCGCCCGTGATGGGTCCCGCCATGCGAAACCCTCCGGCACAACCCATCCCACAAACCGTCCGAATGGCTCCCGCTGTGACGGAACAAAAGCCCTCGGAACCTGTATCTACGGAAAGTAGCAAAGCAACACCCGTTGCCACAGCCACCCCCGTTCCGCTTTTATTACGTGCCAAAAATTTTGTACAATCTAAACCTCCCAAAGTGCGCGGCTTAATTTACATCTTGAGTGGCCTTGCCCTCTTCCTCATTGCCTTGGTCTTGTTCACGCTAAGTCGCGGACTTTTCTCCAATACAAACGGCCCAACCATCTCACAAACCGGACAAACAGGTACAACCACCGAAAGTTTGGTACAACCTTCGGGTACAACACCTGCACCGGGGACATCCGGGGGAACAAGCCTAACCGGTACGGGCGACGCCAATGCTGCAACCGGTGGTAGTACGGGACTTACCGCTGGCGGCGGAAATGGTAGCACAAATGCCGAAGCGTTCAAGTCCCCTATCGAAGTACAAGGTGGTGGCGACCTAAACGTGCCCGCAGGTGGTTGGGGGTGGTCTCTTAAATTCACCTCGAACCGAGCAGAATTGGAAAAAATGGCTGCAAACCTGAGAAGTCGCGGATACCGCACAGGCATCCTCACCATCAGTTCGCCACAACAGGGCTATCGCTTGGTTTTGGGTCAGTTTAAAACTAAGGACGAAGCAAAAGCTGCCAAAGGGAAGTTGCCTTACGATACGCCCAAAGACGCTTGGACGGTCGAAATTAAATAAGAACCAGATTCATTTCCTGCGTTTCGATGATTCGGGACGCAGGAATTTTTTTCTACTTTTTTGTTCCGCAAAACCCATGTCATTGTATAACGGATTGATTTTTGCCTTACAGCAACCCGCCACAACGAATATCACCACCCAAACGAACCCTACCGCTTCGCCTTTATCGCAAACAAACAATATGTTGGACTTGGTTTGGTCTGGTGGATGGGTCATGGTCCCCATTATAATTGCGTCTTTACTGGCCGTCTATGTCTTCATCGAGCGCTTTATTCTCTACAGAAAGGCTGCGGCACATGAAAATTTCATCGAGTACATCCGCCGTTATTTACAAGCAGGCGATGTTCGTGGAGCCATCAACTATTGTTCTACGGTCTCGAAACCCGTTGCACAAGTTGTCAAAAAAGGATTAGATAGAATTGGGCGTCCTATTACCGAGATTCAGGAAATTGTCCTTATCGAAGGACGCGACCAAGCCTACAAATTAGAAAAACGCTTGGTATGGTTGGCAACTATAGCAGGTGTTGCACCTCTCTTAGGGTTTTTAGGAACTGTTTTGGGGATGGTAGAAGCATTTCAGTCAATACAAAGCATGCAAGGCCAAGTAAATCCAAGCGTGCTTGCTGGTGGTATTTGGACGGCTTTGATCACCACTGTAGGCGGGCTTATTGTTGCGATCCCGACCCAAATTGCATACAACGCACTCTTAGAACGCTACCATTATATCGTGAATCAAATGGAGCGCTTCTCCTCCGATTTTATTGATTTGCTTCAAGAGCCAGTGCCCACGCTGGTTATGCCGCAGCAAACCACCCAACAATACCCATACCCCCAACAAAATCCGCCGTACTGAGATGAGCCGTTTTCATTTTTCTACCAATAAACTCCGTCCAATGGAGTCTTTTAGTCAGGCAGGTATGGCCGACATAACCATGTTGCTGCTCATTTTTTTCTTGTTGACGTCTAACTTCATCATCCAAAATGGGCTTCCCGTTAATGTACCAAAAGCCGAGGCCGGTACTCCAACAGACAGCGAGCGTTACTTGACGGTGATTGTAACGGAAAACAATGAGATTTATGTGAACCAAGTTCAGGTAAAAGAAGAAGATTTGGTGGGCACACTTAATGCAAACACAGGAGACCTTCAAAAGGTCGTTATCCGCGCCGATGAAAAAGCAAAACACGGAGTTGTAACCGCCGTTATGTCGGCAGCCGCGGCGTTGGATTTAAAGGTTGCCATTGCAACAGAACAGCCCGAAGAGGTAACTGATGGGGGCAATTAGCCCACACCCCGAATATTGTATTTAACTTAAGCCAAACAAGGAGACCGGAAAGTTTTTCGGTCTCTTTTCATTCAACCAATACATCACCATAACTAACCATTTCACCTGTCAAACGATCAAAAATATACAACCTATGTAGGCCCTTTATCGTGGATACCGAGCCAGACGCAGAAAGTAGGCTGATGTCAAAATTGAAGGTGTATGACCCCGGAAGACCCGTCTGTGCAATTTCATCCAAGAGTGTAAAACGTCCTTGGTCGTTATAACCACGCAAAGTAAGGCCATTCGGTAATTGATCTGTTGCCGTAACAATAACCGGAAGCGTCACGAAACCGGAAGAAATGGGATTCGGAAAAGCAGGATTAAAACGGACATAGCCCGTATAAAACGGAGCCGTTCGCCAATCTGTTTTATCCTCTTCAATGGCTGTACCACTTGCATTTTTGAGCAACCCACCTCCCTTATCAGTTCGGGTAATACCCGCTGGTTTTTGAGATGCCTCACGGATAAACGTCTCTTGTAACCCTGTATCGCATTGTGTCATAAAAAGGGCCAAAACAAGGAGAACGAACGGTGAACGTTTCATAGGAGACTGCGGTTAGATCGGCATTAATGGCCGTTTGCGTGATGGGTTGAAAAAGTCAGAACAATATTGCATAACAACAACTTAAAACTTTGAGCTTGGTCTTAAGTTTCACCCTTGCCCATTATCTATAAACAAATTCCGTCAACTGTTTGTAAAGGGAGTATTTCCCGTTCATGGATTAGTGCATACAAAGTTCACTACGGGATACAAAGGTGCTCATACCTATTAGCTATTAAGCACATGCTTTATCCATCAACGCTACCACCCCGTTTGGGTGTTGAAAGGTTGAATACGAGTAATATAAAACAGTAATTTCCCTTAATTGGTAAAAGAACTTACGCAATTGCGTAAATGCTGGTTTTTCAAGGGTTTTTTCTACTTTTGAATGAATGGCAAAGCCCCGTAGGGGCGACATCTTAGTAGAAATCCGGTTCCAAATGCACGGCAAAGCCCCGTAGGGGTGGCATCTATATATGACGAGGGATAGCAGGCTGAACGTAGCCGAAGCCCGGTGGCTGAGCGAAATCGAAGTCATCCTTGCTCCGACAGATTTTTATAAGCGCTACCCTGCCATTGTTGAACAACACATTATACTATAAGATAGAGGCGATCTCGATAATTGTTATTCGTTTGTAACTTTTTGAAGAAGTACATTGGATTGGTTTTTAGCCTATTGAATTTTAAAAAGTGCGCACGAGCAGTAGCCATCTATGATACTTTATCACCTGAGCGACGTCTTCCAACTATCCGTTCACACAACAGGAAATCAATGAATTGTAAGTTTATGTGGTTGGTGTTTTTCCTCTTTTTCGTACCGCCACTAAGGTGTATTGCACAACAACAACCCCCTCACATTTTGCCTCTAAAAATCATAAGTAACCGACCCTATATCCAAACTATTATTGGGTCGGATACCTTGCAGTTTATGTTAGATGTGGCGGCAGTTAATGTGATTGAGCGCGACTTGGTTCTGAAATTGGGGCTTAGTGGGGGCGCAGCGTATCAACAACATGGCGCGGGAGCGGGTACAAGTTTGGCTTTTGAGACCCGTTGCGATAGCCTCCGTTTAGGTCCCTATCTCTTTAAAAATCAGACATTGGTGGCCTTGCCCTTGCGTGAGATCAAAGAGGGAATGAAGTTACCGTATTTAGACGGGCTCATCGGTTACGATCTATTCCGTGATCGCATCATTGAGATTAACTATACCACAGCTACATTCAGGTTTTTAAACCGATACGATGGCAACGGGACGCCTATTCCTTTCACTTTGTACCGCAATCAGATTCCTTTAATTACAGTATCTGTTTTAGGCACTTCTGCAAGGCTTATTGTAGATACGGGCGACCATTCTGCACTGACCTTCAATCGTCCTTTTGCTATAAGCCATCGGTTAAACGATCGTTTTGACGCCAAAGATACCACCTTGACGGGTTATGGGATTGGTGGACCTGTGCGAGCAACCACATTTATTCTCCCCAGAATAGCCATTGGAGAAGAAAATTACGAGCACGTTTTGAGCCGCATCCCTATTGCTGAGACGGGAGGTTTTTCGAGAAGTGATTTTGATGGTAGTATTGGAGGTAAACTTTTGTTGGGCAAAGTCCTGACAATAGATTACCCCAACAAGACGTTATACCTTGAGTCTGTCCAAAATACCATAAAAGAAAAAAAAGCGCCTTAGCGGTTTTTCTCGTCGTCCATGATGCGTTTTTCCAATTCTAATCCTTGTTTTTTAAGGGCAACCTCTAATGGACGCAGTACCTCTTGGATAACGTGCCGCTCCATATATGGGATTTTACCTTTGTGGCCAGAAATCAAATATTTTCGATAGGCATTGACGTAAACCCGGACAAATCGTGATTGGAACATCGTGGCTTCGAGTTGAACCAAGATTTTATAGACCTGAAAGTCCCGGATTTTCTTTTCTTGCGTAATGATTACGCCTATTGCTGGGCCATTTGTTAGTTCCCATCCAGTTTCCAGAAAGGCGGTTTTTGCTTTTTCTAAGGCTGCCTCACGCGGGGCGGCACGGTAGTCGCGGTAGATGGGCGTTAGGGCTGGGGTGCAGGCACTCCCAAAAACAAGTGGCACAAGGGCAACCAAAAAGCGAATACTTAGGGACATTGGCATAAGGATTATAGGCTAATGGCCGCTGCATACACAAAAACCGTCACAAAAAAAACGGGTGGCCCACTCACCCATTGGAACCACCCGTTCGGCGCTCAGTTGTCTTTGCGCCTGCATTGCACCCTCTTTTGAGCAGTTGGCAGGAGGTTTAGCCATCCGCTCTTGCATAAAGAAGTATCAAAATCATGCCAAACAAGAAAACGTACCAATTTGCCTTCATTTTAGGGTTTTGCAGAAAAAGATGTCTGGTTAATTGGACAATAGTGTATCCAAAGCGAAACGACTAAGCGACCTCGACCGGACAAACCCTTTTCAGCCAATCCATCAACAACGCATTAAATTGCTCTGGGTGCTCCATCATGGGCGCATGCCCACATTCTTGTAGAAAATGCAATTCAGCATTGGGCAAGTTCTCTTTAAACTCATTCGCAACATCTGGCGGGGTCAGTTGGTCATTTGCGCCCCAAATAATCAGGTTTGGCATGTCCAACTCGTGCAGAAAATCCCCTACCACATCATGAGCAGAAGAACGGGCCATTGCAATCAGTTTGAGGGCATATTCGCGATTGTTTACAATTTTGCTCACTTCTTCCAGAAAATGATCGTTAAAATGCTTATCCGCATCATAGAATGTGAGCCGTGCCCGTGAGCGGATAAACTCCAAATCCTTCCGGCGGAAAAATTCGCCACGCATGGCCAATTCGCGAATACCGGATGAACCTGCCAGTACTTGTGCAAAAACATCTGCTTTGTGGTCTCGGATGTAGTGCAAGCCCACTTGCCCGCCCAAGGAATTCCCCACCACAATCATCTTTTCTGGTTTCCCGATGGCTGCAACAAATTGAGCCACATATTTTGCCAATCTGGGCACATGGGTTTGGCGCAAGGGCATTTTATAGCAAGGAAGGAGCGGAACAATCACCCGATAACCGGCTTCGGCGAACGGTGCAACGTTGTTTTTCCAGTTTTCGACATCTCCCAAGATGCCATGTAGGTACAATAAAGCAGGACCATCTGCGGGACCTTCGTCCCAGTAGGTAAATTCGTCCTTTTGCTTAAACGTGTAAGAATAGGTGGACATAATAATTTTGGTTGTTTACTGTCGGGCTAATCGCCGCTGAAGGGCATGGGTAAAGTTTGCCACAGCGGTTCCGGAAAACCGAAAATACAAGGATGGTTCGATCAGTTCCAATTCCATGACCATAAATTGATTTTTCTCAGGATGTTCGCGCACCCAATCTACCCGTGCCTGAAAGGGCAATTCCGGCAATTGTTCTAGGATACGCAGGCTCTGTTCTTGTAATCCCTCTGGCGGTTCACACGCAACAATTTGCCCTCCATGCTCTTCCTGCACCCGAAAATCGCCCGTGCGTAGTTTTTTCAAAATGGCATGGCTGTATTTCCCATCAAAGAAAAAAAGCGAATATTCCCCTTCATGCAGAATTTCTGGGATAAATGGCTGAAGCATAAAAGCCCGATCTCGGTAGGCATTGGCTAATACAGGCCACCGTTCAACCACGTTTTCGAGACGCAGGCGATGGGTATGATCGGCATTTGCTGAGATCACGGGCTTAAGGATCAGTTCGGAAGTATTAAACTCACGAAATGCTTGAAAAACTTGAGTTTGCATCAAATCAACATCCCCCCAAATCGTAGGAACAATGGGGATACCCTGCCCGGCGAGGTCTCGTAAATAGACTTTGTTGAGGTTCCACTTCACCAAAGAGAGGCTATTCAGGAGCGGGACGCCCGTACATTCGATGCAACGAAGTACCTCAAAAAAATCATACGGGGCCTCCTGATAGTCCCACGTAGAACGAATCACCACGGCATCAAAAACACGCCAATCTACACCCGATCTTCGCCAAGCAATTATTTCTACATGCCACCCATTTTCTTGCAGATACTGCACCACCAATTCGTCGTCACAAACATAGTTCGTAAGGTCTTCGATTGAAAGAAAAGCAATCCGAGACATTTAATTTTTGTTTATGGGGAGAATCATGCTTACACCAATTAGGAATTAAACACATGTTTTATCCATCAACGATCCCCCCCCCTTTGGGTGTTGTAAGGCTGAAAACGAGTAACCTAAAAACAGTAAGTTTCCCTAATTGGTATCACACCCAAGATAAGCCATAAACACCATACCCAAACCACCCCATCGTTTTTTGGGAAAATCTAAAACTAAACATCACTTGGCTTTCTGAAAGTTGTTTTTTTTTGCCTATCTTTCGCTCCGTGTCCATCAACCATTAACCTCATCAAAATGACCAAAGAAGCCATGCAAGCCGCGATGACCAATGTTTTAGACACTTGGTTGCTTGCCATAGACCAATACAGTGAAGCGGATTTAATTCGCCAGCCAAACGCAGACGACTGGAGCATTGGACAGGTGTACCAACACCTCATTATAGGAACCCGTGTTTACCACATGCGGAACGTTCTTTCCTGCCTTAACCAGCCCCAATATACCGATCGTTCCCCCACCGAAGACGGCCTTAAGATACTCTCGAATGGCGAACTTCCACCCGTCAAAATCAAAGTTCCGGCTTCCCCGCAATATACCCCGCCACAACCCGAAAGCCTCGAAAAGGTTCGGGAAGACCTCTCGGCACTCAAAAGTGATCTATTGGACTTGGGCGAACAGGTCTATGACTCTGAATCAAAAGGCAGAATGGCGCACATGCGGTTTGGCTTTCTGAATGCCTCGGAGTGGTATTACCTGATTGAGATGCACTTCCGGCACCACCTCCGCCAGAAAGCAAACTTAGACCGCTGGTTGGCCGGAGGAAATTACGATTAATTGCTGCTTTGAGGAGATGAACGTACCGAAAAGAGTAAATATACGGTAATGCCTATCGCTGCGGTAAGGATGCTTGTGCGCATCCATGAAGGACGATGGCGAACGGGCGCTTCTCCTATCGTTTCCGGAAATTGTGGGTCTTGAACCCATTTAAGGTCTTTTAGGGCGATTTGGTCTTCGTGTTTTTGCACACAGACATCGGTTGCCAAAACTTTTCCGATTGGATCAACCACGTCAAAAGTCCATTGCGCCGAAGCCACGCGCCTAACCGCACCACGCCGATTTCCCGAAAAATAGCGGACATTTATATTTTCCCCTCTAAACCGAAAACTCGCCGTTCCTTGAGGGGCGTCCGTTTTTGAAAGGAAAACGGGTGTTCCTTGATTTTTAATGGCGCTTAAGTAAACTTGTTGGAGATAAAGGAAATCTGGTTTTTCAGGCAACCATACAATACCATTTGGTTGTACGGAAATTTTTGACCCACACACGGCTGTAAGGTTCATCAAGAGGGTTTGGTTTGAGGTTTGTGCAAAGGCGGGAACAAACCACCAAACTACAAACATCAATAAAGTTGCAAGTTTGACAGACAACCTCATGGGCATTTTTTGATTTGATTTATAGGAGAACCCGCGTATGTACGGCAAACCACTTGTCAGCATTATTATGGGCAGCGATTCTGACCTCCCGGTGATGCGTGCCGCCGCCGATTTCCTCAAAACCTTTGAAATTGGCGTGGAAGTCACCATCGTATCGGCGCATCGAACGCCCGAACGTTTGTTTCAATATGCCCGCACTGCACACGAACGCGGCATTTCCGTCATTATTGCCGGCGCAGGTGGGGCTGCACATTTGCCCGGTATGGTGGCATCCCTCAGCCCATTGCCTGTCATTGGCGTTCCCATTAAGTCTTCTAACTCCATAGACGGCTGGGACTCGGTTTTGTCCATCCTTCAAATGCCCTCTGGTGTTCCCGTTGCGACGGTTGCACTAAACGGGGCACAGAATGCGGGCATTTTGGCTGCACAGATGCTGTCATTACAAATTCCAGAACTGCGCGACCGCATCTTACAATTTAAGAAGAACTTAGAACGCGGGGTTGAGCAAAAGTTTCAAGTCTTAGAAGCCACAGGCTACGAGGCGTACCTGAATGAAGTGCCAAAAGGCTAAACAAGCACGGGTTATAACTGAACTTCTTTCAGAAATTCCTCCAAAAACTGCTCGTCGTGGATGAGCACGGCGCGAGCTTTAGAGCCTTCAAATGCACCAACCACACCCGCACGTTCCAACTGATCTACAATCCGAGCAGCTCTTGTATAACCAATCGAAAATTTGCGTTGTAGCAACGATACAGAGCCTTGTTGAGCACGGACAATGACCCTTGCGCAATCGTCGAAGAGCGGATCTTTGCGGTCTGCGCTTCCGCCCCCATTTGCCGAAGCCGCCTCTACTGCTTCTCCACCTTCATCCACCGATGGGAGCAGATAAGGCCCCGGCCCACGTTGATTTGCAATAAATTGGGTCACTTCTTCCACTTCGTCCACCGAGATAAAAGGCCCTTGTAGGCGAATCATTCGGCTGCCACTCATGTACAACAAATCACCATTTCCCACCAACTGTTCGGCCCCCATCTGGTCTAAAATGGTTCGGGAATCTATCCGAGAAGCCACTTGATAGGCCATCCGAGCCGGAAAATTGGCCTTAATCAATCCAGTGATCACATCCACCGAAGGACGTTGAGTGGCCAGCACAAGGTGAATCCCTACGGCACGTGCCATTTGTGCCAATCGCGCAATGGGACCTTCAATTTCTTTTCCAGCCGTCATCATCAAGTCCGCCAATTCATCCACGATCACAACGATATAGGGCAAATGGCGGTGTACCAAGTGCGGGTATTCTTTTAGGGGTGTACCTTCGAGCTTGTTTTTATGGAGTTTACGGTTATAATCCCGAATACCACGCACGGTTAAATCCGAAAGCAAATCGTAGCGCATCTCCATTTCTTTCTCGCAACTTTTTAGAATCCCAAACGCTTGGCTATAGTCTGTGATAATCGGGGATTCCGCAGCTTCCGGCATGGCGATGTAATGATTCGCTATGGCTCCATACTGCAAGAGTTCAATTTTCTTTGGGTCAATCATCACGAACTTCAGGTCATTCGGATGGCAATGGTAGAGCAGGCCCGTAATTAAACAGTTCACCCCAACGGACTTCCCCGACCCCGTGGCCCCAGCGATCAGCAAGTGCGGCATCTTGGTCAGGTCCTCGATATACACTTCCCCTTCGATGGTTTTTCCCATTGCGACGGGCAGTGCATGATCGGCATGACGGAATTTATCCGCTGCCAAAATACTTCGTACCCGAACGAACTCGCGGTTCTTATTCGGGATTTCTATACCTATTGCTGCCTTACCCGGAATAGGCGCAATAATCCGAATTCCCTTGGCGGCTAAAGCCATTGCAAGGTCATCTTCTAAAGATTTGATTTTACTAATCTTAACCCCCGGCGCGGGTGTCAGTTCGAAGAGGGTAACCGTTGGCCCAACCACTGCTTCTACCCCTCGAAGTTCGATATTATACGTCCGCAGTTTCTCGACCAAGAGTTCCTTTTTATGCTCCAGTTCCAAACCCGTATGTGTGGGTACGCGGATGGCCAGAGACGGCGAACCCTCGCGCGGAATGATGGTGCAGCGCGTATTGGGCAAATGGGCCAATCCAGAAGCCAGTGCATGTAATTGCCCCACCTCCACATCTTGAGACGGCACCAATTCGTACAAAAGCCCGGCTTGTGTTTTGGTTTGGTTCAACGCCGAGATTTGTAAATTCGCATTGGTAATGGCTTCTATCAATTCATCGTATGCCTCCTCGCTTTGTGTTCTCGCTCGTTGACTCACTTCTACGGCCAGTGTGGTGCTGCTCCAAAGCGGAATCGTAAGGCGTGCATGTGAAAACTGATGAATAAGTTCTTCTTCGACGCCCTTAAGCGTTAGCACATCGGGCGTATTGGAGACTCGGACCTTGAAATGTGCATGGGTGGTTTCCCGTTGCACCTCGATGGCATCATAAACAATACTCCGGCGTTGCAAAACCTCTCTAAGGAATTGCTCAATATGCCCCGCCTCGGCCTCGGCCACTTTCCTTGCTTCATTTTCACCATCGGTCAACAATTCGAGCGAAGGTATGGAGAAGTCCGCGGCAAAACTGATGAAGGGCAATCCCTTTGGTGTTGTAATGGCGGAAATTGGCTCCTCGACCGACGGGCGGATGGTTAATGGCAACTCCGATTGGCCCTTTTCAGCTATAGGGGCTGGTTCTGGCTTGGTAAACGCGGGTGGAACTGTTACGGGCGGGTTAAAGATCGGCGTAACCGGAAGGGGTTGGGTAGATGGTGGCGTAAAGGTACGAACGGCGGGCGGGGATACGGGTTCTGGCTCTATTTCGCTTGATGTCCGCGAAAAAACGCCCTCCTTCGGGGTCGTAAATGGAAGAACTTTCTCCTTCGTACTCGGCTCTTTCTGTACTTCACGCTCGCGCAACCAATTAGAAAGCCGCTCACGTAAGTCGAAGAAAAAGTCCTCCGCCCGATCCACCGAGGTTTGCACATCCCGATCCATCGTAAGCATCAAACCAATCACCACCAATACAAAAAGGATAATAACAGACCCCACACCCGCAAAAATATCAATCAAAACGCCGGCCAATCCGATCCCTACTGCACCCGACAACTGTGGAACAACAGGTTCACTATTCTCCGAAAACACCAAATTCATCCAACCAGTAATGGTAGAAAGCATCAATGCGATAGACCCAAGCCGCAGCCCGATCCGATAAAGTGGTTGTTTGGGCTTAATGCGGAAAATGTTGTACCCCAACATCACCACAAAAGTAAGCGGAAAAACCAAGCTAAAATAGCCAAGAAAGGAAGGAGCCAAGAGGTAGGCAATGAGCGCCCCAATCCGGCCAAGGGCGTTCTTAGGTGTTATTTCGGCAGGAGAAGCATCTGGAATATCCGAGAAAATGGACGTAATCAACGCATCGTCTTCTGCACTGAACGATAGAACTGCAATAGCACACAAAATACCCACCACCATCAACACAATACCCAAGATTTCCTTTTTGCGTTCTTCGGAAATGGGCGGGAGTGATGGGGTGGTATTGCGCTTTTTGCTTTTTGAAGCGCTGCGGGGCGGAACTTTCTTTGGTGTGGCCATAACTTTCAAGATACACAATTTTTCCAGAAAAGGAAAAAAGGAAACAGCCATCGCTTCGAGTGTTGTACCGACAGGCGATGGCTGGACTTATACCGGAGAATGCCCAATCAAGATGCGTTGATCGAAAGATTGCTTGGGTTAAAAACCGGGAGGATGCTTGAATAGTCAACTTGGCAGCTATAAGCAACATCCTGATCAAGGCCAGCAGCGGCGAGTGCTTTTCCTTGTACCCCATCTTTCAGACGTAAAACGAGTTGTTCTTTGTTTTGCAAATAGGTACTATGTGCAATAACAGCTGCATCAGAAAGGGAGAGATTGGCCTTGTGTACATTCAGCAGCAAGTCCACCATTTGCCCCACACACATGACATCTCCTAAAGCAGCGCTATTTTTATGCCCACCACAAACCACCAATACATCATGTTTGGACTGGAGCACAAAATTCGTTAGGCGGGTGATGTTCAGGAAGCAGCCCACAACCAATGTTGCCGCACCCCGTGCGACAGAAATAGCCCCTGTAAGGTTCGAGGTGTGCATAATCACCGTTCTATTTGATACCGCCTCCGACGTGTATTCTAACGGCGAATTGCCCAGATGGTATCCACTGATGGGTTGCCCATTTTTTTCGCCCCCCAGAACAAATACTTTGGGGTCTAAATTGGCAGCCATCCGAGCAGCGTCCCCCAAAGTAGGGGCAGGGACAACCGTTTTTGCACCGTTATGTAAAGCGGTTACGATGGAAGTGCCCGTTCTTAAGACTTCGAGCACAATGACAGCTTTGTCCCGTACTTCGGCTTCTGTTAACCCTGCTGGATTAAATAAAACGTCTAAATGCATATGATACAAGTCTTGGTATAAGTGGTGGTTGGTCTGGGTTAATTGGGAAATTTATGTAGGGGAGCTTTTTTGACCCGTGCGGCTAACCTACGCCCGCGTACGTCTATCCAGATTTGCGATTCCGGCACATGGAGGCCAGTTGCACAATCTATGTATCCCATTCCAATGCCTTTCCCCAAGATCGGGGATTGCGTTCCACTGGTGACTTGTCCTATGATTGCCCCCTCTTGGCTAACCAATGGGTAACCAGCTCTTGGAATTCCACGCTCCTCTAAAATAAATGACACAAGTTTTCGCTGAATCCCCTGCTCTTTGGCTGTCAACAAAGCTTCTTTACCAATAAAAGAATCTTTTTGCAACTTTGTGACCCAACCAAGACCCGCTTCAAGTGGATTGGTTGTATGGTCTATATCGTTACCATATAAACAGTAACCGGCTTCCATTCGGAGTGTATCGCGTGCGCCCAAGCCACAAGGTTCAAGGCCATAAGGCTTTCCGGCATCCATGAGCGCATCCCAAATTTCGACCGCACGTTCATTTTCGCAGTAAATTTCTACGCCATTTTCGCCTGTGTAACCGGTATGCGAGATCAAAGCTTGTTTACACCCAAAAAACGCACCGCTCTCCGGTTGGATCACATGATAATATGGTAGGGACTGGGCATCGAGTGGTATAAATTGGCTCAGAATTTCAAAAGCCTTTGGCCCTTGTAGGGCAAGCAACGCCATTTGATCGGAAAGATTTTCCAGCACAGCGCCCATCGGGTTATGGTTCTTCATCCACGCAAAATCTTTTTCCATATTCGAGGCATTCACCACCAAAAGGTAGGACACTTCACTTAGGCGATAAACCAACAAATCATCAATGATACCGCCATCAGGCTGGCACATTACCGCATACATAACCCTACCATCGTAGAGTTTGGCAACATCGTTCGAGACCAAGTTTTGGATGAACGAAGAAGCTTGTGGCCCCGATACCCGCACTTCGCCCATGTGGCTCACGTCAAACAATCCGGCTGCCTCACGTACCGCTCTATGCTCTTCGATAATCCCTTTATAAAATACCGGCATTTCAAATCCGGCAAAAGGAACCATCTTCGCACCAAGTGAGACGTGGGTGTGGTAAAGTGGTGTATGCTGCAAGACCGACTCAGGCATAATACTTTGTGAACAATTAAAGAAGCCGTATTTTTAAAAAGCGGAGGGAAGGTGAAAGCGGCTTTTCATTACTGGCTTTGTGTCATAAAAAAGATGACTGCAAGTTACGATCCCAACACCTCACTTTCAAACATAAATTGGGAATTTTTGATCATTGTAGCCGCATATTTTGCAATCAAAACCTTGTGCAAGCCCTTCCACAAGCCTTTTTTTTTAGTCTATTGCCTTGATCATCAAGACTTAGATGCAACCGCGTTACATTCGTTGCCTCAATAAAATAAGTTTAACAAGATTGCTTTTGCCTGCCTAACTTGCCCGTGATTTAAGGTTGCGCTTGACTTGTAAAAAAATCAGTCCTACTTTACCATTTCTTCTATATGTCCCCACAACGAACAAACTTCATGAAGCAACTTTTGGTCATTTGCATGGTGCTCCTCATGGGCTATGCTCAGGCACAAGAAACCCCGATCGCCTTTATTGGCGGCACGATTATACCCGTCTCTGGGCCACCCATCGAGAATGGCATCCTTTTGGTTCAGCATGGCAAAATTCAAGCCGTAGGACGTGCAGCCACCGTTCGCCTCTCGTCCGAGGTGACGCGAATTGATGTATCGGGAAAAGTGCTAATGCCCGGCTTGGTGGATACCCATTCACACGTTGGAGAAGCAGCAGGCGGAGACGGTTCCGCGGCCCTGCAACCGGATGTGCGCGTATTGGATGCACTGAATGTATGGAGTCCTTCCCTCGGACGAGCACGCGCTGGCGGCATTACCACCGTCAATGTGATGCCGGGATCGGGGCATTTGCTCTCCGGTCAAACGGCGTACCTGAAATTGCGCAAAGGCAATGCCATCCAAGAACTCCTTCTTTGTAAAGACTTGTTGAACGAGGTTTGCGGCGGAATGAAGATGGCAAACGGAACCAATCCCATGCGCGACAACGGAACCTTCCCCGGTACACGCTCACGGTCGGCAGCTATGGCGCGACAGCTGTTCATCAAAGCGCAGGCATATCAGCGCAAAATCAAGGAAGCCGCTGGCGATGCAACTAAAATGCCCGAACGAGACCTACAAATGGAAGCTTTGGTACAGGTTTTAGAAGGAAAGCGTACGGTTCACTTCCACACCCACCGTGCCGATGACATCCTCACAGCCATCAGAATTGGGCAAGAATTTGGGTTTAAACCCGTACTTCAGCATGTGAGCGAAGGCTGGAAAGTGGCCAAGGAAATTGCAGCTTCTGGATTCCCAGCATCGGTCATTGTCATTGATTCACCGGGCGGTAAGTTAGAAGCGATGGACATGCGTTTTGAGACGGGGGCGGCCTTGGTGAAAGAAGGTGCTTTGATGGGCTATCATACCGATGATTACATTACCGATTCTCGTTTATTCCTGCGATCCGCTGCTTTGGGGATGCGTGCAGGGCTGAACCGCGAAAAAGCCCTCGAAAGCGTAACCCTTGCTGGGGCTAAAATGTTGGATTTAGACCATCGGCTCGGAACCCTTGAATCCGGCAAAGATGCCGATTTTATCGTCCTCTCCGGCGATCCAATGAGCGTTTATACCCGTATTGAACAAACATGGATTGAAGGAAAAAAGGTCTTTGACCTGAGCAATCCCGAAGACCGCAAATATGCGACCGGAGCCTATGGCGTTTTGGTGGGCGATGTTGTTCACACCCATCACGATGGCGATGAAGACGGGCATCGTTAATTCACCACACATTCCATTTTTCTTTACATGATGTAATCACCAATTTTTATGATAAAGCATTTATTATTCCTGTGTGTCGTAGTGGGGTTGCCCAATGTGTTATCTGCACAAAAATATGCCCTCAAAGCAGATGTTGTACACACAGTTTCAGGGCCTTCCATCCAAAATGGCTTGCTTTTGGTTAAGGACGGCAAAATAGAATGGGTGGGTGCTGCAAAAGACAAAGCCATCCCAAAAGACTACAAAACCTATACCGCAAAAACAATAACGCCCGGTTTGGTGGATGGCCATTCGGTTGTTGGGCTTGCAGGCGCTCTCAACCAACCACACGACCAAGACCAGTTGGAAACATCAGGCGCACCGATTGCGCCGGAACTTCGTGCCTTAGACGCCTACAATCCACGAGAAATATTGGTGTCGTATCTTCGGGAAATGGGTGTGACAACAATTCACACGGGGCACGGGCCGGGGGCACTTATTTCTGGTCAAACGTTGGTCGCCAAAACCATCGGCAATTCCATTCAAGAAGCTGTTGTGGATTCTTCTTCTATGTTAGCGATTACCTTGGGAAGTGGGATTAGCAGCGCTTTTAAATCTCCCGCAACCCGTTCCAAAGCCTTGGCCATGTTACGCCAAGAGTTGCTTAAGGCGCAAAGTTACCTCCGAAAGATGGAACAACCGGAGATCGGCAAGCGGCCCGAACGAGACTTAAAATTAGAAACACTTGCACAACTTCTGAAAGGTGAGCTAAAAGCACTTGTGACAGTAGATCGGGCGCATGACATCCAAGCCGCCATCCGATTGGCCAAGGAGTTCAACTTGAAAATGGTGCTCGATAGCGCCTCCGAAGCCTATTTGGTGATGGACGAGATAAAGTCATCTGGCGTAGAACTTGTACTGCATCCAACCATGAAGCGGGCTGCGGGCGAAAGTGAGAACCTGACTTTTGAGACGGCCAAGATATTGAATGAGGCCGGAATTGCTTTCTCCTTGCAAAGTGGTTTTGAAGGGTATGTTCCCAAAACCCGTGTTGTCCTCTTCGAAGCAGCAATAGCCGCCGCATATGGCCTTCCTTACGACAAAGCTCTTGCCGCCATCACCATAAACCCCGCCAAGATACTGGGCATTTCCCATCGTGTTGGCTCGCTCGAAATTGGCAAAGACGCCGATGTGGTTTTGTTTGACGGCGACCCGTTTGAATACACCACTCATGTTTGTACCGTTTTCGTGAATGGAAAAGTGGTTAGTGAAACCTGTCGTTAAGCCACTCCTTTTAAAAGGAACTTTCTTAGGTTGTAAATAAGCCTTTAAAACACATAAGGCATTGTTTTTACACGCCTTGTATTTAACCTACAAGACCCAAACCAAAGGCCATTCAAACGGCGCTGCTTTACTTCTTACCAACGTTAGCACGGAATCAAGATGCTTCCACCATATGTTTCTCTTGCCGCACTCGATCAAACCATACACAACGCCCTTGCGGAGGATATCGGGTTGGGCGATATTTCAACACAAGCCACCATCTTGCCCGATACACAGGCTACCGCACGTTTTTTGGCAAAATCGGACGGTATTTTGGCCGGAAAATGGGTTGCAGAACGTGTCTTCAACCTCGTAGATGCTACATTAGAAGTTGTTTGGACGGCAGAAGACGGCGATCCACTGACCAAAGGTACGTATTTTGGAACGGTCAAAGGTTTAGCGAGATCGGTTTTAGTGGCGGAGCGGTTAGCCCTGAATTTCTTGCAACGCATGTCCGGAATTGCTACCGCAACCCATCGAATGGTTGAGGCCGCTAAACCACATCCCGCTCATATTTTAGACACCCGCAAAACCGTACCCGGACTTCGGGTCTTAGACAAGTGGGCGGTTCTGCTGGGCGGCGGAAAAAACCATCGGATTGGTCTCTTTGACATGATGATGATCAAAGACAATCATATCACCGCTGCAGGTGGCATACAAAAAGCCTTAGAAGCGGCAAGGGAATACCGCGAAAAACAAAATTTGGATGTGGAAATTGAAATCGAAACACGGACGCTTGATGAGGTGCAAGAGGTTCTCTCGGCGGGTGGCGCAGACCGGATCATGCTCGACAATATGACCACTAAAATGCCAGATGGACGCTTGGATGTGAGCATGTTGGCTGAGGCCGTCCGGTTGATTGGGAAAAGGTTTAAAACGGAGGCTTCGGGAAATGTAACCCTTGATACCATTCCACAGATTGCAGCAACAGGGGTGGATTACATTTCTTCCGGTTCACTCACACACTCCGTTGTTGCTATGGATATCTCCCTTAAAATACAGTTGACCTAAACTCCCTTCAGGCTTTGAACGAAGGGAAAGCGCCGTCGGGGGTCGCAATCTGGATGGAAATCCATTTCCAAGCGCACAACAAAGCCCCGGCGGGGCGGCATCTTCCTACGACGAAGTGTAGTGGGCTGGACATTGCAGATAATGCCTGCCGCCTTGCCAATCGAGAATGATGAAGGAAGTCACGCGATGGCGTAAATTGTGGTTTTTCAAGGGTTTGTTCCACTTTTGAATGAACGGCAAAGCCCCGTAGGGGCGACATCTTAGTAGAAATCCGTTTCCAAATGCACAACAAAGCCCCGTAGGGGTGGCATCTATATATGACGAGGAATAGCGGGTTGAACGTAGTTGAAGTCCGGTGGTTGAACTATTAGGCGGATTTTTCTAACAGCGGCCCTTCCATTCTTGAACAAGACAGCATACGATAAGATAGAGGCGAGCTCAATATTAGAATTGAGATTTAGCCCAGTCATTTTGAAGAAGCCAGTTCCTTTAAAAACAACTATTTACAACCCAAAACATACGTCAAAGCAAAGGCTTCATCCAGAAGTGCAATGTTTTTGGCGAAGAGGCATTCTCATCCAAGTCTTGCCATTCAATGGCGCAGGTCATACCGATGGCTCGCTGAAAGCCTCTATTTTGCCAGAAACCATCCAACGGAACATAATCTTTGGGGCGTCTGGGATGATCACCCGGACGAACAACGCCACAAAAGGCCAGCCAAAGAAATCCACCAACTTCCTTTGCCCATTTCTCTCGTTCCGCCATAAAATGTAGCCCTGCTCCCATCCCGCGATAGGGTTGTAACAACACCGATTCACTAAAATAGAACACCTCATTTACCGGAAAATCTCTTTCTTCAAATGGTTTTCGGATATTATCGGTTTCTTGGGCTAATGGTATGCCTGTAGAAGCCCCAACAATGTTATTGCCATCAAAGGCCAGAACAAGAATGGCCTTCTCTGCTTCAGCAAAGGTGGTTAAATAACGCTTTTCATACGCCAAATCCCCATCGTATAAATAGGGAAATTCCCGAAAAACGGTTATTCTCAATTTTGCCAAATCATCCAAATAAGGCAGCATTTCGTGCCCCGTACATGACTTATACGTTAAGGACATCATCGCAACAAACCTCGTTTGTAATTATAAGATGCGTAAAATTTTTGGCGTTGTAGTTTTTTTATGGCCGTTATCCTTTAAAAAGTGGTGCAACCTGATAAAGCAACAAATAAACCAAAACCCCAGTGACGGCTACAAAAAGCCATATGGGAAAGGTAAAACGCGCCATTCGGCGATGCCTTGCTGTGTAAGGACTCCCACCCTTTTGCTGTGTTTTAAGTCCTCTGTAAAAGGTGATGAGTACAAAAGGCAAGACCACTATGGCCAAAACAACATGTGGCAATAAAATACCATAATAAATATACCTTAACCAATCTGGTGCATAATCTGGAAAAACCGTATGCCCAATACCACTATCCATTTGCCGCAAGGTATGGTAGGTGAGGTAGGAGGTAAGAAAAATCGCAGATGAAACAATGGCCGACAACATCATTTGACGATGGCGCAAGATGTCTTTCTGGCGGATAAAAATGTACCCCCGCAACAACAACAAAGTAGAAATAAAGTTGAGCAGGGCATTTAATGCTGGTAGGTCGTAGTAGGTCATTTTAACATGTTTTTAAGGCCATTCACGACGAATGGTCTATGGTGGTTTTAAGAACAACTTGCCGAGCAACAGCCAAAGCAATGCACGCAAAAACAATAAGAACCCCAAACGAGGGCCCAAAACCCATAAGGGTTTGAACGGGCGGTTGCCCAAATCCATACAAGGCCACCCGAAGCGCATCCAAACCATATGTGACAGGATTCAGCCACACCACCCAACGGACTGCTTCGGGGATGCCAGAAACCGGAAAAAACGCGCCTGAAAGCATCCAAAGTGGCATCAAGAAAAAATTCATGAGGGCTAAAAACCCACGGGTGGACTGCACCCGCCACGCCATTACAAATCCCAGACTCCCAAATGCTAATCCAAGGATTGCACAAATCAGGAGTGTCGTAGCAATGCCCAAAAGGCTAAAAGGAATCCCCACAAACGGCATCATCACCAAAAAAAGCAAGGATTGCATTACCCCCAACGTTGTTCCTCCGGCCACATTACCCAAGACCAACCACCACCGAGAAATAGGAGCCACAAGTGCCGCCTGAAAAAAACCACTTCGTTTTTCCTCTACAATCGAAACGGTGGAGAAAATCGCAGTAAACACCACAACCAGCAGCAACATACCCGGAAAAAGAAAGGTTAGGAAAGACAGTTCTGGGTTTTCTGGCAACCGAAAACTCCCTTGGAATCCCAACCCAAGTAAGAGCCAAAACAAAAGCGGCTGTGCTAAGGCTCCGCCCATCCGTCCTCTATCAAACAGAAACTTGATCACCTCCCGTTTCCAAAGTGCCCAAAATGCCATCATGCCGCCATAGGGTCTAAGTGAAAGTGGTTTCCGGTATGGGTTAAAAAAACATCTTCGAGTGTGGGTTTACGAATTGCAGCAGCACGAATCTGGTGTCCAAAATCTCGGTAAAGTGCGCCAAACAATTCTTGTGGCCGATCGTGGTACACACAGAGTTCCGCCCCAAATTGCACCACCTGCCAAGCCAATTTATCGCGAAGTGCGGCAGCCAATCGTTCCGGCTGATCCGCAGTAACCCAAAGGGTTTCGCTCCCCAGAGACGATTTAAGTGCATTTGGTGTACCTTGACACACGGCTTTTCCTTTGTTCATGATCACCAATTCATCGCATTTTTCGGCTTCTTCCATTAAATGGGTTGCCACCAAAATCGTGATCTTTTGTTGCTGTTGTAGGTCTTTGAGCAAGTTCCAAAAGGCACGACGTGCAATAGGATCTAAGCCATTTGTTGGCTCATCCAAGAGCAATAATTTGGGGTGATGCAAGATGCTGCGCGCCAAGTCCACACGCCGTAATAAGCCACCACTTAGGCTCCGACAACGTTCTTGTGCGCGATCAGAAAGGCCCAGTAAATCTAATTTTTGGGCCACACGCGCCGCTAATGTACCCCCACTTAACCCATAAAGCGCACCATGTAGCAGCAAATTATCCCGAACCGAAAGCGCCAAATCCAATGCGGGTTGCTGAAAAACCACACCCAATTGATGCCGTACCAAATCAGGTCGTTCAGCAACATTTGCGCCGGCAATGGTGCAAGTGCCCGATTGTGGCTTTAGGCGTGTGGAGGCAATGCCAAAAAAAGTGCTTTTACCTGACCCATTAGGCCCTAATAAACCGAAGAGCGCTTGTGCTGGAATTGAAAATTGTAACCCATCCAACGCTTTGGTGGCTCCATATTGATAAACAATATCTGAAGCAATCAACATATCCAAAACGAAGAGCAGGTTATAAAAGACGGTCTAAGACGAGGCACAACAAGAGCGCAGGAATATAAAGCACCGAGGCCAAGAGGACTTTTCGGGCATTCCGATGGGTCATTTCCACATAAAAATGTAAGGCTGTCATCAAAAAATAACTGCCCAATAAAATTGCACCAGAAATATAAAAAGCCCCCACCAATCCGGTTTGTAACAAGGCAAGACTTAGACCAACGGTTAATGCCGTGAACAACACCGTTTGCATGGTAGTCGCACGGCCCGTAGGCTCAACGACACTTAGCATCTTAAAACCGCCGCGCTCATAATCTTTCCGGTACATCCAAGCTACGGCCAAAAAATGCGGCATTTGCCAAGCGAGCAAAATTCCAAACATCAACCAGCCACCCACATCAAACGAGCCAGTGGCGGCAGTCCATCCGCCCAAAGCAGGCAAGGCACCGGGGATTGTTCCAATCAGGGTATTGTAATGGGTAATTCGCTTAAGTGGTGTATAAACAGTAACATAAAGCACCACCGTTATCACCGCTAAAAGGGTGGTTAGGATATTTACCATAAAATAGGTGTAAACCACACCGAAGGTTGCAAGGCTTAATCCCAGAAGGAGAATCGGTGTAGGGGAAAGCCTTCCGGCGGGTAATGGCCTTCGTGCGGTTCGGTGCATGAGGGCATCATAGTCTCTTTCAATAAAATGGTTCAGAATTGCCCCGCCCGCCGAAGTAAAACAGACGCCCAAGACGGTATGGAGCAGTTTTAACCAGTCGAAGCCCACTTTGCTTCCCAAAACAAAACCCGCCACCGCCGAGATCGCAACCAAAAACGAGATTTCAGGCTTGGTCAGTTCCCAAAGATCCGTCCAAAGCGTGGGCGATTTTTGTTTATCCCGTCGAATCATCACACGGCTTTCCTCTTCGTCCATAGGCAGAGGCGAGGGATGATTTTCTTGAGGTTCTGGGCGCTTGCTACGCGGCATGGCCTTCGTGCGAAACGGCTTTTCGAGGGGTAAGTTTGATTGCATATAAAAAAAGAGTAAACTGTCCTCCAAACATGATGCAGGCCAATAACAGATGCAGCGGTTGCGCCATGGCCAAAAGATCGTTTCCAGCCAAAACCAAGCCCGATGACACCGAGACCAAAATACAGCCCATGACAACCAACATCCAGCGACGCATACCTATTGGCGAAGCATTCTCCATAAAAATCTGGTGCATCAACCAGCCATTAATGATGAACGTGAATAAAGCCAGCAAACGATGAATCCCAAACGAAAAACCCAATTTGGCAACAATTTCGCTCCGCGCCACCTGATCCAAAAGTACATCTACTTCTTCACGCACTTGTGTCCCAACCAAGACTTGAACCAATGAAAGGATTAATGCGACCAAGAGTGTGGTGCGTATGATGGCTGGATAACCGGTATGAGGCTTTAGGTCGCGGTTCTGAATCCGGAAAAGTAATAGCGCACATAACGCCAAAACCACCAAAGCCATAACCATGTGTATGGTAATCTTGACAGGAGAGAGCGCCGAACTTACCACTACTGCACCTAACCATGCCTGAAAACCAATACCAATTAGGTTCAAAAATGAAAAGCCCAAAAACCATTTATCAGTTTTATAAAGGGGTAATGCAAATAAAAGCTGAACCAAAATAGAAAGCCCTAAAGCCGCACCAAATAAACGATTGATGTACTCGGTCCATGTTTTCGTGGCATTAAACTCCTCAACCGCATCATGATCCTCTGCATAAATCTCTTTATAATTTGGCGGAAGTTGCGATACATCTGTGGGAGGAATCAAGCGGCCAAAGCACTTGGGCCAGTCTGGGCAACCCATACCTGCACCACTGGCACGTACCACCGAACCCGCCAAAATCACGAGATAAACCAAGATCAAGGTGATGGTTCCGATGGTTGCCAACCGGTTGTACACCTTTGCAGGAACTTCTTGAGGACGCATAAGACGAAAGATGCCGTTGGGTTTTGGGGAAAATAATTTTTGGGGAAAGCATAAAGATACGCCATGAAGCCGCTACTAAGATTTGATTGCAAGGTTAATTCTTGTAGAATGGCCTAATATTCCGATCAAAAGTGCATAACTTTCACCTTTGTTCGTCCTATTTTCAAATCCAAAACGGAAAAACGCACAAAAACAAGACGCACATCCCTGCACGGGTTTTTTACTTGCTCATCAACCTAAATCAATAGTTAACATGCCTTTAATGGTTTCGATCTCTGGTATAAGAGGGATTTTTGGAAATGGCTTAGATGCAATGGTTCTCGTGAAATACACCTCTGCTTATGGTGTATGGGTGCGAAACCGTGCCACTGAAATTGGCCGGAAACCACTGGTTGCCGTCGGGCGCGATGCCCGCGTTACCGGAGAACTCTGCCAAAACATTGTGATGCAAACCTTGCGCTCGGTAGGCTGCGATGTTTTAGACGTAGGCTTGGCCACAACGCCAACCGTAGAAATGGCGGTTTTGGGCGCAAATGCAGTAGGCGGCATCATTCTCTCGGCCTCTCATAACCCTGCCGAATGGAACGCCCTTAAACTTCTGAATGAATTAGGAGAGTTTCTCACGCCAGAACAAGGTAGCGAGGTTTTGACCCTTGCCGATTCAGGCGCTATCACTGCCGTGCCATACGATAAAATTGGTGCATATGAGGCGAAAGACTATCTGCCTTACCATATCGAACAAATCCTTAACTTGCCCTATATCCACCCTGACCAGATTGCGGCAAAAAGATTTAAAGTCGTGGTGGATGGCGTTAATTCGGTTGGGGGTGTGGCTATACCAGCGCTCTTAGAAGCACTTGGGCTTAGCAAAGAACAAATTATTTGCCTACATTGTGAACCTACCGGAAAGTTTGCCCATAACCCAGAACCTTTGCCAGAACACCTCTCCGAAATAATGGAGGCCGTCAAAGGTCATGGTGCTGATTTAGGCATTGTGGTGGATCCAGATGCGGATCGCCTTGCGTTTGTGGCTAATGATGGTACATTTTATGGGGAGGAACTTACGCAAGTTACCGCAGCCGATTTCCTACTGAAGATCAAAGCGGGGCCGTTTGCGACCAACCTTTCCTCCAGCCGTGCCGCCGATGACGTGGTAGCCCAACATGGTCAAAAATCCTATCGTGCAGCAGTTGGGGAAATTAATGTGGTGATGAAAATGAAAGAAGTGGGTGCGGTGATCGGTGGCGAGGGGAACGGTGGGGTCATTCTGCCCGACCTTCACTATGGAAGAGATGCCTTGGTGGGAACGGCAATGGTGCTACAGCATTTGGTCAACACGGGCAAAACTCTTGCGGAACTGAAAGCCCAATACCCGTCTTATAGCATCTCAAAAAACAAGATCACCTTAGACAATGTGGATGCAGATGCCGTTCTAAAGGCCATCGCAGAACGCTATAAAAACGAACGTATATCCACGATTGACGGCGTAAAAATAGACTTTCCCGAAGGATGGGTACACCTTCGGAAGTCCAATACAGAACCCATTATCCGGATTTACGCAGAAGGCCGTACCATGGATGACGCCACAGGGTATGCCCGACGATTTATGGACGAATTGAACGAAATAGCCCAATGCAAATCGTAACGACAACATAAAAGCCAGCATGGGAAGGTTGAACATCCTATAAATGTAATGCTAAACTCTCTAAATCATGGTGTCATGTAGTATTGAGACCGCCTCTATCTTATAGTATAATGTGTTGTTCAATAATAGCAGGGCAGCCCTTAGAAAAATTCCGCCGGGCTTCGACTTGGCTCAGCCGCCGGGCTTCTATTGCCGTAAAAAGAAAGCCACCGGCTGGCCCGGCTGCCCTCTTGGCAGGCTTGATTTGATTAACCCAAAACGCCTGTTAAATGGTTACAAGTTAAAGGCAGGCTCAATATACTTATTTACTCCAATATGATTGTCTATTTAGACCATCCTCGTCATTGGAAATCCTCTATTGGGAGAACAAAGCGGGCACTGCGTAGCGCCAGTATGTGAGACCTTAAAAAGCGATCAGCGAATTGAAATAAGCCATTGCTTGCTCGGCGGCACGCTGCTCTGCCTGTTTTTTTTTGGAAGCACCCGTCCACTGTCTCATCGTTTTTGCTTTATAGGCACAGACCGTAAAAATACGTTGATGGCTCTTGCCCTTCTTCCACAACCAAGTGATATACCCTTATGGCCATCCTTTAGGTTGAACATATTCTAAAAATTGGCTCTTAAAGTTGTCCCTCCAGCGCCTGATGGTTGCAGTGTGGCTTCTTCGGCCTCTTTGAAGGAGGATTAAGCCGCAAGCAAAACCTTCTGGGGTTCGTATGCGCAAATAATATGCTTTGGGCAGTTTTAGAATTAAGTCATAGGTGATGCAAGCATAATTACAGCAAAAAAACGGTGCTTTTTCAAAAACAAATTGTTTATTAATTTGGTTCTTCTGAAAAAGTACCATACTTTGCGAAGCAAAAGAAGCACTAAAGCACCCCAGAGCGCATGATAACCACATTGTGTGCAGCAAAGGACATAGATGTAAGGCTCATACGGGAACTATTAGGCCGCACTGACATCAAAACGACGCTGCGCAACACCCACGTGAGCCAGCAGACGATACAGAAAATCCAACGCCCTCTCGACCTACTTTTTCGCAAAAAGTACGACAAAAACGGGAGAAGTTGCGGATATAACGAAGTTAGCGGTCAGCTAAAACAACATTACGGTAGACAATGAAAATAGAGAAAATTAAACCATTTGACGGACAACATTGCGAAACAACTGCGACAGGAACTTTGTTGCGACAAATCGGAATTGAACTTTCTGAACCAATGCTTTTTGGTTTGGGCGAAGGACTTGGATTTATCTTTTGGAATATGAAATCAATGAATTTTCCTTTCATTGGTGGACGAGTAAAACCAGACGTTTTAACTGAAAATATTGCACGAAATCTAAACCTTGAATTGACGGTTAAAGAAACTTCATCAACTCAAAAAGCTTGGGACAATGTAAAAGAACTTATTGATAATGGACAAGCGGTTGGTTTAAAATTAGACTGTTTTCATTTACAATATTTTTCACGACCATTTCATTTTGCAGGACATTACACAGCACTTTATGGTTATGACAACGAAAATGCTTTTTTGGTGGACACAAAACAACAAGGCGGACAAGTGCAAACAAGTTTGAAAAGTTTGTCTTTGGCAAGAGCCGAAAAAGGTCCAATGTCATCTAAAAATTTGTATTACACATTGCGTAAAACAAACAAAATATATGACTTGAAAACTGCAATAATTTCAGCAATTAGAAATAATGCAACTGAATATATTAATCCACCAATTACAAATATTGGGTACAAAGGAGTTTTAAAAACAAGCACCGAAATAGTTAAATGGTTCAAAACAAGTAACGACATTGAAAATGACTTCAAGACATCTGCAATGCTTATGGAAAAAGCAGGAACAGGTGGAGCATTATTTAGAAACTTGTACCGAGACTTTTTAAAAGAAAGCTACGACTTGCTTAAACTTGACAAATTAAAAACAGGATACGAAGCATTTGTAGAAATTGCGGAACTTTGGACTTCGGTCTCTCAATTATTTGAGAAAGTAAGCCAAACGAAAGACTTTAAATATATTCAACAAGCATCAGACATTTTAAAAACAATATCAGAAAAAGAAAAAAAGACAATGGAAATATTGGCGACAATATAGCCGAACCGCTAACATCGGTTTGGCAAAAGCAGGGCTGAAGTGCATTTTAGGAACATTTGTGCTTAAACAAACATTTGTACTTTCTATGAACATTAGTGCTAAAAATCCCTGCCTTCGCCAAGCCGAAAAACGTTAGGCAACATGCTAAAAGCCAACGCACATTCAAGCACATTTGGTTTTTGCCGACACTCAAAGCCCAAACAAAAAACCAAAAGAGCTTGAATTTTGCCAACGCACGACAGAAACAAAGTATTAACATTGACAAAAGATAAAAACGATAAATGAAGAATTTTAAAGAGAAAGCAGACCTGATTTGGAGAGTAGCAGACTTACTAAGAGGCGACTACAAACAGTCTGATTATGGAAAGGTAATACTTCCAATGACTGTACTTAGACGACTGGATTGTGTACTCGAACCGACCAAACAGAAAGTGCTGGACTACTTACCAAAAGTTGAAACTTTAAAAGAAAGTGCCAAAGACATTGCACTTAATAAAATTGCAGGTTTCAACTTTCACAATAGAAGCCAATTCAACTTTGACAAACTAATAGCCGACCCAAACAACGTTTCTGTAAACCTGAGAAACTACATCAATGGCTTTTCAACAAGTGCAAGAGAAATCATTGAGTATTTCAATTTTGACGACCAAATTGACCGCATGGATGACCCGAAAACGGATATTCTTTTCCGTGTTGTAAAGGCATTTCAAGAAATTGACCTGACCGACATGGATTCTATGGAAATGGGTTACACGTTTGAGGAACTTATCAGAAAATTTGCGGAACAATCCAACGAAACAGCTGGAGAACACTTTACGCCAAGAGAAGTCATTCGCTTAATGGTAAATGTACTTTTCATTGAAGATAAAGACATCTTAACCCAAGACGGAATTGTAAAAACACTTTATGACCCTGCTTGCGGAACAGGCGGAATGCTTTCTGTTGGTGAGCAATATGTCAAAGAACTCAATCCAAAAGCAGAACTAAAAGTATTCGGGCAAGAAATCAATCCTGAATCCTATGCAATCTGTAAATCAGATATGTTGATTAAAGGACAAAACCCAAGCAACATCAAATTTGGAAACACCTTTACAGTTGATGGACTCGAAGAAGAAAAATTTGATTACATGCTTTCTAATCCGCCTTTTGGTGTGGACTGGAAAAAAGCCGAAAAAATTATCAAAGCCGAAGCCGATGGCAAAGGTATGAGCGGACGATTTGGGGCAGGATTGCCAAGAATCAATGATGGCTCTTTGCTTTTCTTGCAACACATGATTTCTAAAATGAAATCAGGCGGCACTCGTATTGGAATTGTATTTAATGGCTCGCCATTGTTTACAGGAGCTGCTGAAAGTGGCGAAAGCAATATCAGAAAGTGGATTATTGAAAATGATTGGCTGGAAGCAGTCATTGCCCTGCCTGACCAACTTTTTTACAACACAGGTATTAGTACTTACATCTGGATTGTAACCAATAACAAGAGTGCGGAGCGAAGTGGTAAAGTACAATTGATTAACGCCACAGGAGCTAAAGATGAAGAACTGACCAAAAAAGGTAAATTGGACTTCAACCGCTTTTGGCAAAAAATGGATAGGAGCCTAGGCAACAAACGCAAGAAAATTGCCGAAAACGGAAATGAAAAAGGCATTGGCTTCATTACCCAACTCTATGGCAATTTTGAAGAAAACGAGTTTTGCAAAATCCTACCCAATGAATTTTTTGGCTATTGGAGAATAACTGTAGAACAGCCATTAAAAGAAAATGGCAAAGTGGTAAAAAGCAAAGGACAACCCAAGCCCGATACTTCTTTAAGAGATTATGAAAACATTCCTTTCTTGAAAAAAGATGTTGATGGAAATCTTGTTCCACAAACCATTGAAGCATACTTTGCCGAAGAAGTTTTACCACACTTGCCCGAAGCATGGATAGACTACAGTAAAACCAAAATTGGGTACGAAATCAATTTTACCAATTGATGTTACGCAGCGGCCCTGAAAGCCTGTAGCTCGTCAAATGCGGCTCGTATGGCCTTGATGTATAGCTTGGACTTGAGGGCGAAATGGTTAAGTTTTTTCCTGATGGTCAAACACTCCATCTTG
>Ga0209573_1000521_pt1 | contig 79857 bp, 47 predicted proteins | sample TNRBio252014_DNA_FD_185870 | JGI IMG/M metagenome (GOLD analysis project Ga0209573, IMG submission 185870) | Wastewater treatment Type I Accumulibacter community from EBPR Bioreactor in Madison, WI, USA - TNR Reactor_6/25/2014_ DNA (SPAdes)... | ecosystem: Engineered > Bioreactor > EBPR >... | reverse complement strand
GCCGTCAACGACTTGCATTCGATAATTTTCGCCTTTTTCATGCCGAAATTTACCAAAATCGCCAATCCCTACTTTTTTTATGAACAATTTGATGCTTTTTTTTATCTTAATCCTTCGTACACCCCTAATTACGAATTACGAATTACGAATTACGAATTGTTTAATTAATTGATAATTGAAAATCATTCGTAATTCGTAATTATTCCGTAGCCGATTGCTCGGTAGTTTTGCCGATCCTGAGGGAGTCCAGTTGGGCGGGGACGGCCTTTTTTTCCTTCATTTTCTGCTCCATCACTGAATCGGAGTATGTCGGATTACCGACATTTTTGTTATCCTTGCCTGATGGGGGCTGTGGTTCGCGGCAGTGCACAAAGCTAAGCGCAAAGGCGCAAAAAACGCAATTGAGAAGGGTTGATTGAGCAATATTACATCGTTTCATTCCGAAAATTTTGAATCATTCAATAGATGCATTTGTGGATAGTGGGGTATTTAGTATATTTGCCGTCATTTGATATCAAGCGCAAATATACGCCACATGTCGTACAATCAGTCGCCAAATCTTAAGCGCGCCGCCCCCGGATCAAATGAACAGCCATTCTGTTGAAGAAACTGAGCGCAAAACACAACTACCCTGCGTGATTCAGATCACGGCCTCAAAACAACCTCTGAATAAGCTAATGGCGAAGCAATTGTTTTGCAAACTTGTTGAGGGTTCTTCTCTTTCTATTTGGAAAATTTGGTTTTAACTAAAAGACGTGCAGCTATTGAGTAGCTGGAAAGTCTTGATATAATAATACATTGTTCACCTACACGTATAATGCAACTTATGAAGAGAATTCTACCGTTACTGCTCGTATCTCTGGTCTTTACCATTAAAGGTTGGTCACAACAACCTCCCGGTGCATGCCCTCCCGGAGTGGATTTGACAAGTACTTGTGAAACCTCATGCGTGTTTTGCGATATCGACGGGTTTACAGGTTATAATGACATCACGGCCTTGGGAATGGCGCCTCCCGGTTTTTGCGCTCCCCAATTGCACAATACACAATGGGTAGGTTTTGTGGCCGGTTCTAACGGCCTGACCATGCAAATCGACGTCTTCAACTGCAACCAGGGCAACGGCCTTCAAATAGGTGTGTACAGTACCCTCGACTGTGAAAACTTCCAGTTGGTGAGCGAATGTTATCCCGCTATTCCGGAAAATACTTTTGCTACCTTTAATGTTGGCACTGTGGCCGGCGGTATATACTTTATCGTGGTTGACGGCAACGTGGGCGATATCTGCAACTTTACGGTAAATATCTTATCGGGTAGCGGTACCGCCCCTCTTATTACCGGCAACACCATGATACAGGCACAAGGCCCCTTCTGCCCGGGAGGAACGTTTCCTTTTTCGGCAACTGGGGTAAACGGCGCCAGTATATACGACTGGACGGTAAACGGCCAGCCCGCAGGATATGAGCAAAACATAGATGTCACCGTACCCGCTAACGGCAATAGCTTCCAGGTATGCGTGACGCCTTCCAACCCTTGCCACACCGGCAATCAGGTATGCCAAAACTTTCCGATCACTCAGCTACCGCTCAACAACCTGGGCACTGTTAAAATATGCCAGGGAGATTCTTATACCGTCGGCGGTATGACGTTTTCAGCTACGGGACTATACAATTTTACGGTGCCGCAGGCCAACGGCTGCCTTCGACCAACGCGATTAAACCTGATCGTGCAGCCCCCGCAATTCACCAATTTAGGTACTATTGAAATATGTTCTGATGAGTTACCTTATCTGATTAGCGGTTTTCCAGCCTTACCAGGGCCCAATTCCTTTTTATTACAAACTACTGCGGGTTGCGACAGTACGGTGAACGTTAATCTCGTCGTAAATAACGTAGAAGCCGTACTGGTTGACGAGGTGATTTGCCAGGGCAGTTCTATCACTATCTCCGACAATTTTGGACACAGCTACACTTTCAACCAAACAGGTCAGTATCAGCGCACGCTTACAACTGACGAAGGCTGCGACCGTTTTGTCTTTGTCAATTTATTAGTTGTGCCGCCCCCGCCGCTCACAATTTTGCACAAAACAATCTGCCAGGGCGATTACTTCCTGCTGGGTAACCAGGCGCTTACCCAGCCCGGCACGTATAATGCCAACCTCGATTCTTACGCGGGCTGCGATAGTTTGGTCACGCTTTTCCTGACCGTATCCAACCCTGTAACGAACCTCACATTAACTCGTTGTGCAGGGCAAAGCGTTACGATCGGCAACTCAACGTACAGTACCACCGGCAATTATACCAAAGTATTGGCCAACGCATCCTCGCTGGGATGCGATAGTACCGTAAATTTAAATCTTACTGTGTTACCTCCTAATATCACCAACCTGACGCCAACGATATGCCAGGGAGAAAGTTTTACGGTGGGTACAACTTCCTATTCTAATCCGGGTACCTATCAACAACACTTTATAGCCCAAAACGGCTGCGACAGTACGGTCAACCTCAACCTGGCCGTGCTGCCGGTGCCCCAAACCTCTCTTACGGAAACTATCTGTTTTGGCGAAACGTATAGCGTAGGGGCAGAAACATATACTACCAGCGGCCTATACAACGATACGCTCGCCGCGCTAAACGGCTGCGACAGCATCATCAGCCTCAACCTGACGATTTTACCAGAAGTAGTTACTAACCTCACGGAATCTATCTGCGAAGACGAAACCTATTCGGTGGGGTCTTCTACCTACAATACTTCAGGTAGTTATACTAATATATTGACAGCTGCTACGGGTTGCGACAGCACCGTAAACCTGAATCTGACGGTATTACCCATACCAACAACTTCGTTGAGCGCCACCATTTGCCAGGGCGCCGGCTACGCAGTGGGCAGTTCCAATTATACGGCCAGCGGCGCTTATACCGACATACTGACTGCTGGAAACGGCTGCGACAGCCTTGTTTTTCTTTCGTTAACCGTGGTGCCCCCCACTGAATACCCGCTCAGCGCATCTATCTGCACCGGGCAAACCTATCCGGTGGGTTCATCGCTGTATTCAACCAATGGCATATACCGCGACACCCTTTCCAACAGCATCGGCTGCGATAGTATCGTGGTGTTGACGCTCTCGGTTGCCGACATCCTCGAGGAAACGCTTGATATCAGCATTTGCGAAAGCGAAACTTATACAGTAGGTAGCAATACTTATAACCAAACCGGCTTGTATGACAACTTTTTTATAACGAACACCGGTTGCGATAGCGTGTTGCACCTCAACCTTACGGTTTTTGACGAACCCGAAACCAATCTCACAATCAGCATTTGCGATGGAGAAAGTTTTGGGGTGGGATCATCCACCTACGCCACTTCGGGTAATTTTGTCAATGTGTTAACTGCTGCAACAGGCTGCGACAGCGTGGTTAACCTGGCGCTCACCGTGCTCGACGTACCCGAAACAGCCCTTGTCGAATCGATCTGCGACGGCGAAAGCTACGCTGTCGGCAGCTCTACCTATACCGCCTCTGGCGCTTACCAGGACGTACTGACCGCCGCCAACGGCTGCGATAGTATCGTTAGCCTGGCATTGACGGTGCTGAATGTGCCCCAGACTTCGCTGGTTGAGTCGATCTGCGACGGCGAAAGCTACCTGGTAGGCAGCTCTACTTACACTACTCCCGGCATATACCAGGACGTGCTCGTAGCCGCCAACGGTTGCGATAGTATCGTCGACCTGGCACTCACCGTGCTGGATGTGCCCGAAACTGCGCTCACCGAGCTTATCTGCAACGGCGAGACCTACACGCTGGGAAGTACGGGTTATACGACTTCCGGCACCTATATGGACACTTTTACCGCCGCCAACGGCTGCGATAGTATTGTTACGCTCAACCTGACGGTAGCGCCTACGCCCACTACGCTTATCGATGCAGCTATTTGTACCGGCGGTAGTTACACCGTAGGTAGTTCGGTGTACAATGTTGCGGGTATTTATACCGACATACTTACTACCTCGCTGGGTTGCGACAGTACCGTTGTTTTGGATCTTGAAGTCACTTCTTTTTATGAAACCAACCTCAATATCCAGATTTGCGAAGGCGAAACCTACCAGGTGGGGAGCTCGGTCTATTCCAGCACCGGCGTATTTCAGGATATGTTCATCTCTCAGGATCTTTGCGATAGTATCGTCAACCTGAACCTTACCGTGTATCCCGTGCCTGTCACCAACCTCGCTCCTTCCATTTGTGATGGGGAAAGCTATTCGGTAGGTACCTCAACCTATACGACGACGGGCGCTTACCAGGATGTACTCACTACGGTCCACGGCTGCGACAGTATCGTCAACCTGGCGCTCAATGTACTGAATGTGCCCGTGACGAACCTCACGCCTTCTATTTGCGACGGAGAGGTATTCCAGGTAGGTACTTCGACATACTCCACAGCAGGCGTATACCAGAACATCCTGGTGGCCGCCAACGGCTGTGATAGTATTATCAATACCAACCTTGCGATTCTCAACAATCCGGAGACTACGCTTTCTCCATCCATTTGCCAGGGAGAATCTTTTGCCGTCGGAACGTCAACCTATACGGCAACGGGCAGCTATACCAACGTGCTGGTAGCTGCCAACGGTTGCGATAGTACCGTTTATACTGCGCTTACCGTAATACCTACCGCTACGACCGCCCTCACGCAGGCTATCTGCCAGGGAGAGAGTTTCCAGGTGGGCGCCTCGAGCTATACGACCAGCGGCACCTACCAAAACGTGCTTACGGCAGCGACGGGTTGCGACAGCATAGTAACGCTCAACCTCACTGTCAATCCCGTATACAGCGTTACCCTCACGGAGGCGATTTGCGAAGGCGATTCATATCAGGTGGGCAGCAACAGTTTTAGTTCCACCGGTACTTTTGTGAGCACACTGAATACTATTAACGGCTGCGACAGCGTGGTTACGCTCAATCTGACCATATATCCCTGCGAGTTGGCCTTTACGCTCAGCGGAACCGACGCCTTATGCAACGGCTCTGCCGACGGCTCGTACACCTTTGCGCTCACCAGGGGAACGCCGCCGTACAACTACAACTGGCAATCGCTTTCCGGCGGGCCCAGCGGCACAGGCGTTATTGCCGGCAATAACGTCAATACGCTGCTCAGCAACCTGCCGGCAGGTAATTACCGCATTACCGTAACCGACAGTTACAACATCCAGGATATTGTTAATTTCACTATTCAGCAACCTACGGCTTTGTCCGCATCGCTTACGGCCTCCAATTTCAACGGCTTCGGTATTTCCTGTGCGGATGAGACGGACGGATCTTATACGGCAGCCGCAAACGGCGGTACGCCTCCCTATAATTACGCCTGGAATAACAACCAGACCGGCGCTACCATTTCCAACCTGGCCGCAGGCAATTATATCGTAACCGTAACCGATCAACACGGCTGTCAAACACAGGCACAGGGTAGTTTAACCGCCCCGGAATCGCTAAAAGTCACCGTGGAAACCTCCGACCCGCCATGTTTTGGCGATGAAACCGGCTTTGCCAATATCTCCAGCGTGACCGGCGGCGTTGGGCCCTATACCTACTCTGTAGACGGGTCGCCTTTCTCTACAGTGGCTATCATTCCCAACCTCGGCGTAGGGATATACGATGTACAGGTTCAGGATGACAACGGCTGTCTCTGGGAGGATGAATTCACGATTAATCAACCCCAGGAATTGATCGTAGATCTGGGCGAAGACCAGCGCATCAAATTGGGTGAATCTATTCAACTTCAGGCACTTACCAGTTATACCGTAGATAGCTATATCTGGAAACCCGACTCCACACTTTCGTGTATCGACTGTTTCGACCCTATCGCAACGCCTGCAACCGCCAATACCTATACGGTTACGGTAATGGATGAAAACGGTTGTACGGCCATGGACCGCATCAATATTGTGGTGGAGAAACCGCGATTGGTGTATATTCCCAACGTATTCTCTCCCGATGAAGACGGAGTGAATGACAAGTTTATGATCTTTGGCGGCAACGACGTGAGGGGTGTGAAATCATTCCTGATCTTCAACCGCTGGGGCGAGTCGATGTTCGAATTGTACAACTTCCAGCCCAATGATCCGGCTTACGGCTGGGATGGCACCCATCGCAGCCGACCGCTCAATGCCGGCGTATACGTGTATTTTGCCGAGATTGAATTTATTGACGGCGAGATCATTATGTATAAAGGGGATGTGATTTTGATGAAGTGACGACCACGTAGGGTGAACGTTTACCGTTCACCGCCATGGTGGTGACAGGGTGACAGGGTGACAGGGTGACAGGGTGACAGGGTGACAAATTGCACCTTGAAAGCGTCATTCCGACTTCGCGTTGGAATGACGCTTTTTTTGTATTTTTGTGGCGTAAAATCATTTCCATGAGAACTTTACTCCTCGCCGTTATTTGCTGGAGTGTCGCAGCAAATGTCGTTATAGGCCAGTCGGCCGGTCGTTCCGAATCCGGCAATGCGATTTATTACGCCGATCACCTCGAAGGGCAGCCTACTTCGCTGGGGGAAATTTATTATAAAAATGAACTCTCCTGCTCACATCGATCTTATGCCAAAGGCACGCTGCTCAGAGTAACCCGCTACGACAACAACAAGTCGGTGGTGGTCCGCGTGAACGACAACGAACTGCATTGCGGCGACTGCGTGGTGATGCTGTCAAAAGCCGGCGCTGCTGAAATCGACCTGTTGAAGGTGGGCAAAACCAAAGTAACGGTTGAATCGGTAGGATATTCAAATGTCAATCCGCAAAGTGCCTATCGCAGCCAGTCGCAAAACGCTTACAGCAACGATCTGACCGCTAAAGGCGGCAATACCGCCAATAGAAGCTATACGCCAACCGGCACACAGCAAACAGCTAAAGGAGGCGCCCCGGCAATTGCCGCCGGCAGCCCGCAACGCCTCCCCGCCGGACTAGATGGCTACGTGATCCAGTTGGCCTCCTACCAGGATCTCTCCAACGCCGAACGGCAGATGGCCAATTACCAGCAGGAAGGTATCGAACACCTGTACCTTAAGGAAGATTTTAATAAAAATGGCGTTTTGTTGTACCGAATTGTACTCGGCCCTTTCCACGCTTTCTCTTCTGCCCAAAATCACCTCAACGACCTCAAATCGAGGCATCTTGTTGATGGGGTGGTGGTTAAAATCAGGTGACGGCTTGGGAGCATCCTTGGTGGTGACGGCGGGGGATCGTCCTTGGGGGTGACGGCTTTGGAGCGTCCTTGGGGGGTGACGGACCGGACTGGCACGAGATTTGAATTTCGCGCCAGCGCCGACCCACTTCGTTCGCATCAGCAAATCAGCACATTAACCCATCAGCAAATTACCCCCCACCCCCGCTGGCGCGAGATTCCACCTCGTGCCGTTTATCCTTCGGGTTTTACCCGATTGTACTGTGCCTGTCGGGTTGGAACCCGACTGATAGGCGGCACGAGATTTGAATCTCGCGCCAGCTCCCGCGTGTTTTGTTTTTGGTTTTAGTGGTTGTTTTTGGCAACCTCGCGCCAGCGGTGATAAACCTGGATACTTTTCCGCCAACGGATCCACCCCCAAAAACCTGCACACATAGCTATCATACAACCTCGCCCCCAGGTTATCCCAGCCCGTTTCGGCGTCTCTTTCTTTGTAGGTGAACAGGAAGCGCGACTTTTCGCAGTTTGACCATTCACGTAAGATTGAACCAAATGGATAGTAGTCGGCTGCGTATTCCAACACGTAGTGTACGCTATCGGTTGCACAGTTTATAACGCTGTGGTATACTACCCTGGTATTGCCGAGATGGTCGTAATTGTAATACCTCACCCTGTCACCCTGTCACCCTGTCACCTTGTCACCTTGTCACCTTGTCACCTTGTCACCCTTCACAATAATCTCAAAGCGCTGCTCCAGCCGGTTGCCTCTTTCATCAACCAGGGTGAGCAGGTGTTTTCCTACCGGCGGATTGAGCTCCATACTGTGAAAAGTCCGGGTTTGGCCGATATACTCGTTATCGATATGCCAGTATATAGTAGATTCGGGGAGGCGGTGGGCTACGGCAAAAACGGTGCGGGAGGGTTTGCCGTCGAGGTCGACGGGCACGTAGATGCGGGTGGGTTGTTTGGGATAAATCAACTGCATCAATTTGATTTGACCGCCGGTGGGCAGGCAGTCTTCGCGAAGGGGCGGCAGCGGTTTAAAATTGGGATTGAGCGATTTGTAATAATATTCTTCCAGCGGGGGCAGCACCATCCAGGGTTCGTGGATAATACGCGAGGGCGATTCGCAATCGCTGTTGACCTGCCATTGGCGGCTGGGATCGAGGTGAACCAGTTGATGGTAAGGGCAGGCGTCGGCTTTGAGTCCGCTGCGCGGCGCCCAAACCGTATCCACCGGGCAAATAGCCAGGTTTCTGTAGCCGCTTTCTTTGCAGACGCTTACTTTCGTCATATCATCATAGGGTGTGGGAAACCAGCGATTTTCTTGTGGCAGGCGGCTAAATACATCAAACAATACCGGGGCGGCCGAGAGCACCCCCATGAGCCCGGGGCGGCCTTCCCCGTCGGCATTGCCCACCCAGATGCCAACGGCATACCGCGGAGAAACGCCCACCGCCCAGGCGTCGCGAAAGCCGAAACTGGTGCCGGTTTTCCAGGCGACCCGCCGGCTGGAGCGAAAATATTCCCACTCCCCTTCCGCATTGGGCCTTTCTACTTCCTGCATAGCCTCAAAGGTGAGCCAGGTAGCGGCAGCCCCCATAGCCAGGGGTTCTTTGCTGAGGTAGGACGGTTTACCCAAATTGGGCTTTACATCCATTCTATAATTTAACGGACGCCAATCAGAGGCATCGTAACGACTGTCGAGTTCAGGATAATGCACCAATTGACGGCTCAAACAGGCGTAGGCATTGGTGATATCCCACAGGCTGCCTTCGGCGCCTCCCAACACCAGGGGAAGACCGTAATGCCAGGGCGGGCGGTTGATGGTGCTCAACCCCATTTGCCGCAATTTGAAGTGGAATTTCTCCAGTCCGTAGTTTTGTAGCAGATGTACAAAAGGCACGTTGAGCGAACGCACCAGTGCCCGGCGGGCGGTGACCAATCCGTCGAATTGCTGTTTGTAGTTTTCGGGGCGGTAGCCGCTCAGGATCGTAGGCACATCGGGCGCCAGCATGTTGGGCAGCAACTGCCCTTCGTGCAGCATCATGCCGTAGAGAAAAGGTTTGAGGATGCTGCCCGTACTGCGGGGCGCCCTGATCACATCAACTTCTTCGCCGTGTTCGGCGCCCGAGCCGATCACATTGCCCACATAAGCCAACACCTGGCCGGTTTCTACGTCTACTACCAGTCCGGCGAGGTTGTGGATTTCGTTATAGCGGAACAGTTGTTGGTAGCGACTAAGCACCTCGGTAAGTTGTTGCTGCATGGCTACCTCAACGGTTGTACGCACCCTGGAGGTTTGGAGCCGGCCGGTAGCCACAAATTCGGCAAAGGCGCGGTCGAGCAAATGGGGCGCCAGCCGGGGCAGCGGGTGCGGCGCCTCTGGCAGCGGTTCTACCAGGGCCAGTTCGAGGGTAAGGGCGTCAATCCTGCCGTCGTCATACAAGCGCTGCAGCAAGCGGTTGCGCTTGGCGATCAGGGCGGCGCGGTTGCGCCCGGGGTGAATCAGCGCCGGACTATTGGGCAATACCGCCAACATCGCCGCCTCTGCCCAGGAGAGCAAATGCGGCGCTTTGCCGAAATAACGCCACGAGGCAGCCTCCAAGCCCACTACATTGCCGCCAAAGGGAGCATTGGCGGCATAGAGCTTTAGTATGGATTTTTTGCGGTAAGCGGCCTCCAGGCGGGTGGCCATCATCATCTCTATCAATTTTTGCCAAATGGTACGCGGGGGGTTGTCCCTCGACAAACGCACTACCTGCATGGTAAGGGTACTGCCCCCGCTCACTACCCTTCCACTGCGCAAATTCTGTACAAAAGCTCGGCTCAAGCTAATGGGGTCTACGCCCGGATGGTAATAAAACCTGCGGTCCTCAAAAGCTAACAGAGCCTGGGCAAATTTTGAGGGAATGGAATCAGGCGCAGGGAAGCGCCACTGCCCGTCGGCGGCAATTCGCGCGCCCAGCAGGTTGCCCTGGCGGTCTTCTAAAACCATAGAAGTAGGCGAATCAAAAAGCTGGCGAGGCAAGCAAAACATCCATATCAAGAAAAGAAATAAAACCGTGCCGGTCGACTTGGGATATCGCTTTGATAACTGCCAGGCTCGCTCCGCCAAACGCTGCAACCCGCTTCCTGTCTTTTTGATCCCGCGATGAATGCTATCCCTCATGCTACTCAGTTAATGCTTTTTTTTGCTCGCGTATCGGCGCGCAACACCCGGTAAATATCGCGTTGAAGCCTGCGCCCTCGATCAGAGAGCCGGGAAGGATGGTATTGCTCCCGACCGCTTTTTGATAGCGCAAGCAGGGCAATGTTATCGGCCATGATCTCATCGGGGTGTATGATATACGTGGTATTATCGCCAATTTGCTGGTAAAGATCGGTTTCTTTCAGCAAAGAGAAAGGCGGAAGACCACTTTGCGTGCTTATCACGGCATAACTCCCGTCGTCAAGCTGCCGGGTTCGGAATAAATCGAATTTTAAATACTCTCCGTAACTTATTTTTGCGTCGTTATAATGGAGCTCTTCGGCATACAGCAGGGGTACCGCCTCCACCCAGCGACCCCAGGGTGTGCGCAAGCGGATGGCATAGGCGCAATTCACGCCGTCTGGATTTAACAATCGCCGCATCTTCAGGGAGTCTGATTCCACCAGGCTATCTGCGCCCAGTGCCCGAAAGCCGATCAAAGCATATAGTTTTTCGCGTTGTCTGGGATGATAACGGGAATACACATGAAAAATTTCGTGAAGCAGAATGCGCATCAACACTTCTCTGTTGCCCGCTGATAGCTGGTCGGCAGGGATAATAATGCTGTGCTCGCGGGTGAAGTACACCCCGGGGCCGTATAAGTGTCCTTTTATTTTAATCAAATTCAATACCGGCGGCAGCAAAGCCGGCGACAACTGCTGGCACAGGGGGGCTATTTCGGCCATGATGTCGTACAACATTTGTTGTTCTTCGCCGGTAAAATCGCTCACTTCCCGTCGCAACGCCTCCCGGTAAACCGCCAGCACTTCTTCGCGCGAAACGGTGTCGGGAAGTTGTTGTTTGAGTTGTAAAGACATATCCAATTTGTTGATGCGTTCAAAAAAGGCGTCTTGCGCATCCTCCACAATTGCAACGGCGGCAATGGCACTATCGAGTGTATGCACTTGCTGGTGGTCGGATAATTGCCAATAGGCCGACGCTTTTTCCTGTATGCACCCCGTCAGCGTCCACGACACGAGTGCCGCCGTCCACAAAAACCAACGGCAATACCCCCTGTTTTGCGGCAATATCTCCCGCTGTAATCTTATTGCCATACTACATAGATTTAGCATAGAACCTCGAAAAAGTCGATTGCATGCCGTACTGTTAAAAAAATTTCAAACACTTGCGCCGTACCCCTTTACTCGTATTAACTTTTTACTTACCTTTGAGTGTGAAATACTCTTTAGTTCAGCCTTTCTTTAGGAATAATATCTTGAAGTTCAGTTCGCTACGATTAAAGGGTTGGAAAGGCCTCCCTAAATTTAGAGGCAATTTCGTCAGGGATTTTATTTTTTCCATATTACTTTTTTCACTTTTTTAATTTTTTTCTGATGAACATTTTTGTAGCTAAACTGAGTTTCAAGACGGAAAGTGAAGATCTACAGAGAGCATTCGAAGCTTTCGGCGAAGTTGATTCGGCGAAAGTAATCAAAGATCACATCACCGGAAGGTCTAAAGGTTTCGCATTTGTTGAAATGCCTAATGACGATGAGGCAAGAGCGGCCATCGAAGGTCTTAACGAAACGGATTTGGACGGCAACACTATCGTAGTGAAAGAAGCTGAACCCCGCAAGAAGCCCGGCTTTAACCGCGACAGCGGTGGAGGCGGCTACAACCGCGGCGGCGGCGGTGGCTACAACCGCGGTGGCGGTGGTGGCGGTTACAACCGTGGCGGCGGTGGAGGCGGCTACAACCGCGGCGGCGGTGGAGGCGGCTACAACCGCGGCGGCGGTGGAGGCGATTACAACAGCTATTGATCGAATTTGATCAATCCGCTTAAAATGACATATAAAAGCGGCTGTCTCTTTCGGGAAGCAGCCGCTTTTTCTATTATTGCTTCACCGCGTCGTACAACACCTGGTGCAGGCGGCGGCGAATACTAAGCTCGGTGATCTTGCGATTGTCGCGCGTGGGATATACGCGGTTGGTAAAAAACACCAGCAGCAGCCCGTTGTCGGGGTCGGCCCAGGTATAGGTGCCCGTATACCCCGTATGGCCGAAACTATGGGGGCTCGCCGACTTGGCTACATAACTCTCTTTGTCGCTGTATTCCAGTAGCGGCCGGTCGAAGCCCAGCGCCCTGCGCACGCCCTTATCGCAGTATTGGCACCGGGTAAATTCTACTATGGTTTGGGGATTTAATATTTGCTCGCCGCCGTAGGTACCTCCATTCAGATATAGCTGCATCAATTTGGCCAGGTCGTTGGCGGCGCCAAAAAGCCCCGCATGCCCCGAGACGCCGTTGAGCATGCCGGCGCCTTCGTCGTGCACGCGCCCGTGGAGCAGGGTTTTCCGGAAAAACGTATCGCGTTCGGTAGGCACGATACGCCACAGCGGGTATTTGCGAACGGGGTTATAGCCGAGCGAGGCGGCGCCAAGGCGCTTGTAGAACTGTTGCGATAAAAATGTTTCAAAATCGACGCCGGTCAGCGATCTTACGATGTCGGGCCACAAGTAAAACGACAGGTCGGAATACACGTATCCAGGCTTTTCGTTGAGCGGCGAACGGCGAATGGCCTTAAACATTTTGTCGCGGTATTTGTGGTGCAGCCATAAATTTTCGGTCACCTGCACCGGGTATTTGGCCGTAGAATCAGGCCGCAAGGTGCGCGCCTTGAACCGTCCGTTTTTCTTTACCGTATTGCGCCAGAACGGTATCCAGGCTTTCAGCCGGGCGTTGTGCGCCAGCACTTCGCGAACGGTGATAGCCGATTTATTGGATCTTTTAAATGCCGGATAATAACGGGCCAGCGGCGCGTCGAGTTGCAGCAGGTTCATTTCGTACAACTTCATCACAGCGGGCGTGGCTGCGCTGATCTTGGTGATCGAAGCCAAATCGTAGAGGTCATCCATGCGCACCGCAACGCTATCTTCGTAAGTATGATGCCCAAATGCCTGGTAATACACCACGTGGCCGTTTTTGGCTACCAGCACCTGCGCGCCGGGGAATGCTTTTTGCGCGATACCTTCATTAATAATAGTATAGATGCTGTCGGCCAACAACTGGCTGTCCATATTGACTAATTCCGGCGGGGAATAGCGCAGTCGAAGCCCTTCAGGCGTATCGATGCCGCTACCGGCTGGAAATTGCGTGCTGAGATCGGCCGGAAGCCTGCCGCGGGCGCCCACGCCGCCAAAAATGATTTGTGCGGCCAGCGACTGCATAACGGGATTTTGTACGGGTACATACAGGATCGCATCGGCATAGGATTTTACGTTCAGGGCCGTCCAGATCTCTTCTTCGCCGTAAATGACCAGTACGACTTTGGTACGATGTTCGAACGAATAAAAAAATCGCTCGCAAAACCGGGCCGCACTGATCATGTTTGTTTTAAAAATATAACTATTGATGCCCACGATTACCACGTTGTGGTGTGACGACAAGGCGGCGGCCAGGGAATCGGGGCGGCGGGAAATAGGGTTGTCGATTTCCGCTACCGGCATATACAAATCCAGCGAAAGGGCAAACGGGTCGCGTCCGCGGCTCCACAGGTTCACCAGCGCGGGGCGCAGCGTGTCGAGATGGCGCAAGGGCAGCAACTCGCCTTCATTTTGCAATAACGCCAACCTGTCCAGCGACAGGTGGTACATTCTCGCCTCCGCCGTCGTATCCTGGGCTTGCATGGTTAAACCTGTGCAACAAAGCAGCGCCGACAGCGCGATTGTTTGGGCAATCTTCATCTCTTTACTATTTTGAGCCCCAAAACCCGCGAACATGAAGGATGAACGGACCGGGGGCCATGCGGTTTTGCGCTCCAATTTATTAAAATATCTGTTTTTACTGTGCTGTATGTCGATATATAGCGGGGTAGCCGCTCAAAAGTTGACAGCAGGCGAGCATCGCAAGCTGGAGCAACTCATCGACAAGTCGCCGGTTTTTTCCAAGATGTTCACCGGTTTTGCGCTTTTCGACCCCGAAACCTCACAGATATTATGCGCCCGCAACGGCGACCGCTATTTTACGCCGGCCTCCAATACCAAAATTTTCACTTTTTATACCGCTTTAAAAATATTGGGCGACAGCCTGCCCGCCCTGCACTATGTAACCAGGGGCGATTCGCTCATTTTTTGGGGTTCGGGCCACCCTGCTTTTTTGCATGCCGAATTGCCCGCCGACAGCACCGTTTTTTTACTCTTGCAACAACACAAAGGCAAACTCTTTTTCTGTGCCGGCAACTTCCTGGATGACCGCTTTGGGCCCGGTTGGGCCTGGGATGATTACCGCGATTACTACCAGCCGGAGCGATCTCCCCTACCCATCTACGGCAACGTGGTGCGCTACAAAAAAAACGGCTCGGCACTCCCCCAGGCCATGCCGGAGTTATTCAACCCTGTAACTTCGCACGACAGCCGCCTGCCCAACGACGAAGTGCGCTTTGTACGTCAGGAGTACGACAACGTATTTACCTACAACAACCTGGCCCGAAATGAGCGCAATTACAATAAAGAAGCTCCCTTTTACACTACGCCGGCCTGGGTGGTCAGGCTGCTCTCCGACACCCTCAAACGGGGCGTAAGCCTGATAGACGACTACCCCTTTCCGCTCAAAGGCGTCAAAACCCTCTACCTGCGCTCCAACGACGCCCTTTACCGCAAGCTGATGCAGGAGAGCGACAACTTCATCGCCGAGCAACTGCTGCTGATGTGCTCCGACAAACTCAGCGGCGCCCTAAGGGCCGATAACGCCATCGCTTACGCGCGCTACAACTTATTCAGAGACCTGCCCGACGAATTAATCTGGAACGACGGCTCGGGGCTTTCGCGCTACAACCTGTTTACGCCCAGGTCTATCGTCAAAGCCCTCCACAAATTATACCTGGAAGTGCCGCAAGACCGACTTTTCAGCATTATGGCCGCCGGCGGCGCCACAGGCACCATACGCGGGTGGTACAACGGAGAAGAAGGCCCCTACGTATATGCCAAAACCGGCACCCTGCGCAACGTGCACTGCCTGAGCGGCTTTTTGTGTACCCAAAGCGGGCGTATCCTTATCTTCAGTTTCATGCACAATGCCTTTATTGGCGGGCCAACTCCCGTAAAAGAAGAAATGGCTAAAGTTTTGCAGTGGATTTGGGAACATTATTAAAAATAATAAGCGCCTTTGTGATACATATGACGGAAACGTCTTAATTTATACCGCAATTATTGCGCATCTCAACACAAATCAACTTGAACGCATGAGCAAGATAAAAATGATCAGTCTCATTCTGGGCGGCGGCGCCGGTTCCCGTCTTTTTCCGCTAACCAGTCAGCGCTCCAAACCCGCAGTTCCCATAGGAGGAAAATACAGGCTGATAGACATTCCCATTTCCAACTGCCTCAATTCGGGGGTGAGGCGAATGTTTGTAGTTACCCAATTCAACTCCGCTTCGCTTAACCAGCACATCAAAAACACGTATATTTTCGACAATTTCTCGCACGGCTTCGTCGACATCCTGGCTGCCGAGCAAACGCCTTCCAGCGACAAGTGGTTTCAGGGTACTGCCGATGCCGTGCGGCAAAGCATGCACCACCTGGTAAACCACGTATTCGACTATTTGCTCATATTATCCGGCGACCAGCTTTACCAGATGAATTTTGAGGAAATGGCCAATTACCACATCAAACAACAGGCCGACCTCACTATTGCCACTATTCCGGTTGTGGCCCGCGATGCGCCCGGTTTTGGCATCATGAAAGTAGACGAATCCGGTTTTATCAAAGACTTTGTAGAAAAACCGCCATTAGAAACACTCGACCAATGGGAATCGGCGGTAGACGACGTATACGCCGAAGCAGGCAGGGTTTACCAGGCTTCGATGGGTATTTATATTTTTAATAAAAAATTCCTGGAAAGGCTTTTCGAAGAAAACCCCGACGCGCTCGATTTCGGCAAGGAGATCATCCCCGGCGCTATTGCCGATGGATCGCGCGTGGCCAGTTTCCCGTTTGGCGGTTATTGGACCGATATCGGGACGATACGTTCGTTTTACGAGGCCAATATTGCGCTCACGGAGCCGGTGCCCAAGTTTAATTTATTCGACCGCGAAAACCCTATTTATACTCGCCCGCGTTTGCTGGCGCCTTCAAAAATATTCGGCACCTGGCTCAACCAGGCCGTTATTGCCGACGGCTGTATTATACACGCCAAAACGATAGAAAGATCCATCGTCGGTATTCGCTCGCGTGTAGGCGACGGCACAGAAATCTCCAATTCGGTGGTTATGGGCAACGACTATTACGAGACCATCGAACAAATGCTGCTCAACCCCGACGGCCCCCACTTGGGTATCGGTAAAAACTGCTATATCCGCAATGCGATCATCGAAAAAAATTGCCGGGTAGGGCACAACGTGCTGATCCACGGCAGTTTGTCGCTACAAGAGGAAGAAACCGGCACCTATTGCATTCGCGACGGCATCGTGGTGCTCAAGAAAGGCGCCATCATTCCCGACGGCGCGCGTATAGGACTGGGCGCTTAGAGGCTGAAATCGATTTCGGTATTATCGCCGATATTGAGGCTATGCCGCAATCCGGTGATGGATGCGTCATTGCCCACCACCGATTGCTGTAGGATTACTTCGCGGATAGCGGCATAATTGCCAATGATAGAATTTTTGACTATCGCGCCGTTGATTTCCACGTTATTGCCGATAGTCACGTGCGGCCCGATTATAGAATTGGTGATCACACAATCTTTGCCGATGCTCACAGGGTGGATGATGATCGAATTGTCGAAAGGCGGCAAATCGGCAGAAGCGTAGCCTTCTCTGTCCAGTAAATTGGCATTGGTTTCCAGCAACACCTCCTTTTTACCGCAATCGAACCAATTATCTACGGGGTAAGTGCTAAAACTCACGCCTTTTTCAATCATGCGCATCAACGCATCGGTAAGCGGGAATTCACCATTGGTGCGCAAATCGCGACTGATATTGAAGTCGAGGGCATCCAGGAAAACTTCTACTTCTTTAATTTTATAAATGCCCACCAGTGCCAGGTCGGACTTTGGGATGCGCGGTTTTTCAACCACCCGCACGGCAAAATTTTCATCGTCGACTTCCACCACGCCAAAATCGCGGGGGTCGTGTACGCGTTTCACGCCCAGACAGGAGCGCGGATTGTCGATAATTTTATGAAAATCAGCATCAATTATGATATCTCCAAAAAAAATAAACAACTCGTCGGAATCCCTGAAAAAATCGCGGGCGGTCCAGATGGCATGCCCCGAGCCCAGGCGCTCTTCCTGGGTAACGAAAACCTTGTTAATCTGAGGGTATTGTTGTTCTACAAAATCTTTAATTTTTTCTCCCAGGTAGCCTATGATAAATACAAAGTCGCGAATACCGATATCCATCATTTGGTCTATGAGAAACGAAATGATAGGTTTTCCCGCCACCGGTATAAGCGGTTTGGGTTGGGTGTAAGTGAGAGGCCTCAGCCGGGTGCCGGCGCCGGCCACAGGAATAATGGCTTTCATACGAATTGGTGTCTTCCAGAAAGAAGAAGCCAAGATACGACCAATTTCGGATTGCGGATTGCGGATTGCGGATTTGTTCTCCGTTCTCTGTTGTCCGTTGTCTGTTATCCGTTCCTCATCTTTGCCAATTAAACTTAACAGAGAACAGAGAACAGAGAACAGAGAACATATTTTCCTATTTTTGCGAATCTTTTCAAAAAGCCTCTTGTTATTATCCATATCAAAAGCAAATACGGCATAGCATGCAGCACCTCAGCGAACAAGAAATACTACGACGCGATAACTTGCAGAAAATCCGCGAACTGGGCATAGACCCTTATCCGGCGGGGATGTTCGATATCACAGCTACGGCGGCTCATATCAAAGAAACGTATGAAGAAGGCGCCACCGGATTTGAAAACGTACAGTTGGCCGGCCGCTTGATGATGGTACGCGATATGGGCAAAGCCTGTTTTGCAGAATTGCAGGATTCGAGCGGGCGCATTCAAATTTACGTGCGCCGCGACGATATTTGCCCTGGCGAAGACAAAAGCCTTTTTGACGAAGTTTTCAAAAAACTGCTCGATATAGGCGATTTTATCGGCGTTCAGGGATTTGTATTTCGCACCAGGATGGGCGAAACGACCGTGCATGTGCAGCAGCTCACCGTGCTGAGCAAAGCGCTGCGCAACCTGCCCATCGTAAAAACCGATGCGGAGGGTAATGTACACGACGCTTTTACCGACCCCGAACAGCGCTACCGCATGCGTTATGTAGACCTCATCGTGAATGGGCAGGTCAAAGACGTATTTCTGAAGCGCAGCAGGATCATTTCCGTGATGCGCCGTTTCTTTGACGACAAAGGTTGGCTCGAAGTAGAGACTCCCATCCTGCAGCCCATCCATGGCGGCGCCCTGGCGCGTCCTTTCAAAACGCATCACAACACGCTCGACATGCCGCTGTTTATGCGCATTGCCAACGAGTTATATCTCAAGCGACTTATCGTAGGCGGTTTCGACGGGGTGTATGAAATAGGCAAAATGTTTCGCAACGAAGGCATGGACCGCACCCACAACCCCGAGTTTACCTCCATGGAAATTTACGTAGCCTACAAAGACTATGAATGGATGATGGAGATGGTAGAGCAATGCATCGAAACCATCGCCCGCGAAGTAAACGGAGATACCAAAGCCCAGGTAGGCGACCAGGTCATCGAATTTGCGGGGCCTTACCGCCGCCTCTCGATGTTTGACGCCATCCGCGAACATACCGGCATCGATATTTCTGAAATGGACGAAGCGGCACTGCGCCAGGTGTGCAAAAACTTCCATATCGAAGTAGATGCCAGCATGGGCAAAGGCAAACTGATAGACGAGATCTTCGGCGAAAAGGTGGAGGATCACCTTATACAGCCCACGTATATCACCGATTACCCGATAGAGATGACGCCGTTGGCCAAGAAGCACCGCAGCAAGCCGGGCCTCGTAGAGCGCTTTGAGTTATTTGTCAATGGCAAAGAAATCGCCAATGCCTATTCGGAGCTCAACGACCCCATCGACCAGCGCGAACGCTTCGCAGAGCAATTGCGGCTAAGCGAGCGCGGCGACCTGGAGGCCATGTCGCTCGATGAAGATTTCCTGCGCGCCCTCGAATTCGGCATGCCCCCTACGTCGGGATTGGGCATAGGCATCGACCGTCTGGCTATGTTGCTCACCAACCAGCACGCTATCCAGGAGGTATTGTTTTTCCCGCAAATGCGGCCTGAAAAACCGTAATATGGCATCGATACAACAAAGCAGCAAAAACGCTTTCCGGAGCCTCTGGATATCCCTGCAACTGGTGGGTATCCTTTGGATCATTCAGGGTTTGCAGTGGCTTCTGCACGCCGAGTGGGGAATTTTCGGCATTTACCCCCGCGAAATGTTCGGCCTGCGCGGCGTCGTGCTGGCGCCGTTGATCCACGCCAACTTCGGCCATTTGCTGGCCAATACCCCGCCGCTATTCGTACTCAGCGCAATGGTATTGTTTTTTTATCGCCGGGTGGCCGCGCCTGCCATGGTGATGATCTACCTGCTCACCGGACTGGCGGTATGGACTTTTGCCCGCCCGGTTTTTCACATCGGCGCTAGCGGCGTAGTGTATGGCTTGGTAGCCTTTGTATTCTGGAACGGCATTTTCCGTCGCAATATTCGCGCCATTGCCTTGGCGCTGATCGTAGTTTTTTACTACGGCTCCATGTTTATGGGTATTTTGCCGGGGCAGGACGGCATCTCCTGGGAGAGCCACCTCCTGGGCGGCCTTGCAGGCATTTTTACCGCCTATTGGTTTAAAAACAGATCGGAAAAGGAAGAAATCCGCGAGCCCTATTCCTGGGAAAAAGAAGAACAACTGCCCCCCGGCGCTTTTTTTGACCCCAATGTGTTTGATAAAACCAAAGCCGAACGCCGCAAGGAAAGGGAAGACCAGGATAATGAGGGCTGGTTTAGGACGCATACTTGAGGAGACTTTGCGACTTTGCGACTTTACGACTTTGCGACTTTACGAACAGGGAAACTTCACGTACCTTTATTTGTTCAATTTTACAGTCGTACAGTCGTACAGTCGTACAGTCGTACAGTCGTACAGTCGTACAGTCGTACAGTCGTACAGTCGTACAGTCGTACAGTCGTACAGTCGTACAGTCGTACAGTCGTACAGTCGTACAGTCCCCTCGCCTCTCCCCGTGCCAAACGCCCCCTTCCCCGGGTAATTCCCGCCGCCTCAAAAAGAGGGCTTGACACGTATAGGTTTTTTCGCTTATCTTGCCTGCCATTCCTACTCTAGTTCTTTTTTCTGCAGGCACTACATACCGAAAATTACGAGCCAAACGTTATTGTAAGCAAGTGACATATTACGCCAGTATTACTATATTCCCTCATTCTAAACTATTTCCCATGATCATTCTCGGTATTCTGTTGCTGATTGTCGTATTATTTAATTTCGACATCGTAAAAGCATCTTAAACGCAAAAGGCCGTCTCCACACCAGGAGACGGCCTTTTTTATGTCAAAATCGTACAGTCGTATAGTCCTAAAGTCGTACAGTCCCAAAGTCCCTCCCCCTACGCTGCCTTCAGCTGTGTCAGCTTAGCTCTGCCCAGTTTTTCTGCGGCATAGGCGCTTGTCACTTCGAAGTGTCGTACATCCTTATTCGAGGGGAGTTCAAACATAGCATCGGTCATAATGGCTTCGCAAATAGAGCGGAGGCCTCGGGCGCCGAGACTAAAGTCCAGTGCTTTTTCGGCAACAAAGTCGATAGCTTCTTCGGTAAAAGAGAGCTCGATTCCTTCCAGTTCAAACAGCTTTTTGTACTGTTTGAGTAGCGAATTTTTGGGTTCGATCAGGATTCGGCGCAGGGTTGCCTGGTCGAGCGGATCGAGGTAGGCCAAAACGGGGAGGCGGCCGATGAGTTCGGGGATGAGGCCGAAGCGTCGGAGATCCTGGTGCGAAATATATTGCAGCAGATTCTCTTTATCGATAATCATCACGTCTTCCGATTTGAAGCCGATCACCTGAGAATTGACGCGTTTGGCGATGAGTTTATCTACGCCGTCGAAAGCGCCGCCGCAGATAAACAGGATATTCTCGGTATTTACCTTCACCAGTTTTTGTTCGGGATGTTTGCGGCCGCCTTGCGGGGGAACGTTCACATCGGTGCCTTCCAGCATTTTGAGCAGCGCCTGTTGAACCCCTTCGCCCGACACATCGCGGGTAATCGAGGGGTTGTCGCCTTTGCGGGCTATCTTGTCGATTTCATCGATATACACGATACCGCGTTCGGCGGCTGACACGTCGTAGTCGCACACCTGCAGGAGGCGGGTGAGAATGCTCTCCACGTCTTCGCCGACATACCCTGCTTCGGTAAATACCGTAGCATCAACGATAGCGAAAGGCACATTGAGAAACTTGGCGATAGTTTTTGCCAGCAGGGTTTTGCCCGTGCCGGTTTGGCCTACGAAAAGAATATTCGACTTTTCGATCTCAATTTCGCCTTGGCGTTGTTGGCGCAAGCGTTTATAGTGGTTATACACCGCTACCGACAAGATTTTTTTGGCCTCATCTTGTCCAATAATATATTGGTCGAGATAAGTTTTGATATCGCGCGGGGTAACACTTTCGGGCATATGAAAATTGCCCTGTTTGGCTTCCTCGCGTTTGGCGCCGCCGTAGAGTTCTTCCCGGATGATTTCGCCGGCTTGCTCCACGCACATATCGCAGATATGGCCGTCGATGCCGGCGATGAGAAAGAGGGTTTCGGACTTATCCCTTCCACAGAAAGAACAGCGGTAGTCTTGTTTGGTACGCTTCATGCACTATGTGGAGTTTACTTTCCTTTCTTTGGATTATTGCGTTCGAGTACTTCGTCAACCAGTCCGTATTCTTTGGCCTGGTAGCCCGTCATCCAGTTATCGCGGTCGCAATCTTTTTCGATCACATCGTAGGGTTTGCCGGTGTGATATGCCAGGATATCGTACAGGGCTTTTTGTTGTTCTTTCACCAATTTGTAGTAGATCTCCATTTCGGTAACCTGTCCTTGCATACCGCCCAGGGGCTGATGAATCATCACGCGGCTGTGGAATAGGCAGGAGCGTTTGCCCGTGGTGCCTGCCGCGAGTAATACGGCGCCCATAGAAGCGGCCAGGCCGGTACAGATAGTACTGATATCGGGCGCCACGTATTGCATCGTATCATAAATACCGAGGCCGGCGATTACAGAGCCGCCGGGGCTGTTGATAAACATCTGAATGTCGCGCTTGGGGTCGCTGGATTCGAGGAATAGCAATTGGGCCTGAATTACATTGGCCACATAATCGTCAATAGGCACGCCCATAAAAATAATGCGGTCCATCATCAGACGCGAAAACACGTCGATAGCGGTGGCATTAAGCGGGCGTTCTTCGATAACTGCGGGGGTAAAATTGCCGATATGGGGTACCCTTACCGCTGATTTTTCGGCATATTGCTCAAGGTGCATGCCACTCATGCCCAGGTGTCGCGTGGCGAATTGAAAAAATTCGTCTTTTGGAAACATAAGGTTCCTCCTTTATAGTGTAAAAAAATGCCCGAGGGCTTAATCGAATAATATAACACCTGGAAAACGCCCAGGTTGAATGGGAGTGTCTTAATCCTGATCTTCTTCGGCAATTTCGAGGTCTTGGGGCAGCAGCGATTTGCGTTTTTCCTCGATAGCGTCGTGGATGGCTTTGCGGGCCGCTTCGTAGTCTTCGAGTTTGACCTGCTTGGGTTTGGTCTTCACCAGGGTGCGGGTCACTTTGCTCAATTTGTCGAGATATAAGCTGTCGATAATCCGGTTGATCTCTTTTTCGTCTTCCATCCGGCGGGCTATCAGGCTCTCCATAAGTTCCGGAGTAAGATACGGGCTATTGCCAAAAATGTTGCGAATACCGTCGGCCACGCGCGCATAAATTTCTTCTTCCATCACGTCAATTTCAAACTGTTTGACCAGCTTATTTTTGATGAGCGTCCATTGGAAGCCTTTGGCAAAAGAAGGATATTCCTGTTCGATCTGCTCGGGCGTATTTCTTTCATCCGAAGCCAGTATCCAGCGTTTGAGGAAATCGTCGGGCAGGGGAATATCGTTGAGGTCGAGCAGGCGGTCTTGTACTTCGAGGAAAAGCAGGTTGTAGGCGTCTTGCGCGTAGTAATTGCGGATATCATTGCGAATTTCTTCTTTGGCTTCGGCCTCGGTGCTTACTTTGCCTTCGCCGAAAGCCAGGTCGAAAAACTCCTGGTCGAGGGGGCGGACTTCGAAACGCGAAACCTCCTCCAGGGTCAGTTCGAAAGCCTCGGGATTGACTTCGCGGGGGTCGTGTTCGTCGAGGCCGAGGGCATAACGCCTCACGAACTGCTCGTCTTTGTCATGCCAGAGCTTAAAAGGATCCATCACGATTTTTTCGCCTGCCTGAATGGCGCCGAGGGCTGCCTGGCTTTCGGGGGTGAGGTCCTGCCAAAGCGTGCGGAATTTGAAAGAAATGCCGTCTTCTTTGATTGCATCGCCATCCATTTCCTGGAATTCGAGGAAAAGCGAATCGTTTTCCTGGCTTGCTTTTTCTATGGCTACATTCTGGGAAGCACGGGCGCGCATTTGGCTTAATTCATCCGCGACCATTTCATCGGAGACCGCCACTTCCAGCAATTCAAACTCCTGGGTATTGTCGAGCCCTTTGATATCAAAAACGGGGCTTAATCCGAGATCGAAATGGAATTCATAATCGATCAGGTTACTCATATCAAATTCGACCCGGTCCTGGTCTTCTTTGGGCAGGGGCTGGCCCAGAAAATCGGTATCCGTATGGGTGAGATATTCCTGTAATTCGTGTTGAAGTTGCTTGGTCACGATATCGGCGAGCAGGGATTGGCCGAACATTTTGCGCACCAGTCCGGCAGGCGCTTTGCCTTTGCGGAAACCGCGCATATGTGCCTCGCGGCGATATTTGTCGAGCTGTTGGTCCAGCTGCGGCAAGTAGTCCGACTTTTCAATAGTGACAGTCAAAACGGTATTCAAATTGTCAATATCTTCCCTGACAACTTTTGGCATGATCTATCTGATTGTGTGTGATGAATACAATAGCAAGATTGGTGATTTGGTGATTTGGCGATTTGGTTATTCGAATCATCAAATAACCGGACAACCAAATCACCAAAGGTGTGCGGGTGGAGGGACTCGAACCCCCATGCCTTGCGGCGCCAGATCCTAAGTCTGGTACGTCTACCAATTTCGCCACACCCGCTTTTCAAAAAAGCGAGGCAAAGATATAACCTTTTGAAATAATTAAAGTTGCATTATGAAAAAAAAAGCGTTCGGGCAGGCTGTTCTGACGAGAAGATTCGGCAGAAAAGTGTTATTTTTGTAGTAGAGGAGTATAATTCGCGTGGTTATGATTACACCAGAAGATACAACAACAGCTCACGTAGAGCAGGAATTAGACCGAGACGAGGAAGAACTGCAGCAAACTGAAGGCGAAAAAAGCGAGCAGGTCAAATATTCTTTTCCCTTGAATGAGGAGGAGGAGCGTAAACTTATTCGAAAAGAATACCTCAAATTGCTCCGCTCCATCAAGTCGGAAATGGACAACGTTGACCGGCGCAATATCCGCATGGCATACGACCTGGCGGTACAGGCACACAGCGAGCAACGCCGCAAGTCGGGTGAACCCTACATCCTCCACCCTATCGCGGTGGCGCGCATCTGCGCCGAAGAAATCGGGCTGGGCCCCACCGCAGTAGTAGCCGCGCTGTTGCACGACGTAGTCGAAGATACCGATGTCACCCTGGACGATATTAAAGTCAAATTCGGCCCCCATATCGCCAAGATGGTAAACGGGCTCACCAAATTGGACAGCGCCTACAACGCCGAAAGCCCCCAGGCTGAAAATTTTAAAAAAGTATTAAGTACGCTGGTAGAAGACGTGCGTATCGTATTGATCAAGATGGCCGACCGCCTCCACAATATGCGCACCCTGGGCTCTATGCCCCTTCACAAGCAACTCAAAATAGCCGCCGAAACCAGCTATATATACGCCCCTCTTGCCCACCGGCTGGGCTTGTACAATTTTAAAACAGAATTCCTGGACCTGTGCATGAAGATCACAGACCGCGAGCAATACACCGAAATTGCCCGCAAACTCCAGGACACCAAACGATCGCGAGAAAAATACATCAAAGAATTCCTGGCGCCCATCAATGAAAAACTGGAGGCGCTCCAGATAGGCAATACCAAGCTGGGCTATCATAGTTTCGGCCGCTCCAAATCCATTTATTCGGTATGGAATAAGCTGAAAACCAAACACGTGCCCTTCGAAGAAATCTATGACCTCTTCGCTGTGCGTATCGTGCTGGATGTGCCGCCCGAACAAGAAAAGTCGATGTGCTGGCAGGTGTATTCTATCGTAACCGACGTATACCGCCCTATTCCCGAGCGACTAAAAGACTGGATTTCGATTGCAAAATCAAACGGTTACGAATCGCTGCACACCACGGTGATCGGTCCCAAAGGCCGCTTTGTGGAAGTGCAGATACGCACCGAGCGCATGGATGAAATTGCCGAGCGCGGTTTTGCCGCCCACTGGAAATACAAAGGCGTGGGCAACCAATCGGATGTGTACGAACGCTGGCTCGACAGCGTGCGCGAAACCCTCGATACGAATAACAGCGACGCGGTTGAATTTTTATTTGATTTTAAATCAAACAACCTCTTCAACGATGAAGTGTACGTATTTACGCCCAAAGGCGATATGCGTATACTGCCCAAAGGCGCTACCGCGCTCGATTTTGCGTTTAGCATCCACACCGACGTGGGCTACCACTGCAAAGCCGTCAAGGTGAACAACCTGTTGGTGCCGCTGGGCCACGAACTGCACAACGGCGACCAGGTGCAGGTGATCACCGACAAACGCCAAAAGCCCAGCGAAGACTGGGTCAAAATCGTCATCACCGGCAAAGCCCGGGGAAAAATCAGGTCGCTGCTCAAAGAAGAAAGGCGCCAGCAAACCGAATTGGGCAAAGAAGAACTGGAGCGCAAATTCAAAAAACAAAAAGTCGATTATTTTGACGAAGCGGTAGACCTGATTACCAGGCACTTCGGCTTTAACTCCCGGCTCGACTTATACCACGCCATCATGACGGAAAAATTCAGCCCCGCTGAAATTTTTTCCCAATTCCGAGTAGAAAACGGGCGCCTGACGGCTATCGAGGCGCCCAAGTCCCCTGACAACGGGGAAGACAAAGGGCTAAAAGCGGTTTCCAACAAAAAAATCCTCGGCAAACCCCGCCTGCTGATCAACGGCGAACCCGCCGAACGCTACGACTATGTGTTTGCTACCTGCTGCAACCCGGTGCAGGGCGACGATGTGTTCGCCTACCTCACTTCTAATGCCGGGCTGAAAATCCACCGCGTAAACTGCCCCAATGCCGCCAACCTCATGGCCAACTACGGCTACCGCATCCTGCGCGCCGACTGGATAGCCACCACGGGCAGCAACTTTGTGGCCGACCTGCTCATCACCGGCGTAGACGACGGCCCCGGCGTGATCGAGCGCCTGAGCCGGCATATTTCCAGCGAACTGGGCCTCAATATCCGCCAGTTTTCCATCGCCGGCGACCAGGGCTATTTTGAAGGAAAAGTCAGCCTTTTTGTAACTAATACGGACCAGTTGAACCAGGCAATCAAAGCCCTCAAAAACCTGAAGAACGTATCGAGTGTTACCAGAGTAGTAGATTAAATTTAACTAATGGACGACATCATCAAGGAAGTAAAAAACATTTTTGCCGCACACCTCGAAAAAAACGGTTTTCGCAAAACGCCCGAGCGCTTTGCGATACTGGAGGAGATATACCGCCGCAGCGATCACTTCGACGCCGAAGCGCTGTATATTCACATGAAAAACCAGAACTACCGGGTTAGCCGCGCCACGGTATACAATACCCTCGAATTACTGGTAAATTGTGATTTGGTAAAAAAACACCAGTTTGGCAAAAACCTGGCGCAATACGAAAAATCTTACGGCTTCAAGCAGCACGACCACCTCATCTGCGTAGATTGCGGGCGGGTGCTGGAGTTTTGCGATCCTCGCATTCAACAGATCAAAGACATGATGGGCGATTTGCTCCATTTTCATATCACCCACCACTCCCTGAATCTCTACGGGCAGTGCAACGGCGCCTGCGACCGCAAACAACGAGCCGAGGCGGTTGCCGAAGAAGTAGAGTTGTTGAAACCCTGACCCATGCAGAAAGATTTTACCATCGTGGAGCGCCCCGGCGTGCTGATCGTGCATGTCCATCACCTGCTTAGCGAGACCATAAATCGGGAAATTCTCAGTGCCGTTCAAAGCGGAATTGACCAGGGTTTCACTACCTTTGTCGTCGACCTCACGGATGCGCCATTTATCAACAGCGTAGGGCTAAATGTACTCATCCACCTGATGTTGCGGTCGAAAGAAGCCGGCGGAAAAATGGCCATCGCCAATGTTTCCGCCAAAGTGCTCCAGCTACTGGAAGTTACCAAGTTAAAATCTATGTTTCTCATCGCCCCCGATTTGGAAACGGCGATGCAGTTGCTTTTGGCCGAGGAGTAGGGGAGAGAGAGGGAGAGAGGGAGAGAGAGATTTGCGTGATTTTATAAAACTATTTGATCAAATACAATGGCTGTAGATGTACTCATAGGCCTGCAATGGGGCGACGAAGGAAAGGGCAAAGTAGTGGACTACCTGGCGCCTCATTACGATATCATTGCGCGTTTCCAGGGGGGGCCCAATGCCGGGCACACCCTGAAATTCGACGGAAAGAAATTCGTGCTGCATACCATCCCCTCCGGGATATTCCGCACCGACCTGATCAACCTCATCGGCAACGGCGTAGTGATAGACCCCATCACGCTGGCCCGCGAACTCGACTTCCTTCGCAATGCCGGCGTCGATTATGCACACCGGCTGTTGGTATCCCGCAAAGCGCACCTCATCCTGCCCACCCACCGCTATATCGACGCGGCCTCCGAAAACGCCAAGGGCAAAGAAAAAATAGGCTCTACCCTCAAAGGTATCGGCCCGACGTATATGGACAAAACCGGCCGCAACGGCCTGCGCGTGGGTGACTTGCTATCGCCCGACTTCCCCGCTAAATACGCCGCCCTCAAAGCCAAACACCTCGTGCTCGCCACGCTGTATCCCCCCATTGACTTCGACCTTGAAGCCGAAGAAAAACGATGGATGGAGTGCGTAGATCTTTTTAAATCGCTGCAACTTGTTGATTGCGAATATTATATAAATGAAGCGATCGCAAAGGGCAAACGCGTGTTGGCCGAAGGCGCTCAGGGTTCCATGCTCGACATCGACTTTGGCACTTATCCGTTTGTCACTTCCTCCAATACCATCACAGCGGGGGTTTGCACAGGGTTGGGCGTAGCGCCCTCTCAGATCAAAGAAGTCATCGGCATCACCAAAGCCTATAATACCAGAGTAGGCGGGGGGCCTTTCCCCACCGAATTGCTGGACGCCACCGGCGACAAGCTGCGCGCCGAAGGCCACGAATTCGGCTCCACCACGGGCCGCCCGCGGCGCTGTGGATGGATCGACCTGCCCCAGTTGCGCTACAGCCTCATGCTCAACGGCGTCACCCAACTGGTAGTGACCAAAATCGACGTACTCAACACCTTTGAAGAAATAAAAGCGGCGGTAGCCTACCGCTACGACGGAAAAGAAAGCACACAACTGCCCTACGACCTGTGCCAGACCGAAATTACGCCGGTATACGAATCCTTTGCCGGCTGGCAGCAAAGTCTGGAAGGAGTAGATTCTTATGCCGAGATGCCGCAGCAGGCCCGGCAATTTGTTGCGCGGCTGGAGCAATTCCTCGGCGCCCGGGTGAGCATGGTTTCCGTGGGTCCCGAGCGCGAGCAGTTGCTCATTTCTGGGCAGTAAGGATATACTGATAGTCCAGGGTAGTGTCGTTGGCCACAATATTGCGGAAGCCGGCCTTATAGAGTGCTTCTTCGGCCGTATGCAGGTCGGTGCGTATCTCGATGGGCGGCCCTACGGGTGTGCGTTTTTTCTTAAAATCAATAATCAGCAGCTTTCCGCCGGGTTTGAGTCCTTTCTTCAGTGTGCGCAGGTACTCCACCTGTCGCGGCAGATACATAAACGTATTCACGATAACAATCACGTCCACCTCCTCATTACCCAGTTTGGGGTCATTGGCTGCGGCCAGTCGCGTTTCCAGCCGGGATTGCAAGCGCTCGGGCAATTCGAGCACCTTCACGCTATCGAGATAAGACGTAAAGCGGGGGTCTACGTCGATAGCGATCACCTTATCGGCTTTCTGGGCCATACGCAGGGCAAAAAAGCCGGTACCGGCGCCGATATCGGCCACCGTTTTGCCTTTGAGGTTTCCTAGTAGATTGAGCACCAGGTCGGGTTTTTGCCAGATCACCCGGTTGGTATTTTCGTAGTCTTCGGTTACTCCTTCGGAATCGGTTTGGGGTTCCTCCGTGGTATCCGGGGGGGTATTCGTTGTGTCGTTTTGCGGGTTAGCAGGGGTACTGTCGTTGCGGCAGGCGCCCAGCAGGAGGAGCGACAGCGCAAAAGCACAAAAGGAAAGCTGCGTTTTCATATATGAAATTTGGACAAAGTTAGTTTTTCGCAAAAGATTCTTGCCTAAAGAGGGGTAACAAATCGACACTAGTAGCGTATAAGAAAATATTTGACCATAAACTCAATGGAAATGGCCCTTTCAAGTCTCAACCACGCCAACAGCAGCGGTTCATCTCTTTTCGCGGTATTATCGCTCAACATTCTGCAATCCCTGACAGAAGAAAAAATCCAGTCCTTAAAAGCCATCGGCATAAATTCAATAGGAGACTTACTGCATTACAAACCTATTCACCATGCTCAGGTATTAATGGCCGTTCACCGCGGTGAGATTGGGCACGATATCTTATTAGACAAATATTTGGACACTGCTTATATCAATACACCGCCGTCAGGGCTGGCTGATCTGGCCTTAATTGCCATTGAAGGGATCGGCGCCAGCACGGAATTGATCCTTCAGGATTCCTTTGGTATAACCACGGTACGCGAGTTGTCAGTCTTTCCGGCTTATATTGAAGCGCAAAGTTTTCTCGCACCCGACGAGGAGGTTTTTAATGAACCTGCCTCTGCTCCTGAGGATTTAATGCCAAAAATCATAGGAAGCACCCATTCTATTGCCCGCTTCAATAGTTATATCAAAGACGAAGAAATCGTACTGGAATCAAAGCTTATTGCAAGCATGTCGGAAAATGAGCCCAACAGCGAGCTATACGAAATTTTCAACTCCAAATTTCCAAAGCTGTATACCGGCTTCATCGCCGGATTTAAGCAAAAATGGGTGAATATGGGCACCCATTTGGGAGAAATCGTGCACAGCCTGGCTCTGGCGCCGGGCGAATCGCGCAACATCGCCATCATAGAGTGGTACAGGAGGCAATTGAGCAGCAGAGATGAAGATACGGTTGTAGACGAGCGGTTGAGCAATAGCTTTACCCATACCAGAGCGCTGAATGAGGTAGTAAAAACCACAGCCCAGGAGCATCTTTCGGGCAGTACGGAGATGGAATCTGCCACAAAAACATCGGGCTGGGGTATTACGGCTGGTTATGGCGGCGGTTCGTCAACTGGTGGTTCCGGCTCGGCTGACTTGAGTTCCGTAGCTGGTTTTCCTTTAAAATTAGCCGGCTCGTTCCTGAAATCTAGTGCCGGCGCTATCGGCGTATCTGCCGTTTTTTCAAATAACGAACAAACGGGAACAATTAAATCTGAATCAAGTGGTATTAGAGATGTGATGGGTCAAGTCCAGCAAAATCTGAACGATTCAACCGTACAAAATTCATCCAATATCCGATCTCTGTATTCCACTATAGTTGTAACAGACGAGCAATCGGAAAAAGAAGAAATACAGACCAGGAACGTAACCAATTACAACCACTCACATGCGCTGACAATTCAGTACTACGAAGTGCTGCAGAAATACCAGATACTTATTGGGCTGGATACCTGGCAGGCTATCATTTTTGTGCCGTTTAGGCCGATATATTTTACGATGGATGTTATACAAAAATACTGGCATGTACTAAAGGAGCCATTCGGCGAAACATTTCCCGATAAAATTGAAACGTTTAATACCATCATAACGGAGTACAGTCCTGATAATGCGGTTTTTAATCCCAATGGGGATATTTACGTACAAAATGTTAAGATTACAGCAGCATTGAGTGCGTATCCGAATTATATGTACGAGAAAACTGTTGTGGGTGGAGGTTTAGGCGGTAACACTACTGAACAAATCGAGGTTGATATAAATGATATTTTTGAAATACGGGTTTTCAACCAGGATAAAACAGAAACAATCATTACTCATAATACACAAGAAGCGGTAAAAACATATTCATTTTCGAGCGTTCAGCGGAATTTGAATTCTTTTAAAATTGTAAATTTTCGATTAAATTCCAGCCTGGATTTCCCTAACGTTTTCAATCTTGGCGCGCCATACTTTACTTTACAAGACGTTGTAGCTTCACTTTCACTCCTATTTGATTTTGATATAAAAGACAGTGATGGAAATAGCTTGCATATAAGTAAGAAATACGATGGTCTTTCGGCTACCTATAATCAGTTATACGGATCAAATATGGCAGATGTCTTAAGTATCCAAGCTGTTTCCGATTTAGCGCAAGACATCAAAAACGCCATCAATACCAGTATCAACTACAACCAAGCTGCGGCATTAACAGAAATCGAAACGCATTTTAACCACTATCGCTACGGCTACACCCGCCTGCTACTAAGCGCAATTGAAAGCGACCAACTAATCGACATCATTGAAAGTATTTCCTTAACGGTAGGCGGTGTCGACAAAGAATTGACCGATTACCTGCATCCTTCTCCAATCGGGATAACAGAAAATTATTTATTATTCAAACCCAAAAAACTGCCTTTAGACGCCAATGGTAATCCTATAACTAACGGGGACCCTATCCTTGAGTACATCAACAATTTATACCATTCACTTGAGGAGTACAAAGCATCCCAATCCAAAACAAAAATACAAGACACCGTCTATCTGCCCACTGCCGGCGTATTTGCAGAAGCCATATTGGGTAGGGCTAATGCTTCGGAATACGTAAATCCGAGGAGATTCTGGAACTGGCAGGATTCGCCCATTCCGCATCTTGCGCCGCAGATAGCCGCCATAACAGCCGGCAACCACACCGTGACCGATCCCTCGGGCGTATTGACGCCCAATGTGCCGACCAGCAACCTGAACATCATCAATCCGCCGCAATATCCGCTCACTACAAGTCTGGACAACGCCCTGCTCGCCGTCCAAAACGGCAATATGTTCCGCGATATGTCAAAATCGGGAGAACTGGTGACCGTCATGGGCAAACTCGCCGACCTGGCCAACAACACGGCACAGCTTGCCGGCAACCTCTCGGGCGAAGCCGCTGAAAATGCGTTGAACGGCGCAGTTGAATTGGGCAAGCAAGTGGCGGGCATGGTGAATGAAGCGTCGAAGAACTTGTCCACCGGCACAAAATCTAATACGGCGTCGCCGCCGGAAACACCAACCAGCAAAGCTGCGGCATTAAATAATCTAGACCAGATTGAAAAAAATGCAAACGCCCGGGGAGGTGAAATTACACCTATCGATAAAGCAAAAGCGGATGCGATGGGGACGCCGATCAACACCGAAGAAAATCAATCAGGAGAATCTGGCAATAATGGTGAAGATTCAGAAGGAGAAGGAGAATCAGAAGCAGAGCGAATAACTGCAATGGAATATGATAATTTACCTGATCCTGTTGCTTCCTATTTCCCCCCTAATTCCGGGGATGTCGACGAACCCATGCTTTTTTCGGATTTATTTAATAACGATGTTGTTTAGCATATAAAAACCCAAAACATGAATGATAAAATATCAATAGCAATCTCAGGAATTGGTGATATTTCTGATGCTATAAAAGCAAAAGTTACTGCTGTTTTTGACGAATCAGGGGCAACCTCCTGGACTCAGAATCTTGTATATAATTCTCCGTTTTTAATCTTAAAGCCCAAGTTGTCTGATTTCTTGAATAACATGGCGATTCTGCAAGATATGTTTAACCTCATGAACGAAGAAGACTACGCAATTGCAATTTATTACAATGTAGATACAAAAAATAAAGACGATATCAAATTTTCAATTATCCACCACATTATTGCAGACGATGATGAGCCTATAGCAATTTCTCACACTCCGGAAGATGAGAATGGTGCGGCATCAAGTTTGAGGTCAGATTCATTTACTGATTTTTTAAATTATTTCAGCTCGGATAACTACGCTCTAGGCTTCTTCATCCTTCTGAAAAAAGACGAATTATTCCCAAGCTTTACTATCAAAGACTTTAGCGGCGCAACCGAAGTTGACAAAACCTTTTCTTTGAGGGATCTAATTGGATATCTGTATTGCGTTCATTCTCCTAATCCATACATCCATACTCAAAAATACGCGCTAAATCTTATTGCAATCAGGAGTAATTGGGGATACGAACAAGATACCAATGATAACAATAAATGGAAGTATAAAAAAAGAGAACACTTTAGAGATTGGTTGATTGTATTTTTTATTGGTAGTGATGGCAAATGGCAGCTTAAGCAGTATGGTTTGACAACATTTCCTGACAATTCAATTGTTAGTGGAAAGGATACAAATGGCTTTTTTATCATGCCTAAAGGCAGGCATATAAACGTATATAATAAAGATATCCATACAGGTGCTAGCGGCGCCCAACATCTATGCTTGAAGCAAGTAAAAAAAATTACTCATTATCGGGATACTTCATCCCAGCAGTCAACTTATTATGACTTTGATAATTTAGTAGAACCTACTTTTACTAGGCCCGATGGAAAAATATCTGCCGTAAATATTCATACCACTCATAGCGCCGTACATCATAACAAGGGATTTGGCGACACAATTGGTAAATACTCGAATGGATGCCAGGTAGTACCAACGGCCTCTCATAGTGCTTGGGGGTGCAATGAAAGTCAAATAAATGCTGACAGTTTCATGAAACTGGTTAAGAATCAAATCGATAATTGTAGCGATTCCGAAGTAGGAGATTTCAAGAAGGATTACTTTACCTACTTTTTAATTGAAGCATGGGATCTGATGCAATATGCGGAAAATAACATAGAATGAATTTGTTGGTAATGCAGCGTAAAAGCACTGCCATTCGAATAATTCTAGCCGCTTTTTTCGTTTATTCCTTTTATATTAGGTCTTTAAATACATAAATCCCCCCTATGCATTACACCCAACACCTGATCCTCACATTACTTGTTACGTTTTTGATTGCCTCGCCCGGCCGGGCCCAACCCTACACTGCTTCCTTTGTGGGCCGCATGGGCAATGATACGGTACTCGTGGAGACGTATACGATGATCAACAACCATCTTTACGGCAAGGCATTTATTCGCGTGCCGGAAGACTATATCGGGGAGTTCAGCATCCATTTTTACCCCGACGGCACGATCCGGGAATTCGATATTGTCGCGATGGACCCTTTTAATAGCTCGGTGCCATTTGCAGCCAAAACAGGTGCTTTTGAGTACCGCCTAAATATGAATTGCCAAAACGATACTTGTACATATTACAATTCTGTAAAGGGCAAATCTGCTGAGACTATTTTCAAACACCCGACGGCTTCCATGGATTTTGTGGGCGGCTGGGTGCCGCTGATCTCGCTAATGGAATGGAACTGCCTGCGACTGGTCAAATCAGGTGAAAAAGCGATGCCCCTTCGCATGATCAACCACAATATCGGGGTGTACGATATCGGTATTCATTTTTTAAATAAAGATACCCTGATTTTTGGCGGCCCTTTTTTGGACTATACCCGAATCATGATCGATTCGGCAGGCCGGATTACCGGCACCAATGGCATCGGCACACCCTGGAATTATTACGTCACCAAACACGAACCGCTGGATATCGACCAGATCGCCAGGCGAATGGCTAAAACAAAGGGCATCGGCATTCCCAGTCCCACGGAGACGGTTCGGTCGGTTATCCAAAACAGCCGCATAGAACTGAGTTACGGACGGCCGTACAAACGAGGCAGGCCGATTTTCGGCGGGGTGGTACCCCTCGATTCTATATGGCGCACAGGAGCAAACGGACCCACTACTATTAAGCTGGAAGACGACATCAAAATAGGAAATACTGTTGTTCCAAAAGGTGCGTATAGCCTGTATTCCATACCCAGGGAAAAAGAGTGGTTGCTGATTTTTAATACCGATCTCAAAACCTGGCCCACCGACCCCAACCGGCAAAAGGATTTTGTATCGGTTGTCATTCCGGTGGAGAAAACGCAAAGCGTCAAAGAGCAATTTACGATTGAAATTGCGGAAGCAAAAAATGGCGGGATACTCAGTTTCCACTGGGATAATGTAAAGGCGATTGCCGCGTTTGAAATAATGAGGAAGTAATATCTAACTACCACTACGAATAACCTTACAGGCTGCCGGCGTAGCAGAATCGCGGATTCCACGGATTATTGGGATTTCACGGATGAGGATCGCTTATACTAATCCGTGGAATCCGTTAAATCAGTGGAATCGTGATTCAGGAGACATGGGGGATGTCTACGCCCAGCCGCTCGTCGGCGCTGAGTTTGACTTGTTCTATTTCTTTTTTGTTGACGAGCTCGTAGTCGTTTTTGTGGTGTGATCTCTGCCGCCAGTTGAGCGGAGTCGAAACCGCTCCGGGGCAAGCTGTGCACAAGTCAGGACGTAACTTTATCCGAATCCCTAAGGGTTAGTTACCTCCTGACTTACCTTACCGGCCAGAAGAGGGCCCTTTCAGCCTGGCCAGAATGGCATTTTTAACCTCGCCGAAATCATTATCGCGCAATATCGCCTGAGTTTTGGCATTCATATCATTAAAATAGCCTACCACTTCGGCAAATTTATCCTTAACGGTACGCGATTTTTCAAATGCTTCAAGCTGGGGTTTTCCTACCTGTTGTGGATATTCCCTAACCATTTCATTCCATTCCTCAAAAAAATCTTTCCAGTGCTTGAGGTATTCCATCATGATTTTTGGCTTGTCGAGTGAAAGGTTTTCGACCCGTACAGGCAAAATTCTGGAAACAAATTTTTCTTTTTCAGCAAGGCTATTCCTGTATATTTCACAAAGTTCCCACATACAATATACAGAGCGCAGGTATTTATCACTCATAAAAACTACCACCAAATCGCCTGTTCCAAGTTCTTTCATAAACTCGCTTATCAGTCCCCCATATTCAATATTCATTTTGTCTCTACGCACATCAAAACCATCTTTCTCCAACGACATATAGAGGTCATTTACAATTTGCTCGCGGCTCTCGCCCTCCTCGCTATTATCCCCCCAAGCATAAGAGAAATAGACTTTTGCTGTTTTCGGGGAAAATTCCGCTTTAGGCGACAAGCTTTCCTCTTCTTTCGACAACTCTTGTCGTTCTTTATATAGCTCCAGTATTGCATTCGTAATTTTTGCCCGTTCCCGCTTTTCTTCATCAAAGCTCAGAATGCCAATCCTTTTTTGTCGCTCCAACTCAGTCAATTGGCTCTTTAATTGAACTACCTCGCCTTGCAAATGGGCGGGAACCAGGCCTTCAAGCTGATCCAAGGCTTCTTTTAATCGGGCTTTGCCGATAAGTTCTAAAAAAGTATCTTTCATATTTTCTAATTTAAATAATCCTTTCTCTTCCGCCTTCTCCCCTTCAAAACTCGCCTTTTCGTTTTTGTGCAAAAAAACGGATAAAGACTTCGCATCTACCCATTCACCGGGTGTATCTGTTTCTATTTGGGGATTGGCGCCGGGATGGTTTTTCAACTTTTCAAGCGAGACGTAGTGTATGCCATCGACACTTACGCTTTCTTCGGCCTGGTCATCCTGGAGTTCTTCCAGTAAATACCTTATCTTATCCAGCAGCGGCTTGCCGTTTTCCGTAACCGCTACGTGGACTTCCATGCCCGATGTTTCGATCAATGCCAGCATATCGTTTTCACGCAGAGAAATGCCATAACGCCAGATGTCGCGCATTTCTGCCAGCGATTGGGTGCGCACTATAAAGCTCTGGATTATGCCGTAGTGCAGAAAATCGTGCCGGTACCTCAAATGCAGTGCCGGGCGTCCCATCCAGATATCTTCAACGCTGGAGGGTTTGTTTTCATCCAACAACTGAGGGGCCACGAATTGCCTTTCCTCAATGGGGGGGTGGGAATACGCGTCTTTCTCCTTTTCTTTTATCTCAAAACACAATTCGCAAGCGAGCATAAAACTGAGGAAAAGTTCGCGTTCATCCACACTGTTGGAGTGCCAGGCTTCCGAGAGGTCTTTACCTTTGAACTTGCCTTTGTCGGCCTTAATAGCCTTGTAGTAAAAACTATCCCGATCGAATATCGTGTAAATGGCCTTGATCGCCCAGGCCTGATCGAGAATAATAGCATCCTGGAACATACCTTTCCGATAAAAAACCACCCCGGTTTTTACCAGCCAGTTTTCGAGCACATTCAGGGGATAGTCTTTAAGATCTTGGGCTTCGGGCAAGTCCAGGTATTCTTGCAAGGTCATACTTTTATCGCCGGCCAGTTGTTTGTCGCGCAGTACTTGCCGAAGTCGCACCCAGTTGGCGGGGATATCCGCTTTGTTTTTGACGCGTTTGACAGAACGGCGAATGGCAGACAGCAAGGCATCCAGGCCGTTTTCATCCCAGTCGTCCTCTTGTAATTCTACGTCCTGAAAATCGAGTAGTGGTAACCGCTGCCGGTAGGTTTCCCTGATTATGGGCAGGTCTTTTTTTCCGTGTTTGCCCCTTTTAGTCTGCACCACTATGACAGGGCTGCCTTTGCCGAGGCGCCAGGCGTAGTCGAGCCAATAAGGCAGTTTGTGGTTGGGGTATTGCCTTTCTTCGCCGTCGTGGTGATAAGGCGTATGCGTTTTATCTTCGGTTTTACAATCCCAGAGCACCAGATAAATGGCTTCCGATTGCATAAACAGTCGGTGCGTGGCGTGGTAAATGTCCTGGCCTGCAAAATCCCAGAGATTGAGCAGGTATTCATTCAATTCATATTGGGCAAGCGAAATAGCGTGGGTGGTTTCCCATTTTTCGAGAAACTTATTTTCTTTCAGCCGGTGTACCAGGCAGCTTTTCCCCACGTTGCCGTTGCCGATAAGCAATACCTTGCATTCGTTGTCGGGGGTGCCTCCTTTGGCCAAATCGAGAAAGTAGCGCTCCAGAAAAGGTATGCTCCTGTTCCCGTCATCATATTCGAGCGTACCGCGCATAGCATCGGGCAGTGGGTTATTGTCCAGATAAAGGCTATTGAGCTTGGGCGAACAGGTCAGTATATCTTCTGAAAAAGCAGTGAATTGGTTTCCCCTCAGATGCAAGGTGTCAAGAGCAGGTAGCAGCACAGGAAAACTTAGAGAGGTTAGTTTGTTGTTTACCAAATAAAGATAAGCCAGTGTATCAAACCCGTCGGGTAATTCGAGTTCTTCTAATTGATTTTCGCTTAAATCGAGTAATAACAAGGCTGGGCAGCCGCCCTCAAAGCATAGCTTTTCCAGTTTATTTTTTTGCGCATACAGTTTCTCCAACATGGCGCAACCAGCCGGTATTTCCAATTCCGTCAGCGCACATTCGCTTACATCGACATAGCGCAACCGCGGTAGGGGCGCCTCGAAGCGCACCATGCCGAGGTTTTTATTTTCGCTTATATTCAGGTATTGCAGCGAGGCGCATACCTCCTCTGAAAACTCCAGGCGTTGAAGCCCTTCTGCTTCGGATACATAAAGCGATAGCAGATTACCGGCTTCGTCGCTGATATAGCAATAGTTGTGTTCATAGCGCAACTCTCCGAAGGGGACTTCCCTGGGCTCCAGGCGGGTCAATGTTTTACCTGTCTGGGTTTCAATTTGCGCTATCAAACTGTTTTTCATGGTTATACTCTATGCCGATGAATTTGATTATGCTTTGTGGTAATATCTATATTTTGTCAAATGTAATAAAATTGCGGAATTATTTTTTACAGCTTTTCCGGGTTTGATGCTATCCTCGCGCTCCATAGCGTCGGGTTTTATACCCGACGGACCATGAGGAACATGGCAAACCCGGCTCATCACTGCCAGCCCGGTTATCCCGGTCAACACCGCAACGCTCCGCAGCGATGGGTATAAAACACCATCGCTACGGAGCGCAACGGGAATCAGAGCGCTCCGTAGCGATGGGTTTCATACTGCGCATCATTGCAAATCCCGCTCATCCCGGACAGCCCCGGTTATCACAGGCAACCCGGAACGCTCCGCAGCGATGGGTATAAACACCATCGCTACGGAGCGCCTAGAATTCCCCGAAACACACCCACACGCTCACACCCCACACATAAACTCAATTTCCGCCGTGCTGCGCCGTTCGGTCGTCCCTCCCTCACCGGCTTGCACTGCTATTTTTTTTTCTTTTTTGCTCGCAGGAAAGCCCGGCTGCCAACCTCACTGGGGAGACAAAACCAAGCGGAAGCCAAGGAGGTTGACGCGAAGCCCCGGCGCGTGGCTGTTCCGGTAGGAGCAACGACAGCTCCGCGGGTTGAAGAAGTAGCCACCGCCACGAAACACCCGGTTGTCGCCCCTATCAGGCGAGTGTATCCAGGCCTTACCGTCATCCGGAGCGCCCTCGTAACCAAAGTGCCAGTTGTCTTCGCACCACTCCCATACATTGCCGCTCATATCGTAAATGCCGAGTTCGTTGGGGAATTTAAGCCCCACAGGTTTGGTCTCGCCATAGCTATTTTCATCATACCAGCCTACTTCTTTTAATTTATCGCTGCCAGCGTAGCGGAAACCCCGGCTTTTCGTTCCGCCCCGGGCCGCAAACTCCCACTCCGCTTCACTTGGCAAACGAAATATAACCCCGGGTGGATCCAACTGTTTTATGTACGCCTGTACTTCTGACAGGGCATTCAACTTTTCTATAAATTGCTTCGCTTCATCCCATGAAACGTTCGTTCTAGGTCGCTTATCCCCTTCAAAATAAGAAACCTCTTCTTCACCTCCCATCACCGCTTTCCACAGCCGCTGGGTAACAGGGTATTTGCCCATATAAAAAGAAGGTACCACTACCTCATGATTCGGTTTTTCCCAATCATAAGCTTCTTGATCTTCTTCCTCTGCTCCCATTTTAAAAGTCCCACCTTCCACAAAAACGAGGTCGAGGTCAAGCAACTGTGGTATGGGTTGTTGTGGTAGTGTCATGTGGCAGCGGTGTGGTTATAGAAGTTAATACGCGAAATTACTTTATTGGAGGAATAACTTAATGAATCATACAGGTTTCTAATTCGGGTTATGCCCGATAGCAGTATCCAATGTCAATATCTTGACCGCTCAGTAGCGTAGGGTTTTATACCCTGTGCATCATAATCCTTTCAGTAATCCGGGACAACCCCGAATGCTCCTCCGCAATGGGTATAAGACCACATCGCTACTGAGCACACCAGATTCCATGCTTCTCTTTATCATTTTTTCGTTCGCTGGAAAGTCGGGCTGCCAGCCTCACTGTAGGGACAGGGCAAGGCGGAAGCTGATGATGAGGCTGCAATTCCCCGGCGAGAAGTAGTACCGATAGGAGCAACGACAATCCTGCCGGTAGCGGAAGTAGCCACCGCCACGAAACACCCGGGCGTGGCCCCTTTCAGGCGAGTTTATCCAAGCAGATCCATCCTCCGGGGCGCCTTTGTAGTTATCATGCCAGTCATCCTCGCACCATTCCCACACGTTGCCGCTCATGTCGTATAGGCCCAATTCGTTGGGCAGTTTCAACCCTACAGCTTTATTCTCATTATAGCTATTTTCATCATACCAGCCCACTTCATCCAGCTTATCGCTGCCGGCATAGCGGAAACCGCGGCTTTTCGTCCCGCCTCGGGCTGCAAACTCCCACTCCGCCTCCGTGGGCAGGCGGAATATAACCCCGGGCGGCTCCAGTTCTTTTATGTACGCTTGTACTTCTGACAGTGCATTCAACTTTTCCATAAATTGCTTCGCTTCATCCCATGAAACGTTCGTTTTAGGGCGCTTATCCCCTTCAAAATAAGAAACCTCTTCTTCACCGCCCATCACCGCTTTCCACAACCGCTGGGTAACAGGGTATTTGCCCATATAAAAAGAAGGTACCACTACCCGATGGACGGGTTGCTCATCGTCATAAGAGTCGGGATCTCCTTTTTTCGAGCCCATCATAAATGCACCGCCTTCCACGAAAACGAGGTCGAGGTTGGGTAAAGGTGGATCAAGAATTGGCAGTATTGTCATGTTGCGATGGCGTGTTTATATGGGTAAAGATGCGAAATTACTTATCCTTCCCGAAGGGAATCCGCAACATAATGTTAGTCTTACCTTCATTGGCATTTTTGTTCACAAAATCGATCTGCGGAGTAACCACAATTCCACGGTGCACTCCATAGCAATGGCGTTTTTTATCCTTCGCGTCATCGAAATATAGTATATCACACAGGTAAGGACGCAAAGGATAATGCCGCTAAGCTAGAAAAATAATGCCTATTATTTGACGGCGTGCGGCGATACCCATCGCGGAGGAGCATCCTGAGCTACTATGCGATCCAAGCCGCTCGTTGAGCGGAGTCGAAACGAGCATCCCAGGAAGCGGAGTCGAAATCGCGATGGGTACGACCTGAGCAGAGGTATCTTCTTCCCGAGGCACGAGCGCAGGTGAACTCTCAATCGTTGTACGAGGGTATTCCCAGGCGGTGGTTTAGCGCAGATGAAATCGAGGTGGCTCCCCTATCGATGTATTTTGTTCAGAGGGGTAACAAAACGCTCCTTATTAGTATTACTAGGTAACACCAAAAAAAAATTAAGATGAATAGCCTGACACACTTATCGAATCACGCAAAATGGATGTTTTGCGCAATCGTATTAATAGTCCTATTTTCCGGTTGTGGGCAAAGTATTTTTTTAAAATCTTATGGCACGTCTGCTGCTGATGAAATTGGATGTGCCGTTGTGCAGGCACAAAACAAAGATATATTGATTGCCGGGCACAAGGGGGTTACTGGAAATTCGCACACCCTACTGATGCGATTAGACAAAAACGGTGGGATGATTTGGACTAAAGAAATGCCGGCAATTTTGGGGATTCCATCCGCTGTTATGGAAACCGCTAATGGCAATATCATGGTTGTGGGTTCCTCTATTTCCAACATTATAGGCGCGGATTTCTTTGTTTTAATGACGGATGCCAATGGGGCGTTGCAATGGGTGAAATACTATAACCATACTTCGGGCTTTCAATTTTTTGGCAAAAGTATTTTGGAAGCCACGCCAAACAAGTTTATCATAGTAGGTTCGGTTTTACCTAATACTGCCTCTACTCGCAGTGCATTTGTAGCGGAGATTGATGCCTTGGGCAATCCACAGTGGGCTAAATATTTCCCGATTGGCCCAAATATGGATGCAAATGAAATTAGGAAACATCCGAATGGCGGATACATAGTAGTAGGCGAAAGTATGTTAGATAGTGACGCTTTTTTAATGCGAATTGATGTAACCGGAAATGTAATATGGTATAAAAACTATACCATTCCGGGAGGTTTGTCAGGCCTCGGGCTTCAAGTCGACAACAATAAACTCGCAGTATCCGGGCATGCCGGCGTATCCGGAAGCGACCCTTTTCTCCTTGTGACCGATCTGAATGGCGACTTTCAGTGGGCTAAGCGATACCAGATGAATTCTAATCAAGATGATTGCACCTTGAGCTTAAGCCATGACGGGGAATACCTGATTCAAGGCATTAGCATGACTGGTTTTTTTAATCCTAAATCGTTATTTCTGCTAAGAATAAATACCGCCGGCAATCCGGTATGGTGTAAAGAATTTACAGGAACTTACCATAACCAATCCGCCAATTTTGCAACGGGGCATGCCCAAACGACACCAGTCAGGCTATACGACAATGGTTTCGCGCTTGTAAGCGGGTTAAAAAATACTACGTCAAATGATTACGATCTGTGCTTGATAAGAACGGATGCCAGTGGAAGAATTCCTTGTCAACAAATTAATCTGATTCCAACACCAATAAATTTAGCAGAAAACAAAAACGACTATCCTGTAGCGGGCGTAGCCTTCTCGTTAAACCCTAATAATTACACCAACCCGCCTGCATCCATGCAATTACCAGACAAAACCGCCTGCGCTCAGACCAACTGCGTTCGTCCGCCTGATGGATTGGTGGCCTGGTATCCTTTTAATACCCCTTTATACGATGCGGTGGGCACTAGTCACCCCGTTGCTGGGAATGGAACCAATGTAGTATATACACTAGGGAAACCTGGTTTTGCCCTTCAATTTAATGGAACTAGTGATTATTATATTTGCCCCACATCTGGGCCGCTGGATTTTGGGACGGGCGATTTTAGTATCGACTTTTGGATAAAGATCGACAATAGCAGTACCGGCGTAATGACGGTAGTAGATAAATCGGACACCAAAGGCTTTACGCTAAATATCAACAATGGAGTTCCTGAACTAATAATGAACGACGGATCGGTAGGCATTTTTAGCGCCGGCGTAAATATAGCGGATAATGCCTGGCATTTTGTCGCCGTAAGTGTGTCGCGAAATAATCCTTGGGGTGGAAGTTGGTATATAGACGGGACGTTTTCAGGCGTTTTTAACCCCACAGTACAGGACCACACAATCTCCTCCACATCAGCAATGTATATTGGCAGAAGAATACTAAGTACGCCACAATGGCTAAAAGGCGAATTAGACGAGCTAGAACTGTTCAACACGACACTTGATTATACTAAAGTACAAGAGTTGTATTTTGCCAGTGCGGAAGGGAAGTGCACCAATATCGCTTATGCTCCTGATTTTGCCGGTTTATGCGCGTCTGATTCTTACGTTGACGTGAGTTTTTCGTTGTGCAATTACGGTTCGGCTTCACGCATCTATACGCTCCAGAATGTTGAAGGACTGCCCGCAAATCTTCTTGGATGCGACGTAGACGGCCCCACCAGTTATACGTTGTTGTCAGCTGGCGCCATTACTGTACAACAGGGCGATTGCGGGTTGATCAGCGTCAGGTTGCCAAAACCGTTAGGGCTTAATAGTCCGTTTGATAAGGCTTGTTATCAAGCGACATTTAAAGACGACTTAGGTAACGCCTTTTGGGTAAATGCAGGTATGTTGATGTACAATTGCCTGATAGTAACCAATGAAGGGGAAACTAGAGAAAATAGCATTGCTCGCACCGGTCTATACTCGCTTACCGGTAATACCCCCATGAAATTCAACGCCCGGTTAGGTGTCGATGACCGGCAGGCACAGGAAGTTACCTATCGCATTTCAGCCAGAAACGCATCGGGTGAAGAATTACCGGAAGGCAGTTTTACGATTAATGGAAAACAATTAGTGGAAGGAAAAGTAAGGGCTGCGGCTGGAACAACAGCAAGCATTCCTTTTGAAGTACAATTGAATTCTTATTTCCCCCTTTCTTTCATCCAGGTTATCATAGAAATAGAGGACAATGGGCGGTTACACCCCATCTCAACGATAGGCTTTATTTGCAGGCGAAGGGAGTAACCCCTTTCCCGAAGCTTCTACCAAAGCGCCGCCGATTTGCAGCCTGATGCACAGTATATTATTGTGCCGGAAGGAGAAATGTGGTTGTATTCGGAAGGGATTAGCGTGGTGGGGTTGGAAGGGTTTTTGATGCTGAATGTTGGATTATTGATGTTGGATTGACAGGTTACCGCCGTTCGTTGTCGTTCGTTGAGCGGAGTCGAAACGAGACTTGGCCATCCTTGCCGACCGGCTTCGGCGTGGCAGAATCGCGGATTCCGCGGATTATTGGGATTTCACGGATGTGGAGTGTTTATACTAATCCGTGGAATCCGTTAAATCAGTGGAATCGTGATTCAGACAAGGGGGTTGCCAACGAGATGTCACCTCGTTGTCAGCCTCCTTTCCTATCCGTCGACACTTTCCCCTGCTCTGTCGAGTAGTATTCGGTTTGTAACTCTTACAGGCCGAACTTGCATCATCTTTTTAATAGTAACTAACAACAAGTCGCATTATGAAAGCCATTACCTACCACCAATACGGCCCGCCCGAGGTGCTCCAACTCGAAGAAGTGGAAAAACCGGTACCCACAGACCAGGAAATTTTGATAAAAATTAAAGCTACCGCCGTAAATACAGCGGATGTGCGCCTGCGAAAAGCCGACCCGTTTTTGGCCAGGCTAGTCTATGGACTTTTTAAACCCACCAAAACCAATATTCTCGGAATCGTGCTGGCCGGAGAAGTGGAAGCTGTTGGAAAATCCGTTACACGCTATAAAAAAGGCGACCAGGTGTTCGGCCTGGCCAGCTTCAATATGGGGACTTTCGCGGAGTATATCTGCCTGCCTCAAGATGCGGCATTGGCCATAAAACCCGCAAATATGACTTTTGAAGAAGCAGCTGTCATTCCTTTTGGAGGGCATACGGCGCTGCATTATTTAAAAAAAGCCCCTATTCAGCCCGGTCAAAAAGTACTTATTTATGGCGCTTCGGGGGCGGTAGGCACCGCAGCGGTACAGCTCGCCCGGCATTTTGGTGCAGAGGTAACCGGCGTTTGCAGCACATCAAACGTTGACCTGGTAAAATCTATCGGCGCTCATCACGTGATCGACTATACCAAAACGGATTTATCCAAAATTAGCGAAAAGTACGATGTGGTTTTTGACACGATAGGAAAGGTGTCTGTTTTTGATTTAACCAAACTGCTTCACAAAAAAGGCGCCCTGCTATTAGGATCTGCTTTGGTGAAACAGGGGCTTCAAGCTTTATGGGTCATGATGACAAGTTCTATCAAGATAGTGACCGGAACAGCGCAAACCTCTGCGGAGGACATGAATTTCCTGAAGCAGCTCCTGGAATCCGGCGAACTGAAAGCGGTTATCGATAAGCGCTTTACCTTTGCACAAATGGTAGAAGCGCACCGGTATGTTGATACGGGGCGGAAGAGGGGGAATGTGGCAGTTACCCTGGATTAACGGAGCAATTTCGGATTTGCGATTTCGGAATTCGGATTTATCCTTGAAAAATCCGAATTCCGAAATCCGAAATCTAAAATCCAAAAAACTTCTTCACTCTGGCGATCATTTGATTTTGGGTCATTTGATCGGCCGGTTCTACGGCTAGTAGGGCGGTTTTAAAGTTTTTGTCTTCTTTTATAGCTTTTTCCAGTCCTTTTTTGGCTTCCGAAGGGCCGAACAAGAAGAGTTCTTCGCTGTCCAGTACCTGATCTTTCAGTCGTTCGAAATATTCGCTCAACTGGTGTTTTTTGCGTTCCAGGATTTTGGTTTCGGAGGTCGTGTCTTGCGGGCCCCAGGGCGTACTTGAGCGGGCGCCGCCTTTAATGCGGCCTTCGTCGAAATCGGACTTTATATGTTGATAATGCTCCATTTTCCCGTCAAGCAGGTGGATAAGGAAAGCTTGTCTGGCGTCGAGCCAGATACCGGTTTGCTTTTTCATAATGCAGGTTTTTAAACAACCTTACTAAATAATTGCGCCGCCGGCTGGGCGCGCCAATAGCGCGCATCCAGCGCCAGGCAAATGTTTCGCATGAAGGGCAGTCCGGCTTCAGTCACGCGCAATTGATACGGCGAGCGGCTAACCAGTCCGTCTTCCTCCATTTCGGTCAATCTTTCGAGTCCTTCCCAAAGGGTGTCGCATTGCAGGCGGGGGTCTTCCCAGTTGGTAAAACCCTGGCACATCAGGTGCAGGATGTGCTCGCGCAGGATCTGGTCTTCGGGCGAGAGCAGGTGTCCTTTGGTGAGGGGTAGTTCGCCTTTGGCAATTCGTTGCTGGTAGTTGGTGATGCGTTTTTCATTTTGTGCGTAGGCGTCCCAGCTGTCGCCGATGGCGGAGGCGCCCAGGCCGATGCAAAGCCGGGTGCTGTAGGGTGTGTAGCCCATAAAGTTGCGGTGTAGCGTGCCTTGCTGCATGCTGCGGTAAAGGCTGTCGCCGGGCAGGGCGAAGTGGTCGAGGCCTATTTCTACATATCCTTCGCGTTCGAGGAGTTCGCGGCCCCATTCGTACAAGGCTCTTTTGGCTTCGCCATCGGGCAGGTCGGCTTCGGAGTAGGCGCGCTGGCTGGGTTTAACCCAAGGCACATGGGCGTAGCTATAGAAGGCGATGCGTTCGGGGCGCAGGCGGCCTACCAGATGCATGGTATCGCTGATATGGGCTGGGGTTTGCAGCGGCAGTCCGAAGATAAGGTCAAAGTTGACCGACTCGTAGCCCAGTTCGCGGGCCCAGCGGGTCACGTTTTCGACCTGCTCGACCGTCTGCGCGCGGTTGATGATCGCCAGGATTTCGGGCGACACGTCCTGTACGCCCACGCTGATCCGGTTGAAGCCCAGTCGGCGCAGGGTAGCTAAATGTGCATGGGTAGTAGAAAAGGGGTGGGCTTCGAAACTGAATTCGGTCTGCGGGGCCACATCGGCGCCGGCCAGGATACCTTCGATGAGGCAGGCCAGGTTGTCGGGCGAAAAGAACGTAGGCGTGCCGCCGCCGAGGTGCAATTCGCGCAACACGGGGCGTTCGCCAAGGAGCCGGGTATACATGGCCCATTCGGCCAACACGCTATTGATATAGGGCTGTTCTACGCGGTGGTTGGTAGTGATGTGTTTATTGCAGCCGCAGTAGGTGCACAGTTGTTCGCAATAGGGCAAGTGGATATACAGGCTCAGTTCCCGCCGACTGTGGAAAGCCGCGCGTACGCGATCGCTCCAGGCGGTAGCGTCGATTTGCGCGGCTTCCCAGTATGGCACAGTAGGATAGCTGGTATATCGGGGCGCGGGGATATTGTATTTGTCGACAAGTCGTTTGGGCACGGCTTTTGCTTTAGAATAAAGAATACAAACGTGTTTCTAACGCAAAGCTATGCCGCTCCGCTTTACCGAAAGCTGAGGAATGTCAGAAGGGGGGTATGATTAATGTCAGTTATCCGTTGTCGGTTGTCGGTTGTCGGTTTGTCGGTTGTCGGTTCTCTGTTATCCGTTCCTTATCTTTGCTAGTTAAACTTAACAGAGAACAGAGAACAGAGAACAGAGAACAGAGAACAGAGAACAGAGAACAGAGAACAGAGAACAGAGAACAGAGAACAGAGAACAGAGAACAGAGAACAGAGAACAGAGAACGGCTTACGCCTCCCCCCCGCGCCTGCGCAGCAGCAGCCAGGTTATCAGGGCCAGGATGATGAGCAACAGCCACCATTTGCAGCGCCAGAGGCAATGCCAGAAGCCTTTGCATTCACATTTTACTTTTGCCTGAACGACTACCGGCACCTGAAAAATTTCCTGCCGGCAGCCACCGGAAGCTATGGCGGTGTACACCATATTTTTATTAAGTGATGCCTTGGGTGTAGCGCTACCGGGGTCGTCGAGTCCAAGGGGGGGATACCAGGTGTAGTGGGTAGCGAATTTGGTTTTATTTTTTGGCAGTGTCAGGGTGACGGCTTTGCCTTTTTTCGTCTTTATAGCCGGCAATACTTCTATACCCGGCGTACTGGTACAACTATCGCAATTGGTACACTTAATGGTAGCGATATAATCGTTGGTGACGATTGGCTCAAGGTCTTCAAAAGTAATTTCTGCGCGGTTGGGGATGGCGCCGCAGGGGATTAAGGGGATGTTTTTGTCGAACATCACCCGGAAGACGATAGAGTCTTTCGTGTCGCCCTCTGTGAAATTTTTGGGTGATTCATTAGTGCCGCGCAACTTCTTAGCGCTTTTGTTAGGTTCCTTTTTCAGTTCGTCCAGATGCGACATTTTCCAAACGATTTCCCGCGTTTGGAGATTGATCGAATCAGGAAGCAATCCGGGTGGATCAATCATGCGGATATCACTGCCGGTGGCATCGAGAAGAAAATTGACGGGCAGGATTTCTTTTACCGTAACCATATCACAGTCGCCTTCACCGATATTTTGAAAAACTATGGTATAAATTAAGCTATCGGGAATGGGATCGGGACATAATTCGGGTTTGTCAGCAGTAATATAATTGGGGTCATGAGGAGCGCTTTCCGCTAAATATTCCAGCGTTACTGTGTCCTGTGTTGTTTGGGGTTCTCCAATCCCTGTCTCGGCATTTAATTTCATTGTAAAAGTTACCTCTTCAATATTTTCGTTGGCATCTTCCGGGAATATAAAAACGATAAATATATTTCTGTAATAATTGGTGTCAAGGTTCTCATAATTAACTATCAATTTTCCATCGCTATTGGCGTAATTCAGTGGCGTAGTCGTTTCGCCATTAAAAGTATAAAGCGTGCCAATCTGCATTGCGTTAGTATCAAAATTTAACTGCACATTACCATTTATTATCGTATCGTACCTATTTCCATATTGTAAAATATAAACAAGGGTATCACCCCTTCTGGGTAAATGAAAGTATTCAAGAAGAAGGTGCTCCCCAGAATCAATCAGTGCCGGCGAAGTAGGCGTAAAGCCCACAGGATTAGCGCCAATAGCAAAATGTTTGGGTTTGTCCTTGTCATCGTAAGTAGGTACTAATTGGAGTAAAGTGTTACTGTTAGAACTTCCCGACGGGAAAGTGTGCTCGGCCACCAAATCATTAGAACTTTGTTCAGCAGGCAGAATTCCATAATCGTAAGTGCCATCGCTGTAGCACCAAACATATTTGTAGGGCTGATTTTCGTTTTTATTGCCCAGGTTTGCAGGTATATTGCTAGCTGTAAACTTAGTACAATCGGTAGCGCAACCGGTAGACGTAGTCTGTATATTATCATACCAATTACCATTCCACCAGAAATTATAGAGCAACAAAAGAAGCAGGAGGGAGAGAATGCAAAAAGCCGACTTTTTCATGTTGTGAAGGGTTAAGTGATTTAATAAATAAATTTCCCTGTAACCGGCATACCCGGCATACAGGGAAATATGTCAATGAGGGGGTTTAGCATCCGCAGCAAGAGCAGGATGAAATCTGGCTAAACCGGTACTCCACTTCGATTTCGAGGTCTTCCGAATTATTCCCGGCGTGCTCCAAGCGTACGTATTGGCTAACTGGGTTGGGTTTTTGATCGCATTCGAAATAAACCGTACTTACGTCAGACGTACCGTAGGGTTCGCCATTTTCGAATGAAATGCCTTTTTCCTTTTTAGCCACCTCTGTCATTTCAGTCATGATGTCTACGCCGATTCTTCCATTGCATCGTACTTCAACGATACCGACCCTGGCATCAGCTGCCCGCCAGCCGGTGGGGAAATCGCCTTTGCGCTTGTTCAGTGCCAGCCAACTGCCGTTTGTAGAGGGGTAGTTGTACATGTTGCCGTTGACATAGCAGGTAAATTTGATTTCAGCCTGGCCGTCCATAAAGCCGGGTTTTCCGCTTCGGTAGCGCCAGCGTTGTAGCCGTACTTCAAAGATACAGGTGCCGCAGCAGCAGCATTTTTCTTCTTTGGGCGGTTCAGGAACCGGTTTCGGTTCTTCTTTGCAACAACAAGTTACAATAATTGGCTGGTTGCAGCAACATTTGGCTTCTTGGCCGTGATTTGGTGTTGTGGAATTCATTTCTGGTGCCATTTCGATGATTGGTATTCTGAAGATGAGAAATTCGTCATGGTTATATCCTGCAAAAGGCACATATGGGCTATCGGGGTATTTTGCCCGGCTATCTTTGCCGCTGTCATGCCATGTCCAATTCGCCTCCGCGGGAATATTGCTAACTACTGCCTGGTAAGGATGGCCGGTAACGACATTTTTCGACCCGACAAATGGATTCACCCAATCTGTATCTGCAGCTAGCTGAATGAAGTTGTTGATTTCTTCCTTAGTGGGAAATTGATTGGTAGTTTTATTAGATTTTGTCGGCAACACTTTCCAACGCGGATCGCCGGTGTTGATTACCTGGCTACCCGAAAAAGTGCCAATCAAACCTTGATAGACGCTATCGTCGCTCCAAGCAATCAGGTAGAGGTAATGGTTTGCTTCTGCCTGAAATTCAACGTCTTCTCCCTGGAAGATCTGACTGGCAAGGGTGTTGCTGGCCTGTAGAAGCAGTGTGTCAACTTTGTCTTTATCTCCCTGATAAACGGCATAACTGTTATCACAGGAAAAATGGCCTTTGATGGTTGTACTCATTTTTTTGGTTTTAAATACCTATCCCATATCAGCCATTCATGTTACCCCCTCCTGATAATTTTATTGAAAATTATTTGCAACTATTTAGGTTAACAGCCTAACCTTGAAATTGCCAACCCAAACCCCTAACCCCTAAAGGGGAACTCCTCTGATAAACGGGGTTTTCTTGATAGCGGGAAGACTCCCCTTTAGGGGCCGGGGGTGTAAATAGTAAAGGCCTTTGCGCTTATTATGGCGCTAAGTTATGCCTGTTAAATAATTACAGTTATTAAAAAAAAGGCCCCCACAAACCGCCAAAACGGTCTGCGGGGGCCTCTGGTAGCGCCGCAAAATTTTGCGGCTCTACGCGGCTCTACGGGCGTATGGTAGATTTTCCTTTAAATATTTTCTCCGTAACCGGCGCCATACCCTCAGCCTGAATGCGTATCCAATACACCCCTTCGCTATAGGGCGAGAGGTCTATTCGCTCTTGTTCGAGGGCTTCGCCAAATTGGTAGGTTTCAATTTGCTGACCCTGGGTATTGAATATGTGTATCTGCACAGGCTTGCCGCTCAACTCCGCCAGGTCGATGGTCACTTCGCCGCTGGTGGGGTTGGGGAAGATTTTTACTTTGGACTGCTCTTCCAGGGTATTGTCGACGCCGGGCCCGGCAAGAGGGAATGGATTGCCCGTCACAGACACGTGGTCAAAAGTAGCCGTCGTGGTGGCCAGGTTGTTGTAGCTTTCTACAAACATGCCTATCTGCAGGCAGCTCGCCATGAAGAATGTCGCTGTATTGCGCAGTGTCCAGTTAATGCCGTCGGGCGAACTATAAGCCGTAAAGGTATTTCCGTTGCGAGTTATGCGCAACCAGGTGTGTTCGAGCAATACCCCTATCTGGAGGGTATTGGTTGGCCCGAAATTGTTGGCCCGCGCCTCTCTCCTGATGATGGTGCTTAGCTGTGTTTTGACGGTAAATTTCCTCGACCCTTGCGAGGTGCTCTCGCGCATTTGTATACCCGCCCATCCTTGTAGCGGAGAAAGACCGGTAACCCGGGCTATGATCGTCGAATTGCCGCACAGGGTTTGGTACACCACGCGTTGCACGTCGGTCAGGTTGGTGGTGTATCCTTTTGAACTAAGTGTAAAAGTGCCGAATTGGCTGCATGGCAAATACGAAGAGCTACCCATAGCGCTAGTGCCTATGTTGGCGCCGGTCCAGCCGAAAGGCAGGGTGGTGACTTCAATTACCGTTATCTGGGAAGTACAGGTGCTGCTGTTGCCGCACACGTCGCTCACCGTCACCGTAACGGGTATGGTCAGGTTTCTGTCGGCGCAGGTAAAGGTGCTGGGGTTCATGGTCACGGTGTATGCGCCGCAGTTGTCGGAGGTAGCGCCCAGGTTGAGCACGTCGGCGGCAACCAGCGTGTATGTACCTACGTTATTGAGCGTTACGGTCGAGTTTTTGCACGAAACAACCGGCGGCGTATTATCGATGCGCGTCACATAAGAGGTTGAGGAAGAATTTCCGCAGCCGTCGGTAGCGGTAACGGTGATGGTGGTGGGACAAGCCCCGGTGCTGGTGACGGAGGTAGTCACTGTACCTGAACAATTGTCTACGTAGGTAGTAGCCGCCAACGCGGCAGCTTGCGCCGCTGATAGCGAGGGGTAGCACGCCGCAATAGTACCCGTTGTAATCGTCGGGCCGGCAATATCTACGCGAGTATTGTAGGTCACCGAAGCGCTATTGCCGCAGGCGTCGGTGGCAGTCACGGTAATTACTGCCGAACAGGTTCCCGCTACGGTGGCTGTTTTAGTCACCGGGCCGGTGCAGTTGTCATTGGCTGTGGTAGCGGCAATGGCAGCAGCCTGGGCAGCGGCCACGGAGTTGTAACATGCCGCCACACTGCCCGCCGTAACGGTGGGCGGCGTGGTATCTATTTTGGTGGTGTAGGTCCGCTGGGCGCTATTGCCGCACTGATCGGTGGCGGTCACGATGATCGTGGCCGGGCAGGTACCCGTTGTCGTAGCCGTTTTAGAAACCGTGCCGGGGCACCCGTCAACAGCCGTGGTAGCAGCTATGGCAGCAGCTTCCGCTGCCGCAACGGTCGTATAACAAGCCGCTATTGTGCCTTGTGTGGTCGTCGGCGCGGCATTGTCGATACGGGTATTATAGGTGACGGCAGCGCTATTGCCGCATTGGTCGGTAGTGGTTACAGTAACGACAGCCGAACAAGTACCGGCCACTAAGGCAGTTTCCGTGAGGGCGCCGGGGCAGTTATCGGTGGCCGTCGTGGCCGCCAGGGCCGCGGCTTGCGCCGCTGCCGCTGAGGGATAACAGGTCGCGATCGTGCCTTGTGTGACCGTAGGCGCCGTATTGTCGATACGGGTGTTGTAAGTAACAGAAGCCGGATTGCCGGCCACATCGGTGGCGGTAACCGTGATGACAGCCGAACAGGTACCCGAGGTGGTGACGGATTTGCCCAATGAGCCGGGGCAGCCATCAACAGCGGTAGTAGCCCCCAGGGCAGCCGCCTCTGCAGCGGCTACCGAGTTGTAACAGGCTGCAATAGTTCCCGCCGTCATCACAGGCGGTACGTTGTCGTTGACGGTCACGTTTTGGGTGCAGGTGGTGGTCTGACCGCCGAAATCGCTGATCTTGTAGGTGCGGACGTAATTGACGGGGCCGCCCGTTTCGCTCTGCAAGGCAAAACTGGCAAAGTTGATGCCGCAGTTGTCAGACACATCGCCGCCCGCAGCCAAAAATGCGCTGATGCCGGAATAGGGCGGCACGTCGGTAATACTGCATGGCGTGGTAATAGCAGGGGGGCAGGTAATGCTCAGCTCGTCATCGACCACTTGATAAGATACCGTGCAAACGTCCTGCAAACCGGCGTTGTCTATGGCGGTCCAGGTAACTGAAAATGAACCTGCCGGCAATGTCACCCCGGCAAGGGTCGATGTACCGGTATAGTTATTGGTAAGCGTGTAGCCCTGGCAATTGCCGTCTACGGGTGGGTCTAATTCGGCGCCTTGTACGACGTAAGTGCAATTGCTCGTATTGGTTATCAGCGTTTGCGTGCCTGATGGGCAACTGATTTCCGGTCCCTGGTTATCAAACACAATCACTTTAAACGTACAAAAAGCATTGGGTGAAACGCCGTTGGACACAAACACCGTTACCGTGGTCAGACCGATAGGAAAGGCATGCGTCGAAGAAATGGGCGTAAAGCCGATCTGGTAGTTTATATTCGGGGCAGGACAGCCTATTGCGGTAGTATTTAAACTAACAGTAGCCGTACAGAATCCGGGGTCGGTAGAAACCACAATATTGGGCTGGCAACTGGTGATGGAGGGCTGTATCCGCAGTAGGGTCACCGTGGGGTCTTGCGTACCGCCGGCATCGGGATCGTCGGTAAATACGTTGGCAAAGTTGTCACCGCTGATTACGCCCTGGTTGCTGACCTGGCAAACGCCGACGGGCACGGGATTATTTATGGTTGCCCTAAATTTAATAATGATCGCTCCGGCTGCGGCAGGTAAACTAAAAGGCCCTACCGATACCATATCCATCATGCTCAAGGCCTGGGTTGGCGGCGTACCGGGGATGTCGGCTGTTTGAGCGCTTAATAGCGCGGAAGAGTTGGCTTCCTGATTATTTTGCAAAAGCAGCGAATTCACCGGTGCATCGCCTGCTTGTACAAGCTCATCTTCCTGGGTGGAGAGAGCCGTGGGGTGCGTCAGGGTGTACGTGCAAGTTTGCCCCAGGTTAATTATTCCGAAGGTATTGACGCTGTCAATGTCCGCCGTGGGGGACATGGGGGTATTTCCGTTGCCGTTCCATACCGCGGCGGTTGTAATGCCTGCGCCCTGCAAATTCACGGTAGACCCGGCATTGGAGGCTTGTACGAGGAAGTGCGCCAGAAAAGATTGAGGGCCTGTGCCCGAAAAGGAGGTCGCATTATTGACCACATTGGCGCAAACACTCGAAGCTTTAGTGGCGTCAGTGGGGCCGCTAACCACAGCAATGACATGCCGCGAGTCGCCTGCCAGATTGATTGTATTATTTGAAATTAAAATATTCAGATCCGCTTCATTCAGCGCATTGGCGTATACTCCTCTGGCGTCATAATCCATACCGTTTATCTCATTCTGGGCCACTTCTGCTTTTCCGCTGGAATTGTCGGTAGACCGAATAGTGATGGCGTCGCCAAAGCAATTGCAGTCGACAGTCTCGACGCTGCCGGCTAACACGCAATCGGTGCAAGCGCCCGGGCCGGTAATGTTGTTATTGTTGATGCGCGCCTGGTAAACACTGTTGTCTTCGCCTTCGATTAGCACGGCTGTGCCGCCGGCGAGAATCATCGTATTGCGCAGGGTATTGATGTTGACAGTAGCCGAGCCTTGCGGCCTGATCTCAACGCCGCCCATCTTTTTCTGCGTGTCCTTGTCGAAGGTGCAATCAGTGACGTTGGCGTTCAATGTGCCTGCGTCGGCTGCCATGTTAACGCCCTGGCCTTTGAGCCGCAGGAAGTCGCATCCGTCGATGTTTACCGTATTGACAAGAGTGTTTTCGGTTTTTATATAAATGCCCTGCCCGCTATACGAGCTGCTATAGGTATCGGAAAAGGTGCAGGCATCTACTGAAAGGGAAAGCGCAGCTGACGAGGCATCATTGACTATTTCTACCAAGCCGTCGGCGGATGTCGAGAAAGTAGAATTGCTGATCGAGCAGCTTCCGTGGATGTTCCTGATCTTCAGCGCACCCTCGTATTGTCCGCTGCCGTTATTGGAAAAACTACACCCGCTGATGGTCATATCGCTGATCTCTTCGCCGTTGAGCCCCTGCGCTGCCGTGCCGTCAACGTCGATATTATCTAATACCAGCGTAGCAATATCGCTCAGGAACAGCGCAGCGCCGGGATCCAGCGTATTGGCATCGCTGAAGTTCATGTTCTTCAAGGTAATATTAGTAGCCGACTGTATGTCGGCGCCGCGACCGGTGATATCTTGCACCGTACCGCCGCTACCTGCTGTGGCTCCTGAACCTTCCACCGTGAAGCTTCCCGTCGTATTTTCGATCAGGAATCCGGTAGCGGCATTAGAAGCGTCTAATTTTTTAATAATAACATCCAGATAACCATTGGCAAGGCTCAAGGCCGGGCCGGCGGTATTAGCCACACTTAGATCGCGGATAATCAGGCTATCTAAACTGCTTCCTGATATACCGGTACCGCCTGAATTGGATATGTCAAAACCGTGCAATTGATTTTTGTTGGCAAGCGCAATAGCCGTGTCATCGTGAGCGATCACGGGATTTATACCGCCGGTTGCGGGCAAGGGTTCGCTATATGGCGGTATTGGCAGACCTGTCAGCGCTACGATACTGGAAGTAGCGCCTTGGCCGATAACAGCCTGGTAGGTTTTGAGCGTCAGTCCGGCGCCGGAATAATCCATAGCGGTTTGCCGGTACAAAAAGATTACGTCGCCTATCGAGCCGCCGGAGGCGCCGTTGTTAAAATTATCGATACTGCTAAAAGGCGAGCCCAGGCGACCGTCGCCATTGGGTTGGCCATTATCGATAAACCAGATACGCCGGGATACGTTGAGCACCACCGTGCCTTGATTGGCCAATACGCCATTGCTCACGATATACTGAAACAAAGTGGTTCCTGTAAATCCAGGCGCCGGATTAAAAGTAAAACTCCCGTCGGGATCGAAAGTCACGTCCCCTTGCGTGCCGCTTGTATTGACCGAAGTCACCGTGAGCGGACCGCCGGTACTGCAGGGGTTTTGATCGTTGGCCAGCATGCCGGAGGCAGCCGGCACGGATATTTTTACGTTGCCCAATACATCATAAGCATCGGGATACGCCACGGGCGAGCAGATGAGGGACCCCGGGACCAGCGTAGTATAGGCATCGAGGTTGTCGTTAAAAACGATGCCTGTAGCTTCCATATCGCCGGCATTGAAAATGCTCACCGTATATTCAATCATATCGCCGGGCGATGGGCCGACGACCCCCATATCGGTTATGAGTGCATCGGTTTTTGTAGCTGATATGATTGGTGAAATAAAAGACTTGTCGTCTTCTTTTGTGGGCGCCAGGCGCTCGCTCCTATCGCTTTTTGCAGGCTGGGCCGCCTGCCGTGGAGGTGTTGTGCCCTCAAAAAACAATAGCATCAAGCTGATTAAGGCGTGTGTGTAAAATAAGTTCATGATACTGGAGATTTAGAATTTGCTATTATGAAATACGGCACAACTATCGGCATGCCTCATGCGATAAGCCTGGATTAATCGAACATTGTGGGGAATGATATAGGGAAGACTTGACTATGAAGTTTCAAATATAGATAGAAAATCCCGGCCTTCAATTTTAACAATTGAATTTTATACAAATATTGTAACTGTTTTGTAGGGTTTAGTGCATTCGCAGTTTAGCGATTGGGTTTAGCGATATGGTTTAGTTTTCTAAACATACAGCTAAACCCTCCTAAACTGTTACGTTCGTTTTAAAATTTTAACCTTAACTTTAATAAAAAAACTCAGCTTATGCTTCGCTTGCTCCATCTGCTTACCATATGTGTACTGGCTACCGGCCTCTTCGCTCAGTCCACTCAAAAGCCCGTATTACATGGCCAACACTGGATGGCCATCACCGGCAAACCCTTGGCGGCTACAGCAGGAGCCATGACCTTCCAGCGCGGCGGCAACGCCGTCGACGCCGCCTGCGCCATGCTCGCGGCCACGAGCACCATGTGGGACGTGCTGAGCTGGGGCGGCGAAACGCAGGCCCTGATCTACAACCCCAAAACAGGCAAAGTAATCGGCATCAACGCACTGGGCGTAGCGCCTACCGGCGCCACCCCCGAATTTTATAAATCTAAAGGTTACGCCTATCCCCCCGAATTCGGCCCCCTGGCCGCTGTAACGCCGGGTACGCCCGGTGGGTTGCTCACCATGCTGGCCGAATACGGCACGATGAGTCTCAAAGATGTACTGGCGCCCGCCATGCAGTTGGCCGAAGGTTACCCCATCGAGGCCCAAACCGCCAATTCGATTGAAAATAACAAAGAAAAAATCAAAGCCTGGCCCTATTCCAAAGCCGTTTTCCTGCCCCACCTGGGCCGTCCCCGCGAAGCGCCCGCAGCCGGCGAGATCTTCCGCCAAACCGACCTGCTGGAAACCCTCCGCAAAATGGTGGAAGCCGAAACCAAAGCCCTTCAGGCAGGCAAATCGCGCAAAGAAGCCATTTATGCCGCCTACGATCGTTTCTACAAGGGCGATATCGCCCAGGAATTTGTGCGCGGCTGCCAGGAACAAGGCGGGTTGATCACGATGGAAGACCTGGCCAAATGGAAAGTTTATATCGAAGAACCCGTAAAAACCGATTACAAAGGCATCGAAGTGTACAAACTCACCCATTGGGTGCAAAGTCCTGTGATGCTCCAGGCGCTCAATATGCTCGAACATTTCGACCTCAAGGCGATGGGCTATAACAGCAGCCGGTATATCCACACCCTTTACCAGGTGATGAACCTGGCCTTCGCCGACCGCGATTTTTATTACGGAGACCCCTACTTCCCGCCGGTTGAGCCCATCAAAGGTTTGCTATCGAAAGAATATGCCAAAAAGCGGGTAGAACAGATGAACCTGCAGCGCAACGACCCCGCTGCCGGCCCGGGCGACCCCTACCCTTTCGAAGGCAAAACCAACCCGTATTTGGATCTGCTCAAAGACTGGAATAAACTCACCGGCGGCGACCAACCCGTGTCGCCCAACTTTTTCGGCGGCACGACCACCGTGCAGGCCGCCGACAAGGAGGGATGGGTCGTGTCTATAACCCCCAGCGGCGGCTGGGTGCCCGCTTGTATCGCCGGTCGCACCGGCGTGGGCATGAGCCAGCGTTTGCAGAGTTTTGTGCTTGATGCCCGCGAAAACCCATTCAACGTACTCGAACCCGGCAAGCGACCCCGCGCTACCCTTACGCCCAGCATGGCTTTGAAAGACGGCAAACCCTACCTCTCGTTTGCCGTACAGGGCGGCGACAGCCAGGACCAAAACCTGCTGCAATTTTTCCTCAACGTGGTAGAATTCGGTATGAACGTGCAGGAAGCCGCCGAAGCCGCCAATATCACCAGCTACCAGATGCGCAATTCGTTTGGCAAACACGACACCAAACCTGGCGCGCTGACACTCAACGAGTCCATCCCCGACTGGACCCGCAAGGAGCTACGCGCCATGGGGTATAAACTCGACTTCGACCGCCGCACTTCCGGCCCTATCAATGCTATTTTCTTCGATTGGACCCACGGTAGCTTCTGGGGCGGGTCGAGTAATCACGGGGAGGACTATGGGATTGGATGGTGAGGGGAGTGTGGGAGTGTGGGAGGGGGTGATTTTTTATGCCGATTGTAATATATTTACAGCCAAACGAATAAACACCGGCCATGAAGTACCGTATTTTGCTTTTCGCTTGCCTGTTTATCAGTCTAATCACACGTTTGGAAGGGCAGGCGCTAAAACCTTATTTACAATCTGCCACCGACCATTCTATTTGGGTGAGCTGGCGAACCGCTACCGGCACGGAAAGTACGGTTTTATGGGGTGAAGCGGCAACAGAGCTTATCCACACAGCAACAGGATTCCACCACGAATTTGCCGCCGACTACCAGTGGCACAGCGTAAAATTAAGCGGGCTTTCGCCAAATACGGCGTATTACTACAAAGTTGTCACCGGCACACAAGAATCGCCGGTAAACCGCTTCCGCACCTACCAGTCGCCCGCAACAGCTAACGGGCATATTCGTGTGCTTATCGTAGGCGATACCCAACATCCTACCACGGCACAGCGCACATTTGCGGCAGCAGAAGAAAAACTTATCGAAAAATACGGCCCTAATATTGAAGACAACCTGCACCTCATCCTCAAACAGGGCGACAACGTAGACGCCGGCGGGGTATTGAGCCAGTATATCTCCATGCACTTCGACCCGCTGAGCAACCTGTCGGGCAAGGTGCCAACCATGACCGTAGTAGGCAATCACGAATACTACCAGGACAGCGACCTATCCAATTATTTTCCGCATTTTGAATTCGACGATCCCGATATGTTATATAACGGCATAGCCGGCGAGGATGCCGAACACTACTACGCATTCCGCGTAGGGTCGCTTTTGTTTTGTATGTTCAATTCCAATGAATGGTGGAGCCGCCAAACCAACTGGTTGACCGACGTGGTCGCTGCGGCAAATAACGATTCCTCCGTAAAATGGATCTTCGGCACTGCTCACCACCCCCTGCGCTGCGAAAACTGGGTTTCCGACGGGTCGGCCTATATTCGCGACCAGATCATCCCCGCCCTGCTCAATTCGAATAAAACGGCCATGTATACCTCCGGCCACTCGCATATGTACGCCCGAGGCTCCAACCGCGACTCTTCTGTATGGGAAGTGATATCCGGCGGCGGCGGCCTCATCCAAAACTGGAACCAAAACCCCGAGCAAAATTATCCCGACGTACAGCGCTCTTTCGACGTGTGGACGTACCAGATCATGGATATCGACCTCGATGCCGGCGCCATGGATGTGGAATGCTACTCCATTGGCAACAACGACTATGTACTCGACAATGTGCTCATCGACCAGTTTCACCGCTACTTCGATCGCCTGGAGCCCGATCGCCCCGAACTGGCTCCATTTCCTGATACGGTATCGTTGCCTTTTACTTTTGAAGGTTCTGCCTACTTCTCGCCCGAAGGCGAACTTTATAACGCTACCGAATTTGACATAGCGGATGCAAGCGGCGATTTCGAATCGGGCTTGATTATCAATGTCAAACGCGATTTTGAAGATTTTTTCCAAATAGTTGACCCCGACTATTGGTCGCCCATCGATCAAATGGTGGGCGTCAATATTTTTGAACTGACGGTAGATTCCACCCAGGTGTACGAGGGACAAAACTGGATTCGGGTGCGATATCGCGATCAAAACCTGGAGTGGAGCCAGTGGAGCGAGCCGGTATCATTTATCGCGCAAAACGGCAACACCCCGCTCGACCTCGAGCCCATTGCCTGGTGGCACTTCAACGGCGATGCTGTGGATGCCACCGGCCACGGCCACGACGGCCAGACGCCGCCTTCAGGAGTTACGTTCCCCTCCGATACGCCCGTGCGCGGACAAATCGCTCAATTCAATAACACCCAATCTATTACCATCAGATCGGGGCCATCGGCCAGTGAAGGATTGCCTACCACACAGATTACCGTAAGCGGCTGGGTAAAAGTCAACGCAGCCGATACCTGGGGCGGTTTTATCGGTTGTTTACAAGACAACGGCTCGTATGAAAAAGGCTGGGTATTGGGCACCCGCAACCAAAAATTCTCGTTTGCCCTGGTCACCGCCAATGCCGGATTTATGACCTACCTCACCGATGCCGACAACTTCAACATAGGCCAGTGGTATTATCTGACGGCAACCTACAACGGCTCTACCGCCAAGTTATTTGTCGACGGCGTATTAAAAGCCTCCACCACCGAGCAAAACGGCGATATTGTGTATGCCGGACTGGATAGCGATTGGTTTGGCATAGGCTCTTACGTCGACCTGGATGAAAACTGGCTGCACGACGGCGCCCTCGACGAGTTGATTATCTGGGAGCGCGCCTTGCCGGATGCAGAGGTAGCGGCCTGGTATGCGCAGGTCAGCAACCTGGCCCCACAGGTGAGCCTGGTGACTCCTGCAAACAATACTTCCTATGTCGCTCCCGCCAGCATCACCGTCAGCGCTGAAGCATTGGATATCGACGGTAGCATCGGCGTGGTGGAATTTTTCAACGGCACTCAAAAAATCTATGAGGACGTCGACGGCGAACCCTATGCCTTCATATGGGAAAACGCTCCCGCCGGAGTCCATGTGTTAACCGCCAAAGCCACCGACAATATGGGCGTCAGCTCGGTTTCGGCCCCCGTGTCCGTTATCGTTTTGGTTAACCTGGCTCCGAGTATTAACATATTAGCTCCTGCCGACAGTAGCAGCTATGTCGCGCCTGCGCAGATCACCATCGTCACCCATGCGACGGATTTCGACGGACAGGTAGCCAAGGTAGAATTTTACAACGGCTCCGAAAAAATTGGCGAAGACACCGACGGCGTACCGTTTTTTTTGATTTGGGAAGACGTACCGGCCGGCGAATACCAATTACGCGCCCGAGCTTTCGATAACAACGGCAGCGATTCGTACTCGGCGCCAATCACTGTTTTTGTGACGACCTCAACAGCTACCGACAAACCAGGCGCCATAAAACGCCTCACATTGGCGCCTAATCCTACTGCCGGCAGCCTGACGATAATAAGTGATGAATCGCTGGAAGATGCTATTTTCCAAGTCTTCACATTGGATCGGCGGCTTGTTTTTTCAAGCCGCTTATCCGGCTCTCAGGTTGACCTGGGGCAATTGCCGGCCGGTACGTACCTAATTGACGTGCAAACCCGGAAGGGAATTCGTTTACAGGGACTGGTTGTTAAACAATAGCCATGTTTGCAACCTACTTCGACATAGGCTACCGCCATATCGTAAGCCTCGCGGGTTTCGACCACTTGTTGTTTATCATCGTGTTGTGCGCCGTCTACCACCGGAATCAATGGAGGCGTATACTGGCTTTGCTCACCGGCTTCACGCTGGGGCATTCGCTCACGCTGGCGCTCACGGCCCTACACCTCGTGGCTTTTCCGCAGCGGGTCATAGAAACCTTGATTCCCTTTACCATCCTCGCTACCAGCGTGGCCAATGTGGTTATTTCGAATAATAACCTGGGTTGGCGGCCGTTTGCAATAGCGGGTATTTTTGGTTTAATCCACGGCTGCGGTTTCGCGGGTTATTTTACCATGATGCTGGGCGAAGAACAATCGATCGTCGGGCCGCTTTTTGCTTTTAATGTGGGTTTGGAAGCCGGACAAGTAGTAGTAGTGGCGGTATTTTACGGTTTATTTGCCATACTGGAACGACTACAGCCCATCGTACAGCGCGATTGGGCGCTTTTTGTGAGCGGAGGCGGAGCAGCATTATCCATAAAAATGATTTTAGATTATTGGAATGCCTGATGTAATATGAACGCAATACTCGCCTTACTTTTTGCCCTGGCGATAAACCCGTCACCGCCCACGCCGCATCCTCTAAAGATGTGCGTATGCGACGTAAAATACCGGCAGGAATCGCAGCGGCTGCATTTACAATTCAAATTCTTTTGGGACGACCTGGAGGCCACCCTCGAAAAACAGGAAGGCCGCGAGCTTTCGCTCACCTCACCCAGTGCTGAAAACGAGCGGTTGCTGTCTGATTTTGTGCGAAAGCATTTCTGCATGCAGGTCAATCAAAAAAACCTGACGCTGCGCTATCTTCGAGCAGAAGTAGAAGACGTGGTATTAAAAGTATCGTTTGCGGCGGACAACCTTGAATCGGCCCCCACCTACCGTATCGACCTCACCAACGACATCCTGCTCGACGTATTCCCCGACCAGTACAACCTGGTACGCCTCGACTTTTTCGGCGACGGCAACCTCACCACCCTGCGTTTTGAAAGGAGCGAAAAAAGGCACGAAAAATTAATTAAACCGTAGATCGCCCGTAAGATTTTTCAGGGTTTACAGATATATGGTTGTGAAACCAATTTCATTAACCATAAAATCTTATGCCATGAAAAAGTATTGGATATTTTTACTCGCCCTCAGCCTGGGTTTGTTTTTTCAGGCTTGCGAAAAAGAAACAGTAGTTGTGGAGGATTGTGATGATCCCCTTGCCGAACTCGTATTGACCGCCTACCTCGACGCACCCCGACAGATATTGTACGCCGATCCCGCCGAACTGGATGCCGCACTGGAAGCATTGGGCGCCCATCCTTTTACCGGCAATAACATTCAAGCTTATGAAATGCAGGGCGTCAACGTTTTTGGAGAACCTGTGACCATACGTTTTGACGTAGAGCCCGTAAGCAACGCCCAACTCAATCAACTGGCTACCGCACAAGACGCCGCGCAAATGCAACTGGAAGGAGAATTTACCGGCGCAGGGGGCACTACCTTCCGGGTTTATAAAAACGCCATTTGCGGGCCGCTACAGGCGGGCTTTTTTTCACCCTGCGAAGCAAAAACCAATGGTTCTTCCGTAAAACGGGAATGGCTGCCCCTCCGGGTATGCGTGCCAGGAAATGCAATCTGTACGCAAGCGCTGCTGATTGGCGGCTATGAACATACTTATGAGCTGGCAGGCTGCCAGGGGCCGCTCCAGGGCTCGAAGCCGATTAAGATGTATCAGTGCTGGCAGTGATCGGGGACTTTGCGACTGTACGACTGTACGACTGTACGACTGTACGACTGTACGACTTTGCGACTGTACGACTGTACGACTGTACGACTGTACGACTGTACGACTTTGTGACTGTACGACTGTACGACTGTACGACTTTATGACGTTCGATGATCGTACAGTCGTACAGTCCTACAGTCGTATAGTCGTAAAATCGCGGCTCTACAGCGACAACAGCCACTCCCTTTCCGCCAGCAACACAGTCTGTTGAATCTCTGCGATTAATTTTTGCCGTTCCTGCGGGTTGGGGGAGGCCGGGGAGATCATTTTTTTTAAAAACCGAACAAAATTGCGGTACATCTCGCGGTGGTAGCCCCCCTCCTTGTGGCGGCGCAGGTAAATATCAAAGCTGTCGAGTAAAGAATCGAGAGCCTGGATTTCTCCCAACTCGTAATACATACGCAGCATCATGCGGCGGGCGTCAAAATTTTCGAGCATATCGCGAAGTTCTACGTGCCGGAGCAGGTCGAGGGCCTGGTCGTATTCGCGCTTGCGAAAATAATACGTAGCCAGGTTGTAGCGGTAGATATTGTCGCGTTCGCGGGGAGGAAGGTACTCCTGAAAGGCTTCGAGGTATTCGCGCGCCCATTTCCATTCGCCTACGGCGACGGCTATATTGAGTACGTTGCGATAAGTGGTTTTCGACAAATATCCGTTTTCGAGAAATACCTTGCGCGCCAGTCCGGCCCGGTACAGATCGAATGCTTCGCGCATGTATTTTTTATCGGCGGCGTTAATGCGCCTGATACACACATTGAGCGCCAGTACATACAGGTCGCGCAGGTCTGCTTCGGGAAAAATGGCGCCGTTTTGGGCAAGTAGGTTTTTTAATTGAATAAAATGAATTTCCTTTCCCGGTTCGGCCAGGGCCACGTAACTGGCGTGCCAGGTATCTACAGCTGCATGGTTTGCAAAAAAGCCGTGTTCGATCAGGCGCAGCGTTTCGGGTAAATAGGGAATACTCGCCGACACGTTCGTCAGCGTTTGCTGGGCCAGCAGGGTACAGCCCTGACGCAGCGAATTGACGGCCACATAAGCCGCAAAAGCGCTATTGATATCGGCAACATTGTCTACCCCGCCGCGGTGTTTTTGGCGGCCCAATTCCCAGGTCTCCTGCTCGAGAAAAAACCGCTGGAAATAATAGCCGTCGTGGCGAAAGGGTTGCTTTTCAAGTTCTGTTTTTGCTCGCGTGAGTTCTCGTTCCCATATCTCGGTGAGACCTGTTTTTTTTAAAACGCGGCACAACCCCAGGTTAATCTCCGCTTCGTCTTCCGACCATTCCTGCCAGGCCAGGCATTGGCGAAAAACTTCCAGCAGGTAGGCCATCAGGTGGCGCATCTTGCCGTCGTCGTAAGTTTTTTTATTATAAATAAATTGAAAGGCCGCTTCTTTGGTGAAAGGCTTTTTATGGGCATTTTTTAAAATAAAATCAAATAATAACACCACTTCTTCGCGCTGATTAAATAGCGGTGACTGCACCGCCTTGCCCACCTGCCGGCGTTGGGCTTCGGTTAATGCTTCCCAGGTTTTGATTAATATGCTGTTTTTCATCACCTTTATTTACACAAAAAACTACAAATATTTTTGATTATCAATTTATTAATAAAAAATTATTACGAATAATATCGACAAATTACAAAAATTGTCCTTTCTGTTGCGTAGCAATGGTTGCATCTTTGAAGTATATTAAAACCAGCTAAAATGAAAAAGGCATTTCTCACCACCTTATCTGCTCTTCTTTTTACTTTAACAAGCCTGGCGCAATCCTGCCTGCCGGGGGGAATTACTTTATCTACCCAGGCACAGGTCGACAGTTTCCCCATTTTATATCCGGGCTGTACAGAAATAGCAGGTAATGTGACTATTGGGACGAACAACAGCAATATTACCAACCTCAATGCGCTTAGCAACATTACCTCCATAGGCGGGTTTCTTTACATTTCCGGTAATAGTGCACTGGTAAGCCTTTCCGGACTAGAGCAAATCACTTCTATCGGCGGCTATTTAAAATTATTTGGCAATCAATCACTTAGTAGCTTTTCGGGTTTGTCGAATCTGCAATCAATAGGTGGCTACCTGCAAATCGACGTCAATAATTCCCTGGTCGATCTGAGCGGTTTGGAGCAACTTAGCTATTTGGGGGGGTATCTTTGGATCAGAAACAATAACTCGCTTACCAGCCTGTACGGGCTAGAGAGCCTCAGTACCATCTACGGCCACCTGACAATACAAATGAACGGCGCCTTGACCAGCCTATCGGGCCTCGACCACATTACCCAGGTATTTGATTTTGTGGATATTATCGGCAACCCTTCATTATTAAGTTTAACGGGCTTAAATCAATTAATGTCGGTCGGCACCGACCTCAGCCTCCAAACCAATGCTTCGCTGGTCGATATTACGGCATTGAGCAATATTGTTTCTGTGCCCCGGCATTTGATCATCACCAGTAACTATAGTTTGCAGTCATTGGCGGGGTTAGACAACCTCGTCTACGTGGGGGGGCAGTTTTATTTTACGGCCAATTACCTGTTGGAGGATCTATTACCTCTTCAAAATCTGGTTCACATCGGAAATACCTTTTTTATTGGCACAAATAATGCATTGACCAGTCTAGCCGGCCTGGACAACCTGGCTTATGTAGGCGGTTTTTTGAACATTTCGGGTTGCGAATCCCTGGAAAGCCTCAACGGACTGGGCCAGCTTGATTCCATAGCCGGGTCGTTGTTTATCAGCGAAAACCCACTTTTGTCCAGTCTATTTGGCTTATCTAATCTCAATGCCGTGGGCGGGCCCATCGAGATTTTTGACAATCCTGTATTAAGCGAATGCGCCATTTTTGCCGTTTGCGACAAACTCCTGTACGATTCCGACAATGTATTAATTGAAAACAACGCCTCCGGTTGTAATACCCCCCTGGAAGTAGAGCAAAGCTGCGGCGCCGAAGAAATACAAGCTCTGGTGCTTATAGACCAAAACGGCAACTGTCTCTCCGATGCCGCCGACACCCCCGTAGAGGCGGTGCAGGTACGGCTTAGCGCCGCCACGCAAAATACCCTGCGCGCCACCGAAGCCGACGGCATTGCCCGTTTCGGCTATCTCGACACCGGCGCCCTGGCGCTGTACCTTCCTCAATTCCCCACTGCCAACTGGGCGGTATGCCAGGACACCGTGTGGCTCAACCCCGATACCATTGCCGGCCCTCCCCAGGCCGCCCTGGTGCTCCAACCGCTTAACGACTGCCCCGAAGTGTCGGTGGAACTGGGCCTGCCTCCGTTTTTCAGAGGCTGCCTGGTCACTTCCGACATACAGGTAACCGTGATAAACACCGGCGGGGCTACCGCGCAAGGCGTGCAAACAGCCGTGATATTGCCCCTGTCGGTAATGGAGGTCGTATCTTCAACCCCTGCTGTGGCAGCGCAATCGGGCGATACCCTGTATTTTGAACTGGGGGAGCTGCCCCCGTTTGTCACCAGCCAGGTGGAGCTGACCGTCAGGACGCTTTGCGATACCTTGCTGCTGGGCCAAACCATCTGCCCGATAGCAATTGTAGGTATAGCCAATCCCTGCGCTAGCACGCCGTTTGCTTTTTCAGAAATCAGAATACAAACCGAATGTATCGGCGATACGCTGGTGCGGTTTAAGTTAAAAAATATCGGCGACGCTCCTACATTAGCCCCGCATAATTACATCATCATTGAAGACGAAGTGGTTTTGATGAGCGACGAATTCCAGCTCGACGCGCAGGAGGAATTGGTTATTGAAATGCCCACCGACGGTTCTACTTTCCGTATGGAGGCCACCCGGTTAAACAACGGTGAACTCACTGCCGCCGCCATTGAAAATTGCGGAGGTTTGATCCCCGGCCTCCTTACCGCCTTTTGGCTCGACGAAGGCCCCGCCGATTACGATTATGATTGCCGTATCGTGAACCAGGCATACGACCCCAATCAAAAAACGGCTATTCCTACCGGCATCGGAGAAAATCACTTGTTGGCGGCCAACAGGCCTATCACTTATACAATAGAATTTCAAAATACGGGCACGGATACGGCTTATCGCGTATTGTTAACCGATATTTTGTCGCCCCACCTCAATGCCAATACGTTCTCGCCTGGCTATTCTTCACATTCTTATACCTGGCAAATTAAGGGTACAGACACGCTGGAGGTGCTCTTCTCTCCTATCGCATTGCCCGACAGCAATGCCAATGAAGCGGCGTCGAAAGGCTTTTTTAGCTATACCATCAATCAATTGCCCGACCTGCCCGACGGTACGGTAATAGAAAATACAGCGTCAATTATTTTTGATTTTAACCCGCCTATCATTACCAATACCGTGGTTCATACGATCGGCAAGTTGGTCGTTGCAGTGGATGAACCCCAACAATACTTCAAATTGTGGCGGGTAATGGGCAATCCAATGCGCTCTTCCGCTGTGTTTGCCGCACAGGAGATGATACCCGGCGAGAAGCAATTCCGCCTGCTGGATGCCGGCGGCCGCATAGTACGCTCAGATCGATTTGACGGACAGGAGTATGTCTTTGATCGCGGCGCCCTGCCCGGCGGGGTGTATTTCTTCCAGCTGATGGATGCGCAGGGCAGGGTGTTTACGGGGAAATTGATTGTGGCCCGATAAAGCATAAACCCATAATTCAACTTTGGTTGAACTATTTCATACAATCGATTTGTTATCTTTGTACGTAACTGTTTAGGAGGGTTTAGCATTTGGGTTTAACTAAACTGCGAATGCACTAAACCCTAAAGCTAAACTGCGAATGCACTAAACTGTTATCTTTGTACAAACCTTGTTCCAATGACAGTTCAGGTTGAACGGCAGTTATTTACGGTAGAAGAATATTACAAAATGGCTGAAGTGGGTATCTTAAAGCCTACTGAGCGTTTTGAGTTAATTAAAGGAGAGATATACAAAATGAGCCCCATTAATAGTCAACACGCAGGCCATGTTACGCGACTGAATACGTTGCTGAACAGGTTGTTGTCTGAAAAGGCTATTATCAGTATACAAAATCCTATCCATATTAATAACTTTTCCGAACCGGAACCTGATATCGCCGTTTTAAAACCCGTCGATCATTTTTATATCGAACGCCACCCCCAACCGGAAGACGTCTTATTGATTATTGAAATATCCGATACTTCCCTGCGTCACGACCGGCAAGTAAAATTGCCTTTATATGCCGAGGCCGGCATCCCTGAAGTCTGGATCCTGAATTTGCTGGAAAACGCGATTGAAATTTATCGCAATCCGGCACGCCAATCTTACCAAGCTACACAGATTGTGAAAAGCGGAGAAAAAATAGCCATTCCACTGGGTTTGTATTTAGAAGTAAAGGATATTATCGGCTAGCGTTTTTGCAATAGCAAGGCAATCAGGAGCCTGACCAATGTAATAAATCGGCTTGACAGCAATTTTTTGAAATTGCATCTTTGATGTCAGTATAAACCCAAATGATATGAAAGATGCATTTATTACCGCTATCGCAACGCTTTTCTTTTCTATGACAAGCCTGGGGCAGACATGTTTGCCTGATGGCATCATTTTAACTACCCAAGCCCAGGTCGATAGCTTCCCCATACTCTACCCCGGTTGTGCAACATTACTCGGCGATATGACCATTGGCGAAAGCAACGGAGGCATCCACAATCTCAGTCCGCTCAGCGGTATAAATTCAATAGACGGTTCGTTGGTTATCCTCGGCAACAGCGGGTTATCCAGTCTTTCAGGATTGGACAATATCACTACTATTGGTGAGAATTTTAACTTGCAGTATAATGCCAACCTGACAAACCTCACCGGGCTGGGGCAGCTTAGCCATATCGGCGGTTTTTTTAGCATAAATGAAAATATCAATTTAGAAAACCTGGAGGGATTAACGCAACTCAACCATATCGGCGACTATCTCCATATATCTTACAATCATGCGCTGGTGGATATTAGCGCATTGAGCCAAATTGACAGTCTTTTCAGCCTCTTGCTTATTACCCACAATTATTCATTGCCTTCACTAACGGGATTAGAAAATCTGACTTATATAGGCAAAGATTGTTATTTATCTGCCAATATCTCACTTGACAATCTGGCTGCGCTTCACAATCTTCGCTATATCAAAGAAGTATTATCTATACGCAACATGCATGCATTGACGAACTTAGCCGGTTTAGAAAATCTTACTTACGTTGAAGGGTTGGATATTTATCAATGCTCCGGATTGGAAAGCCTGGACGGTTTGAGCCAGTTGGACACGATTGCCGTTTCGCTTTACGTGAGGTCGAATCTCCAGCTAGCCGGCCTTTACGGCTTATCAAGTCTCGATTTCGTTGGAGATAGAATAAGTCTAATCGACAATACCAATTTAAGCCAATGCGCCATTGACGTCGTTTGTAATCATCTCCTCTATAACGCTGACGATATAGAAATCGAAAACAACGCACTGGGGTGTATCAACAAGCTGGAGGTAGAAGACAGTTGCAACATCGAAGTGGGCATTTACGCGCCGCAGCTAGACAACCAGTTGTGGCGCGTGTTAGGTACCCCTATGCGCTCCACCGCTGTGTTTGCCGCACAGGAGATGATACCCGGCGAAAAGCAATTCCGCCTGCTGGATGCCGGCGGCCGCATAGTACGCTCAGATCGATTTGACGGACAGGAGTATGTCTTTGATCGCGGCGCCATGCCCGGCGGCGTGTATTTTTTCCAGATTATCGACGCCCGGGGCCGGGCGTTTACGGGTAAGTTGGTGATAGCCAGGTAAGGACTATACGACTTTAGGACTATACGACTGTACGACTCGTCCGAAACAATTTCGTACAGTCGTACAGTCGTAAAGTCTTACAGTCCCCCCTACGGCCTTATCACCGATTCCGTCTTGAAAATTTTCTCGGTAACCGGCGTCATACCTTCGGCCTGAACCCGGATCCAATAGACGCCCTCGCTATACGGCGAGAGGTCTAGTTGTTCTAATTCGCGGGCTTCATCGAGTTTCATCCATTCTACCAACTGGCCCTGGGCGTTGAACACCTGAACTTTGACCTGTTTTCCGATGAGTTCACTGAAATCGAGCATCAGCGCGCCATTGGTAGGGTTGGGATACACCTTCACCTTAGCCTGCTGTTGTGGTATATCAGACATATCGCCGGAGTCAACGAGGGGTATCGGCGGCGTACCGCCTGTAATCATCACGTTGTCGATCGTGGCAGTGGTGGTAGTCGTGTTGTTGTAGCTTTCCACAAACAAGCCAACCTGGATACAGCTATTCATCGCAAAGGTAGCCGCGCTGCGGAAAGTCCAGTTGATGCCATCCGGTGAGCTATACGCCGTGAAGGTGTTGCCTGACCGGGTAATCCGCAACCAGGTATGAGTCGGCGGAACGATCGATTGAAGGGTATTCGTAACCCCAAAATTGGAAGTTCTTATTTCTCTTCTCAAAATAGTACTCAACTGCGTTTTGAGCGTAAATTTCTTCGATCCCTGTGAAGAGCTCTCGCGCATCTGGATACCTGCCCAGCCGCCCATGGGGCTCAAGCCCGCCACGTGCGCTTTGATCTCGGCGTCACCGCATAAAGTTTGGTAAACCGTATGCTGTACATCAGTGGTATTAGTCGAATAACCTTTGGCATTGAGCACAAAACTTCCGTTATTGATACAAGGCGAGTAAATTGAGCTACCCATTGCATTTGTGCCTACATCGCCGGCGCTCCAGCCGGAAGGCAGAGCAGTGCCTTCCACCACAGTAATCTGAGACGTACAAGTGCTGGTATTACCGCATAAATCACTCACCGTTACCGTTACCGGAAAGGTCTGATTTTTATTGGCGCAAGAGAACGAGTTGGGGTTCATCGTAACCGTATACTGTCCGCAGTTGTCGGAGGTAGCGCCGAGGTTGAGTACATCGCCAGAAGTCAAGACATACACCCCGTTTCCGTTGAGGGTTACAGTCGAGTTTTTACACGATACTACCGGAGGCGTATTGTCGATGCGGGTATTGTAGCTGGTTGAGGCACTGTTGCCGCAGCCGTCTACGGCGGTTATGGTTACAACTGCGTTACAAGTGCCGGTAGTAGAAGCCGTTACGGTAGTCGTACTCAGGCAGTCATCTACAACAGTAGTGGCTGCCAAGGCCGCCGCTTCAGCCGCTGCAACCGTTGAATAGCAAGCTGCAATGGTTCCGGGCGTCACTGTCGGGCCCACGTTGTCGATGCGGGTATTATAAGTCACCGTAGCGCTATTGCCGCAGCCGTCAGTAGTCGTTACGGTAACAACTGCGGTGCAAGTACCTACGGTAGAAGCTGTTTCGGTGAGTGTGCCGGGGCAGTTGTCGGTAGCCGAGGTAGCTGCCAGTGCAGCGGCTTCTGCGGCGGCCACAGTCGGGTAGCAAGCGGCAATTGTGCCGGTCGTTACCGTCGGGGCGGTATTGTCGATGCGGGTATTGTACGTCACGCTGGCGCTATTGCCGCAGCCGTCGGTGGTAGTCACGGTCACCACGGCTGAACAAGTACCTACCGTTGAGGCGGTTTCCGTCAGTGCGCCGGGGCAGTTATCCGTGGCTGAGGTAGCAGCCAGGGCAGCCGCTTCGGCAGCCGCTACCGTCGGATAGCAGGCTGCTATCGTACCTTGCGTTACGTTCGGCGCCGTATTGTCAATACGGGTATTGTACGTCACGCCGGCGCTATTGCCGCAGCCGTCGGTGGTGGTTACCACAATCACTGCCGAACAAGTGCCAACAGTTGAAGCGACTTCAACCAAAGCGCCAGGACAGTTATCGGTTGCCGTAGTAGCAGCCAATGCAGCCGCTTCGGCAGCTGCCAAGGTAGGATAGCAGCTATTGATCGTACCTTGCGTAACCACCGGCGCCGTATTGTCTATGCGGGTGTTATAGGTTACTTGTGCGCTGTTACCACAACCATCGGTCGTAGTTACAGTCACTACTGCCGAACAAGTACCGACTGTAGAAGCAGTTTCCGTGAGCGCGCCGGGGCAGTTATCAGTGGCCGAGGTAGCAGCCAGGGCAGCCGCTTCGGCAGCCGCTACCGTCGGATAGCAGGCTGCTATCGTACCTTGCGTTACTGTCGGCGCCGTATTGTCAATACGGGTATTGTACGTTGTAGAAGCCGAATTGCCGCAGCCGTCGGTGGCCGTTACGGTGATCACCGCCGAACAAGTGCCGGTGGTAGAGGCCGTTTTCATCACAGAAGACGGGCAATCGTCATTGGCGGTTGTTGCAGCTATAGCCGCAGCTTCAGCAGCCGCTGCCGTAGGATAGCAAGCAGCAATAGTGCCCGCTATCACTGTCGGGCCGACATTATCAACACGGGTATTGTAAGTTACCTGAGCGCTGTTGCCACAAGCATCCGTAGTGGTTACTGTGATCACTGCTGAGCAAGTACCTACCGTTGAGGCCGTTTCTGTCAGTGCACCCGGACAGTTGTCCGTTGCCGTAGTAGCCGCCAGGGCAGCCGCTTCAGCAGCCGCTACACTGGTATAGCAGGCGTCTATCGTACCCTGGGTAACCAACGGCGCGGTATTGTCTATGCGGGTGTTGTAAGTCACCTGGGCGCTGTTGCCGCATTGGTCGGTACCGGTTACGGTCACCACAGCCGAGCAAGTGCCGGTAGTAGAGGCCGTTTTATTAACCGTACCGGGGCAACCGTCAGTGGCCGTCGTAGCGGCGATAGCGGCGGCTTCAGCTGCTGCTACCGTAGGATAACACGCCGCTATCGTACCGGCTGTAACCGTGGGGGCGGTATTGTCGATACGGGTATTGTATGTCACGTCGGAGTTGTTGCCGCAGACGTCGGTAACCGTAACCACGATAACTGCCGCACATCCTGGTTCATTCGTTGTAATAGCAACTTCGGAAAGGGCGCCGGGGCAGTTGTCAGTAGCCGTGGTGGCTGCAAGCGCAGCGGCTTCAGCGACAGCTACAGTCGGATAACAAGCCGCTATCGTACCGGCTGTAACAATTGGCGCGGTATTGTCGATGCGGGTATTGTACGTCACACTGGCGCTATTGCCGCAGCCGTCGGTTGTGGTTACCGTCACTACTGCCGAACAAGTACCGGATGTGGAAGCCGTCTCCGTCAAGGCGCCTGTACAGTTATCGGTAGCCGTTGTGGCAGCCAGGGCAGCCGCTTCGGCAGCCGCTACTGTCGGGTAGCAAGCTGCGATTACACCTTGCGTTACATTCGGCGCTGTATTGTCAATGCGCGTATTATAAGTGGTTTGTGCGCTGTTGCCGCAAGCGTCGGTAGCCGTTACCGTTACCACAGCAGAGCAAGTACCCGTGGTGCCGGCCGTTTTTACAACGTTTGAAGGGCAATCGTCGTTGGCGGTTGTCGCAGCAATGGCAGCCGCTTCAGCAGCAGCAGCCGTGGGGTAGCAAGCTGCAATGGTACCCGGCGTTACTGTTGGGCTGGCGTTGTCAATGCTCGTATTATAAGTTACTTGAGCGCTGTTGCCGCAAGCATCCGCAGTCGTCACCGTGATCACTGCTGAGCAAGTGCCCACCGTGGAGGCCGTTTCTGTCAGCGTGCCCGGACAGTTGTCGGTGGCCGAGGTGGCAGCCAGGGCAGCCGCTTCAGCAGCCGCTACACTGGTATAACAAGCAGCAATAGTGCCCTGTGTTACCACAGGCGCTGTATTGTCTATACGGGTGTTGTAAGTTGTAGAAGCCATATTTCCTGCCGCGTCGGTAGCCGTCACCGTTACTACTGCTGTGCAAGTACCTGATGTAGAAGCTGTTTTAGTTGGCGTACCGCCGCAATTGTCGGTAGCAGTAGTAGCCGCAATAGCAGCCGCTTCGGCAGCCGCCACAGTGGGATAACAGCTTGCAATGGTACCTGGAGTGACACTTGGATTTACGTTGTCGCTCACCGTTACTGTTTGCATACAGGTAGCGGTGTTGCCGGCCATATCGGCAATCTGGTACGTGCGCGTATATGACAGCGGCCCGCCGGTTTGGCTAAGCATAGTAAAGCTGGCATTATTGATGCTACAGTTGTCGCTCACCGTACCGCCGGCGGTTGTAAAGTCCGTCAGGTTGGCGTAAGGCGGCAAGTCGGCAATATTACAAGGCGTGCTGGCAGCCGCTGGGCAAGTAATACTCGGGTTGTCGTCATCCGTTACTTGTATCACGACCGAACACATATCGGTTGCACCCGCGCCATCAGTTATGGTCCATACAACGGTTGTAGTACCTGTTGGTAAGGCAGCGCCGGCAAGCGTAGCGGTATTATTGAAATCGTTAACGAGGGTGTAACCCGGGCAGTTTTCACTTACGGTAGGATTAAATTCTGTACCCGACACCGTGTAAGTACAGTTGCCGAGGTTGGTACCGCGCATTTGCGTGCCGCTAAGGCAGGTAATGTCGGGCGCTTGCACATCCGTTACCACCACATCAAACGTACAGGTAGCATCAGGCATAACGCCGTTACTTGCCGTAACAGTTACGGTAGTTGTACCTACAGGGAAATTATACGGCGAGGTAATGGGGGTCGCTCCAATTTTGTAGGTAATAGTAGGCGTAGGGCAACCTGTATTGGCTGCCGCCGAAAACGTCGTACTTGCCGTACATAGTCCCGAGTCGCTGTTTTTATTAATAGTACTTGGGCAACTAGTGATTTCCGGGGCAATGCTTATCGTTGTAACTGTGGGGTTGGCGGCGCCTGTGACAAACGGGTTGTCGGTGAGTACGTTGCTGAAATTGCTGCCGCTTACCGTGCCCTGGTTGCTCACCGAGCAAACGCCCTGTGGGAAGGGATTGTTAATGGTAGCCTTAAAGTCAATGTAAATTGAACCCGTCGTTGCCGGCAAAGTAAAGCCCGATACCGTTACCATGTCCATCATCATAGCGGACTGAGGCGTGGTGGGCGCGTCATTGTCGCCGGGTATTTGGCCGATCATCGGCGCGTTGTTCAACCCTCCCTGCGGAGTGTTTGCGGCCAGGCCGCTGCTGGTAGAAGTATTGCTCAATTGAACGTACTCCTCTTCAGGCATGGCTATAGCAGTCGGGTGTGTAAGGGTATAATCACAACCCGGATGGTTGAAAGTAATGGTTTCGGTACCCGCGCCCGATGTTGAACTGATCACCGTAACGGGGTTTACACCCGCCGTCGTCAAAGGCGTATTGCCGTTGTTGTCCCATACATTGGCCAAAGATGCGCTTCCAGCTATACTTTGCAGGTTGATAACAGAGGTCGAACCGGCCACGTTTGTTATTGCACGAGCGCGCACATGGGTAAATACGGAAGTAACGCTGCTGCCCAAGGTATTATTTGTCAAATGGGCGCACAAGGTAGAGGTTGCCCCCGCAGTCGTATTTCCACAGAACAGGTCATACGCATACCAGGAGTCAGTGTCAAATGTAACGCTATTGCCTGAAATCAAAATATTCAAATCAGCCTGGTCGCGTGCCAGGGCATAAACGCCTCTACCGGAATCGTCAATATTGGTAATGGTATTATTGTTTACATTGGCCTTGCCGGAACTGTTTTCAGTAGCCCATACCGTGATGGCATCGCCGAAGCAGTTGCAATTGATTGTTTCACCGCCGCCAGAAACACAATCTGTGCAACCATGAGGGCCTGTAACCTGATTCTGGTTGATCCTCGCCTGGAAAGTGCTGCTGGTACCCGAACCCTGTACTAAAATACCCGCGCCACCCGCAGTAGTCAGGGCATTGCGTAAAATATTGATATTGGCAGTAGCGGTGCCTTGTGGGAAAATATGCACCCCGTCCATGTATTTCTTGGTGCCTTTGGTAAAGGTACAATCCGTTACATCAGCATTAAGCGTACCAGCGCTGGCATTGATAAAAACGCCCTGGCTTTTTAGCTCGCTAAAGGTGCACCCGTCCACCAATATATTGCGGGTTTGGTTAGATGTGCCGCTAAAATATAAACCTTTGGCGCCATTGAGTTTGTTGAAAGTGCTGGAGAACGTAGAGCCGGTAACCGATAGCGACAAGAGGGTGGTAGCTGTTGTGTTAAAAATTTCCACCAATTCATTTTCGGCAAGTGAAAAAGTAGAGTTGGTAATAAAACAAGTGCCGCTGAGCTCCCTGATTTTGACGCAACCTTCGTATTGTTCATCGCCGCAATTGGTAAACGAACAACCGGTCATGTTCATGGCAGAGATGGTATGGCCATTGAGGCCCTGCTCTTCGACGCCATCTACGTCAATGTTATTTAATTCGAGGGTCGTAATATTGCGCAAATACAAGGCGCCGTGGCATGCCAGCGTGTTATTGACATCGCAAGTATTCAACCCGCCTGCGTCTAAGGTATTGGCATTTTCAAACCTCATGTTTTTCAGCGTGATATTTGTAGCGGTCTGTATGTCGGCGCCACGTTGGGAAATCATCTGTATGACGCCGCCCGAGTTGTTTGAGGTGCCTATACCCGTTACCGTAAAGCTACCGGTAGTAGAAGAAAGCGCAAAACCGGTAGCGGCATTTAACGCACTGACTTTTTCAATAATTACATCCAAAGCGCCTGATGCAAAATTAAGCGCGGTACCCCCACTGTTGGCTACGCTTAAGTCGCGGATTTTCAGGTTGCCCACAGACGTACCGTTGATACCGGTACCACCGGTGTTAGACACGTTAAAGCCGTGCAACTGGTTGCCTGAAGCCAGCGTTACCGCTGTTGCCGAGTGTGCAATGACGGGGTTGGTGCCGCCGGTTGCCGGCAAACTCATACTGTGCGCGGGCAGGGTAATGCCGGTGATAGCCGCTATACTGCTGCTTGCGCCCTGGCCGATAAGGTATTGGTTGTTTTTGAGCGTCAGGCCTGCGCCGGAGTAATTGGTTGCCGTTTGGCGATACAAAAAGATGATGTCGCCCGCCGAACCGCCTGATGCGCCGGTGTTAAAGTTGGCAAGGCTATTATAAGGCGTACCCAAGCGGCCATCGCCATTGGTGCCCTGGCTGTTGTCTATAAACCATATACGCCCCGACACGTTGAGCGTAACCGTGCCCTGCTTGGCAAACACCCCGTTGGTAGCGTTATAAGTAAAGGTAGTTGTGCCATTAAAACCCGAGGCAGGGTTAAAGGTAAAACTGCCGTCAGGATTCATCATCACCTGGCCCTGGGTGCCGGTGGTATTTGTCGTCGTAACTTGCAGCGGGCCGCCCGTACCGCAAGGGTTCTGGTCATTGGCCAATACGCCCGAGGCGACAGGCACCGATATTTTTACGTTGCCAAATACATCATACGCATCTGGCATAGGCACTGGCGAACACCTCAATGAGCCGGGTACCAAAGTCAGATTGGCGTCGAGGATGTCCACAAAGTTAACGCCGGTAGCGTCCATATTGCCCGTGTTGGTAATTTCAACCACATAAGTAAGCTGATCACCGGGGCTGGGTAAGCCCAACGGCGCTACATCATTAGTGACGCTAACTGTTTTTGTGGCTGCAACGGTGGGCGACGTAAGCGCCGCCGATTCAAAACCCCATACAGCTTCGTGATTAACAGGCTGGGCAGCCTGCCTGCCGTGATCCTGTTGATTGCCGGAGTGTATATCCTGCTTGTGACCGGCTTCGCCGCTCCACATCAACAGCAAAAAACTAAACAAGGTGTAAACACTAAAAACTTTCATAGTACTGGAGTTTAATTCTCTTGATTGTTGATAAATATTATTCGCACACTTTCAAGCTGTAAAGCCTGAAGCTGAAATTTTAATCATTAGAGCGGTAGCACAACAGAATAACATCCCATTAAACAACAAGAATATTTTTTACTTAGGAATGTGGCGCAAATAAGTTACCTGAATTCGGCGAGGCTATTTTTTCACCAGGCAAGGCGCGAGAAGGGAGCTTAGCCAAAGCTAAGTGACCGACGAAGCAACGCCG
>Ga0209573_1000520_pt1 | contig 79889 bp, 56 predicted proteins | sample TNRBio252014_DNA_FD_185870 | JGI IMG/M metagenome (GOLD analysis project Ga0209573, IMG submission 185870) | Wastewater treatment Type I Accumulibacter community from EBPR Bioreactor in Madison, WI, USA - TNR Reactor_6/25/2014_ DNA (SPAdes)... | ecosystem: Engineered > Bioreactor > EBPR >... | reverse complement strand
CAATGTACGCCTGAATTTTGTCGTTCCGTTGTCGGTTATCATTTCTATGATAAGGTATTAGCAATATTAAATATGGCTAATAAATAATGAATTTGGTAGAATTACCTTGATAATCACTTGCCGATTATTTCTTGGATGGCTTCGGTTATTAAATCCCATTCATAACCCTTCTGCCGAAGGTAACGGGAGATCGCCCCTTTGGTGCTTAATGTCTTATTTTTTCCTAATTCTTTCCACTTTTTTTCAGTCAACAGCAGGAGCATGTTGTAATAATCATCGGGATCAATGGCTTTGCGCAGGGCTTGATTGATGGTCTCGGCAGGTAAGCGATGAATGGTTTTCAATCCGTAAATAATCTTGAGTCTTCCCCACTTTTTAAGGGCGAACTTGCCGTGCGCGTATTGGTAGGCAAAGCGGTCATTATCCACATATCTTTCTGCCTGTACATATTCGATTAATCGCTCCGCTAAGAGGGGTTCACATTCCCATTCGGACAGCTTTTGCTGTATTTCATGAAGGGAACGCTCTTGATATAGGCAAAAGCGCAACAATCGGGGTAAAAACAGGGCTTCATCTTGACTTTCAACGGAGGACATCACGCCGGAGCATCATTTTTTGAACCAAAATCCAAATAACGCCAAAGCCTCCTTCGATTAAAAAGAATTTTTGCTTTTTTGTTTGCCGAATTTTTGATAATTTCGCTTTGGTTATGAAACGAATACTTTTCCTGATTTTCTTCTTTTGCCTTTTCTCTGCCTTATCTGCTCAGAAAAAATCTTATTATTGGATGCTTTCCGATAGTATCGGTTTAGAGTTTGATTCCACCGGCTTAAAACGTCAGTTTAAAACTAAAGCCCATCATGATGTCCCTTTTCCCGGTATATATGATCTTCAGGTGGTTAACTCGGCTTATTGGGATGATTCCTCAGGTCTTATTGCGTACCATGACGGTGTAAAACTCTATGACGGAGAGCATCGTTTGGTGGCGGATATGGGGCAACTTGAAAGATATACTGTTGGCTCTCTCCTATTACCTTACAATGCAAACGCGGACAGCCTGATTTTATTCCGAAACGGAATTAATAATAGAATGACGTATTCGGTCATCGGTTTAGATTCCTCAAAAAGGAAAGTATCTCTCAAAAAAAAAGATATAAATATCAGTTCTGATACCTTTTGCGATAAATTTGCGGCTATCAAACATGCTAATAACCGCGATTGGTGGGTTATAACCCATCAATTCGGTAATAATGTGTTTTGGGTCTTATTAGTTGCCAACGGAAGGATTGAGCGAATCACTAAAATACCCATTGGAGCATCTTATTTAAATTATGTGGATAATAAAGGTTTTTTCCAATATAGAGGCTACTTAAATGTAAACAGCTTTCATAATAAAATTGTATCCGTTACTATTCGTGGGGCTATTGATGTTTTTGATTTTGATAATTGTACAGGCGTACTTTCTAATCATCTTGCCTTGCGAGCACCAAGAACCCATTATCCTTATCCGGTGGGAAAATATCCTAAAACAGAGTATTTTGGGTGTTCTTTTTCACCCAACGACAGGTTTGTTTATGTTAACTGTTTTAAGTATCTTTTACAGTATGATTTACAAGCACCTGATCCTTCCTTAAAAGCTGAGACTCTTTTCTTTTTAGATAGAGATTACCCAAGGGACAAAGGAATAGATTATTGGAATGGAATTTATGGTCTTTTCCAACACTATGTCGGAAAGGACGGTAAAATTTATCTATATAAAACAAATTACAATTATTTACCGGAACAACGAAGAAGTCCTTTCGACAGCACCTTAGCCGTTATTCATGAGCCGAATCAAAAAGGAAAAGCTTGTCGTTTTGAACTCAATGCTATCCCCCTGCAATTTGGTGCCAGAACAAAAGCGGGCATGTATGCCCCCACCTACTCGGATGATGAACCCCTGAAAGCCAACGCTACCCTTTCCGATACCGTGGTCTGCCCCGGTGATAGCGTCCGGTTTTTTAACAACTCTTGCGGGCAAATCGCCCATCTATGGGACTTCGGTGCGGAAAAAGATACTGCTCTAAATCCTGTTAAAGTCTTCACTCAACCCGGAATTTATAAAATCAGGCTTTTGCTTACCACTTACAGACCTGCGGGTATTACGCCCCTCGAATTAAGCGTTCGCGTCAAAGACTGTTTGAAAGTCGAAACCGAAACCCAAATTATTCCTACCGACACCTGCGGACAACTGGGCGTTCAGTTCAAAATCCAACTTAAACAGGGCAAACCTGATTTTATCCAATGGAATTTCGACGACGGCAATCAATCCTATGAGCCGAATCCTTACCATCTTTATCGTTCGGCAGGAACTTATATTCCTAAACTGACCGTCAGTAATAAGGAAAATGTTTTTACTAAATACTTTGATAAAGTTACCGTTGAACCCTGTCCCGAACAAACCGAGGACTTCAAATTGTATCCCAATCCCAACACCGGATCGTTCACGGTTGAATACAAGCCGCTTAACGATACCGACTTGGAGCTATTCAACGTTTTAGGCCAGCGAATCGCTCGCTTTTCTTTACCTGCACATCTAAAGAAACCTCACCTTCGGTTAGAAGCGGTTTCAGCTGGCGTTTATTTTTACCGCCTAAAATCCAACCAAACGGGGAAACTCATCATTTATTGAGAAACCAAGCTATCGCAGGACGGCTATTCACAGGCAGAAAACAGGTATTTTTCGGTGTGGAATTATTTTTTCACCGACAATCAGCCTTAGCGTGATAAGTTAAGCCGAATGCTCTTAATTTAAGCCCGATTATTGATGGAATATTTTTTCATTACCCGTTTTGGTGCGAAGGCTGTTACTCATGTTGATCGGTTGGGTCGGTGTATGCAATGCCACCTCCTCCCTTCATGCCCAAGATGTACGCCTTTGGAAAGCCGAAGCGGGACGCGCCTTCATCGGTGAGTATGGTTTTAACTACGAAAAGAAAATCTTTGCTCGAAAAAATCACACCAACCCCAAAGGCTATTACGAGCGGGAGATGTATTTCAGCGGTCGTAAACCATCCCAAGCCCGCCCTTCTGCTATGGAAAAAGCCTACCTATTCTTCACTAATGCCTATAAAAAGTATTATTCGGTTTCCGCCGGCTATTACAATCAGGATTTCACCAAAGAGCGTGAGCTATACGATGCGGTCTTCGGCAGGTTTGTCATCAAACGATATTTCGGGGAAGAACCACCGGCGGGCTTTTATCTGGGTATCGGTATCGGCTATCAAATGTATTTCTGCCGCCAATACAATGACTTCTACGAATCTTTAGAACAGGGAACGATTCACCGCCCATCGGTTACTTTTCCGGTCGTGGGTTATCAGTGGTTATTGGGCAATAAGGGATCATTTGCCGTTGATGCACAGATCGGAGCGGACTGGGGTTATGCTTACCAAGTACAGCGACCCGATTGGTATCAATTTCAAAATGTGAATCATTTTCGGATATTTTGGGGGCTTTCCGCCGGCCTCGTCAACTATCGACGCAGAAGCATTTGGTAAAAAGGTTTAATATTCGTATTTTGAGCAAAGTAATTTTGCTTTTCGTGCGTTATTAATGGTGATACAGTCGCTATTGATTGTGTCTAAAGTATTCTTTGATTTATTTTACCGACCATCAACCAACCCTAACCATCGCTTGTACAGCGTTCCATGATTTTGATCCGAAACCTCATTTTACTGCTCCTTTTCTTGCTGGTATCAAGTGGTGTACAAGCTACCCATAATCTGGCAGGGCAAGTTACGTACACGAAGGTAGGCTTGAATACCTATCGGATTACCTTAACGACCTATACAGACCCTCGTATGCCCGCCGACCAAAATGACTGCACGGTGGACATGGAGATTTATTCCGTTCAAACCGAAGGTGGTAAAGAAATTAAATCAAAAATAGCTACCTTATTTCACCTACCCCGCAAAAACGGTGCTTCGATCAACTGTAACAATCAGGGTGGTCCTGGTCGTGTGGGTGAAGGTGTCCGCCTGCGCGATAACGTCAAGAAAAACATCTATGATACCCTGTGGCGATTCAATGGTCCGGGCATCTTTGAAATACGCTTCTGGCGGATGAACCGCATCGGAGACGTTAAAAACATGAATAACTCCGTAGGTTTAACGTTTTATGTGGAAACAAGGCTGAATAACTTACCCTTCATCGGGAACAACAATTCCCCCCAACTGCTGAATGACCCGATAGATGATGCCTGTAATAACAAACCCTGGACGCACAACCCGGGTGCCTATGATCCCGACGGCGATTCGCTGGCTTTTGAACTGATAGATTGCCAGCAATACAATCCCGACCAGATGAGCAAACCCATCCGCACCGACGGTTTCCGCAATCCTGCGGGTGCTTCCAATTTTTCTATTGACCCGTATACCGGCATCGTTACGTGGAACGGACCCAAAGCCGTTGGGGTATATAACGCCGCCATCTTAATCAAAGAATATCGAAACGGGAAGCTCATCGGTTATGTCATCCGGGATATGGCTATCTTTGTGAAGGATTGCCCCAATGACCCGCCTAAGATTAACACACAGGACGTTTATTGCCTTTCCGTTGGGCAGAAAGCAACCATTCCGATTGAAGTCTTAGACCCCAACATACAGGACAGCGTCTATTTCTACCTCTACAATAATCCCGAAAAGACCTTCGGTGTACCCTTTACACTTCCCCGAAATCCAGCGGTTATCAGGCGGGGAGGCAATCCCTTAGACCTGAAAAAATTACCCATAGGTGCGGCGCGCCCCCCGAAAATTGATCTGGAATTGGAGTGGACACCGCTTTGTGAACACTTACGGCGGTCGGCATATCAAATTGATTATTATGCCCACGATAATTTTCGCTATAATCCCCATATCCCGCGATTGGGAACTTATAATGCCTCACGCATACAGCTCAAAGCCGAAGCTGTACAAAACATTCGTGCTAAGCCTATCCCCAACGGTGTTGAGGTAGAATGGGATGCCCATTCCTGTGATAACGTCTACGCATATGAGGTCTACCGTACTTCTAACGAAATCAAATTTGAGGAAGATACCTGTTGTTCCTATCGGGCGGGCGTGCCGTCAGAAACGGGCTATAAACGCATCGCCTACCTGGTGGGCAGAAATACCCTTTCCTTCAAGGATGATAACAACGGCAAGGGCTTAGATTACAAAGCCAAGTATTGCTATCGGGTACATGCTTACTTTTTGGGCGGAATGCGGAGTTGCGTTTCCGATTCGGCTTGTGTGAAACTCAACCAAGATATGCCCGTCATCATCAATAATACCGTTGATAAAAACGCTGTGGGAGCAGATGAGAAGATAACCGTCCGATGGGTAAAACCGAATTTGAAAGCCTTTACGCCGGGTTCATATACCGAACCGTTAAGCTATCATGTGGAACGGCTAACGGGCTTGGTAGGAGAAAAATATACACGCCTGACCACCGTCCCCAAAGCCTTTGAGGATACCGTCTGGACGGATCAGAACCTAAACATGCAAACCCAAGCCTACCGTTACCGCATCATGCTGGTGGATGCCAACAATAAACAATTTCCGGGAAGTGATGGCGCATCCTCTATTTTCTTGAATGCTATCGTCTTTAATCGGGATGTACGCTTGGTCTGGAAGAAAGCCACGCCTTGGACGGATAGTGCCTACACCATTTTCCGCAAAGCCCCCGGCTCGAATACTTTTGAATCCATCGCTTTTGTAAAACCCTCCATAGCCGGTGGCGGTGAATCCGATTCGATATTTCAGCATTCTTACGTAGATAAAAATTTACAGAAAGGGCAAACCTATTGCTATTACATCGAAGCAGGTGGGACGTACTTCACGCCCGAACGCAATGAACTACGGAACTTGATTAACCTATCCAATCAGCGATGCGTAGTCATATTGGATACCATTCCACCCTGCTTCGGCGGGAAAGATTCCGTGAAAGTCAGCAACGATTGCGATAACTTTCAGCTGACCTTTACGTGGTTGCCCTTGGATTCGCTGTGTGCTGATGATGTGGATAAAATAACCCTCTTTTACAGCCCAACACCGGACGGTAGGTTTCAGCCCCTATTATCCACCAACAATCCTGATGACTTAGCAATGGTCTTGGACAATTCCGCCCAACAAAGCAATGTAGGCTGTTATTACCTCCAAGCCGTAGATTTTGACGGAAATGCCTCCAAGATCAGCGAAATATTCTGTTTGGATAACTGCCCAGACTTCATCCTCCCCAACGTCTTTTCTCCCAACGGCGACGGCATCAACGATTATTTCGTACCGATAGCCTACCGTTCGATCAAAGATTTTTCGTTTAAGGTCTTTGACCGCTGGGGTGTGGAGTTAAAAATATCCCGCGACCCGCTCAACCTCTGGGACGGTACCGATCAAAACGGTAATCCCGCTTCGGCAGGTTATTATTTTTACTTGTTGGAATATACTGCCAATAACTTACGCCAAACGCGGATGGTTCGCACGGGTGGAATCACCGTAATTCGTTAATTTTGCGCACTAATCCGCAACCGATGACCATCACTGCAACAGATTTCAACCTGCCCCAATGCGTCGGCAAATATCGAGGCAAAGTACGGGACGTATATAACATCCACCATCTTTTTTTGGTGCTGGTGGCTTCTGACCGCGTTTCCGCTTTTGACCACGTTTTTGCAGAAACCATCCCCTACAAAGGGCAGGTTTTGAGCCAATTAGCCTACTTTTTCTTTAAGAAGATCACGCATATCTGCCCGCACCATGTCGTCGCCTTCCCCGACCCGAACGTAACCATCGGCATCAAAGTAGAACCCTACCCGATTGAGATGATCGTGCGAGGCTACCTATGCGGTCATGCGTGGCGGGTCTATAAATCAGGCGAACGAACGCTCTGCGGGGTACAACTCCCCGAAGGACTGCGGGAAAATGACCCTTTACCAGAACCGATCATCACGCCGACAACCAAATCAATGATCGGGCATGACATTGACATCACCGAACAGGAAATCACCAAATCGGGCTTGATGGATACGGAAGAGTATGCCCGCGTGCGATATTATGCGCTGGAATTGTATAAATGGGGCGCGGAATGGGCGAAATCCAAAGGACTGATCTTGGCAGATACCAAGTTTGAATTCGGCATCCGTGATTATGATATTTACGTCATGGATGAAATCTTTACGCCCGATTCGTCGCGTTACTTCTTCATGGATGGTTACGACGAACGCCAAAACTCCCAAACGCAACAGTCCCAATATTCTAAAGAACACCTCCGCAAGTGGCTTTTAGCGCAAGGTTATCAGGGGCAAGAGGATATTCCGCCTCCGCATCTTTCCGATGAAATCATCGCCGAGATGAGTGCGCGCTACATCGAGGTCTATGAAAAACTGACGGGACTTCCCTTTGAAAAAGCCGACCACGACTTAGCCGAACGGGAAGCCCGAACGGTTGAAGCTGTGAACCTTTTGTTAAGTAAAGTTACGGGCTGATGCGTGTGGACGTTCCCGTGATAATCGGTGCAGGTCCCGGCGGCGTAGCGGCGGCAATCACCTTAGCGCAGGCGGGGATAGCTTCGTTATTATTGGATAAACATACGTTTCCGCGGGATAAGATTTGCGGGGATGCCCTGAGCGGTAAGGTGGTTGAAGTGCTAAATCAATTTCATCCTGACTGGATCAAGGAATTTTATCACCACCAACCGCAGATTCCGTCGTGGGGCGTGCGCTTTTTTGCACCCAACGGCGAATGCTTAGACCTGCCGTTCAAAAAAGATTTTGATCCCAACACCATTTCACCCGGATTTATATGCAAGCGTACCGACTTCGATCATTGGTGGCTTCAAAAAGCCCTAACCTTTCCCCAAATTGATTTTCGCCCTGATTATCAACTAAAAACGCTTGAAAGAGCAGGCAAAAATATCATCCTTTCCTTCACAAACGGTCAAACGATTGAAACACCATGCGTGATCGGAGCGGACGGTGCGCAGTCGGTCATCGCCCGTAAATTACATCAATCCAACCTACCTTTAGCAGAAACTTGTGGCGGACTTCGGCAATATTATCAAGGTGTAACGGGCTTACATTCGCACGGTTTTATCGAATTACACTTTTTGAAGCGACTCCTGCCGGGCTATTTTTGGATTTTTCCCTTACAGAACGGCGTAACGAATGTAGGCTTAGGCGTGCGTTCGGATGTGGTTTCTCGTAAGAAAATGAACCTGAAACAGCTTTTGGAGGAAGTCATCACCCAAGAACCCACTATTTCCACTCGTTTTCAAAACGCAAAGCCGTTGGAATCGGTGAAAGGCTTTGGGTTGCCGTTGGGGATGAAAAAACGTCCGATCAGCGGGGATGGATATGTATTAGTCGGGGATGCGGGAGCATTGATTGATCCGTTCACGGGTGAAGGGATCGGGAATGCCTTAGTAAGCGGTCGGTTAGCGGGTAAACGGATTGCGGAATTGATGAATCAAAAAGCCGACTTCAGCCGAACGAACTTACAAACCTACGATGATGCAGTCTATGCCCGCCTATGGGATGAACTACGGTTGAGTCGAACACTTCAAAAACTGTGTCAATATCCAGCTTTGTTTAACTTCGTTTGCCGGAAAGCCAACCGGAATGCTACCCTTAAAGAGACGATGATGGCTATGTTTGAAGATGTGGATTTGCGCCAACGCTTTCAAAATCCCTCATTTTATTGGAAATTGCTTTTTCATTGAGGATTATTCATGGAAACACCTGACGTTCAAATCGAACCTTCTTGGAAAGAAGTCCTGAAAGAAGAATTTACCAAGCCCTATTTTGCGCCGCTCATCGCCTTTCTCAAGCAAGAAAAAGCGGAAGGTCAGACCATTTACCCGCCCGGCAAGCTGATTTTCAATGCGTATGCCCTGACTCCCTTTGACAAAGTGAAAGCCGTCCTTTTGGGGCAAGACCCTTATCACGGTTACGGGCAGGCACAAGGTTTGGCTTTTTCCGTCCCGCAGGGGATTGCTACCCCACCCTCTTTAGTTAATATTTATAAAGAATTGCGCGATGATATTGGCTACACCATCCCCAATCACGGAAATTTGGAGCATTGGGCGCGGGAGGGCATCCTCCTACTCAATACGGTGCTGACCGTTCGGGCGGGGCAAGCCAACTCCCACAAAGGTAAGGGCTGGGAACAGTTTACGGATGCGACGATTCGCGCGGTTTCGGAGCGAAAAGATAAGATCGTCTTCCTACTGTGGGGGAAACCTGCCCAAACCAAAATCCCTTTGATTGATGCCTCCAAGCACTTGATATTAACGGCGGCGCATCCGTCTCCGATGGCGCAAGGGGCATTTTTCGGCTGTAAGCATTTTTCAAAGACGAATGAATACCTCATCCAAAACGGGATAGAGCCGATAAAATGGTAAGATAATCAGGGGAATTTAACCGATCCGGAACGTCCGCATACTGATTCCACCCAAAACAACCGATTCATGTACAGTCGTTATGGTTTCCTTGGCGGAAGCCATGCCCACGTTATATAAAAGCGGGATGTAATGGTCAGGTGTCGGAACGGACAAAGTGCCTGCCTGCCCGGCTTGGGTATAGTCGGTGAGTGCTTGAAAATCACGTTGGTTGAGCTTATTTTTTACCCAATTATCGAAAGTTACCGCCCAGTCGTATTGATAATCTTCCTTGCCTTGTTGCATCATCTCGAAACTTTTGGGCAAATTATGCACTACATTTCCGCTACCGATGATGAGGATTCCTTTATCCCGCAAGGCGGATAAACGTTGCGCCAACTCGAAATGATAGCTCATTGGGCGTTGATAATCAATGCTTAATTGGAAAACGGGGACGTTAGCTTGGGGGAAAAGGTGCTTCAAAATCGTCCATGAACCGTGATCCAAGCCCCAATCTTGGGTCGGATGAATCGTTGATACCAGCTTACTAACTTCCTTGGCAGATTCGGGTGAGCCTATGGCAGGATATTTGACTTCAGAGAGTGCTTTGGGAAATCCGCCGAAATCGTAGATGATTTCCGGTCGGGGACTCATCTGAACGAACGTCCCTTTCGTGAGCCAATGCGCGGACACAACCATGATGGCTTTCGGTTGATAATGAGCTAAAAGGTCTTTGCCGGTCTGATGTAGGCTCCGGGTAAATGGATTATCCTCAATAGCGTTCATGGGACTGCCATGCCCCACAAAAAGGAGTGGCATCCGCTCAGTATCAGGCAAATTGTCGGATAAATTTTTCAGTTGGTTCAGGTTCATAGATGAAAAAGCAAAAGGACTTAAAGCCATTAATTTAAGGAAAGTATTGCGGTTCACGACGAATTAACAGTTTGTTGATTGTTTTAATAACGTTACAACACCGATTACGACGCTTTAAGTTCCACTGATCCGTACTGCAATTCTTTCGGCTGTAAATAAGTTCGCACTTCGTCGGCTAAAAAAACCAAACGACCATCCGACAGGATTGCCTCAATCATCCCCCTAACGGATTGCCCTTTTACTTGAAATGTACCCATTTGCTTATATTTATAAAGACTTTCCAAATAGAGGTTTTCCAAATAAGATTCGGAACTGTTTTGCAAGTGTTCATAAAAAAAATTAGCCCGCTCGCAAAATCGGTTTAGGATTGCCGAAAGTTCAAAATCGGTAGCGGTCTCCAAACTAAGGGATGTTGGCGGGAATTTATTTTCAATTTTAGGCTCAAAAATCTTTTGATTAACATTAATGCCAATACCAATGACTGAATGTTCATTTTTTTCACCCGAAAGTTGATTTTGAATTAATATACCCGCAATCTTGCGTTCACGAAGAAGTATGTCGTTGGGCCACTTGATTTTCAGTTGTTCAAAGTCGATGTAAGTTTCCAATACTGCGATAAGCGTAACCGAAATCATCTGATTGAGCATCCATAACTGCTCCGCCTTCAGAAAACGCGGATATAAAATAAAGCTGAACAGCAAATTCTGCCCCCGCGCCGAATACCAAGCCGATTCGGTTTGCCCCCTGCCGGCAGTCTGAAAGTCGGTATGAATCAACCAGCCTTCGGGTAAAGTGCCTTCGCCAATTCGTGTTAAGAGTTGATTTTGGGTGGAATCGGTTTCAGGCAGGTATTCCTTCACGTGTCCGATAATATTTTCCGTTGCGTGTAACATAAAACGAGGGCAAAAACCGTAATTTGTGCCAAAATTAGTCGCTTTTATGGATCATACCGCCGACCAAACGGCTTTTGCACGGCTTTTAACCATCATGGACGAACTGCGGGAGCAATGCCCTTGGGATAAAGAACAAACCCTTGAATCGCTCCGCCATCTGACCATCGAAGAAATGTACGAGCTTTCGGAAGCCATCTTAGCCCAAGATATGGACGGATTACAGGGGGAACTGGGCGATTTACTCCTACACATCGTCTTTTACAATAAGATTGCCACCGAAAAAGGAGCGTTCACGGTCGCGGATATGATTAATCGTTTGTGTGAAAAGTTGATCCGTAGGCATCCCCATATTTACGGCAACGTAAATGCCGACAATGCCGAAACCGTCAAGCAAAACTGGGAACTCATCAAACTGAAGGAAGGAACGAAATCCGTCCTGAAAGGTGTACCGCAGGGCTTGCCGGCATTGGTCAAAGCCTACCGCATTCAAGAAAAAGTCGGCAGCGTGGGCTTTGAATGGAAAGAACGCAACGGCGTGTTGGACAAAGTTCAAGAAGAAATCCGAGAATTGGAGCAAGCCGTGCAGGAAAACATGAGCATTCAAAAGCGGGAAGAAGAATTGGGCGACTTGTTATTTTCCATCGTGAATTATGCGCGGTATATCGGGGTCAACCCCGAAGATGCCTTAGAACGGACGAATCGTAAGTTTATCAGCCGTTTTCAATACATCGAAACCCAAGCCCAAGCGCAGGGTTTAGCCCTCCAAGATATGACCTTAACCGAAATGGATCAATTATGGGACGAAGCCAAAAAAGTTTTAGCCGAAAAGTAAACCTGATTCTGATCTTATTTTTATTGATAAGCGGGTCGGCATTTACCCAAACGAATATGATCCATATTCCTGCCGGTACATTTATGATGGGCGATGCGTCTGGATTAGGGGAGGCGGACGAACTGCCCCTACGAAATATTAGCCTGCAAGGTTTTTCCATCGGCAAATACGAAGTTACCTTCATGGAATATGATGCCTTCTGCCAAGCCACTTGGACGGAAAAGCCGGAAGACAACGGCTGGGGCAGAGGGATGCGCCCCGTAATAAACGTCAGTTGGTATGATGCGGTACTGTATTGTAATTGGCGCAGTACGCAAGAGGGACTTACACCCTGCTATACGATAGATAAAATTCATCCCGATACCGCCAATAAATCCGTCCAAGACTTAGACCGGTGGATGGTTGAATGTAATTTTAATGCTAACGGCTACCGCTTACCCACCGAAGCCGAATGGGAATTCGCCGCCCGCGCCGGAAATGCGGCAGTCCCCTTACCCGTCGTGGGAATTGACAGCGTAGCGTGGTACAACGCCAATGCCAAAGTAATGACCCGCCTCGTAGGACTGAAACGCGCCAATGCCTTAGGCATCCATGATTTGAGCGGAAATGTAGCCGAATGGTGTTGGGATTGGTATCAAGGCAGTTATGAAGGTTTCGGAACGCATAACCCGACAGAGGCTACTACCGGAGAGGCAAGAGTCATTCGCGGGGGCAGTTGGGAAGACAGCCCGAATGAACTCCGCATCACCAACCGCAACGCGCTCAGCCCCCACCTTCGGAATCAGCGCAATGTAGGTTTCCGATTGGTGCGGAAGGGTTAAAAGTGATTCGTCAATGTAAAAAGCAGACCGCTTAGCAATTTTTATACTTCACTCATGCAACTTTTTTCCGTTTGCGGGGTCTTATGACTAACTTCGCTCTGATTTTAGAAAAATAATCGGAAACAAGTTGAAAACCGGAATGAAACGATTAGTGATGGTGGCAACATGGGGTTGGTGGCTGACGGTGCTATCGCTCCATGCCCAGCAGAAAAATAATTTCTTAGCACACTACAACGAAGGCTATGCCCGTTATGCCGAAGGTAATTATACCGCCGCATTAACCGCATACGACAAAGCCATCGCCGATGCCCCCCAAGAAGCCGATGCCTACTTCAACCGTGCTTTGGCAAAGAAGAAATTGGGCGACTATACGGGTGCTATCGCGGACTATACCAAAGTGCTGGAACTTGCCCCAAATAATACCGATGCCTACTATAACCGCGCATCGGTAAAGGAGGTGATTAATGACAATCAGGGAGCTTTGCAGGATTATTCCCAAGTGCTGAAACTCAATCCGAAAGAACCCGATGCCTATATGAACCGCGCTTACGTCAAAATCCGCTTGGTGGACTATCGGGGGGCGATTGCGGACTTAAATAAAGTGTTGGAATTTCGTCCGGGTGCTTATCAGGCTCTTTTCAACCGTGCCAATGCCAAACGCGAATCTTATGATTTAAGCGGAGCATTACAGGATTATAATCGGGTGCTGAATATGCTACCGGATTTTACGCCGGCACTCATCAACCGAGCATTGGTGCGTATTTCGCTTAAAGATTATCCCAACGCGATAGCCGACTGCTACACCGCCTTAGAGGTTTCGCCCAATGACGGAGAAATCTATCACTATTTGGGTTGGGCAAAGGTTTTGAGCGGAGAAAAAACGGAAGGCTGTGGCGACATCGCCAAGGCTATCGAACTCCAATTCGAGCCGGCAAAGGAGTTGAAGCAGAAATTGTGTCCGTAACAGCCTGAAAAATTGTCGGTCATCGGGCGAAAAATCTTAAATTATACAAGGGTTCCACCCTTTGGCTTATATTTTGTTAAACCTAATCATAACCAACCTCAAATTATGGCTAACTTTGCTCGAATTTTTCGGAATTGTTCTTTGACGTTATTGGTGCTGACTGCTTTTGCGGTGAATACACCATCGCTTTTCGCCCAAAATGGCTCGCGTCAAGATGATAATGATTCTTATCGAAGAACCGATCATCCCAACGCATGGTACAATCGGGGCAGATATAACAGCAGTCGCAACGGATTAGCGAATACTTTTCGTGGGGAGAGTGAATATCCTGCACCTAAAGGGATTATTTCTTGGTATCCGATCCCGATGTTTCTTTCGCATTTGATGGTTGGCTATGAAAACTCATTAACCCAAAAGACGAGTCTGAAAGGCATGTTCGCCTTCGGTGCCGCCCAAAACAGTGATTTCTACAATTTGAAAGAGATGCGTAGTTTGCACGGCGAGCTTCAGTTTCGCTTTTATCCCATCGGTACAGGTTTACGGGGTCCATTCTTAGGCGGTTTTGGGTTGGTAAAAAATATGCAGGGCTATTATACCAATTCCTATTACAACAGTAACCAAACCATTAAGCAAACCGTTAACATTGATGCCACTGCGGGGCAATTAGGCTTCATCTTAGGTTATCAGGGAACGATCAAAGGCGTTGGCAGTGTGGAATTATTTTTAGGGGGCGGTTTGTTGAGTTCTAACTACAAAAAACCGGATTACAACAATTACAGCTACCTCGACTACAACAGCACCTTTGGCGACCAAATGCTTGATCCCTTCACCACCGGCGTACAATGGCGTGGCGGTCTATCCTTCGGTTTAGTAACGCATAAGTGGGCAAAACAATCCGAAAATATTCGCCGGTAATGCTTAAAATAGATCACTAAAATTTTCGTCGGAACTACCTTGAGTGGTTTCAACGTTATACCAAACAAACAAAACCAAATCTAAACCCAAATCGTTAACCCTCAATAAATCCCGAATCATTATGAAAAAAGTAGCTCTTCTGGCAGTAGCTGTCCTCTTCGGAGCAGTAGCCACCCCGATCCAAGCCGTTACGACGGATTATAACACCACCCCGATCATCAACCTTTGCGGTGGTGATGACAACGCGATGTCGGTGATGACCCTTAAAGTTAAAAAAGTGGTTAAACACCAAGACAAAGCTGATGCCCTCAAAACCGACTTGATGAAACTTCAAGGCGTAAAAGATGTATCTGCTTGCACGAACAGCGGCACCGTAACCGTTAAATACAACAAAGCGGAACTCGGTTGTTGTTCTAAAATCCATTCTGCATTAAAAGAAAGCAAGTGGAAGTATGAACTTGTTTCCAACGAAGAGAAACCCGCGTGCAACAAAGAGGGCAAAAAAATGTGTCCCGCATCCAAGCAAAAAGGTGCTTAGTCTGTGTTAGCAGTAAGCGAAACCTTATGCTGAACCATAAAACCGGTCGCTATTCCTATTTGCGGGTAGCGACCGGTTTTTTTATATTTTGACCTACTTCCTACTCTAAAGACTGGTAAGGGGGTCATGGTTATCCACGATAGCTGACGTACCTTAACGATAATAGCAGTATTGGTGGTACATTTTTCTTACTTTTGCCTTCAAAATAATTTACTTTTCCGCTAAAACTACTTTAGTGCATATGAAAGCCTATACTTATAGCCTTGCTCGGGTGCAAACAGCCTTGTTTGCGCTGATGCTATTGGTGTTGTCAGCTTGGGATGCGTCCGGTCAATGTACCTCTCCCCCCAATTTGGCGACCAACAACATCACTTCCAATTCGGTTAACGTAACGTGGAATACCGTTGCGACAGCCGTTTCGTATGAGGTTCAGTGGTCGTCTCCAAGCGGTTCTTCGGGAACACAGCAAACGAGCCAGACCTCCTTCTTTATCTCCAGCCTCCAAGCCTCAACCAATTATGAGGTTAAGGTGCGGTCGGTTTGTCCGGGCGGTTCGCAATCCGCCTTTGCTACCACTAACTTTTCCACGACGGGATCAGCCTGCGCTGCGCCCACGGGATTAACAGCAACGTCCGGCGGGGCTACGTCCATCAACTTAAACTGGAATGCTGTAACGGAAGCCACCAACTACTTCATTTCCTACAATGTGGTTGGTAATTCTAACGTATTTAACCAAGTAGCTACTGCCCCGCCATTTACCATCACGGGGGTAACGGCAAACACGGCGTACTCGATCTCCGTTCGGGCGAATTGCGGTGCTACGGGTTTATCGGCATTTACGACGATCACTTACGATCCGAATCAAACGGCTACTTGTAACGTTCCTGCCGGCTTACAAGCCACCAACGTAACGAATAACTCGGCTACGCTGTCATGGAGTACCGTTCAGGGGGCTTCCTCCTACGATGTAACGTACAAAAGAACCAGTGAGCAAAACTTCACTACGTTGAGTACGGCTTCTCCTTCGGTGAATATCAGTAGTTTGGTCGTCAATTCGACTTATGAAGTGCGGGTGAGAGCCTTCTGCGGGGTGGGTAACTTCTCGGCTTTCTCGCCTTCGATCAACTTCATTACTTCTGCCAGCGGTGGTGCTTGTGCCGTTCCTGCCAACTTCAGCGCACAAAGCGTTAGCCAAAATTCTGCTTCTTTAACGTGGACTCCGGTAACAGGTGCATTAAACTATGAAGTTTCTTTCCGCAAAGTCGGGTTAGTTAACTTCACCATCATCACGACGAATAACAACAGTGTTACCCTGAATAACTTAGAAAACGGCGTTACGTATGACGTTCGTGTCAGAGCCTTCTGCGGTAATGATGTCTTTTCGGCTTATGCTACTTCTACCCTCCAAACAGGCGGACAAAGCGGGCAATGCGCGACTCCCGCCGGATTAATGACACTGACCATCACGGGTACAACGGCGGAATTATCTTGGGCAAACGTACCGAACGTTACCAACTATACTGTCTCTTATCGTCCTATCGGTGCGGCTGATTTCCAAATCGTAACCGTTACGAATAATTCTACCGTTTTAACGAACCTTACGCCCGGCACCCCTTACGAAGCCCGCGTGCGTGCCACGTGTTCTAACGGTGTTGTTTCCACTGAAAACGGCGTTACGTTCAATACGCAATCACAAATCCAATGTCCGCCTCCGACAGGCTTAACGATCACCTCCGTAAATACCACGTTGGCAACGGTGGCATGGGTAGGCAATCAATCGGCAATCCGCTACGAGGTCAGCTACAAAACGACTTCCAGCCCCACCTACATCACCTTTGAAGTAACAAACACGAATGCCAACATCAATGCCCTTTCACCGGGCTTCAACTATGATGTTCGCGTTCGCGCCATTTGTTCTCCCGGTAATTTCTCGGATTATATCGCAACGCAATTCTTTACGCCTCCGCCCACTCCTTGCGCCGTGCCGGGTAATTTCCGCTCTACGGGCATCACGACCACGAACGCAACCGTTACGTGGGACGTAGTTACCAGTGCGCAAAACTACGAGGTATCCTATCGCCGATCTACGGATCAAACGTTCATTACCTTAACGACGAACCAAACAACGATTACTTTACAAGCCCTCAACCCTTCCGTAACTTACACGGTTCGTGTGCGGGCGCGTTGTGCCGTTTTCTCGGATTATGCTACGATCCAGATCACCACACCCGCTATTCCGGTAAACTGCGGTACACCGACCAACTTTATGATCGCCATCCGCGATGAAAGTTCGGTTACAGTAAGCTGGACGGCTGTCCCAACGGCTGAGGCTTATATCGTAGGTTATCGCTTTGCCGGACAAGGCACTTTTACCGAGCAAGAAACAACTGCTACGTCCTTACTCCTTGCAGGCTTAACGGGTGGCAGATCGTACGATGCTTACGTCCGTACCCGTTGTAATACTGGCACGTTCTCCGAACCGGCTTCCACGCAATTTACCTTAACGGGTGGGGTTTGCCCTGCGCCGAGTAACTTACAGTTCCAGAATATTTCTACCGTTTCCGCGAACATCACTTGGACGGCGGCACCGAATTTCCCGAACTATGAATTTGCATTCCGCCCTTCCGGAACGGTCAATTACACCATCCGTATGGTAACGGGTACCACCTTCGGTTTAACTGATTTAGCTCCCAATACCAACTACGAAGTACGCATTCGTACTGCCTGTGGCGGAGAAACATTCTCTAACGGCTTGGAAGGCAACTTTACGACGGGACAAACGAGCGGAGGCGGAAACTGCCTTACCCCTTCGGTTTTAGTGGCATCGGACATTGCGCCGACCTCTGCAAAAATCACTTGGAATACGGAATCTACGTTCCCGCGCTTTGAGTTGTCTTACCGCCGTGCGCAGGATTTGGTTTATACCACCCGCGTGATTGAAGGCAAAGAAACGACCTTAACGGGCTTAGCTCCCAACAGCAACTACGAAATCCGTGTACGCAATATTTGCGCGGACGGTGTCTTCTCAGGCTTCAAAGTAAATAGCTTCACGACCAACCCTGAAGCAGGCAGTTGTCCGCCCCCCGTTAACTTACGGACGACGGAGCTTTCTTTCAACAGTATCAAATTGGTATGGCAGGACGGCGGTGCAGGTCAGCAATACGAATTAGCTTACCGCAAAGTAGGTGATGTGAACTTCTCCAATACCGTCGTTGTGGTTTCGACGGAATACACGATCACGAATTTAGATCAGGGTACGAACTACGAAGTCCGCCTGCGTGCGCAATGCGGTTCGGCGTTCTCGGATAACGTGTTCCAAAGTTTCAAAACGGAAGGCAGTGCTATCGCATGTGTAGCTCCGACTAACTTAACGGCAACTGACGTAACCGATGTAGGTGCTACTTTATCATGGTCGAATGCCAACCCGGGTGTAGGTATTTTCTTTGAAATCGGTTATCGCGTTGCGGGAACGACGGAATACACCACCCGTACCACTGCCCAACCGACGTTCAACATCACGGATTTATTATCCAACGTCCGTTATGAATTCCGTGTGAGGACTGCCTGCACCGCAACGATCTTCTCGGCGTATGCAAATTCCACTTTCACAACCGAAACGGCAGGCTTCGGATGCGCGCAACCCACCAACTTTTTTACCCAAAACGTATTACCGACGGGTGCGATGCTTACATGGACAACGGCAGCAGGCGTTTCCCAATACGAAATCGCTATTCGGGTAGCAGGAAGCGGTGCTAATTTCCAAGTGTTCCAAACACCGCTCAACATGTACAGTTTCGGAAATTTAACGCCGAATACACGCTACGAAGTACGTTTACGTTCGGTTTGCGGGGCAAGATTCTCTGCACCGTTGACGAACTTTGTAACCACTTTGGATCAAATCACCTGTGATACGCCGAAAAATTTAGCGGTTAACAATGTAACCGGCGAAGCAGCGTTGGTATCGTGGAGCGCAGTACCGAACGTAACCAACTATAACGTCAGCTATCGGATGCAGGGACAGGTTGTTACCCGTTCGTTCATCGTAGGTAGTAATGTAACCCAATATTACCTGATCGGTTTGGTGAAGGATGCCAGCTACGTGCTTTCGGTGAGTGCCATCTGCGGAACGCAATCGTCCTTACCGGCTACGTTACCGTTTACAACGAATACGACGAACTTCTGCTTCCCGCCTACGCGCCCGGTAGCCAATGATATTTCGGAGACTTCCGCACTTATCAGTTGGGATGCCGCCGCGGCAGGTACGATGTATGAAATTGCTTACAAAAGAGTAGGCGACATCACCTTCACGGGCTTTACCACACGCAATACTACGCAACGGTTAGTGAACTTGACTTCGGGAACGAATTATGAAGTGCGCCTCCGTACTTATTGCGGTAATTCGCTGTCGAATTGGACGAGTTTCAACTTCTCCACCGCCAATACTTCCAATCCGTGTTTAGCTCCGAACGTTTTATTGGTTTCCAAGACCTCCACGGTAGCTACCTTAAACTGGGGACCGCAACAAAGTGCTTATGAATTAAGTATTCGTGTGTCGGGTGGTACTTGGAATACGACTTTAGAAACGACTCCTCCGCCGTTGGTTTTACGGAACTTAACGCCCGGCACGATGTATGAAATGCGTATCCGCAACCTCTGTGAAGGTAAATTTTCGGATTATTCTAATCTGATTTCCTTTACAACGGACGGCAATCCCTGCGCTACGCCGACGATCAGCTTACAAACCCGTACTTCCGGCTCGATCACGATTAACTTATCGGGTAATGTAGCCATCTACGAAGTAAGCTATCGTGAAGTGAACACGTCGACCTTTACACGTGTATTAGCTACCAATCCTTCTTCGTTTACTATCGGGGGTTTAACGGCTAACCGTACCTATGAAATTCAAGTCCGTAACTTCTGTAACGGTATTTACTCTGAAAGTTCTAACCAATTGGTGGTAACTGCCTCCAATGCCCCGCAAAACTGCGCTTCGCCCACGCTAGACGTTCGGAATGTTTCGGCACGGCAGGCTACGCTTTTCTGGAATATCAGCATGACGTTCTACGAAGTGGTGGTTCGTAACGTGAATACCAACTTCAGTTCTACGTCCTATCATACGACCTTAGGTTCGTTGACCTTATCGAATTTAACGCCGAATACGCCCTATGAAATATCCGTGCGTAACGTCTGCGGTTCGGCGTTCAGTGAGGCGGGCAGAATCAACTTCACCACGCCGTTTATTCGTGAGGAAATGGAAAACGGCAACAGTATCAACGATTTAAGCCTCTATCCCAACCCGAATAACGGTAACTTCAGCCTGAATTTCAGTGCTTCGGAGGCGCAAACGGCGAACTTGGTGATGACCGATATGAGCGGTAAAACCGTCTGGTCAATGCCCGTCAGCACCCAAACGGGACGCAACGAAATGAACATCAGCTTGGACGGTGTGCCGGCAGGTATGTACCTGTTACAAGTATCGCAAGGCGAGATGCGCCAAACGGTCAAGGTCATCGTTCAATAATTAAAATATTTATTTATAAAAAAGTCCTACTTGTAATGAGTAGGACTTTTCTTTTTGATAAATTTGAAATAAATTTGCCTTCAACTCTATCGTTAAGCTGATTTTTTCATGAAATATCTTCTCCTTCTGGCTTTAGTTTGCGGTTCTTGGGGTCTGCAAGCACAGAATAATACAAAAAATGCTGCTCCAAAAAAGGAAAGCGTATCCGACGCAGATAAGCCAACTAATGTATTCACGTTAGCTATTGGGGTAACCAATAAAGGTCGCCTTAAATACGAACATGCTTTCAGCGATTTGCTTTCTTTAAGTATAACGGGGAGTGGTTATTATGGTTGGTTTCCCGGGTTTCTGGCGGCTGTTGGTCCGCGTTTTTATTTTTCAGGGGAAGGCGCACCTGAGGGCTTTTTTGTATCACCTCGTGTTCATGTAGGGTATTTTAGCTTTGATCGCTGGTCGTCTTTTTGGGGTGATAATTCTTGGTCATCCGATAATTTTGTTACGGTGGGGGGCGGTGTACAGGCAGGTTATCAATTCCTCTTAGGTAAGAAAAAGAATTTTGTCATAGATTTAGCCGGAGGTTTTAAGTATCTACCGCTTCCCCGAAACTTAAAGGTAAGATACAGTTCCAACAATTCCTATTACAATACCTTTGATGATAGCGACTATCGAGCCGTTAAAGCTATTTGGCAACTAACCGGACCGGGTTCATTTTTTGATGCTACAGTTGGTTTCGGCTTTGCCTTTTGAGACATCAAGCGGATTTTTTCGTAAGATCAACTCTTACACATGAAATTTAGAGGTATTCATCTTTACGCTTTTTGGCGGTCTGTTCAAAGAGGTACAGCAAGATCATCCGTTCTTCCATCGTGAGGACTTTATCTCTTCGTGCCATCATCTTTTCAATGGTACTGATCGCTTTGGTGAAGTCATAGACTTCATTCTCTTCGATACTGTGCCAACTGAACGAAGGTATATGCTTAGGAGGAAAGCCTGCTCCGAAAACGTTAGCACACGCATCAACCATCGTTCCGGTATTGAACATGGTATTGATCCCCGTCCGGCAATAGTCGCCCATCAGCAGTCCGCAGAATTGAAGTCCGGTATCCACCATGCGTTCGCGTTTGTGGTGGTGGATTTTCACCGTGCTGTAATTATTCTTTAAGTTAGAAACGTTGGTATTCGCGCCCAGATTACACCACGACCCGATGATCGAATTACCCAAGAAACCGTCATGGTTCTTGTTACTACAACTATGGATGACTGAATTAGAAATTTCCCCGCCGACTTTACAATAGGGACCAATGGTGGAATCTCCCCGTAATTTCGTGCCGGGTTGAACGATCACCCCTTCATTGATCGCATGTGCGCCGATGATGATACTCCCCTCCGAGATGACCGCATTTTTACCGATGTAAACGGGTCCATCCTCCGCATTGATGATTGCCGCGCGGATTTTCGCTCCTTCTTCCACAAAGACGTTATCGGGATTATAAACTATGGTATAGCGGTCATGGATACCGAAAGACCCGCGTTGGTGCGTAATGTGCTTGAAGTCGGCGATCATCTGCTCTTTATTCTTTGTGAAAAGGTCGGTGAGCTTTTCCAGCATCCGTATCGGCTTAGTGGAAGCAAATTCGTAGAGTTCCAGATACATCGGCAATACGGAAATATCTATCACTTCTTTGAATTCTTCATCCAAAAAGGGTGTATCGGTACGGAAGGCTATTAGTTCATTATCATTCCTAATGAAGCCCTGATTATTGCCCATAGCCTGTATCACCTGCTCCATGATAAATGCATCAGGGATCATGCGTCCGTTAATGTAGATCGTATCGCCGGCGGGAATGTCTTTGGAATATTTGAAACGGAGGTGCTGATGTGCTAAGGTCAGACAGCTTTGTCCCAGATAACGCTCCCACTTCTCTCGAATCGTATCTATACCGAAACGCAGATCATACACCGGACGGGTAAAGGTCAGCGGTAGAAAAGAATCAGTGTAAAGGTCTTCAAAAAGGACGTACTGCATGTAGTGATAAATTTAAGCCTTGCTGTTAGTTGTTTTACGTTAGCGCGCCCCTTAAAGTTCGTTCATATCGGATATTTGGGTATAAATTGCTTCCTTCGGAACTGAATCGAAATCTGTATTGTAGAAAAGCCAACTTGAACAGCAAACGACATGGCATATAAAGGCTTACGTGAATTTGTGGAAACGTTGGAACGGGCAGGCGAATTAGTCCGCATCAAAACGTATGTTGATCCAGTGTTGGAAATGACGGAGATCACCGACCGCGTCTCCAAAAATGATGGTCCCGCCTTACTTTTTGAAAATACGGGAACGTCCTTTCCGGTATTGATTAATTCGATGGGTTCTTACAAACGGATGTGCATGGCTATGGGCGTTAATCATATGGACGACGTTACCAAAGAGATCGAGGGACTGTTCCACACGCTCACCGCTCCAAAAGAAAGCCTAATGGACAAACTGAAACTCTTACCAACGCTGGGAAAAGTAGGTTCATGGATGCCAAAAGTCATTTCCGGTAAAGGTAAATGCCAAGAGGTCATCATCACCGAAGGTATAGATATTTTTAAGTTACCCGTGATGAAATGTTGGCCCCAAGACGGCAATCGCTTCATCACCTTGCCGATCATTCATACCAAAGACCCTTTAACGGGTAACCGCAACGTAGGCATGTATCGGATGCAACTCTATGAACCGGCGATGACCGCTCTCCACTGGCATCTGCATAAAGTTTCCCGTCGCCACTTCAACGAATATAAGAAGTTAGGTAAAAAGATGCCCGTTGCCGTTGCACTCGGCGGTGATCCTATTTATACGTATTCGGCTACTGCTCCTTTACCCGATGGGATTGATGAATATATATTAGCGGGCTTCATTCGCAAAAAGAAGGTGGAATTAGTCAAATGTATTACCCAACCCGATATTGAAGTACCTGCCGATGCCGATATTATCATCGAAGGCTACGTTGACCCCACCGAAGACCTTATCTGGGAAGGTCCTTTCGGCGACCATACAGGCTATTATTCACTGCCGGACTATTATCCCCGCTTTCATATTACGGCGATTACGCATAGAAATGATGCTATTTACCCCAGTACGATTGTCGGCATTCCGCCCCAAGAAGATGCTTGGATCGGTAAAGCAACGGAACGTATTTTCTTAGCTCCGATTAAGATGACGATGGTACCGGAAATTATGGACATGATCCTACCGATTGAGGGCGTATTTCACAACCTTGCCATCGTGCAAATCAACAAAACCTATCCCGGGCAAGCCCTCAAAGTGATGAATTCCCTCTGGGGGGCGGGGCAGATGATGTTTACCAAGATGATGCTGGTGGTGGATCAGCATACAAACATCAATGATTATCAAGCCTTAGCGCGGTACGTTTCGGAAAATGTGGATATGATGCAGGATATTATTATTTCTCAAGGTCCGACCGATGTGCTGGATCATTCCTGTTCAGTGATGGCGTTTGGCGGAAAGCTCGGCATTGACGGTACGAAAAAGTTGCCCGAAGAAGTCCGGCATCCCAACCTCCCGAATCCCAATCCTGCAAAATTTGCCTTTCCTGTTGAAGAGATCAAAACTCTTTTTCCCGAGATCAAGGACATCAACACTGACCTGCTGAAATTGGGAATCTCCTGCGTTTTCATTGCCGTTGAGAAAAACCGACGCGGACACGTGAAACAGTTGGCGCAGGAACTTTTCAAATTACGTGCCTTTAACCCGATCAAAGCGATCTTGTTTTTGGACGGTGCGATGCAATTAAATGACATTCAGGATAACGTATGGCGATTTTCCAATAATGCCGACGTGAAACGTGATACCCTCATCATTGAACCGCTCAACGATGACGAACCCGCCCACATCGCCATTGACGGCACACGAAAAACCAAAGCCCATGACGGTTTTCAGCGCGATTGGCCTAACATTTTAGTTTCCGATGACGAAACGATTGAAAAGATAGACCATATATGGGATCAGTTAGGCTTGGGTAAATTTTTGCCTTCTCCTTCCCGAAAATACAAAACCTTAATGTATGGTCAGGAAGCCGTCGCCTCCGAATAGTAGTACGCGAAGGCATTTACCAATCCTGTTTTGTTTATTCAAAATGAAGGGTCGCTGAACCACCGCCCTTAGAGATTAACATGAAACAAGCCAAAATTAAAAGCCCGACGACCATTAATACCAATAGCGACAGAAGCCAAGTACCCAAAAGCCCATACACATGGTATTTGAAGGGCTTTTTAATATATCGTGTGTATCCCCAACCATAAAATCCGAGACTCGTCAGAATTAATAAGTTAACATTCACAAATGCCAAGAACTTAAACGGTAGCAATTCAAACAGGAGATATACGATCATCGTTTGGGCAAAAAGGTAACAATGGATGACCAAATGTTCCCCAAATATTAATCCATCCTTTTTGTAAAGGCGGGTCGCCATGCCGGCAGTAATGATCGTCCATACGTATGGAAAGTAATGTACGATCTCAGGGACAGCCTTTGTAGTCCCTTTGATACCACTCACAGTCAGATAACCATCCATGCCTGCCCAGCTGTACAGGATCAATACGATAGCCAAGTATTTCAAGGGATGAAAAAACTTTCTATCCGTAAAATAGTCGGCAATCACCCGCTCGGGATGTATGAAAAGTTGAGCGAAAGTGGCAATGATACCGTATTCTACATCGAGTAATGCGCGACCGAAATCAAATAAGATGGCTTTCGAGGTGAGTTCTTTTTTCATCTTTAACGAAAGGGAGGATAACAAAAGTAATAAAATAGCGGACGAATGCGTAACTTTGTAGTTAAAGTTTTAATGATCTGAAAATCACGTGCGAAACGGGGTAATAATCGCTTTTTGGTGTAGAATCCTTCTGGTATTGGGAGGTTTGGTGGGAATAATCCCTACCCTTTTTGCCCAAGAAATCGAGTTAACGCTCAGCCGTTCCGTTTATCTGAACGAAGCGGTCATCCGCCCACGTAATCACCCGAAAGTAGATTTTCCGAACATCAACAATACCCACCTGTACAAAAATAAACGCCTCAAAAAGCGGATCAACAAATACGAAAACAAACGGATCAAAGACTATCACCTCTTGGATTCGCTCTATACTTCCTACATCAAGCAATTTGGTCCGAGAAACTTTATGAAAGACCAAGACTTGGAGATGATCTGGCGGTTGGGGCAAATCAAAGAACTGCTGAATGATACTTCACTCGCATTATTCTATTACGCCTTAGCCTTAAAAAATCAATCCAAGCATTACAAACAGGTTCGCCTGAATTATGACGGGCTAAAAGCCCCCACCTATAATGAATACGTGGACTTGGAATATTACTATCGCATCGTGCAGGCGCGGTTAGAGATTGATACCTTAGTTCCACCACCAGGGGTACAGCTTAAGATGTCCGATAACATTAATACAATGTTTCCCGAGTACGGACCGTCCTTACATCCCTCCGGTTTGGTGCTGATATTTACGTCCCGCCGACCGGAAACGTACGTCGTAGGTGGTTTGAATTACAAGCAAAATGAAGACCTGTACCTAACCATCCGCGATCCCGATGATTTGATCTGGCAACCGCCCAAACGGCTTCCGCATCCCATCACCAGCCCGTTTAATGAAGGTTCTGCTTGCCTCAATGCCGACGGTACAAAAATCGTTTTTGTGCGGTGCAATGATCCTAACGGCTTCGGTAACTGCGACCTGTACGAGGCATCCATCAAAATTAATCCCGAAAACGGTGATGTTACCGTTATCGATAAAGTGCCACGTAACTTAGGTCCGAAAGTCAATTCTAATTCTTGGGATTCGCATCCGTGTATCTCTGCCGACGGTAAAAACCTCTTTTTCGCCTCCAATCGACGGGGGGGCTTCGGTAGAACCGACCTTTACATCTCCAAACTACAACCGGACGGGACTTGGGGTAAAGCCGAAAATTTGGGTCCGATAGTCAATACGATTGATGATGAGGTTAGCCCCTACCTTTCCACCGTAAATAATACGCTGTATTTCAGTTCCAAAGGGCATGTGTACAACTACGGCGGTTTTGACATTTATAAGTCCCGTTGGTTTGACGGATGGGAAGAACCCCAAAACTTAGGTCCTTTAGTCAATACGCCGAAGGATGAATACTATTTTACCTTAGATGCCAAAGGCGATACCCTCATCTACGCGACCGATTCGGTGGGCAACCCCGATGACCTGAATTTATATTCCTACGCGATGCCGATGGCAGGTCGTCCCGATGCTGTGGTTACCTTGTCGGGTTATTTGATTGATTCAGTGAGTCATCGCCCGTTAACGGGGATTATCATGGCGTTGGATTTAGATCGAAATATCGAAATCGAACCGATTTATATCAATAAGTACGGTTACTTTGAATTTCATCTCGTTAACAACGGTAAATATCAGCTGTACGTCTTGGGGGAAGATGCCATACGCATCTCTTCTAATGATGACATGGCGATAGATTCTATTTTTTCGGTTTTTGATTTCAGCTTGGAAAAAGGGAAGCCCGTCATCATTGATGCAATGGAGTTTACGAAAGATAATGCCGAAATCAGCGACAGTGTGGACGTTCATTTGGAATACATTGCCAATTATCTGTTAGCCGACCGCGAGCGGAAACTCATCATTCGCGGGCATACCGATGCCGACGGCGACCCTAACTATAATCTTCGCCTTTCCCAAGAGCGCGCCAACAACATCAAACGCTACCTGATGGAAAAGACAGGTTTGGCTGATAGTATGTTCGTGGCTATCGGTGCAGGTTCTTCTAAACCTATTTTTCCGAATGATTCTCCCGAAAATAAAGCCCGTAACCGCAGGGTGGAATTTGAGTTCATTCCCAGCGAAGAGGACGTGGAACGCATGAAGGAAGAACACCAACAGCAAGTCATCCAAGATCAACAAGAAGCCAAAGACGCGAAGGATAACGAAGAATTCATCAAAGAGCCGACCGAAGAGGAAGACCCCCTCAAACAAATCAAAAAAGAAAAGGAGGAACAAGCTAAGCCGGAAGAAGAACCCGAAGAGGACGACAAGCCCAACGAAGATTAATTACTTACCGCATCCCGAAATCAACAACGGTCCGTGTAAGCCCTCAATATTCATCAAATCCCCTTCGTTAAGTAGCACGATGTCTAATTTATTCTTATCGCCTTTGTTCTTCTTTTGAATCTTGTTGGCAACCAACCGCACCTGCTCCTGATACGTCGGATTGGAAGCAGTAGTCTTCACTTGATTGTTCGAGCATTCAAAGTAAATCCAATTCCCCTCCGAAATAACCAACAAGACATACAAATGATCCGGTGTATACGAGCCGATTGGTGTACGTAAGCCCACCTTGTAAACAATCCGTGCCGTAACCGCTTTGTTAAAGGATTTCCCCCTTAGTCCCATTAAGTACACGGGTTTATCGTTGTAAAAGAAGCCCGAACCACCGTGCATGGTACTATCACAATACCGCAGGCGCAAATTTCCCAATAGTAAACCGTTGGGAACGATCTGCCCGAAATTCACCCGCGAAACGACAGGATTGGAAGCGATCAGGTTAGCTAAGGCTTTGGTTTTGGCTTCCGATGTATCATTAGCATCCGCGAACTCCGCAAAAGATTTGATTAAAAGCGGGTCTTTTACGTTGGCATCGCCTTCCTCAAACACGGATTGTTCTAAAAATTTAACGTAGAAATCCAAAGCGGGAGCTAAGGCTTCCGGTAAATCCAACTTGAGCATCAGGTTGGTTTCGCTGGTATTTTTGGTATTATTCCGTTTCCATCGACCGGCAAACGCGGCATGAAATCCGCGCTGATGGTCATCTTCCACCTGATAATGCACGGGAAACTCATATTTGCCTTCGGTGGTGATGATCTCCGTTGCGGTATCGCCCGACTCCAAGAAGGAGACCACATTACCCACATAGCGTTGGTTTTTTAATTTTTCCAATGAACCGATACGAAATTCCTTCGTCGTTCTATCAAAAGTAATCGCCCCTTCCGCTTGTAAAACGGGATTATCACGCGGGAAATCCCTGCGTTGTAAAAAGCGGGAATAGAAACCTGCACGATCCGCCCGTTGAAATAAGCCGATGACGTTTTGCCCCAAACCCGATTTATCAAACTGCACCACTACCGAGTCCGGGTTGGCATCACGGAGGGTGGTTTTCACCCATGATTGCCCCAAAGCAGGGTTGGATGATTGTATCTTTACTTTACCCTTGAAGGTCATAAACTTACGATCCGCCGACAATTCAACCGAATCTTTGAAGAAAAAGCGTTCGGTTACAAAGAAATTTTGGTCTTCCTCAATGAACGTCTGTGCTACCGTAACGGTATCCCGTCGAACGGAAATATCATAAAAATCAATGACTTGATCCTGTCCGTTAATCGGTACGTATTTATATTTACCCGCCGCCGTGTAGTAAATTCCGTTTTTGATCTGAACCTTACACTCATAAAATTTATGAAAGCGGTTGTTCCGCGAGGCGATGATTTCTGCACCTTCTAAATCTTCCACCTTACCGGTACGCATGATCTTGATTTGCTGACCACCGCCGGGTTTGATGGTAGCATCGGCTACGTTGATGCTGTCCACCCCTTGAACGTAAAGATCATCTTCCCCGATAGCATAAGTTAATATCTTAGCCGGAAAACGTAAACCGTGCTGGGAGGAATCCGTCGAAACCAAGTAATTCGTTTCGGTTTGGGTTTCCATCGCCTGAACGACGATTTGTTTCGCTTCCCGATTATATGAACCTACCCCAAGCGAGGTTCGATACTTCTGTAAAGGAAAGGTTATATTGGGTTGGGAGGGTTGAAGCGAATAAAATTCGGTGTTTCCGCTTTCCACATCTCGTTTGGCGGACATATTTCGCCCGACGAAGTGAACTTTAGCCCGTTCGGTAGTATCGGAGATGCGATATGTACCGTTCTGCATGGTGATGAATTTCTCATCTATGAAAATAGAATCGGAATCGAAACTCTCCTGTTCCAACGTTAATGCGCCGGAAGCCCGAATCCCTTTGGGACTAATGATAATCTTTCCCCATATTTGAGATTTCCCGCCGTAAAGCAATATCGGATCATTAATCGTTTGTATTTCCAATTCATCCCGCTTGGTGTACCATTTATATTTAGCAATCCCCACGAATATTTCAGGGTAACTGACACCGTCATCCGTACCTGCTTCCACAAAAAAGTTCTTCGTCATCGCCATCACGGAATCAAAATGGAATACAAAATCATCACTTTCGGCTTCCGTCTTGCGGTATTTCAGTTTGCCTTTGCCGTGAAAAGCCCGACCATCCAACTGAATTTCTTTGAAAAAACGTCCCTTGTTATTATACATCGAGATACCACTATCCGGCAATATTTCATGGATACCGTAGGTATTATCCGACACGGGTTTGAGCGTATCACGGAATGCAGGCGTAATCTCGGCGGTATTCAGTTCTCCCGTAAACTCTAAGTTGTTGAGGTTGAAAGTCTCCAAACTATCAATGATGAACGGATCAACCACAAAAAAGAATTTATCTTTGGAGTAAACCCCTTTTTGAATCGAACTATCCGACCAATAAACGAATGACGGCGTGTGGCAGTCAAACACTGAGTAGAAGGGCTTGGAACGAATGCCTGACTTACTGCGCGGGCGGTCAATGTACAGCATCCCCGCCAAATCCTGAATGCGGAGTTTTTGCAGACCTTTAGTCAGTTTATTGTCTTTTTGGCGGGCAAAATTGGGGTCGCGTTCGGGTGAAAAAGTGAGTGTAGCAATGGAATCGCAATAAATCTTAAAGTCATCATAGATGAAATCGTAGCGTTCCAAACCGCGCGCCGTTAAGTTGATCTTACCCGCTTTGATCTTTCCGCCGAACTTGAGTTCACGGTCTTTGTAGAGCTGAACTTGCTGATTTTGCGGCTCTACTTCCACGAATTGGGAATCGGAAAAACTGAATTTATCCACACCAAAGAGGTCGATCCGCTTGGACGTTACCGACATTTGTGCATTATTCCCCTCTTCCACAATGGACGTAATGGAGATGGCATCATAATCTTTTTCGGCTTGTAACGCTTTACCGAGCAATATTAACGGTTCGCGGATGGTCAGGTATTTATAATCTTTGGTAAAAGTCAGATAACCCGACCCTTCCAAATCTTCTAAGGTAGCTAAGAATTGTTCCCGCGTCTTTTCAATTTTCATCGCCCGGATGAGGTCATTGATGAAAAAGCGGCGTTCATCCCGTTTGGGAGGTGGAGCTTCTTCTTCGGGCTTGGCTACGACGGATTTCTTGACGGCAGTGTCGGGTGTACCCCAATCGTCCCATTCTTCTTCGGGTTCAACCTTTTTCTTTCTGGGTTTGGAGGCGTTAGCAGGATTGTTTACTTTTTTGTAATATTCATAAATAACGCCCACGGGATTATAATCTAAAACGCCTTTCAGCTGGCGGTAACGGGCATCGGAATAGTAATCAAACGATTCCACCGCAAAAAGTTTATGTTCCCGATCCACGATGGCGGAAAAGATCATCGTATCTTTGTTGGTATTCCACTTCATCTCATCGAAATACATTTCCATACGGTGGTAGGTATTCCGCAGGGCTTGGCGGGAGTGCCGGTCTTTCCGGTTCAAGCTGAAGGAAATATCCTTCGTCCCTACCACGTAGAGCATCTTCATCGAACCGTGATTGATGGAATCTTTATCCGAATAATAAAACGTAACATTAGCATTATCGGTGAACATCCGTTTGGGATTCAGCGCAACTTCATCCGTTTCCACCCGAATCACCAATTCGCTTTTCTTATTATACATTAATAAAGTAGCGGGATGATCCGGCGTTTTAGAACCGATCTTGGTTACGCCCCGAAGGGAAAAACCGCCTTCATAATTGACGCGATCCACGAAGTTATTGATCCGCATTCCGCCTTCATAACTGCGGAATAAAGGATAGTGCGCATCTTCGGGCTTGCCGACGGGTTCTAAATGCTCTTGCAACGAACCGATGAGCGGTCTGGGTAAAAATGAAGGATAATTGAGCGTAACGGAGTCTATCGCAAAAGAAATAATCGTCAGGTCAAGGTCAAACCTTTTGAACGTACACCAAGCCTCCGTAGGCTTCATGCCCACCCTGCCCCAGTCGTATTTACCTTTCTTTCCATGAAAACGACGGGTGAGCAGGTTATAATAGCCCTCAACATCTTTGATCGAACCGCTATCGCCTTTGGTGAAAAAGGTTACATTGCCCCGAAAATATTTCAACGCAGGAAAACGTCCCCCTACATCATCCGTAGAATCAGTAAAAACCAACGTTGGCGGGGAACTTTGCATCAGCTTCCACCGAAAAACAGCCGTTTGGAAGACGATTTGTTCAGGGCAGAAACGCTCCAACCACATCAAATATTCATGCGTCTGCGATTGACTTAACTTTCTGGAGCAGGAATCCGTTACGGAAAAAAACTGCATCGTAGGTATATTCACGCCGTAACCCGTATAACGAATCGCCAGCAACGTCCGCAAATATTGAACGATGTGCGGATTCAGACTGAATCCCCGCACGATCAGCTTATTAATTTGGCGGATAGCTTGGATTTGGTCAGCAGTCGTCAAGTTACCGTTCAACCATTCGGTGGAAAGGCGACGCGCCATCTCATCATTTTGGGGTGATTTATCTTTTTGGAGGCGTAGGGTGATGTCCCGCAAAAATTCCTCTGAATTTTCGGGAAAAGTTTGCGCACCCAGCCAAGCCGGCATACCGAACCCTATCAGGGTAAGCAACAACATGCGTCCGTAACGCATCAAAAGGTTAAGCACCCGCATAAGTAGTTTGTTTGGTGAAGTGAAGGGCTATCCAATCGGCTTCACCCAATACCAATGCCAAAGAATAATTCAGTTGGTTAAAATGTCTTACCATTTCGGCTTGATCCGAAGCATAAAACCCGCTCACGATCAGTTCATCGCCCGCCTCTTGATAGAGCGCGTAGCTTTCCCCGTCTTCTAAAAGCACATTCCGTTGGATGTTGGCTACTATGACGTTAAAGCGTTCATTGGGGATGATTTCTTTGCCACCCGTTAGGATTCGCCCCTCTTTTATTCCGTTTTGAATTAGATTTTCAGTACAATTTTCGGTTGCCTGCGGGTCGTTATCAATCCATGTAACGGGACGCGCGCCCATTTGATACGCCAAAATTCCGAGTATCCCGGTACCGCAACCCATATCTAAAACCGATTTACCTTCTAAAGACAAGTTTTGCAGGATTCGGATAACGGAGCGCGTGGTTTCGTGGTGTCCTGTTCCGAAGGACATTTTCGGGGTAATCTTCAAATAGTGCTGAAAACCGGCTTGCGGCTCACGAAAGTGCGGGTAAACATGACAGAAATCCGCCACCGAAACGGAAGGATAGTTTTCTTCCCATGCCTGATTCCAGTTTTGTTGGGGAACGTCGGCGATATGTTCCGCTTTTAATCCATAATTGGTCAGCAATTCCTCGATTTGCGGAGCATTCAGTATGTTGGTATAGGCATTCAGCGTTTCCTCCTCTTGCCAAAAGCTGTCGAAGCCTTCGGATGTAAGTAAGGCGATCACATCATCTTGACGGTCGATGGGCAGGGCTATGGTAACTTCCAGGTAAGGAGCAGACATATTCGTTAATCAGCATTCAAAGGTAGCAAAAATTCATGGTACGGGTGCAAAACCTATTTGCGCTCGCTATCGTTATCGTATTATGGACGAGGAATTACCTGATTTTCCGATTGTTTTATATGACGGGGCTTGCGCTTTCTGCCAACGGAGTATCCGCTTCATTCACGAAAACGACCGTTCGGGAAGCATCCGTTTTTTGTCCTTACAGCATCCGTTAGCGGATCGATGGTTACAACAATTAGGCGTAAATCGGCTGAATTTACCGGACAGTTTGATCTTCATTCATCAAAAACGGGTTTACGTCCAAGCTGCTGCCGTGCTACAAATTGGTCGCATGATGGGTGGCGTTTTTTTACCGTTAAGCTACTTAGGGAAGCTGATACCTTTTAAGAATAACTTATATGGTTTCATTGCCCGCCATCGCCGTAAGATCAAAGCAGATTGCTCGATTCCTTCCCCCGCTTTCAGGGTAAAAGTCTTAGGTTAAAGTTGGGTAGGGTTGTAAATGTATAGTGGCTATGAATCAGTTTGAGTTAACTTTTTAACTAAGACATGCACATCCGTATAGGCTTTTAGTGTATAGATTTGATCTATATCTTCAGTTTTGTCTAATTCTTCCCTTCGTTTTTCAGCATTTTTGATGGCTGTTTCGGTTTTATCTTTTAGAGCAGCATATAGCTGTTTTGCTACTTTTTGAGTTTTGAGGTCATCGGCTTTTGTGATACTTAATGTCTTGCAAAATTCAGGTTGAGCGGTTATGATTTTCGCCTTCGTTACTTTTTCACAAGAAGTTTCATAAAGGCTATGTTTTTCAAAGTGCAAGGAAATCCAATATTCAAAACAAACGGATGAATAGGCTATTCTTACACCTGCATTTCGAGCCAGTTCAAAAGCACCGCGTAATTTAGTTCGATCTGTTTCACCTTTAGCGTAATAACGCCCATCTTCATCAAATACGACCCATACTTCATCATATTGCTTAATGTATTGGATTGCATCTTCGACTAACTCTAATGGCGAAGTATATATACTCACAATCTCATCCTCGTTAAGGGAGTAATTGAGTTCCTTAGAATAAGTCTTGGCTATCGAAGAAAAATAGTGAGGTTCTGTAATTTGTCCTTCAAATAGAACGAGATATGTTTTCTTCCTCTTCATAATCAAAAATAAACGAATTAAAAATAGAAGGTGAACCCGCAAATGCACCGGCTAAAAACCAATCCCGTAACTTGTTGATGTTATCTGGAGTTCTAAGTTCTTCCCAGTTAATCTCATAATCCGACAAACGAACTAAGCGAGAAGCCCCGTCTTGACCTTTTTCCGTAAAGTAAATTTGATCGGGACGTACCTTACGCAAATCCAGTAAAGAAATATCATGTGTAGTATAAAGCAACTGCGCGTTATGCGGATTAGTGGCTTCCCGATGAAACAGTTGCAGGATAAAGCGCGTTAAAAGCGGGTGCAGACTGCGATCCAATTCATCTTGAAGCATGAGCCTGCCGTTGCGTTCCACCAATGAATGATACAAAACTGCGGACATGCCGTAAAGTGTTTTCGTACCTTCCGATTCTTCATCTAAAGTAAAAGCCGTATCTCGGTTAGGGGAATGGAAGAGCTTTACTTCCATGTGATCTTCCGGTTCAAAAAGGAGTTTATAAGTAGTCGCGTCATTTTTGAGTGGAAAATTAATGGGGTCAGGCTCTTTTTTTTGTTTTACTGTAACGTCAGCGATATTAATATCCGAAGCATCTAATACGGATAGTAAAAAATCCTTGAAACCGGGTTTAGCGTTAATATCTTGATTGGTATTTCTATAAGAAGAACTGGTGTTTACCATGAACCACTCTAATAGTATTTTCCAGAATAAATCATTAACTACTTCATGAATAAAAGTTCGTACTTTTTCCCTACCTATTAAGGATATATAAAGTTGATTTTTTAATGCACCGCTCAGTAATCCACTAAATATATTTATATAATTACTTTTATCTTCCGGCTTAAAATAAGCCTGCGAAAAGTGATCTGTTAACGTTAGTGTCCCGTCTGATTTTCTTTCAAAAACCAAATTTCCGTTTTGATATAGAACTTCGCTATGAATCCGATCGCCTGTATGAGAATAACTATATTCGTAATGTATCGGATTGCTATCATACATTAAAAATGCAATTTTATAACAGGTTGGCTTTTCAAGGTATTGATCTTCTAATTTGTAAGGATAGAAAGGCAATTCTTCATTGGAAGCGACAAACATATTCCCAACGAAATTCGCCATAGCCGCTATCATATTCGACTTTCCCGACGCATTCGCTCCATATATCCCCAAAGTTTTAAGCAAACGATAGCCTCCGATTTCAACCACGTTACCGGGGTTCATATCGGGTAGTGTAGTATCTGCTTCAAAGGAAAGCGTGGTTTTGTCCCTGAAACTCTTAAAATTTTCGACGGAAAAACTAATAATCATACCACAAAGATACGTAAAAACAATCCTACCCGACCAATTCCTTTTACCGCATTCTCGCCGAAATCTTCCTATCTTGCGCCCTTTCCGGTTTTAAGTTATGACGGATCGCACGCCTTCATCTATTGCGCTGGTCGGTTACGGCAGTTGGGCTACGGCTTTAGCGCACCTTTTCAGCCTCAACGCCCTGACGGTGGACTGGTGGGTCAAAGACCAAGCCGATGCCGAATACCTCACCACCCACCGCGCTAACCCCCGCTATCTGGTGGCTACCCCGCTGAATCTGGAGCGAAGCCGACTTTCCACTGATTTGGAGCAGGTCATCCGCGCTAATGAAATCGTCTTTTTGGTAACGCCCTCCGCTTATCTGCATGAAACGCTGAAGAATTTACCGCGCGACATCTTTGCCGGTAAAACGGTCATCTCTTCGATTAAGGGCTTAGACCCCCTGACCCAACTGCGCATCTCGGAATACTTACAACAAACGTTTGGCGTAACGAATGAACAATTCGTGTTGGTCTCAGGTCCCAGCCATGCGGAGGAAGTGGTACAGGGAAGCATTACCTACCTGACCGTCGCCTCCCAGAATGACCATTGGATCGCCCCTGTTGCCAACTGTGTGCGAACCGATACCCTCCATACCGTTTCCTCCAATGACGTAATCGGTATCGAATACGCGGGTATTTTGAAGAATATTTATACGATTGGGGTGGGCATGGCGTTGGGTTTGGGTTATCAGGATAACTTTATCGCTGTCTTCGTCGGAGCGTGTTTGCGAGAGATGGGCTTCTATTTGAACAAGAAAGCCGGTGGTTTCCCTCGCGACATCACCCATAGTGCCTACCTTGGCGACTTTTTAACGACGGCTTACAGTCCCTTCAGCCGTAATCGTAAGTTAGGTTATCTGGTGGGGCAGGGCGCAAGTGCTACCGAAGCGATTGCGCAGATGGAGATGGTGGCGGAAGGTTATCACGCGACGCGCATCATGGTGGAGACCCACAACTTACACTATGCTATCGCTCAAATGGTGTACGACATCCTGTATAAGGGTACGGATGCCCGTTCGGCATACCGGCAGGCAGAGTTTTTGTTGGTCTAACGGGCTATTTATAGTCGTAGGTGTAAATAGCTTTTGGTTTTACACCAAAATAGTTTGGTGTAAGAGTATAGGAGAGGGGATAGCCCTTATCGTTATATTCATACGTAAAAGTTGCTTCCTTTAATGCAGGGTCATTCGAGCCTATAAAGTTCAGTTTAGAAGGATTATTCGGCCCCCAAAAATAGGAAGGATAGAGGTCAGGAATAAAAGGTAACTTGAGTCCTAAAAACGGACTTTTACGAGTATCATAGGTACGTTGCACATAACCTGTATCCTCATTTGCCACTAATTTCCCCCATGCTAAAAGATTATTACGCTCATCATAAGCACACTTCCGGGTTTCTTTGTGGATCCAAGGTTCTTGCCCAGAGGTTGACTCTATTTTATCAGGTAAAGGGCGCGAACCATACAGATATTCATAGGTTATCCACCACTCCAATTGATTGGTTAAGCTATCAAATTTATATCGCTCAACCTTCGCAATGCGATCATCGAAATAATAAATACGCAGTTGGGCAGTCGTGGGAGTGTTGGTTTTACTCAAATCAATTTGGGTTACCAGCCCCTTTTCATTTCGCTTAAAATTATCATAACCTATAGGGTTGCCATTGTTGTCAACATGGATGATCTGCGTCAACAATCCGTTCGTGTAACGGAAATGATATGTCTTAGGTACGTCTATCGGGCTGTAAGTCAATAATTGACAATCACCGGAAGTATTATTTTGATTGTTGTTATTATTTTTAGTCGGTTCATCTTTCTTACAACCAACCATGATAACTACCGCGAAGGCAAACAAGTAAACCATTAACTTCATAGCCGATGTTGCATTCATTTGCATTGCAAGATAGTAAAAGAACACATTTAGCAAATATCCAATCGTACAAATAAAAAAGTTGGGGGACTCAGCCTTTGGCGAATCAACCCCAACCCTTGCTCTTTTCAATATCAAAGGTAGTGCATTACCCTAAACTCAAGGCGGAAAAGTTCTCAATCGTCAAAAGGTGGGGACGAACGAACCATTCCTTTACCCGAACGGCATCCTTTTATTTCGTTTTCAGCTTCTCTTGGAAGACCTTTTTGAATTTCTCCACCTTCGGCTGAATCACCGCCGCACAATAGCCCTGATTGGGATTATTGTTGTAATAGTTTTGGTGGTAGTCTTCGGCAGCATAGAAGGTAGCCGGCGGTTCTAAGGTTGTAACGATAGGATTATCATAAACTTTCTCAGCATTAAGTGCTTGGATGGCTTTTTGTGTCAACTCCTTCTGCGCCTCATTGTGGTAAAAGACGACCGAACGATACTGTGTGCCAATATCGTTGCCCTGCCGATTAAGTGTGGTAGGATCATGCGTCTTGAAGAATATCTCCAACAAGTCGGCATAAGAAACGGTTGCGGGATCATAGGTTATGCGGATGACTTCCGCATGTCCCGTTGTGCCGGTGCAAACATCCTTATAGGTCGGGTTGGGCATTTTACCGCCTTCGTAACCGGAAACGACGGACTGCACGCCCTTGAGTTGTAAAAAGATGGCTTCGGTACACCAAAAGCATCCGCCCCCGAAGGTAGCGGTATCGGTTGGGGTGTTGTTATTCATGGATGATATTTTTTTACTTTGTTTAGTGCCTTCTTGAGACGGCTGTGCCACACATGCCGTAATCAGGAGCAAGAAAAGTCCTAAGATACTGTTCCAAAACATAGGAGATCAAGATTAATGATCTACTTACACTTTTCTATTGTTTTACGTTTCCTTTTACCATACCTTCACGTCGTAGCGGGCATTGATGCCGCACCACTTTTTGTTTTCATACACCAAGTCAAGCACTAAGGTGTAGTTTCCCGCTTGGTCGGGGGGCTTGATCTTCATCTCTTGGGGCATCGAACCGATCACATCCGCCGATAAACGGGTGCGTTCGCCGTCGCGGATGATGATTTTACCATCCTTTTCCCAGCTGTAAGATAAGTTAACTTGTTCTTTGCCGTGTCCCGAATAAATGGGCGTTTGGTGGGGGTTATGGATTACAACGGGGATGTAATTATTCATCCGTCGCCACATCGGGTAGGGGAATTGGGCTTCGATCTTGATGGCATGAAAGAAAGAGTCGGGTAAATGCCCCTGCACGCTGTCGGTATTCAGAAAGCGGACTTTGCCCGGCTTGAAATCGAAGTAATGTGGGTTAAAGGTTATGCCTTCCTTCAACCACCAAGGCGAATAAAAATAGACCTCCGGCTTTTCGGAAGCCTCTGTAATCAATTTCTTATCAACGGCATTTTCGGGGATGAGTTGTTGGGTATGTTTGCCCCCGAATAAATGCGCAGAAACCAATGCCGTTTCATTTAAGATTGTCCAATCATGTCCGTAACTACGGGTGTAAAAGTGGTCGTTTCGTTGTACAAACTTCTGTTCGGGAAATTGATGCAGGTAGGTCATCCATACATTCATGCGGTCTTCACGTGCTAAAACGGAGCGCATTCGGGTGGTCATCAGTAAAATAGTATCCACCGATAAAGCAACAATTAATATTCCTAATACCGACCATTTACCGATACGATCCGTGCGCTCTGCCACCCAAACGCCGAAAAGCCAGCCCACTGCTACTGATAACGGAAACAGATACCGCTCGAAAGGTTCTAAGTTATCCATGAAAAGATGCCCTGTCTTATAAACGATAAATGCCGTAAAACCAATGACCAAGCCCGCCGCCGCTAATGCCTTAAATTTCGACAAACGATGATAGGCATAAACAATGACTGCTATCCAGATCACCAGAAAGCCGAAATAATGCTTGATAATATATTCTACAAAAGGACCAAACTTAAGTTCTTGCAATCTAAGGGGAGACCAACTGTCGGGATTCTTCTCATAATCATCGAATTGCAGGTAACGAATCACGACCATCGCCACCGTAAAACCCGCCACAATCAGGTATTTTGTCCATTTCGGGCGTTCCTCCGTGATGAAAAGCAAACCGAACATCATCGGTACAAGCAAAAACTGCAAGGGATGGCTTTGGATGATAATGCCCAAGCAGAAAAGACTCACGACATAGTGCCACCATTTCAAGTGTTCCCTTCGGAAGATGGAGATGACCACAATCAGCAAGGGACCGCCCTGTATCAACTCGGAAACGGGATTGTACCAGTTCTCTTTATTGATGATAATCATCATCAGTATCAGGGCAATTACACCGCCTTTGTCCTTCAGACCGTACAATAATATCAGAAACAGCAAAAAGAAATACAACCATTCATTAAAAGAATAGCTGACCATAATCCACTGCATCGGGGCTTGCGCATAGGTCAATAAAAGTGGAATCCATTGGGAGACGACGCTGATGGGACGCAAGTGTTCTATGTTAAACTTTTCATTATTAACAACCTGAAAGAGGTAAAAGGAAGCGTCCCCCAGCATCCGTTGCCGGTAGAAAACAACATCCAAAACGAGCATCAAGAGCATCCATCCCCAAGTGATGTAATGGAATCGGTTACGTGGCATTCCCTAAAGTTAAGTTGCAATATTACGAAAAATGCTGAACGACGCACTCTTTTGCAATACTGATTATATGATAAATTACTTAAAAATAAACCTAAAGACCGTCCGATTTTACTACTTGGGAATCCAAAAACTCCCTACTTGATCGCCTATTCCTAAGAAAAATAATATCGTGCTTGAAAAATCTTTTAAGCGTATAAATTATTAATTTCCAACAAAAATTCACTTGATTTTTATATCATACATCATATTATTTATTAAAAATAACATCTCAATTTTCGTCCGCTCTGTTACATTTTCCACGCGAACGCTTCGTGAAATAGGCTTAATCTTTAGATAAAAATCACCAATCTTAATCTTAATAGAATTGCGAATTTTGACTGATGAATTAGAGGGATAAATTCACCATTCATATCATAAATTCATCCCTCCAATTCGTAATTCATCATTCATCATTTAACTATACCTTGCCACTGACGGGTAATCCAACGGTAAAGACGGTATCACCGGGTTGCGAACTGACGGATATGTCGGCATGATGCTTTTCCAATATCTTCCGACAAATGTCTAAACCTAAGCCCGCGCCCTCGCCTTCGGGTTTGGTCGTGAAGAAGGGTTCAAAGATGCGGGGCAGATGTTCGGGGTCAATGCCTGTACCGTCATCCCTTACACTAACTTTAAAAATGGACAGTTCGTCCTGCTTTTCTAACCATGTCTTGATGGTCAGCGTGCCTTTGCCCTCCATGGCATAGATGGCATTAGAAATTAAGATTGCCCATACTTGGCTGATTTCTTCGGGGAAGACCTCCACCACCGGTAAGTTGGGCGTATATTCTTTAACCAATTTAATCTCCCGCTTGATCTTGCTTTGGAAGATGGCTAAGGCTACTTCGATGGTATCCTCAATATTGGTTGGCTTTACGGTATCGGATAATTGAATAGCGGAATAATTTTTAAGGGCTTTAACGATGTGATTGGCGCGCTCGGAAGCCGTTTGTATGCCGATGCAGTTGATCTTGATGCGGGTTAACTTGGTGGCTAAAGAAAGCCATTCTTTGGCATCGGGATGATTTAAGAGGGGTAAAAAGCCTTCCCGAACCTTAAAAATGTTCATCCGAACTAACTTAGCGGCTAACTCCCGGGCTTCGGGTATTTGATAGTATTCCAACTGTTCCTGCAACTGGGTACGGTATTGGCGTTCCTCCCGACTGCTGATTTCAGTCATCATATCATCCGAAGCCCCGATTACTTGCAAAAAGGCAGGCATGAGTTCATCCGGCAGTTGACGAATCAGCGAAGGAATCTCCGCTACCAATTCTTCAGAACCCGTCAAATTCAGTCGGTTAAAAGCCATAATCGCCCCGAGCGGAGAATTGATTTCGTGTGCGATGGAGGCAACCAACTGCCCGATGGCGGCTAACTTTTCATTGACTACTAATTGCCGTTGCGTGGTTTGAAGTTCCTGCACGGTGAGGGCTAATTGGCGGTTGTTGGCTTGGAGTTCCTCCTCATACTGTTTGCGTTCGGAAATGTCGTGGGCATAAACCGCAACACCCGTTATCTCAAATCGTTCATTGATGATGGGACTGAAAGCTACTTCACAGGTAAGCCGGTCATAAAAGCTGTGTTCGATACGGAAGGCTTCCCCCGATAGCGCGCGATCATAATATTTTTCCCACAGATTAACCTTATCGCGGGGAACATTTTTTAATATATTTTCTCCTTCCTGCATCGGACTACCATCCCGCCGAAAAAGGATTTCCCGCACCACACTATTCATCAAAATGATCTCATATTCAGTATTCACCGACCAGATCAACTCCCGCGCATTTTCAATCAACGCATTCAGGTTGGAACGGCTTTCCGATAGCGATTCCTGCATGTGGATGCGTTCGGCTTCGGCTTTTTTGTTTTCGGTGATGTCCTGCGCAAAGACGGAAACGCCTTGTATCTCGCCTAAATCATCATACAACGGGTTGATGAGTAGTTCATGCGTGGTCTCCGGTACGAATTGAAATTCCAACCGTTGCGTAGCCCCTTCCACTGATTTAAGGAACATTGTCTTCCACAATCCCTTCGATGCCGGACGCAAACGCTCCAAGAACGAATCGCCCGGCTGTAACCAATGCCCATACGCCTGCGAATACAAAACCTGAAAACTTTTATTGGTGAGGATGATGCGAAAATCACGGTCTAAGCTCCAAATCGGGTTCTGCGTATTATCAATCAAGGCGCGGAGATTGGCTTGGCTCTGCCTTAATCGGTTTTCCATTTCTTTATAGATAGAAATGTCCCTAAAGATAGCGATCTGATTTTGGTTTTCGGTAAAATGAGGTTGCGCCAACAAGAGAACTTCAAATTCAGCACCATCTTTCCGCCTGCCGACTGCTTCCGCTTGGCGGGTTAAATGATACAGAAAGATATTTTTCACTATCGGACGATCATCTTTCCGCACAAAGTCCGTCAGGTTTTTACCCAAAACTTCCCCCCTTTCGTAACCAAAGAGTTCCCCAAACGCCCGATTACAACCTACGATGCGCCCGTTGATGTGCATCAATACGCCTTCCATCGTGGCATCGGCAAGGGCTTGGTAGCGGAGTTCACTCTCGGCTTTCAGCATCACTTGGTCGGAGGTACTCTGATTGATTTCAGATAAAAGCTGATTCATACGGATTAATTCCGCATTGGAATTGCGTAGTTCATTTTCCGTATTTTTTTGGTCGGCAATGAGTTGTAAGATGCGTTCCTCATCCGCTAAGGTGAAATACTTAAAGTAAATAAAGGAGGCAATTAAGGTAATGAACCCGAAAAGACTTGCAAAATGAATGTAAACCGAAGTAGGGAATGCTAAATGATGATCCGTACGAGCGATGAGTTCATGGAGCGGTTCATATAAAAAGTTAGCGGTGATGACCAATCCCGAACCCACGATCAGCCCGGCTTTTTCCCGATAATCAAAGATCAATAGCGGGATACTCACCATCGAAAGCAAGACTAACTTAGGCGCGATGGCGGGTTTGTAGTTTGCCGGAGCTAAGTAACTGAATAACAACATCACCCCGAATGAGGCGCATAAGATCAGGTTAGCACGTGCCGTATCGTGGTACTTCCGATGATTCCAATAGATGGTCGTGGATGCTAACGTGATGAGCGTAAATATAGCAACGATGCCCGTAGGATCATTATAAAACAACAACGAAAACGGAATCCCGAAAACGGACAGCGTTAAGGCGATTAGATTTGTCGCAACGACCGTATGTTTGGGCAACACCAGCCCCTTTTCGGATTCATCCGGCGATGCACCGGCAAAAACCCACTTCCGAAACCAATGTTTTAGGGAAAGATTCATACCATTTTGAATGCGCCAAAATTAGGACGCATATCCCAATCCGTTACGATTATTCGTTATTTTGCTTCTAAAACCGCCCGAACGCTCCCTAATTTCAATAATTGCGCACGAGCGTCGCTTTCCGACCAGCCTTTGGCTTCGACGATCATTTTCGTTCCGCGCCGGATCAGTTTTTCATTCGTCAGTTGCATATCCACCATGCGGTTACCTTTCACCCGTCCCAAACGGATCATCACCGCCGTAGAAATCATGTTTAAGACCATCTTTTGTGCCGTGCCTGCCTTCAAACGGGTACTCCCCGACAAGACCTCAGCCCCTACCGGTACACTGATCGGATGCTCCACCGCTTGGGCTAAAGGCGTATTTTCATTGCAAGTGATGCACCCTGTCAGTAATCCGTTGGCGCGCGCCGTTTGCACCGCTCCGATGACGTAGGGCGTTGTGCCGCTGGCACTCAAGCCGATGAGGGTATCTTGCGCCGTAGGTTGATGTTGTAAAATATCTTTCCAACCTTGATAAATATCATCTTCGGCAAATTCTTGGGCTTTACGGATGGCGGCATCGCCTCCCGCAATAAGTCCGATAACCCAGCCCTGCGGGACACCAAAGGTTGGCGGACATTCCGAAGCATCCACGATACCGAGCCGTCCGCTCGTTCCGGCACCAATGTAAAAGAGTCTTCCACCCAAAAACATGCGTTCGGCTATCGCTTCCACCAAAATACTGATAGGTACTAAGGCTTTTGCGACGGAATCGGCTACGGTGCGGTCTTCGGCATTCATATATTGCACGATTTGCAGGGCAGTAGCGGAATCCAAATCGGTGTAAGGCGAAAGGCTTTCGGTGCTTAAATGATCCATGTCGGCAGGATTAAAGCAGTATTAGTAACCAATCGGTTACAGATAGAATGGGTTAATTTATGGATGGTTGAGGTGATAAGTTAAGAGGTTTTCTATCGGGTCATTGACAAAGTTACCCGTTTTAACGTTGCAATCTTTACAGAGTTGTATCAAGATCGGTTGAAACGCAATGGCTACCGACCCCGTAAAATGAATGGGCGTTTTCAAAAATTCGGGGAAATGACCGACGGTTTGAGCTAAAAAGTCCTCAAAAGCGTCTTCTACCATCAGTTTGACTTCTTTTTGATGTATTTGCTCGGCAATGAACATGGCTACGGCACTCAGACGGGCTACGGGGCGTTCATCTCCATAGACCTCCCGAATATATGCCGACGGCGATTTTCCGAAAAAGCGGTCAAATGCCTGTTCCATTTCAGGCGACCATTTGCCATGAGCCGATGCCCGAAGAAAACGTTTGCCTAAATCCGTTCCACTGCCTTCGTCCCCTAACAGGTAACCCAAGCCACCACGTTGTTGGGTAATTTTGATTCCGTCATAATAACAGGCATTAGAACCCGTGCCGAGAATGCAAACAATGCCTGCTTCATCCCCCGCACAAGCCCGCGCCGCGCCCAGCAGGTCATGTTCGACCTCGATACGGGTATGTGAAAAATAATCGGTAAAAAGGTCGGTCATTTGTTCCACATTGGCTTTCAAACCGCAACCTGACCCGTAAAAGATGAGGTGATCGGGCTGATGATACCCTAAAATAGCTAAAACCTCGCTCTGAACCCGTTGTTTCAATTCGGCTTCGGTGAGGTTATTGGGGTTTAAGCCGGAAGTGCGGAAGGATGCCACCACGTCGGCATGTTCCACCAATCGCCATTCGGTTTTGGAAGCACCGCTTTCCGCCAGAAGAAAAGAAGCCATCTGCTTAAAAAGAAATCCGACAAAGGTAGCGAAAAAGGCATTTATTTTTGTTATAATCGTGCGACAGAAACGACAACCACCTTGAAATCCATCCTTTACATGGCGCACCACCGGTTGGGACGCGCACCCGGACAGCGTTTCCGATTCGAGCAGTACATCCCTTACCTTGAATCGGAAGGTTATCAGGTTGACCTTGCCCCGCTATTGGATGAAAAGCAGGATCAAACCTTGTATGCTCAAGGCAATATGTTAGCCAAAGCCCGTTTAGCCGTAGCAACGTTGGCAAAGCGGTTGCGGGACGTTCAGCGCGCAAAGAAATATGATTTGGTGTATCTGTATCGGGAGGCGTATCTGGTCGGCGGAGCATTCATCGAAAAAATGATAGCCCAAACGGGTGTCCCCTTTTTAGTAGATTATGATGATGCCGTCTGGTTGCCTAACATCTCGGAAGGTAACAAACGCTGGGCTTTCCTTAAAAATACGGCGAAAGCTCACACCATTTTTCGCTATGCGACGGGTTTGGTGGCGGGAAATAACTACCTTGCCGAATACGGACGGCAATTCAATCCCAACGTCTTTATGATCCCAACGACGGTAGATACCGACATTTATTTCCCCAAACCTTTACCGCAAAAAGAAGAACCCATCATCATCGGTTGGAGTGGAAGCCCGACGACCGTTCAGCATTTTGAAACGCTCATTCCTGTATTAAAGCAATTAAAAGACTGCTACGGCAACCGAATATCCTTTCGATTAATCGGCGACGGGCAGTATAAAAATGTGGAATTAGGCATCGAAGGCATCTCTTGGTCGGTGGAACGGGAATTGGAAACGATTAACAGTTTTGATATTGGCATCATGCCCCTGCCGGACGATGCTTGGTCGAAAGGGAAATGCGGGCTGAAAGGATTAACCTATATGGCTTTTGAGAAGGCAACGGTAATGTCCGCCGTCGGGGTCAATCAAGCAATTATCACGGACGGGATAAACGGTTTTCTGGCGGAAAACAAAACCGATTGGTTACAGAAGCTCAGTATCTTGATTGAAGATGAGGCACTTCGGCAAACAATTGGCAAAAAGGGAAGAGCGACCGTCGTAAATCATTACTCGGTGGAAGCCAATCAAGAAAAGTATGGGGAGGCTATCCGATGGGGGATTGCCCAAAAGAACGCCCGAGGGTAAAGATCAGGCGTTCTTGGATATTTAGTTGTTCGATTCTACGATATGGACCAACTTGCGGTCATGTTTGACGGAGAATTTCACGAAACCGTCTTTGAGGGCAAAGAGGGTGTGATCTCTACCGATACCGACATTATCGCCGGGATGAAACTGTGTACCTCTTTGGCGGACGATGATGTTTCCGGCGATGGCGGACTGCCCTCCGAAGAGTTTTACGCCCAACCGTTTCGATTCGGATTCCCGACCGTTTTTGGTACTACCGACCCCTTTCTTGTGTGCCATGATGAATTATGCGTTAATGGATTCGATTTGAACTTTGGTTAAGTGCTGGCGGTGTCCGCGTTTGACGGCATAGCCTTTGCGACGTTTTTTCTTGAAGACGATGACCTTATCGCCCTTCAGATGCTCTAAAATTTTTCCTTTGATGGACGCGCCGGAGACCGTCGGCTGACCTACCGATATATTAGAACCGTTGGCGACTAATAACACCTCAGAAAAGGAGACAGATTCCCCCACGTCGTGTCCCAAACGGTTAACGTACAGGTATTGGTTCGCCGCTACTTTATATTGATGACCGGCAATGGTTACGATGGCAAACATGAATGAATATATTTTTACTCAAAAATAGAGGGCAAAATTACAGACCTTAACCCGAATTACCAACATTATGCCTTAAAATTTTCAATAACTATACCCAAAATGGGATTTCATCCCTACGTCAACCCCTACATGACGCAAAATAGAGATACAATCATACAAAATAATTATACTATAAAAACCATTCAATTAACTAAATACAAACATACAAAACACTGTCATTTTTGTACTCACCCAAACCACATTTGGTAGGGATAATATTATTCTCTAATTTTGCAGTTTATTTTTACATTAACTTTAAGTTAGTCCTCCAAAAAGCTAAATTATAAATGCTGGCATGAGTAAACAAGCCGTGTTGTGTGTAGATGATGAAAAGATCGTGCTGGATAGCCTGCAAGAGCAATTAGAAAATCGCTTTGGCTCATCGTTTACATATGAGATCGCGGAAAGTGTGGACGAAGCGTGGGATGTGATCGAAGATTTAGTCTCGGACGGTTTTGGCATCGCTTTAGTCATCTCCGATTGGCTGATGCCCCGCATCAAAGGCGATGAATTTTTAGTGGACTTACACCAAAAGTACCCCGAAACCATAACCGTGATGCTCACGGGGCAGGCTGACCCCGATGCCATCCAAAATGCAATGGAAAACGCTAACCTCTTTGCTTATGTAAAGAAACCTTGGCGATCAGATGATTTGATGGAACGGCTTGCCGTCGTCCTCTCTGAAAAAGATTTCATCAAAGAATAATCCACAGCCCTCCGCTAAACAGAAAAAATCGCTTATCTTTCGTTGCTGTTTATTAAACGCTTTTTAATCGAACGGAAAGGCTTATGCGCTCTCATGCCAAACACGTGATCGTCTGCGTAGATGATGAAAAGACCATTCTGGATGCTTTAGAAGAACAAATCACTACTCAATTAGGAAAACACTATGAGTGTGAACTCTGCCAAAGTGCCGAAGAGGGACTTGATCTATTGGAAGAATTGGAAGAAGACGGTAAAAGCGTTGCCGTCGTGATTTCCGACCAGATGATGCCCGGTATGAAAGGCGATGAATTCCTGATTAAAGTCAATGAACGCTACCCCGAAACGCTGAAAATCCTATTGACCGGGCAGGCAAGCCTTGAATCCATCCGCAATTCGATTAATAAGGCGGCGATCTATCGCTATGTGAACAAGCCTTGGGAGGAAGAAGACCTCATGCTTACCGTTAAGGAAGCGGGCGACAGTTACCTCCGATACATCCGCTTACAGGAATTTAACCATTTACTCAAACAGCTGAACAAAGCTACTCAAGAAATTTCCGGCGAGGTTAACATCGAACAGCTGTTCCAAAAACTGATGCGGAATGCCCTTTCCGCAACGGGGGCGGAAAAAGGCTATGTTTTGATGACGCAAGACGACCAGCAACGCGTCATGGGCGTGGGGAGCATCCTGCAAGAAGAATCCAAAAAGCTGAATCAAAAGATGCTGGAAAAGAATGAAGAACTATTGCAGGATATAACCAAAGTCATTCAAACACTACAACAAGAAAAGAAAAAGGAAAACTTCCGCATCTATACGCCTATTGTCAAAAATAACGTTCAGATGGGCGGAATCTTGGTCGAAAACACACTGACCCGCGAGCTGTTCGATGAAAATCAAATCGAAATACTGGCGATGCTGAGTTCGCAGGCGGCGATTTCTTTGGAAAATGCTTTCATGTACGACAGCTTAGAGGAAAAAACCCGCGAGTTAGAATACGATAAAGAGCAAATCGAGTCCATTAACCGAACCATCGAGGAAAAAAACCAAACCATCACCGACAGCATCCGCTATGCGAAGCGTATCCAAGCCTCCATCCTCCCCCAACCCATCATCCTGAAACAAAATTTTCCCGACTCCTTAGTCCTATTTAAGGCAAAGGACATCGTTAGCGGTGATTTTTATTGGTGGACGGAAAAAGGCGACTGGCTCTATGTAGCGGCAGTGGACTGTACGGGGCATGGTGTACCGGGAGCGTTTATGTCCGTAATCGGTTGTAATTCTTTGAATCAAATCGTAACGCATCAAGAGCATCCCGCCCCCCAATGGATATTGAAAGAACTGCATACTTTAGTGCGCCGGATGCTCAAGCAGGATAACGTTTCTAACGTATCCAAAGACGGGATGGACTTAGCCCTCTGCGCCATTGATAAGAAAAATAAAGTTCTGCACTATGCGGGTGCGAATCGTCCACTCTACTTGATCCGCAACAAGGAACTCATTGAATACCAGCCCAGCAAATACGCCATCGGTGGCGATACTTTAGACGGTAATCCGCCTGTATTTACGGGCGAAAACATCGCCCTTGAGCCGAATGACGAAATATTTATCTTCTCTGATGGTTATGCCGACCAATTCGGAGGACCGAATCACCGAAAACTAACCCCCAAGCGACTTAAAGATTTACTCCTCTCCATTACCGAACAACCGATGGATATTCAATCCGAACTCATCAATCACACCTACGAAAAATGGCGCGGAGATAACGAACAAACGGATGATGTATTGGTAATCGGTATTCGCTTCCGCCCCGAAGATTGGGAAGGATGATTACTATTTTCACAACTTGTTAGCATTTAACGCTATGAACAACCTCCAACTACTTGAACGCATTACTTTAGAACCTGACAAAAGGGGTGGTCATCCCTGTATTCGCGGGATGCGCATTACTGTCGGTGATATTTTGGAATGGCTTTCGTTTGGTATGAGCGAAGATCAAATTCTGGAAGACTATCCCTATTTAGAAGCCGATGACATTAAAGCAGCACTGATGTATGCCGCAATTAAAGAAAAGCATACCATTAGTTTTGGAAGAATGGGTGCATGAAATTGCTATTAGATCATCACATCTCTCATAAGTTGTTACGTTCTATTGACGACTTATTTCCAAACTCGCTCCATGTATGGCAAGCGGGTTTAGATCGTGCTTCTGACAAATCTATTTTAGACTTTGCCTATGAAAGGGGGTATATAGTTATGACAAAGGATGCTGATTTTCAAGACCTTTATAGAAGCTATACCCCACCAGTCAAAGTTATTTGGTTAAAAATCGGTAATTCAAATACTCAAACGCTGACCCAGAAGCTACGGGATTATTTTGAAATCATACATTCCTTCTACAAAGACGACAGCATATATCTGCTTGAATTATACTAATATTTCTTAATTTTAAGAAAAAATACAAAATCAAAGCGAAATAACCAACCCGTCATAGGCAAAGGCTATATTGGGGGGTAAGTGGACGCTTTCTGCTTCATGTTTTCCCATCAGATGACTTAAATGGGTGAGATATGCCTGCTTCGGGTTGAGTTCTTGAATGACGGCGATGGCTTCTTCTAAGTTAAAATGCGAAATATGTTTCTCTTTACGTAGGGCATTGAGCACCAACACCTCCAATCCCCACAACAACTGCATCGAACGTTCCGAGATAAAGTTGGCATCCGTTACATAAGCAAAATTATTCAATCGAAAGCCTTTCACGGGCATTTTGTGGTGCAAAACGGGTATGGGCGTAAAGGTATCTTCAAAGACGGTGAAGGGTTCATCTGTAATTTCATGGACGGCTACCTGCGGGATACCCGGATAATTTGTACCGTCAAAAATATATTCAAATTCTTTTTTTAAGCCGTTGATCGTCAGGAGGTCGGCATAGATGGGCAGGGCTTGCTGTTGCCGAAAGTTAAAACTGCGGATGTCATCCAAGCCGGCTACATGGTCTTTATGTTTGTGCGTAAATAGTACAGCATCCAGATGTTTTACTTTTGCGCGTAGCATCTGTTGACGAAAATCGGGACCCGTATCAATCACGTAGGTTCGATGGTCTGTTTCAATCAAGACGGATGTACGCAGACGTTGGTCTTTTTCATCATTCGAAGCACAAACGGGGCATTCACAGGCAATAACGGGTATGCCTTGCGACGTTCCTGTACCCAAAAACGTAACTTTCACGACACGAGGCTTAGCTGTTTGTTCTTCAGTTCTTGAATCCACGAATAATCATCGGCTTCAAGGTCTTCGGGTGCAACGGTGGCATTGGCTAATACATCCACCAATGTAGTAACGCGGCTTTCAAAGGGAAAGAATTTGTTGATGACGATCAGTTTTTGATCTTCCAGCACACAGACCCCGCCACGAAAGTTGCCCTTTTCGTATCGAATCTTGTAGCCCAGCTGTTGCAGCAAGAGTTCTACCCGTTCCGCTAACTTTTTCGTTATCTTCATAATCCGATACAAAAATACAATATTTTGCCGTTAATCAACAGCAGAATCAATCCCCTTTGCGGTTAAGTGGCTAACTTTTGATCCTTTATCACCTTACTTGTCGAACTTTGTTGACGCTTGGCATCTATGCTTGCCTTGAGTTGATTAATTTTCCTTTGTATGAAATTCAATTTGGCTTTATCCGGTTCTTTCATATGCTAAGGTGAATTGGTAACCGTAAAGTTACGCAAATTGTTGCAATACCCGCGCTAAGTCCTCCGGCGTATCTATTGAAATAGAATCATATTCCGTTTCAACCGCTTTGATCGAATAACCGTGATATAACCACCGCAGTTGCTCCAATTTTTCGGTTTCTTCCAAGGCGCAAACCGGTAGCTGAACCAACTTTAATAAAGTTTCCCGTTGATAAGCATAAATACCCACATGTTTATAGAAAAGAGGAGTAGTGGGTAATTCATGTCCAACGGGATGATCCCGCACAAAAGGGATCGGGAAACGACTGAAATAAAGTACGTTATTATGTTGATCCCGAACGACCTTCGCCGTCGTAGGTGAAAGCAAGTCCTCAACAGCAGTGATTTTCTTGACTAAAGTAGCGATACGGGTTTGGGGTTCAGCCTGAAAGACGGCGCAAAGCTCCGAAAGCTGTCGCGGATGTAGGAAAGGCTCGTCTCCCTGTATGTTGATAAAAACATCGTATTGCGGTAGCTCAAGGGCAACCTCCCCTACCCGATCTGTCCCGGAAGGGTGCGTAGAACGGGTCATATGTACCTTACCGCCAAAATCCAAAACGGTTTCACAGATAGCCTCGCTATCGGTAGCGACAGCAAGGTAATGGAGGTCGGGGCATTGACTTGCTTGTTCATACACCCGTTGAATCATACTTTTCCCGCGAATGTCTATCAAAGGTTTTCCCGGAAAGCGGGTCGAGGCATAGCGGGCGGGAATAATACCGGCAATTTTGAGCATATTTATTAAAAAAGACATCCTTAGAGAGGATGCCTTTATATTTTGGTATGAAGAAAATGTCGTCAAATAAAATTAGCGTCCACTGCCGAAACGACCGCCGTTGTCATTGAGGGGAAGTTTTTTGTCTTCTCCGCCACCGAACGGGTCTTCTTTAACTGTACATTTTAGGTTCAAGACGATGCGCGGGTTGGCAGGGTCGTTGGACGTAACGGTGATATTTTTGTGCTGGGGACCACTTCTGCCGGAAGAATTGAATTTCGCCTCAATGTAGGACGTTTGTCCGGGCTTAATCAACTTTTCTTTCAACTCGGGGACGGTACATCCGCAGGAGGCTTTCGCACTTTCGATCACCAAATCGCTTTTACCCGTATTGGTAAACTGGTATTTGTGTACGAGTTCTTCACCCGACAAGATTTCACCCGCATCAAAGTCCAGCGACGCGAAGGTTAATTTCGGGGCATTGGCTAATTCTTCGGCGGAAAGTTTTTTCTGAAAAGTCCCTTCGATGAAGATGGTCTTTTTGTTGTTTTCTTTCTCGTTGGTAAAGAAGGACAAATTTTCCTTAAAGGCTGTTTCCAATTTACTTTCACCTGCCTTAGCACTGATGAATTTGACTTTCATGGAGGATTCCATGCCGGGCGAAAGCACTTTATCGGTCGGGATCAACTGAAAGCAAGGCTTGCCCTCTGTTTTATCGCCGATGACGACGGTGGTACGGGATACGTTACGATAACGGACGGAGATTTCTCGATCCTCATCCCCTTTGAACGTTTGCCCGAAAAAGTTAATATTTTCAAATGCCAGCGCGCCGAGCGTATCCAAATAAGGAATCGTAGACGGCTGTAAGGGAAGCGGTAAAGCTTTTTGGTCAATAGCGGCTTGGGTAGCATTGGGCTTACCTAACTGAACCGACTGTAATTTACCGGGTGCTGCGCTGTTACCACCTTGCACCATTTGTACGGGTGCGGGTTGTTGCGTACCGGTATTGTTATGACTGTGATTATGGTCGTGGTCATGCCCATGATGGTCGTGATTGTGTCCGTCATGGTTATGATGATCGTGGTTATGCTGTTGGGGACTATTGGGCGTAGCCGGTGCGTTTTTAGATTTTACGTCGCCTTTGATCTGAAGGATGATTGGGGCTTGGGTAGAATCGTTCACCACAACGGTTACATTTTTGGTAAACATACCCGGTCTGCCGTTGGAGTTATAGGTAACCATGATGGAACCCGTATCGCCCGGGGCAAGTTCCTTTTTGGTGTATTGGGGCGTGGTACAGCCACAGGATGCCCGTACTTCTTTCAGGGATACCTTCGTTTTGCCTTCATTTTTGAAGACGAATTTGTGGGTAGCCATTTCTCCCTCGTTAAACGTACCGAAATCATGCTCCAGCGAAGGGAACTTGATTTGAGCGGAAACGGACAGCGAAAAGAGCGTTCCTACGGCAAGCAGTATAAGTTTTTTCATACCCGTAAAATATAAAGTGTGTTTTACGCTGTGCAAAGATACTAAAATATCATTGTCAAACGATAGGCATTCGATTGCAAATCTATTTTTTAGTTGTTTTGCTGTCCCGTCAGCGATTCCAAAATAAATGAATAAACGTTGAAGAAGAACCCATTTCGGATATACCAATATTTAGACCGCTCCTTTTACGCCCTCTACACCGTTCAGTTCATCCAGAACTTCATCCAAACGGCATTTCTGCTCATTTTTAATATTTACTTACGTAAGAACGGCTACTCCGATGCCCAAGCGGGAACGTTCGTTTCTTTGCAATATTTAGGTATCTTGGTGTTAGCCTTACCACTCGGCATCTGGATTCGGGGCAAAAAACTGAAACCAATCCTGTGGATCAGCACCTTAGGCGTGCCGATCACGTCATTGCTATTGGTGTATGCCGTCCCCTATCATCAGGCGTTTTGGAATTACAGCCTCAACTTGGCATGGGGAATGTGTTTTGCCTGCTTACAAATAGTAATGCTTCCCTACGTAATGCGGAACGTATCGTCCCATATACAAACGGAAGCTATCGCCTTCATGTACACCAACTACTCGGCGGGGCAGATTCTATCGGGCATCTTAGTGGCAGGGGCTACCTACCTGCTCAAATGGTCGGAGGGCGATATTTTGTTTGCCTTAGCGGTGGGCGGACTGATCGGAAGCGGGTTGATGTTTTGGATCAAAGAAAAAGAACTTCCGCCAAAAGAGCAAAAGCATTCTTCCTCCTTACAGAACCTCAAGCATCAGTACGACTGGCAAAAGGTACTCATCACCATGCTACCCAATACGATGCTGACGGTCGGAGCGGGGCTGACCTTCCCGTTTATGAACCTCTTTTTCTACAATTCATTTTATCTGGATTCGGACGGATATGGCATCCTCAATACCGTTACGGCGGTGCTGGTATTACTTTCGACCTTAACGATTCCATTTATTCACAAGCGTTACGGCTTTCAAGTTTCGATTTCCTTAACGCAGAGTATCGCGGTGGGTTTATTGGTACTCTTGGCGGTTACGGATTTATTCCGCCAATACACGTGGGCATTTTACGGGGCGTGGCTGTTTTTCGCGTTAAGGCAACCCTTCATGCAGTCGGCAGTCCCGATGACCCGCGAACTGATGATGCTTTATGTTGGTGAGCGGAATCGGGAAATTGTGTCGGCACTCCTTTCCGGTATTCGGAGCGGAAGCTATTTTTTCAGCGGGTTGGTATTTAGTCAGTTACGTTCGTTTCAGTTGCCGTATGCTTATATCTTCCTTATGACGGCGGGTTTCTATGCCGTGGGCGTTGTGGCGTATCATCGGTTGATCTTAGCGTATGAGGGGGGGGATGTGTGATTTCAGAAAATATTATCCGATAAATAAGGACTGTTGCGCATTGACAAATGGCGTAGTTTCAGATTCGAGAATACTTTTTAAGGGGCGGCTGACCGTCACTTTTTCCCGTAATACAATCTGCTGAAAATCAACCTCTTCCGGCTTAGAAGGTAAAATAAAATGATCTTTTAAGGTTGCCCAATCACAATCTCGTAACGTTACTACTTGATCCAAGTAAAAACTCACCCAGCAATCCCCTAATTTGGAGTTACTTTCTTCTCGAGCTAATTTTTGCTTAGTGATCTGAACGTATTTTTCGTCGAGTTCAAAACCAATATAATGGCGTCCCAATCTCTTAGCAGCGATGGCAGTGGTACCGGTACCGTTAAAAGGGTCTAAAATGACATCACCTTCATTAGAAGCCATCAAAATAATTCGCTCCAATAAATGGATGGGCAATTGACAAGGATGTTCGTCCCGAAATTTATTGTGCTTTACCCGATGAATATCTGTCCAGACATCCGAAACTAACGAGCCAAACGGATGCAATCCAGCCTTTTTACCGCCGTAATCTTTACTTAAATATTTGGACTTTCTGTCACGTTTATGTGGATAACGAATTTCATAAAATTGGAGTTGCTTAATAGATTTAGCATAAAAGAGAATCCCATAATGGTTGGGTTGTAAAGTCTTACCCATCGGAGCAGTCGGCGCATCCCAAGAAATCCAGTGTTTGAAGTCTGCTCTTTGATTGAGAAACGACGCATAATAGGTAAGCCACTTGGGAATATTATGTAGAAAGATAGAACCGGTTGGCTTAGTAACCCGTACCATCTCGCTAATCCATTGCTCACACCATACTAAATACTGTTGTAAGGCTAAATTATCGCCATACGAATTATAACCCTTTTTAAGATTAAAGGGAGGATCAGCAAAAGTAACGTCCACACTGTTATCAGGGATCATTCGGAATAATTCCAAGCAGTCCCCGTGATGTATATCGTTAAGGTAGGGTTCGATCATACGTTAGATAAAATATAGTTACGGAAACGATTTAATTCGTCGGGATGAAAAGTAAAAACATCATCATAAGCATTTACCATACGTTTCAAATCCTTTTGACGTGCGTACCACCCAATTCCATCCACAAAACCAATAAATTTAGTTTGAGGATAGTATTGATTAATTAACTCTTTAATATTGATTTCTGTTTTGGATTTATCACCTTCCCCGAAGAAGTAGTTACAACAAACGAACATTCGATAATAATCTTGGGGTCTTGTTTGTCGGGGATGATAAAATCCATTGTACGTTTCTTATCATTTTCACTTTGAAAAAAGTGAGGTAAGTCACCAGATTCAAAAGGAATATCAATTGAAGCCAATAATTCTTTAATAACCAATTCGGAATTATTATCCGCTTTACCTGAAGATGAACCTTTCGCTTTGTAACGAACGATGGTATCAACGAGGGCGTGGGTTTCAAAACTTAATTTGGCTAAATTCAACTTTTTGAGTTCAAATAATGGTAAACGCTCTCTCAAGAAGAGTATAGTTGCTCCTTCAAAGAATAGATTAACAATACCCTTCCGAAAATAAGCGTTTTCTCGAATGAGTTTTGCTATTTTGGGGTCTGACCACTCTTTAATATCTTGTGCGTGATCCGTTGACCAGTGCTTTTTGTAAAGGATACTATCTAATTCGGGATTATCTACAATCCGGCTAAGGGTTATTAGTCGTTTCAAACTTTCATTAGAAAAGCCTGTAAGCGTTAATAAAGCCTTTAAAGCAATGTCTTTTTCAGCTAAGAAGTTTTCAAATAATTCCTTTTTGAATCCCTGATTGTCAATTTCGTTTTTTAATACCATCAGGGTTTGGGATAAAGCACTTAACTCCCCTTCATATCTTTCTTCAAAGGAAGGATTAAAGAAGTAAAAAGTGTTCTTTTGCAGAACGGTTTGATATTTCTCTTCGTTAGAGCGCATTGGTAATAATAGCCATATCAGCAAGCCAAGTTACACAAAATCAGACTGGGATAATCCACACTAAACCCGCACCTTCCTTCTTCGGCTCAACTCCCGCTCGATCAGGCTCAACTCCCTCCCCGACTGCCCCGCTATGGACGTATTTTCCTGCGCCCGACGGAACAAATAAGGTAATACTGCCGTCAAGGGGCCGTAGGGCAGATATTTATGTACATTTAATCCATAATGTCCCAAGTTAAACGTAATGTGATCCGACATTCCGTAGAGTTGAGAAAAATGGAGGTGGCGGTGATCCCGTGCGATGTTTTTTTCGTTCACAAATCGGACGGCAATCATGTTGCTTTCTTCGTTATGACTACCCGAATAAAGCGCATATTCATCTAAATGCAACAGGATGTAATACAATGCCTTGTTAAACATGGCATCCGTTGCCAACTTATTAGGATTAAGTGGATTGGGATAACGTTTTCTTTTAGCACGGAGCGTTTCCTTTTCGAGGTAAGCACCGCGAACCAACTTCATCGCCGGAATCGCTCCCTTACTCTTGATCTTCTGATGTAGGTTTTGAATGTAATCATAGCGGTCTTTACGATACAACTGTGCTGTACCGTAAACGCAGGCAAAATCTTTATTGTAGCGAATCATCATCTCTTCCGCCATCCGGTCTATCGGCTCTTGAATCCAAGACTCCTCTGCATCAATGAGGACGGACATGCCAAGTTCATGCGCCCGCTTACAAATGGTATCTAATCGGTCATACATCAACGCAAATTGATGCTTTTCATGCCCGGAGAGTTCACTGTTTTGGGCTTTTTCCAACAGTTCGGTCGAGCCGAAGCCCGTCATTTTCATCGCCACAAAGGGGATTTCCTTCCGCGTTGCACCGTATTCCACTGCCCGCAGAATTTCATTGGCACAGGCTTGGTAGCCCGCTTCGTTGTGCTGTGCTTCTACGGAATAATCTAAAGTGGAACACACGCCGAACTTGTACAGATGCTCCATCTTCGCAAGTGTATCTTCCAACGTTACGCCCCCGCAAAATTGGTCGAAAAAATAACTCTTTAAGATACCTTTAATCGGAAAGTGGAGATCAAGAGCCAGATTAACGAGTGGCGGGCCAATTTTCACCAGAAAATTATAGCCTACCGCACGGAAAAGCATGTGCGATTTCTTTAGTTCACCGTCGCCCTTGTATTTGAAAGCGATTTCGGTGTTGTTAAAATCCAACTGACTCAAGTTGGGTTCGGACAGCGTAACGGGTTCGGAGGGTGCAGGATTCATCGTTGTGCTTCGAATAATGATCTCACAAATCTAACAACTACACCCGAAGAAAAGTCAACTTTTTTAAGATTTTATCAGCTTCAAAATTGCTACCTCACAAACAATAAACAGCACCGCAGCGAGGATAAAATACTTCCAAAGGGGTATGCCACTAACGTTGCCTGTTACATCACTGCGGAGTTTTTCGGCTGTACCTTCGGTTACTTTTACGGTGGCAAGCCCTTTTTGCTCCAAAAATTCTTCGAGTTGGTCTTTGTTGGCGGCGGTGAGCTTGGATTCCTTATCTGGAAAGTTGAACGATATTTTTTCCAACAAACTGTCCCCCTGATAGATGCCGTAATTGCCGGCGGTGATGTCCGTTCGGTCAAATTTAAGGGTCATGCTCCCGCTTTGGTTGAACTGCTCGGGGATCAATTCGCCTTTGCCGTTAGCTTTACGAAGTTTGACCAAGTCTTTGGAAGAAGTCTTGATCTTTTTTGGTAAAAACTGCCCGATGGTTTGGAAAAAGTCCGACCGCGCGGCGTTATTCAGCAGTAAGATACCTCTGTAAATGATAGGAACGAAGCTGGACTTCAACGGAAAGTCTGACCATTCCAACGCCGGATACAAGCCAAAGGTTAGCACCGTACCGCTACCGACTTTAGCTTCTTGCAGGACGGTTTTATTATTTTGGTCTTTGATAATCGTATTTTGGATACCACCCGCTAACGGTTGATAGTCATAAATACGACTCAATGCCGGGCTGTCAAATTCGGCATTCGGTTTTGACTTCTGAAAGACGGTTTCAAAGATCGGGTGGCTCAAATCGGGCGTAGTGAAACTAACCGTTCCCGCATAATTGGTGATGCCACCAAAGCGACCAATGCCTAAGTTCTGATAAAAATTATTGATCGAACCCACCTCCATTTTATCCGACGGGAAGAACATCATGCCCCCGCCGTCATTGATCCACGATTTTAAGCGGTCGGATGCGCCGGAAGAAACGTCCGTTACCCCTGCCAGAATCACCGTCGAATAATCCGAAAGGCTGACTTTGGAAAGTTCGGTTTGGGAGATGGTTTCTACTTTGTATTGCGTAACCAAATTACGGAAGACTAAATCCAGATATTGGGAAGGCGTATTGCCGTACACAACCAACAGGCGCGTATTTTCGGGAATGTAATACGAGAAATAGCGGGAATTATCAAAGTCAATCGGCGTATCGTCAATGGATACATAACCGTTCTGCCAACCGCCCTGTGTCGGAGTGAAGGTTACTTCGGTCGTTTTGGATTCATTAGCTTGTAAAGAAACGGAAGCAATCGCCACCACCTTATTCTCTACATGGACTTTGATGCTCAAGTTTTCGATTTCTTTATCCGAATCGTTATTGAGGCGGAGGTTCATCGTGAGCGGTTTATTTTTCTCGACGATGACTTGGTTAAAACTCAAGTCGGAGACGTAGACGTTCACCTGCTTTTGGTTACCGATAGGAATGAAGTTGACCTCAACCCCTTTGGGCAGTTCCGCATTTTTGAGGGAATCATTCAGGACGGTAGCCGTCTGAAAATCACTCAAGAAATAGAAGGTACTGTTACCGTTTCGGGCTTCGGAGAAATAATCATTCAGGTTGGATAATATTTTTCCGTAACCGATGGTTTTATCGCGGTAATCAATCTCTTTGATGCGATCAAGGGCTTGGGAACGGGAGGTGAAGACGCTGTTCATCCGCAGGTTGCCGGTGGTCATCACTTGAAATTCATCGGAAAGGCTATGATTTTCGATGAGTTCTTTCGCCAAAAGTTTCGCTTGTGAAAGGTAGTTACCGCGCCCATCCGTGCCGGACATAGAATAGGAATTATCCACGACCACGACGACCGACTTAGCACCGGCGTTGACGTTATTGCCTGCGTGCTTGATAATCGGGTTAGCAAAGGCGGCGACGAGTGCCAGAATGGTCAATATCCGTGCTAAAAGCAATAGCCACTGTTTGAGTTTGACCCGCCGGAGTACGGTTTTATTAACCTCCTTCACGAAGGTTACGTTACTGAAGAGAATTCGCTTGGGACGGCGAAAATTGAACAAATGCACCAAGATCGGCACGATGACCGCCAACGCGAACCACCACACCAAAGGACTTAGAAATACCATCACCGCAAAGTTACACCCTTCAAGCCGATATTCAGCCGAAAGTCGATAGGGCTTTAGCTTCAATTAACTAAAGGTCGTACTTTTGTCCTTCAAAATCAATGAATATTATGACGCGGTGGACGTTATCCTGGCTATTTTTTATGGTTTGGGCTACAACTTTGTTGGGTCAGAGCTATCCTTTTATCCGTTTTACGCGGAATGAGGGCTTGGCGGGTAATACCGTTTATACCATCCATCAGGACAGTAAAGGCTACCTTTGGGTGGGAACGGAAACAGGTTTAAGCCGGTATGACGGCTATTCCTTCAAAAACTATGGGGTAGAGACGGGCTTGCCGACCAATGAGATTTTGGGTAATATCATCGAAGATTCCAAAGGTCGGATATGGTTCGGATCGTTATCCAAGCGTCCCTTTTACTATGATTTGAATAAGGAACGCTTTTTCACGGAAAAGGAAGATTCACTTTTAGCACAAGTCCCCCCGGGTATTGAGCCGGTGTATGAAGACAGTAAGGGCTATATTTATTTTGCGGGCATCAACAAATATGTAGTGGGTGGTTATCCGAAATGCCCCGAGCGATGGAGTCGCTTTTTGGAAGCACATCAGAAACACCAAACCTACACCCAGTTTTTCATCGTCTCTGTTTGGGAAACTGAAGATTGCTTAAATATTCAAACCAACATATCTAACTATCGCATCACCCGCAATAATGAATACTTTGCTCGTTCAGAAAGATCAAACTTAACTTTTGATTATTTCAGATATTACCCAAATAATAAGCTAAAAAATGGGCATTATATACATATGTCTAAAAATAAAGTTTCATTACATTATAGAGGCAAAATCCTATCAACATTGAATCAAAACCGGCTCAATTTACTTTTAGAACACCACGTAGCATCTGATAGTAAAGGTAATTTTTATCAATGCAATTCAGGCGGACTTTGGCGACTTCGGGCGGATGCACCGGATAATCAAGAATCAATTACTCGTGTTTTTACCAATGTAGTTCGAGTTGATGATGAAGATAACATCTGGATAGGTACACGCGGACAGGGACTTTGGTTACTCAAGAAACAAGCCCTTGCCATCCATCAATATCAATTAAAGCCTACAATACCTGAAAAGAATAAAGTTTATTCGATACAGAACGACGTGGATTTGGGCTTCATGAAAAATAAATTAATCATAGGTTCGGATCACGGTTTGATTTATTCGTTTGATCGGTTCAAGCTACAAGATAGTATCCAAACCATCTTGGAAGGACGTGTGTTAGGTATCTTTAAGTATAAGGGCATTCATTATACTTACGGCGATGGAGGCTTAACTACCATTACCAATCCACGCTTAAAAGAAAGATATAGTTTCTGTTCTTTTAGAAAAATACTGGTAGACTCGAGTGAGCAATATATTTGGGGAGCGCAACTCGGCGTAATTCAATGGATGCCTCACAAAGATTCGCTCTATCTCCTTACCAATGAAAGAACATACGCCTTACAATTTCAAAAAAATTATTTATGGTTTGGCAATAATACCGGTCTTTATCGTTTGAAAAAACAGCATATTACTTATACTCAATTAAAAAAAACAGGGTATTATCATACGATTTCTCGTATTAATCTGGTACATCCGTTAATTAATTATATTGAATTAGTTAGCAATCAGACGTTAGACTCTTGCCATTCCCTCCGCAAAAAATTCCCTCAACTCAATGAGGAAGTCCGTTGCCTGTTGGCGGATGCTACGGGAGGGCTATGTATTGCGTCTTTAGATCGGGGGATAACTTATATTCGGGGAGACAAAGGCTGGCACTGGAATGAAAAAAACGGCATGAAATCTTCTGCCATCCCATCTGTCAATTCTCTTTCTTTGGATTCATTAGGTAATATCTGGATTGCTACGGCAGGGGGAGTTCACCGCCTATCATTTGTAGGAAACGAGAAAACACCCAAGATGGAATTCATGTTCGGCTATACGGAAGGACTTTTATCCAACGAAACGTTCTGTACCCTTCGGCAGGGTGATGACCTCTACATCGGTACGGATGCCGGACTCAATAAAATCAATCTCAAGCAATTTTCCGCAAAATGCGTGCGCCCGCCGAAGATGCACTTTACCGCCCTGCGCGTGCAGGATCAGGATTATCGAAAAGCATTAAAATCGAATTTCGACCTGCCTTATGACTCCAATCGAATCGAAATAGAATTTACGGGTTTGAGTCTGGGGCGTAAGATCAGGTATGATTTTCTGGTCATCAAAGGGGATCGAGATACCATTGATCGCGGTGCTACCTTTGACCGTACTTATCGTATGACCAACCTTGCTCCCGGGGACTATCGCTTCTTGGTTCGGGGCGACTCCCAAGCCGGCTGTTACAGCAACTACATCACCCTCCGCTGGACGATTCACCCGCATTGGCTGTTTTCCGTTTGGGGGATCGCCTTACAAGTTGTTACTGCTTTAGGTCTTATCGGCTTTTCATTCCTGCAATACCAACGCTACCTCAAAAAGAAAAACCGCGAGAAACTCAAATCCCTCAACAAGCGCATCCAAGAGCTGACCTTAGAAGCCCGTTTAGCGCAGATCAAGCCCCACTTTGTTTCCAATGCTTTGAATGCGATCCGCAATAAGGTCTTCAAACAGGAATGGGATGTCGCCCATAAATATATCGTCATGTTCAGTGATCTGGCGCGCCGAATTTTGGATAGTTCCGCCCGCTTAGAAATCAACTTAGCCGAAGAAGTCGAAAATTTGGAACTCTATATCGGACTCCAACAGCTCCGATTTGAAGACGAGCATCACAATCCTACCTTTCTTTTCCAAATCAACGTTGCACCGAATATCATCCCACAGCAGTATATCTTACCCACTATGGTCATTCAGCCCTATGTGGAAAACGCGATTGAACACGGCTTTCGGTACGATACTTTTACCACCACTAAACGGATGGGTAAGCTATCCGTTGATTTTGAATTAAAGGAAGACGCATTGGTCTGTACCGTAACCGATAACGGGGTGGGTCGTAAAGTAGCCCTGCAATACAAACAAGAACTCAACCAACTAAAAGTACAGATGGGGCAAATACCGCGTATGTCGCGCGGGATGGCAATCACGGAAGAGCGCGTAGCCTCCATCAATGCCCTATTTTATGACCAAAATCCCCATAAAATTGAGGTCAATATCATAGACTTAGACGATAACGCGGGCAACACCGGCACGCAAGTAGTGATTCGTTTCCCCATAGAAAGACGGTTGGGATAAAAAAAATTACATTTTAACGCTGAATGATTAACTTTGCCTACTCAAACTATACAGTAACTAAATATGCTCTCTGAAGATACCCTTACCGCCGTCATTTTAGAAGACGAGGTTAATAGTCGTGAAGTGTTACAAACTTTGCTGGCTAAATATTGTCCCCAAGTGTTGCTTCGCGGACATGCGGCTTCCGTTACCGATGCCGTTGATCTCATCACACGGGAAAAACCCGACCTCGTGTTCATGGATGTACGATTAGTCGGGGGTGAAGCCTTTGCCGTTTTGGAACGGGTGAAAGGCGTACCTTTTAATGTGGTATTCGTAACTGCTTACAAGGACTACGCTGTTCAAGCCATCCAATTAGCCGGCGACCGCTTGATTAATTACTTGCTCAAACCCATTCGGGAAGATGAATTAAAATCTTCCGTAACCAAAGCCTTTCATCGGAAAAGTGAGAAAAACGCCTTCGATTTTTATGCGTTTCGTCGCCTTTTCCAAGAAACCTTAGCCGAACAGCGCATCCCGAACATTCCCGTCGGACTCTACACCAAAGAGAAAGACACCGAATTTGTCCCCTCATCCAACATCGTTTACTGCGAAGCCGACGGTAACAAAACCATTTTCTATTTCGCTAACGGTTTTTCCCAAGTTTCGCATAAAGCTATCGGACATTACGAGGTGGCATTAGCCGGTCAGGACTTTTTCCGTGTATCGAACAACGTGATCGTAAACCTGCATTTCATCAAAATCTATCGCTCCGCCGACTCCTATTTACTCCTCCGTAACGGGTCTGTCATCGAAGTATCGCGTCGCAAACGTGCCGGTTTTGAAGAAAAATTGAAATCATCAGGTATCATGCCCTAATGTTTTATCAAAATTACTCGCGAAATAAAATTATGGATTGCATACAGTTATCCAGCTTTATTTCGGAAAAAAAACAAATTAACGAAACGATTGTCTTTACCAACGGTTGTTTTGATTTATTGCATTTAGGTCATATTACTTATCTGGAAGAAGCCCGAACCTACGGCGATTGTTTGATTGTCGGATTAAATTCCGATGCATCAGTCCGTAGGTTAAAGGGTGATTTGCGCCCAATTCTACCCGAACAGGAACGCGCACGGATGCTTGCCGCTTTTCAATTCGTGGATGCTGTTTGTATTTTTGAAGAAGATACCCCGCTTAATTTAATTCAAACTATTCTTCCCCATGTGCTTATCAAAGGCGGTGATTACGCGCCGGATACTGTAGTAGGCAGTGAGGTCGTTCGGCAAACCGGTGGCAAAACGATAATTATCCCGTTTCTGGATGGTTACAGCACAACCCGATTGATTGAAAAAATTAGACTTTTATCCCGCTAATTGGAAATTTTTTTAGTTTTGCCCCATGATTCAGTCTATGACCGGCTACGGTAGTGCTACCGCTACCTCATCCCGTTTTCATGTAAGTGCGGAGATTAAGTCTCTGAACTCTAAATACATCGAAATTTACCTCAAGCTGCCGAGTTATTACTTTTATCAGGAGATCATCCTTAAAAACATGCTCACTCAAAAACTCATTCGAGGTAAAGTGAGCGTACAGTTGACCATTGAAAATCTGAATCCCACCGTTGAAGGGATCAAAATCAATACCGATTTGCTGAAGGCTTACTACCATCAGATTAATCAATTGTCCGAAGCCCTCCAGTTAAAGGAATCGTTGTCCCTTTCTACCCTACTCTCCCTGCCCCACGTCATCCAAGAAACCAATCAACAAGTGGATGAAGAAGAATGGCAATTGGTACAGGAAGCCCTTACCCAAGCGGCAAATGCTTTAACTGAAAATCGTTTGAAGGAAGGAAAAGCCCTTTTAACCGACCTGATAGAACGCGCCAATACGATTGAGCAGTTGCTCCTTGAAATCGAGCCTTTTGAAGCCGACAGGATCAATCAAATCAAGGCACGAATGAAATCCAGTTTAGCGGAATTGACCGAGCTTTTTTCGCTTTCCGAAGATCGCTTTCAGCAGGAAGTCGTCTATTACTTGGAAAAATACGATTTTAACGAGGAAAAAGTACGGCTTCGCGCCCACTTGCGTAGTTTATTTGAACTTCTGGAAAATTCAACCGAGAATCAGGGACGTAAACTTCACTTTTTAGTGCAAGAAATGCACCGTGAAGTGAACACACTTGGCGTAAAAGCCTATGATGCCAACATTCAGTTACGGGTTGTTGCGATGAAGGAGGAGATTGAGAAATTGAAGGAGCAACTAATGAATATCGTTTAATTGATTTAATTCATTTTCTTCTGCCGATTATTGCGTAATTTTGACGAATGCAAAAGAGCAATTTCGTTGATTACGTTAAAATTTATCTAAAAAGCGGTGCGGGAGGCGCAGGTTCAGTCCATTGGCGCAGAGAAAAACACGTACCGCAAGGAGGTCCCGACGGAGGCGATGGTGGCAACGGAGGCAACATATACTTAGAAGGTGATGCCCAACTATGGACACTTCTTGACCTTAAATATCGTAAGTACATTAATGCCGAAAACGGTGAACGCGGATCAGGTCAAAAACGACACGGCAAAAACGGAAAAGACATCATCCTGAAAGTGCCTGTCGGTACCGTTGCGATTGATAGTGAGACGGATCAAGTTTTAGCAGAAATTAACCACGATAAAGAACGGATACTGATCCTTTCCGGTGGTCGGGGTGGCTTAGGTAACTGGCATTTTCGTTCCGCCACCAACCAAACGCCCGATTATGCCCAACCCGGCGAACCCTTTGCCGAACTTGCGTTGGTGTTAGAATTGAAACTGTTAGCAGATGTAGGATTGGTCGGCTTTCCCAATGCCGGTAAATCTACCCTGCTTTCCGTACTGACCGCCGCGAAACCCGAAATAGCAGATTATGCGTTTACGACCCTTGTGCCTAATTTAGGGATTGTTCGGTATAAAGATTATTTAAGTTTTGTGATGGCGGACATTCCGGGAATCATCGAAGGGGCAAGTGAAGGAAAGGGATTAGGGACAACGTTTCTGCGCCATATCGAACGGAATGCGGTTCTTCTTTTCATGGTTTCGATTGATACAGAAGATGTAACAGGTGAATATGGCATCCTTCGGCGGGAGTTGGAAAAGTATTCACCGGAATTAATGCAAACGCCCCATCTTCTGGCGATAAGTAAATGTGATCTGGCGGATGATGAATTGATTTCCTTAGTAAAAGAGGAATTACCTACGGATGTACCATATTGCTTTATTTCATCCGTTACGCAACGAGGTTTAGAAGAGTTAAAGGATATGCTATGGCGAATGCTTGAACCCGGTAAAGGCAAATCGGATGTTGGCGAACTTTCACCCGAAGAATACTACCAACAATAAATTATTTTTCTTCATGGGTACAAACAAAAAAGGGAGGTTGTTACACCTCCCTTTTTTCATAAAATATCTATGAACCGAATTACTCTTTAACCACTTTCACGGTTTTGATACCGTTAGCCGTAGCTACTTGGAGTAAATACATTCCACTGGTGTGGTTGCCTAAGTCAACGTTGAAAGCGTTATCACCCTCTACAGCATTGAAATTGTAGGAAGCGATGGTACGACCTGTAACATCAACTAAGGTAACAGCTACGTTTTCGTTAGCAACAGAGTTATAGCTGATGCTGAACTGACCTTTCGTCGGGTTCGGGTAAACGCTGAAGTTAACAGCATTATCAACTACATTTTCAGCTTTAACTTGACCAAACGTACAGTTGAGCGCACCAACATAGTGATAACGGTAGCAGTAAGGAACTGCCGCACCGGAACGAACGCGAACGTAGTAATCACCTTCCGTTAAGTTGATGAAGAACGGACTCGTTTGACCGCCCGGTGAAGAAGCCTGCCAAGTTAAACCTCTGTCTTTGCTGATTTCGTAACGGATGTTACCTGCACCTACACCACCTAAGGTTACAACGATAGAACCATTGTTACAGTTTAAGTTGTTCGGCGGGTTAGACGTAACGCGAGAAACAGTAGCCGAATTCGGATCGTTTAACAAGAACGGAATCGACGTAGAGATACAAACGTCGTTCGTGTTACGTGCTTCGATGAGGTAAACGCCAGAGCTTAAAGAAGGCTCAACCACGTTAACGGCGATGTTCGTAGAATTAAATGATTTCCAAGAACCGGCTACACCGTTAGCGATGAGGCGGTACTCACGAGTATTTAAGCCGGAGAAGTCGCCACCGATTAAGGTAATGTTCAATGCACCATCAGAAGAACCGCAAGCAGAAGGATTCGTTTGCGTAGAGTTGATCGTGATAGAAGTACCCGTGTTGATGATGATGTTACGCGTAAACGTACAGTTACGAGCATCAACAGCTTTCACTACATACGTACCCGGCGTTAAGTTCTCAAACGAGTAAGTGTTCACTAAGTTCGTCGGGAACGTTTGAGATAATAAGTCGTTGAAGTAAAGTTTGATCGGCGCAGCACCACCGGTGATGGTTGCATCAATCTTACCTCTTGCACCTGCGTTGGTACAGCCCGGTTGCGTAACATTCGTTGACAACACTAAGCCTGTCGGTAATGCTACTGTAACATCTACCGGAGCCGATGCTACGTTTGCATTACAAACTGTTCCTTGTTGACGTGCTTGGATGAACGCTTTAGCAATCGTGCCCGGTAATACACCGGTAAACGTATTGCTTGTTTGCCAGCTTGCACCGTTATTGATAGTGTACTCTAACGGACCACTGCCTCCGGTAGCATTAACAACGATAGTACCCGTCGAAGAAACCGAGCAATCGGGTTGCGTTACTGCTACGTTGTTGATAACAACACCCGAGTTCGCCGGATTTGTTAACTGAACGCTTAATAACGGGAAGTTCGGGAAGCCGAGGTTTTCGTTGATACGACAACCGGCACCAGCACCGCCTCTAATGATACGAACACGATACATACCTGCACCTAAATTAGGAGCAACTACATTGTAAACTTGTTGTGTGGGAACAACCGGTGTAGTCGTAGTACCTACTACTAAATTCGGAGGTGTTGTTAGTGGGAATACTTGGATGATCTCGATCACATCAGCAGCATTCGGTGCACCTGTCAACGTTACACTGAGGTCAATACGACCATCATTTGTACCCGGACAAGTCGGATTGCGGAACGAAATGTCGTTGATATTGATGCGAGAGTTAACAGGATCATTGTTAGGAACAACAACCTTCAAGGTAACAACGCAAGGATCGGTTACACGTTTGAGGACGATATTGTACGTTCCTGCCGGAATGTTCGTCAAATAAAGAGCCTCTAGCGTATTGAAGTCAGACGGGTTAGAGAATAAGCCTCCACCGTTGATCGAAATCTGCATATCCGAAGGATTTTGAGCTAACCACGGTCCTGTCAGATTCAAGTCAATAGCACCGTCGAAACAATTAGTAGCCGGAACAATATTTGCAACCGTCAAGTTATTGGGGTTAGCCGATAAAGGCACAGTTACCGTTAATACTCTGGCGCAACCGTTTGCATCACGAACCATTAAAGTACGTACGCCCGGTGCTAAAGTAGTGTAACGATACGTAACACCTGCCTGCGTAGCAACCAATACACCATCTACATAGAAGCTGTATGGACCTACCGTAGTATTGTTAATACGTACAGACTGCTGACCATTCGGCATCGTACCACACTGTGCCGCCGTAACACCACCTTGAGTAGCAATAACTAAAGCGGAAGTGCTAACGATGTCGATCGGTTGATTCCAGATCGCAACACAAGAATTCAGATTCGTTTCACGAACGCGAATTTGTCCGGCTGGGAAATCAATCGGAACACCCGGAGTCGGGTCGATGTTATTGCGGAAGTTCGTTGTCTGCCAGTTAGCACCACCGTCAAAGCTGTACTCTAACAAACGACCACCCGTAGCGATTACTTCGATACGACCAAGCGGTTGGGTAGTACAGTTCGGTTGCGTAACGCGAACTTCAGAAATCACAATCGGCGTAGGCTCCGTTACGCGGAGAACACCATGATAGAATAAGCAACCACCCGTGTTTGCATTACGGATGTAGAGGTAGTAGTTACCGGCTAACAAACCATTGAAATCAACAGCCATTACACCGGGTGCAGATTGACTTTTAACTGCACCGTTATCACTGATTAAGAATACATCAGAGTTCATGGCAAGACCTGTTACACGAATACGTGCATCCACACCTGGACCTGTACCGTTTACGCTGGAACAAGTTCTGTTACGAACGTCAACCGTATAGCTACCCGGAGCTTGAGAAGGAAGTGCTTTGATTTCAACCGTATCACGTGTAACACAGTTGTTCATGTTGCTTTGATCTCTAACTTCAATCACATACATACCGGGCGTTAAGATCGGCTGTTGGCTATTCATTCTGGGATCGAACGTATAGGTTTTAGCACGGATCGCCGGCGAAGTGAAGGAAGCCGCATTTTGAATGACATTACCGTTAATACCACCAATGTTTGTTCCTTTGATGGAGTAAGTGTAAGGACCTACACCGCCTTCGATGTCAACTTTAATGGTTGCACTGCCGGAAGCCGTCATCGGGAATTCACAAGTAGTCGTGTTGGTAGCCGTAATTTTTGTACGAATTACTTGGAGATCAACCGAGTATTCAACCACACAACCCGCAGCATCTTGTACACGGAGAACGTTAACGCCTTCTTTCAAGTTGGTGTACGTGTAAGAAGAGTTCGAGTTAACGTCAACCGGGATGCTCATGTTGTTGAGGAAGTAGCTTCTCGGAAGTGTACCACCTGTCGGAGAAACAGTGATACGACCGTTGTTTTGACCACAAGTCGGGTTCGTAATTAACGGAGTCGGCAGGTTTAAGCCCGAAGGATTCACCATACGCACCGGCTCGGAATGCTCGTAGCTACAATCCACTTGGTTCGCATCACGTACTACGATAACGTAGTTCGTCGGACGCGGGAACAAGCCCGTGAACGTAGAAGAAGAAGACCACGTTTGACCACCGTCAATCGAGTATTCAAAGATACCGGTACCGCCTTCTGCGTTGATGGTGATCGTACCGCCAACGGGAGGATTACCACAAACCGGTTGCGTCGTGAAGATACCGCCGGTAGAGATACGAATCGGATCCGGAGCGTTTAAGGTAACTTCTTGGTAAGAAGCACAAGCCACGTTCATCGCTTCAGCCACGCGAACTACGTAGTTAGCAGGCGAAAGGTTGAAGAACGTGTAGCTACCCGTAGAAGAAGGGAACCAGTTAGCACCGTTATCAATCGAGTAGTATAATAAGGTAGCGTTACCCGTTGCTTTGATCGTAATTTGACCCGTATTTAAGAAGTTCGTGTTAGAACAAACCGGATCATATTTTTGTACGCTCAAGATGGTAGGTGCGTTCGCTTGAACTACGTCGTACATGGAAGCAGTTTGGCAGGAATTAGCCGAATTACCACGATCACGTACTACGATGTTATACTTACCGCTACGAACATTCAAGAATTGATTGCTCATTTGGAAGTTAACACCACCGTCCATCGAGTAAGCGAGTTCACCCGTACCACCCGTAGCAGAGACAACGATTGTACCGTTGTTCGACGTACAAGAGGTCGGACTTAAACCGCTAACTGCTGCGATGTTTAACGGCGCAGGCTCATTTAAGAGTACCGTGCGAATATCGCGACAACCACGACCATCAGAAACTGTTAACGTATAGTTACCGGCAGCTAAACCATTGAAGGTGTGAGAAGCGGCGTTCACCGTAACCGGCGAAGTACCGTTATTCAAGCTGAAAGTGTAAGGTAACGTACCGCTGGTAACCGTTGCCGTGATAGAACCGTTAGCTAAACCGCCACAAGTAGGTTCTGCCGTAGCAATATTTGAAACCATTACACCGCCCGTAGAACGGATTTCTTTGTTTTCAACCTGAGATAAGCAGTTGTTCGCATCACGAATCACTGCCGAAATCATCATCGGGTCAAGATTCATGAACATGTTACTCGTTTGGAAGGTCATACCTCCATTAATCGAGTATTGATAAGGAGGCATACCACCACCCGTAGCGTTGATCGTTACGCTGGCTTTTTGACCCGTCGTACAGTTCGCATCGGTAATGAGGGCTTGGAACGTAATCACGCCCGGCTCCATGACCATACCGGAAGTCGTAATCACACAACCTCTGGCATCACGAACCGTAACAGAATAAGCACCACCACCTACGTTAGTAAATACGTTTTGGATTTGAGGCGCACCGTCATTTAACTGATAAGAGTAGGGAGCTAAACCGCCACCCGATACATTCACCGTTAATTGCGTTTTGTCGCCGTTACAACGGAGGTTAGCACTCTGCATCACGTTTACGGAGAAGTTTGCCGTACTCGTTTGCGTTAAAACAACGGAAGAGGAAGTTCCCGTACAGCCGTTCGCATCACGAACCGCTACCGTGTATGTACCTGCACTTAAACCGCTGAAGCTGTTGGTCGTGTTGAACATAGCACCGTTGATCGAGTACGTATAAGGAGCAACACCGGAAGTCGGAGCTGCAACCGTAATCATACCGTCGTTACCGGCACAAGTCGGGTTAGATGAAGTAGCGTTCACAGTGATGGCCGGGCATCCCGATACATCATCACGGAAATAGATCAAGAACGCATCATCGTTACCCGTGGCAGGATTGGTTGTGCTTACGCGGTTACGCGTCGGGAAGTTGGGCGAGTTGGTGTAACCCGGGATCGCAATCCAACCACCTTGGTTAACGGAAAGATCGCGTGCGATGTCGTCAGACGAACCACCATACACGAGCGACCAATCACGGTTACCGGAAGCAATATCTATTTTGGTTAAGAATGCGTCGAAGTTTCCGCCCAAAGTACCTTGGAACGGTAACGTGTTGTCAGCATTCGGGTTGATAATTTGGAAGTTAGGGGAGTTAGTTGTACCGGTTACATATACTTTGTTACCGATAAAACCAATGCCATAACCTTGCTCAGAGCTTTGACCACCTAAGTACGTGCTGTACGTTAAATTACCGTTAGCACCCATACCGGCTACGAAAGCATCGGATACACCACCGAACGTGCGTTGGAAACCGTTGTTGGTCGTGGTCATGTTAGCGGAGCTGGTTTGACCCGTTACCCAAACGGTGTTACCGTTACCGGTGTTGATGCCGTTACCAAAGTCCGTACCGCTACCACCTAAGTAAGTAGACCAGAGGCGCGCACCCTGACCGTTGAATTTGATAACGAAAGCATCGCTACCACCTGCAAGGCTCGATTGAGCAGCACCGGGCGTAGCAATGTTGTTGGTAGAGGTTGTAGAACCCGTAGCCACCATGTTACCGTCAGCATCAACAGCCACAGCATAACCTTGATCGTCGCCGTTACCACCGAAGTAAGTACCCCAAGCTAAAGAGCCGTTAGTACGAACGCGAGCGGCAAATACATCACGGCCACCATTGTTACCACCACCAATTGTTTGTAAATTATTGGAGAAGGTACGACCTACGGTAAAGATGTCATTGTTGGGCCATACTGCTAAACTGCGGAGTTCGTCTTGCGCAGAACCTCCCCAGTAAGAAGACCAGTTAACACCACCGTTCGCGTCGAGGCTCAGCACGAAACCGTCGCCTGCACCACCGGGGGTACTTTGGAAACCACCACCTACTAATAAGTCGGTAGAAACCGTGTAACCAACAACCAATACATTACCTACGTTGTCGAAAGCGGCATCGTTACCTTGGTCAGTGTTGTTACCACCAAAGTAAGTAGAGTAACGAACCGTACCGTCAGCGTTAAATACCGTAACGAAAGCATCGTTGCTGGCATTTTTAACGCTTTGCACCGAACCCGGAGTTGTGGGGAAGTTAACGCTGGCGGTAGTACCCGTAATAACGGAATTACCTGCGTTATCCAAACCCGAACCGAAAGCACGGTCAAAGAGCGAACCACCGTAGTTGGTAGCCCAAGGACGCGTCAAGGGGTCAATGACGAGTTCGGCATTTTTGTCGTAGTCAGCTACGCTGAACGTCAAAACACCGTTGGTCAGTTGATAAGAGGAAGCAATCGTCTTGTTGCCCGCTTGATACGTATAAGGAGCATCTTCACCCAATTTACCGAACGGGGTAACTGTTTCAAGGCTACCGTCGCGGTTGATACCGACTTTAGAAGCACCTGTGTAGCGTAACTTGATGTCTTCTACTTTACCGCCCGGACGAACCACGAATTCATACTTCATCTGGCTATTGCCGGAACCGGAAGCAAAGAACACGAGGTCAATGTTGGGATAGAGGTTCTTGTACGTGATTTTGGAGAACGATTTGACTCCGGACACGCCTTTACCGTTTCCGAGATAGAAGTTGGAAACGCCGTCCACCGGACTTTCGCTCAAAACCCGGAAGTTCGGATTCGCACCCACAAACTCCACATCGCTGCGGAAGAGCGCTGTTACTTTCGACTCCCCATTAGAGGTTTCGATCTGAGGGAACACGTAGCTCACCGCGTCGTTGCGGAAGAAAATCTTTACCCCCTGATTTTCAGCAGTGTAAAGGACATCCGGACGGGCATTACCACGTGTATCGGTAACCTGACCGCGGTTCTCCGTGAAACGCAAACTACTCTTAGTTCGGTCGGATACTGCGGTGTTGGTATTCGCCGTCGTTAACAGGTAACTGCACAGCAACAAACACGTAATAAAGAATTTCTTCATAGTATTTTATGAAAGAGAAAATAGATACTTAGTAGAGGTATTCAATTCAATTAGCGAGCGCAAAGTTAAGCACTTTACCCTAACAAACGACGCAAAATTACAAGTCCTTTTCGATTTGGTCTAAAAATAAAGCAATTATTTTTCGCCCTCTGCCGATTTTTCACTTGACATCCCTTATCCAATGTATATATTTGCTACCGTAACGACGCATCCTATCCATCCCACACCATCTGACTCATTCATTAATTATGACACGAATCCCTTTTTCGGAACATCAAATCAGTTCCTATACGCGATTTTTAATCCGATCGGTCATTAGTCTGGTTGTACTGCTAATAGTGGTAACGATCAACCTGCCGGCACAAAAATCCATCCCCTCCACCGACGTTCCTGCTAATGTGGTGGAAAATTTCAAGAAAGAATATGCCTCGGCAACCAACGTCCAGTGGTTTCGTCCTAAAAAAGAGAAAGGCTACGCTGCTTCCTGCCAATTAAACGGTAAAAAGACCCAACTCCGCTTGGATGAACAAGGCAATACCCTCAAAAAAGTTACGCATTTACAACCCAATGAACTACCCGCTCCGGTTACGCAGTCTGTCCAAAGTAATTTTAAGGACTACCAACTGAAACGCGGTACGGAAATCCAACACATGAAGAAAAAGCAGACCTTTTACCGCGTTCGATTGGTTAAAGGTCAAAAAAAGGCTGAAGTCCGCTTGATCTTCATCGGTCCCGACGGGAAAATTCTTACCGATACCGACCAACGTATTGAACCCGAAGATAAAGACGATGACGGCGACCAAAAGTAGAGCCTTGTCTCCACGTGTTGACTTTTTAGAAGTTATACTATTTGGCTGTTTCCTAAAAATACATAACTTGCGGAACTTTTTGGGTTCATCGCCTTTCATTTCTTAAAACGAAATATTTTTTTATTTATGAATAAATCCGCTCGAATGCGATTAGCTGTTCCGGCATTAGTAGCCGTATCGTTGCTATGGGTTACGTATTCCTGTAAAGAATCCGTCCCGAAAGAACAGTACGACAAACTCCAAGCCGAATTGGACCAGATGGAAAGCCTGAAGGACAAACAGGAAAAAGAGTTCGGCGAAATGTTGGATTTGATGAACCAAATTCAGCAAAACCTTGCCCGCATTGACCAATCCAAATTAGAAATCGCCGGCAACAAAAACAAAGATGTGATCTTTCAGCGCATCAACAACATTGACAGCTTAATCAAAGCCAACCGCTCCATGATTGCCTCGCTCAATGCGAAAGTGAACGAGTCCGGCACTACCATTAAAGGTTTACGGGAACAGATCGCCTCCTTCGACGCGTTACTCAAAAATAAAGAGTCCGAAATGGAGCAACTGCGCGGGCAAATCGCTAACCTCAGCACCGAGAAAGCCGAACTCCAGAGAACGGTAGCCTACAAAGAGGAAGCCATCAAGCAAAAAGAAACCGTCATCCAAACCAAAGATTCCGAGTTGGTTAAGCGGGATTCCATCATTCGAGCGAACGACCGCAAATACCGCCAAAACCAAGCCGTAGCCCTCATCCGATTGGGTGAACGCGAAGAAAAACTTGGCGATAAAGTGTCGGGACTATTCAACCCCGCCAAAAAGAAAATTTATTACCAAAACGCCTGCAAATATTATCAAGAAGCCGTATCGCTCGGCTCGGATGAGGCGAAAGACAAAATTGATAACCTCAAAGTCAAAACCAAACAGGACTGTTAAAACATTCCTTCTTTCATATCCCCAAGTCCTCCAATACACATTGGGGGATTTTTTTTATGGCTTACGGGCTTGAATGGAAAACATTAAGGGCAGTGCCGGCATATCGCTTAATTCATAGTGGTTTTCATCGGTCTGTTTTAGGTTCGGGAATACATCATAATGGGAAAAAGGATATTCCCCAAAATGCGTCAGCACCAATCCTGATGACAATAGTACCGAGATAACTTCCGAAAGAGAATGATTCCACGTATATTCATCGGCTTCGATGTCTGCTGTCGGGTCGGCGTAAGTCCCTTTTGTCTTTTCATGGATGGGTTGAGCGGTATTGAAATAACTGTATTGTAACTGCCATTCATCATCCCTGAAATCATACATATACGGCAAGGGATGAAACTCCACCAACGTAAAAGTACCACCGACTTTCAAATGCTTAGCTATGATTTCCGCCCAACGCTGCAAGTCATGTAACCACAAAAGCACCCCGTAAGAAGTAAAAATATGGTCAAAAGTTTCACCGGCAAGCACTTCATCTAACGCATAAATATCTGAAACGATGAATCGTGCCGATAAACCCATCTTTTCCGCCAGAGTCTTTGCCGTGCGGATGGCTTCATCGGAAAAGTCAACGCCCGTTACTTTCGCGCCTAACCTTGCCCACGAAAGGCTATCCAAGCCGAAATGACATTGCAGATGTAACAGCGTTTGATCTTTGATTTGGGGTAAAAGACCAAGCTCGGTATCCATTAAGGAAATTTCTTGCGGGTCAGCGATGAAACCATCAACATCATAAAACTGACTATTTACATGAATAGGCGTTCGCTGATCCCAGAGGGATCGGTTGGCTTCGTAAAAAGTAGATGTATTCATCAGCGTAAGAGGGTTATATTCCCGCGATAGATTTTTTCGCCAACCTTCATTTGGAAGAAATAAGTACCCATAGCACAGTCGCTTCCCGAATTTTTATTCTTTCCGTTCCATTCCTCCTGCGGATTTTCAGAGGTAAAGATAATTTGCCCCCAACGGTCAAAAATATTGATGATATAGCGTTCCTGCCCCGTATATTTAACCGACCAAACATCGTTTATGCCGTCATCATTAGGCGTGAAGACGTTGGTAATGTCCATCTTAGGTTCAAGTACCGTAATCCACACCGAATCCCGTATCACACAGCCCCCCGAATCGGTTGCTATCAACCGCACCAAATATCGCCCCGCTCGTAAGAATCGGTACGCAAAGGAACTGTCTCCCGCATAGGATTCATCCCCGATAATCCACCGACGAGAAGCCACATTTTGGGACGAATCCCGAAACCGCACCTCCGAAAAAGGTAACATCACCGTATCGTTAGACGCGATGCCAATGTTCGTAGTTCCGCGCGGGTAAAGGGTAATTGTGCGGGTGGCTTCTACTTCTTTTTCGCAAGGATAGTAGAATAATGCCCTCATTTTGACGGTATAAGTGCCGGGTGTGGTATAAACGTGGGTAGGATTTTTCCCGTTGACGATTTCCGTACCGTCGCCGAAATCCCAGATGTTAAAGACGGCACTGTCGCTTTGATCCGTAAAATGAACCCGATAATCCAGGCACGCCCGCTCGATGTTGAATTCAAATTTGGCTTTGGGCGTGGGAATGACGGTGATCTTCTTACGGGCAACCTGTCGGCAACCTGCATCTTCGGCGATAACTTCGATCGTTTGGGTGTAAGGCGGGAAGATGGTTACCGTCCTGCCCGTTGGAACAGTTACATAAGTAGGCGGATTCCATGTAAATTTAGTAAAAGGAGTCCCGCCCGTAACGGTGATTTGTAAACTGTCCCCCGAACAAATCGTATCGCTTGCGGAAGTGATGACGGGATTGATAGCCGGAACGACCTTCACATCCACCGAATCCAAAAATGAACAGCCCGAACGCATCAACGTAACAAAATACCGCGTGGTAACCGTAGGGGCTACTTTAGGCTGACGGGCATCGGGCGTGATGATCCGCGAAACTTCGGGTTGCATATCGGGTGCTACCCAATATACGTCAAAAGGTTCATCTCCCTGATATTTGGCGGGAATGGTAAAAGTATCACCCCGACAGATGATAAAGCCTTCTCGGAAATTATTATCGGCAATGACGCTCGGCGCATTGACGACGTTAACACGCACAGTATCAGACCTTTCCTGACAATTTTTGAAGATCGCCGTTACCGTATAAACCGTCGTTTTCTTGGGTGTGCAGGTCGGCGAAGCGATAAACGCACTATCCAACCCCTCCTCCGGCGACCAAATATACTGAACCAACGCCGAATCAGCGGTTGTAATACCGCTATGAGCAGTCAATTTAACGCTGTTACCCGGACAAACGTCCACATAATTAAAGTCAATATAGGGGTCAGGGGCAGGGATGACGTTCACGCGAACGGTATCCACAGCAGTACAATTCGCCGAAATCAACGTCAGTGAATAAGTAGTCGAAACACGGGGCGTAGCTATCGGACGGCGGGCTTTGAGGTCGTTGAGCGTGCCGTCGTTCGGTTGCCAAGAGTAAACATAGTTGCTGTCCAAATCCCAAGGCACATCTCCCAAGCGAACGCCTGTACCTACGCACGTGGTTTGGTCGGGTCCCGCATCGGCTTGGGGGCGGGGCAAAACTTCGACCACAACGGTAGAAAGTTTGTCTTCGGGACGATTGACACTACTGCAACCTGTGGCTTTATTGGTAACAGTCAGGGTATAAATGGTTGTTTGGGCGGGACGCACGTACACTACTTGCGCAATCGGATTGGTCAAGCCATCATCCGGTTTCCATGAAAAAATGTAGGAAGTATCATTGGCTATATCGCCGTAAGCCTGCCCCACCAAGTCAACGCCGGGGCCTTCCGCACAAATCCGCTTCGGCAAAGTCCCCCCGCCCGCATCGGCAATCGGTATCTTTTGCGGGACGACAGTAATGGTAACGGGTTCGGCTTGGCAACCTTTTTCATCCTTCGCATATAACGTATAAGTCGTCGTGGTATTAACCTTAGCAAAGGGATTCTGGGCGGCGGGTTCATCCAAACCTTCCTTTGGAAACCACTCAAACACGTAGCGTCCTGTGCCTCCGATGACTTCCGTGCGGAGCAAAGCCCCCTGACTGCCTTCACAATAAGGCACTGTATTTCTGCGGGCGTTGGCGGAAATGACGGGATTCATCACCACCGAAACGGTATCTTCCACGACTCCACAGGGGCAGGTAGCCGTCAAGGTATAGAGCGTTGTGCGAGCCGGACGGGCAAAGGGTCGCAGTATGTTGGCATTAGAAAGTCCCGCCGTCGGCGACCAAGCAAAGATACAGCCCGTAGCATCATTAATGGTGGCAGGTATCTCCACGCCATCATCCGAACAGCGAAAGACGGTTTCCCCCGCATTGAGTTCGGGCAGGGCGTTTACTTCTATAATTCTGGTCGATGTATTTTCA
>Ga0209573_1000519_pt1 | contig 80010 bp, 76 predicted proteins | sample TNRBio252014_DNA_FD_185870 | JGI IMG/M metagenome (GOLD analysis project Ga0209573, IMG submission 185870) | Wastewater treatment Type I Accumulibacter community from EBPR Bioreactor in Madison, WI, USA - TNR Reactor_6/25/2014_ DNA (SPAdes)... | ecosystem: Engineered > Bioreactor > EBPR >... | reverse complement strand
TGCCGTTGATTGTGTTCAATGATTTCAAAGATACTTTCTGATAGCAATTCACAACACACCTGAAAGCCTTCACCGTAAAAGTCAAATTGTGTTCAATGATTTCAAAGATACTTTCTGATAGCAATTCACAACTCCGGTGGCTTCGCGCACACCGATTTGCGAATTGTGTTCAATGATTTCAAAGATACTTTCTGATAGCAATTCACAACTATTATTCTGGAATTCATGAGGTGATTTGTATTGTGTTCAATGATTTCAAAGATACTTTCTGATAGCAATTCACAACAAAGACAAAACAGAGTTTCGCAACACGGTAATTGTGTTCAATGATTTCAAAGATACTTTCTGATAGCAATTCACAACAAAAATATCATGGCCCAAATGGATAGACCGATTGTGTTCAATGATTTCAAAGATACTTTCTGATAGCAATTCACAACCATCAAACCATTGTAGTAAATTGAGTTCGTATTGTGTTCAATGATTTCAAAGATACTTTCTGATAGCAATTCACAACATCGCGTGTGGACTTTATGATGAATGAAGCATTGTGTTCAATGATTTCAAAGATACTTTCTGATAGCAATTCACAACTAAGGGTGAAATACAAAAGCAAAAGCAAAATTGTGTTCAATGATTTCAAAGATACTTTCTGATAGCAATTCACAACTTCTATCAATAGCCTCTGAAACAAGGCTTTTATTGTGTTCAATGATTTCAAAGATACTTTCTGATAGCAATTCACAACGCGGCAATCAAATCTTTTACAAGCTGTATCATTGTGTTCAATGATGTTATGCTTCTTAGCCCAACTTCATTATTCATAGTTTGTATTTCTTGACTTTTGGCTCACAGCATTGCAAGTTGAATAGTAACAGGTGTTGCACACAATCAATATTCAATTTCTATGTTATAGCTATCCAGTAGCCCAACTACACCTTGTAGCGAAAATTTTGCGCCTTTTATTCTGTTTGCAGTTGGCTCAATAGAATAGTTGCTTGCGGTTCTAAAATCAACTTTTTCGAGTTGAGTGCCATCAAAAGTTGCTCGCAGCAAATCGCAGTTATCGAAAGTGGAAGCCGATAAGTCGCACTCCGTAAAGTCGGTTTCGTGTAGTTGCGAGTTTTTAAAAGTTGTTTTCTTGATTTTGATTTGTGAAAATGATGTGTGATTGAGGTTGCAGTTATTGAAACTGAATGCTAAACCAAATTGATTGCAGTCGTAAAATCGCAGCCCCAGCATCTTGCAGTCGTTGAATTGAATATCTCTGAACGCGGTGTTTGAAACTTTGCATAAACTGAAGTTGCAATTTGTAAAAACGCATTCCGAAAATTTAATGCCCGACAGGTCGGAGTTAGAAAAATTGCAATTGCTGAAAGTGCAATTTTCGTATTCGCCTTTTGGCAATAAAGTGCTGCTGTAGTCTTGTTTGTCAAATTGCTGATTTTCTATGAGCATTTGCCTTGGCTTTTATGTTTCAATAAGCCGTCAAATATGAATTATTACCTTTAATCGAATTATGAATTGGAGAACCAAAATTGTTATTCTGTTTGGCAAGTTGCGCAAACCCATAGATTATGATGCAGTAAACAATATTGCAGAACTGCGCAGCAATGCCGATAAGGCTGTTCGGTTAGGAATAAAACTTTTCGACAGCAAAATTGATGTGTACAGTGTGCAAGATGTAGATGCAAACGGAGTGCCGGTGCGCATTTATAGAAGCAGTGGAAAAAATGCACAGCGCGTAATCGTCTATTTTCATGGCGGTGGTTTTGTGTTGTATGGATTAGAGTCGCACGATAGGATATGCAGGCGGTTGTGTAAAATGAACGATTGTGTGGTAGTAGCTGTTGATTACCGGCTTGCGCCTGAGTTTACTTTTCCGGCAGCGCACAACGATGCGTTTACTGCCATAAAATGGGTGATGCTAAATGTAGCACAGTATGGCGGAAACGCTAATGACATAGTAGTAGCAGGCGATAGTGCCGGTGGAAATTTAGCTGCCTGTATGGCGCACCGCTGCAAGCGCGAAGGCATTGCGTTGAAAGCGCAGGTGTTGGTGTATCCGTGGATTGATGGTGCGCTCAGCAATGCATCAATAACTACAAATGGCACAGGCTATATGTTGGAAAAGAAAACAGTTTTTTGGTTTAGGCAGCAATACACTCCGCGTGAGGAAGATCGTTGCCACCCGCATGTTTCGCCTTGTTACGAGTCCGATTTTTCGGGGCTTGCACCTGCATTTATTCTTACGGCACAGTTCGACCCTTTGTTGGATGATGGCTTCAATTATTTTAAACAATTAGAAGGCGGTGGAAGCAAAGTTTTGTATAAAGAATATGAAGGTTTGATTCATTCGTTTTTCAATTTGCCACGCATAGATCCTTTGGCGATGAAGGCGTATAGCGACATTGCAGAATTCCTAAAAACTGTTTAGTGCAATTCGTAACCCATTACTTACATTCACCGCCATGCAAAAAATTTTCTTTCTTTTTCTGCTTCCTTTTTTGGCTGCTTCGTGTGCAAAGTTACCCGTAGAAACCAACGGCTTCAAACACTCTGTATATGATGTGTTGAACGGTCCCGAAGATTTTGTATTAGATACAAGTAGTTTCCCTCGTTTGATAGTTTCGTGCGGAGTAAAACGGAAAAATGATGCAAGCAAAGGCGGCTTTTTCTCCATCTTCTTGAATTCTAAACATGTAGAGCCAATGAAGGTTTTTATGCCCGATTCTATTGCGCTTTTTCCGCATGGAATTGATTTGGTAAAACAGAATGACTCGTTAATACTTTTGGCGGTAAACCATGAATACATTAGTAAAAAGAAAACCAAAAATTCGGTATTGCGTTTTTTATTGAAGCACGATAGACTTTATTTTATTCAGCAAATTGCGCATAGCGAAATGAAGCATCCAAATGCAGTTTGCGGCATGGCAGATGGCAGTTTCTTTTTCAGTAATATGTACACAAGTAATATGCTTTCAAAAGGAAATATTACCTATTGCAAAAATGGCAATTGCAATGCGGTGAGCAGAAAAATTCGTTATGCAAATGGTGTGGCTTTGCACAACAACAAACTGTATGTTGCTTCTACTTTAGAAGATAAAATTTTCAGTTACGCAATTGGCAGTAACGGAATGTTGCAGCACGAAAATGTAGAGGGCGAGTTGAAAGGTGGTGATAATTTACGCATTGTAAACAACAAGTTGTATTGCGCAGCACATTTAAAGCTTTGGGCATTTATTAAGCACTTCAAAAACTTCCGCAAGCACTCGCCTTCTGCTGTGTACGAAAAAGATTTGATAACCGGAAAATCCGAAATTATCTACTTCAATAATGGAAGCGTTATTGATGCTTCATCTACTGCCATTAAGTACAAAAATAAAATTTACATCACTGGTGTGTTTGACCCCGAAGTGGTGGAAATTGAAACAAAGTAGCGCGGCAAAGTAGTTAAGATAAGGATGAGTAGAACGCAGCTATTTCGGGTCATGTTTTCTAATGTCCTTGATCATCAATTGAAGGTTTTTTTTTCCTTCCCATTCATTCTCTTCTATTGTAAATGCCACATCGAAGTTTTCATGTTGAACCAATGCAAACTTATCGGCCATACCAAAGCCAATGCCATTTATGTAATTCCTGTCGCTAACTTTTAGTGATAGTTTTAAATGAGTGTCTTTTAATACTTTGCTATACCCCGAATCAACTTGATTTTTCAAAACAAAAACCGGTTTCATGTTACTAGGGCCAAAGGGTGCTATTCTTTTAATGGTTGAGTAGAATCTGTTGGTAATGTCTATCGGTTGAAGTTCGCAATCAATTTCAATTTCAGGTATTAAATGTTGCTCGGAAATGGTGCGCGCAACTTCATTTTCAAAAGCAATTTTAAAGGCATCGAGGTTTTCTTTGTGCATGGTTAATCCAGCAGCAAATTTATGTCCGCCAAATTGTATCAGATGTTCGCGGCAGGCGTAAATAGCTTCATATAAATCGAAGTGTTTTACGCTGCGTGCGCTGCCGGTAACTTTTCCATCGCTTTCGGTTAAAACAATGGTTGGGCGATAGTAAGTTTCTGTAAGCCGCGAAGCTACAATGCCAATCACTCCTTTGTTCCATGTTTCATTAAACACAACCGATGTTTTTGCATTTTGCATAAACTCATCTTGCTCAATCATGGCAAGAGCTTCGGCAGTAATCTGTTTGTCCAAATCTTTGCGGGTAGCATTCAAATCGTGCAATGTTTCGGCATGTTCATCTACTACATCGGCTTCGCCAATCAGTAGTTTTACGGCATGTTTTGCGTCTTCAATTCTGCCTGCTGCATTAATGCGTGGCCCCAGCACAAACACTACATCTGTGATGTCCATTTTTTTATTGATGCCGGCAATGTTTTTCAGCGATTTTAAACCATGCGAAACCGACTCGCTGTTTAGTAGTTGTAGGCCGTGAAATGCAAGAATTCTATTTTCGCCCGTAATGGGAACAATATCTGATGCAATACTTACACACACTAAATCCAACAAGGCGTAACATTGGCTTAGTGGCAAGCCTTGCTGCATACAAATTGCTTGAATTAGTTTAAAGCCAATGCCGCAGCCGCTTAACTCTTTGTACGGGTAGTTGCAGTCTGTGCGTTTTGGGTCAAGCACGGCAATTGCGGTCGGCAATTCATCGCCTGGCAGGTGGTGGTCGCAAATGATAAAGTCAATATTTTTTGTGGTGGCGTAAGCAACTTTATCATTCGATTTTACACCGCAGTCTAAAGCAATAATCAAGCTGCAAGCTGTTTCATCGGCATAGTCTATGCCGCGTAATGAAACACCGTAACCTTCGGTATATCTGTTTGGGATGTAATAATCAATGTTGGTGTAAATGCTTTTTAAAAAAAGATAAACCGTAGCAACCGATGTGGTGCCGTCCACATCGTAATCGCCATAAATCAAAATTTTCTCTCCCCTTTCAATTGCTTTCAATATTCTATGCACGGCTGCATCCATATCTTTCATCAAAAATGGATTGTGCAGCTTTGCTAAATCGGGGTTGAAAAAATCCTTGGCTTCATCATAAGTGTATATGCCTCGTTGCACCAGCAGTTTCAGCAAAGCCGGATGAATATGTAATGTTTTGCTAAGGGCTTTTACCTTACCTTCATCTGCTTCTATTAAATGCCACCTTTTTTGCATGATGCAAAGCAAATAAAAATGGGGCGAGAATTTGCGACTTGCAGATTTGTTGGTGGACTATTGGTAGTCAGTATCATAACTCCCTAAATCTGCAAGTAATAAATCATTATACATTTGCTGCGCGAAAAAATAAGCAAGCATTGTTTAAACTCTATACTGCCATAAAAAAAGATTTGCGGATTCTGTTGCGCGACAAAGCTGCATTGGCGGTTATTTTTGCTATGCCGGTGTTGCTGGTGGTGGTAATTACAAGTATTCAAAATAGTGCTTATAAACTTGTGAACGACCATTCTATTCCATTGTTGATTTGTAACAGAGATACCGGAACAAGCAGCAAGCAATTGATTACTGCATTAGATAAAATTGGCATGTTCCAAATTGCGAATGCAGATGCTGATTTGAGCGATAGGCAGGTAAGCGATTTGATGCACGAACAAGAGTCGTTAGTTTCAATTGTAATTCCCAATGGGTTTTCTGTGGCAATGTCGGCAAAGGCAAAAAGTATTGCGGCAAAGGCTTTAGAGGAATTTGGTTTGGCTGCTGGTAGCGAAGTTGCTAAAGATTCAGTTTTGCCTGCCCAGCAACCTCTAACTTTGTTTTATAATCCTGTATTGCAAGAGTCTTTTAGATTTTCGGTGGGCGGTGCTTTGCGTAGTGCCCAGCAGTTTACCGAGAATCAAGAAATACTTCAGGCGCTTTACTTTTCATTAAATAGTAAGCAATTGCCCGCTTCGTTGGAAGAAGAAATATTTGGCAATCGCGCTGTGATAAACGAAATACCTGTAGCTAAAGATGGTAGCAGTATTATACCCAATGCAACTCAGCACAATGTGCCTGCATGGACAATTTTTGCTATGTTTTTTATTGTTGTTTCACTTAGTACCAGCATTGTAAAAGAAAAGCTAAGTGGTAGCGCAGTACGGCTAAAAACATTACCTACGAGTTTTTTGATGAATCTACATGCAAAGCAAATTACCTACGTAGTGGTTACTTTGGCGCAAGTGGCAGTTATTTTTTCGTTGGGCATATTTCTTTTTCCACATTTAGGGCTACCTACATTGGTGTTGCCCGCAAATCTTTTTAACCTGTTTATTGTTTCTGTTTTTTGCGGTTGGTGTGCTGTAAGCTATGGCGTGTTGGTGGGGGTTTATGCCAAATCAATGGAGCAGGCAATTGGCTTTGGGGCGGTTTCGGTAGTAATATTAGCAGCCATTGGCGGTATTGTGGTACCGGCTTTTGCCATGCCCGAACCATTACGAATAGCCATGAAAATATCGCCAATGCACTGGTGCATGGAAGCGTTTTACACATTGTTTTTAAAAGCAGGCTATACCAAAGATGTTATTGCAAGCCTGATACCGTTGCTTGTTATTATATTCGCACTTCAACTTGCGGCAGTTGCAGGATTGAAAAAGCAAAATTTTATTTGATTTAATCGACTTTACAGATGGACAAAGAAGAATTGAAAAAAGAGTTGAAACAACACATTGTGAAGTATTTGAACCTGCTTCATGTTACCCCAGAGCAAATAGAAGACGATATGCCGATGTTTGGCGAAGGTCTTGGCTTAGATTCTATTGACTCTATTGAACTGGTAGTAATGTTGGAGCGCGAGTATGGATTGAAAATTGAAGACCCGAAAGAAGGTAGAAAAATTTTAACGAACATAAATAGCATGGTTGAGTTCATTGAACAAAAACGAACTGAAACTGCACCGCAGGCATGAGTAAAATTGTTGTTACAGGTATTGGTGTCATCACGCCTCTTGGCGCAACAGTTTCAGCTAATCGCACTGCGTTAAAAGAGGGTAGAAGTGCATTCTCTAATCTCGAACTCTTTCCTTCAAAATACGCATCGGTATTGCCTTTTGGCGAAATAAAAATTTCAAACGCTGATTTGAAACAGCAGTTAGGGGTGGTAGAGCCAGGTGTTACACGCACTACACTTTTGGCACTTCACGCATTTCAACAGGCCATTGCCGATAGCAATCTTTCGGCAGCAGATTTGCAATCGTCCGGCACGGCACTGTTGAATGGCAACACAATAGGAGGGATGTGTTTGAGCGATGAACTTTATATGGATGCCAACAAAAACGAAATTGGTTCCGAGTATATTTCATCATACAATCTTGGTTCGGTAAATATGTATATTCAAGAGCGTTACAAAATTGGTGGTGTTATAAATACCTTCAATACGGCTTGCTCTTCGGCAGCCAATGCCATTATGTATGGCGCCAGATTATTGAAGAATGGCTTTGCAAAGCGCGCCATCGTGGGTGGTACCGATAGTCTTGCAAAGTTTACAATAAACGGTTTTAACTCACTTAATATTCTTTCTTCAAAACAATGCCGACCATTCGATAAAGATCGTGCGGGGCTTAACCTTGGCGAAGGTGCCGCCTTTTTGATTTTAGAAAAAGAAGAAGATGCTCAAGGCAAAAAATATTATGGCGAAGTAAGTGGTTGGTCCAATACCAATGATGCTTTTCACCCTTCTTCATTATCCGATGATGGCGATGGTCCATACCTTGCCATGCATGAAGCTTTGCGAGTAGCGGGATTAAAACCATCACAGATAGATTACATCAATACGCACGGCACCGGCACCGAAAATAATGACGAAAAAGAGAGTGTAGGCATGGTTCGTTTGTTTGAATCGCCCCCGCCATTTTCTTCCACAAAATCTAATATTGGACACACACTTGGCGCAGCGGGAGCAATAGAAGCAGTATTTTGCTTGCTTAATCTTACTCATCAAGAAATTTACCCAAGTGTAAACTTTGCTACACCCATAGAAACTACGGGATTGACCCCTGTGTTGTCTTATCAAAAAGCTACTTTAAAGCATGTAATGAGCAATTCATTTGGCTTTGGCGGTAATTGTAGCTCGCTCATTTTTTCGGCTTTATAGCTTTTGCAAGTATTGGTTTGGGTGTAATCTGCGAGTGCGAAGGCACGATATTAAGTTTCTTTATAAAAACACTTTATCCAATTCCCTTCTCTTAAATATCTTCGCCCGCATGGAATTGGAAAAAACATATAACCCCGCAGCGGTTGAAGATAAATGGTATCAATTTTGGTTAGATAAAAATTTGTTTCACAGCGAGCCCGATGAGCGCGAGCCGTTTACTATTGTTATTCCACCGCCCAACGTTACAGGTGTTTTGCACATGGGGCACATGCTTAACAATACCATCCAAGATATTTTGATACGCAAAGCACGCATGGAAGGCAAAAATGCCTGTTGGGTGCCCGGAACCGACCATGCCTCTATTGCCACCGAGGCAAAAGTGGTGCAGATGTTGCGCGAAAAGGGCATCAAAAAAAGCGACATTACTCGCGAAGAATTTTTGAAACATGCCTTTGAGTGGAAAGATAAATACGGTGGAATAATTTTAGAGCAATTAAAAAAACTGGGTGCAAGTTGCGATTGGCAACGTACGCGTTTTACAATGGAGCCCGACCTTAGCGATGCCGTTGCCGATAGCTTTATTCATCTTTATAATAAAGGTTATCTCTATCGCGATTTGAAAATGGTGAATTGGGATCCTGCGGCAAAAACCACGCTTAGCAACGAAGAGGTAATGCACGAAGAGCAACAAGCATCGCTCTATTTTGTAAAGTACAAGTTGAAAGATAGCGATGAGCATTTGGTTGTGGCCACCGTGCGCCCCGAAACTATTATGGGCGATGTGGCTGTGTGTGTAAACCCTAATGACGAACGATATAAAAATCTTGTTGGTAAAACGGTAATTGTGCCTTTGGTAAATCGCGAAGTGCCTGTTATTTCCGATGATTATGTGGACATTGAATTTGGTACAGGAGCTTTAAAAATTACACCCGCGCACGATATTAACGACTATGAAATTGGAAAAAAATTCAACCTGCAGGTTATTGATTGTTTTAATGAAGATGGAACTGTAAGCCAAGTAGCGCAAGTGTTTGTAGGCGAAGATCGTTTTAAAGCACGCAAGCTGGCAGTAAAACAATTAGAAGAAGATGGATTACTACTTAAAACAGAAACGATTACAAATAAGATAGGATTGAGCGAAAGAACACGCGCTGTGGTAGAACCTCGACTTTCTTTACAGTGGTTCGTGCGCATGGAAGAAATTGTAAAGCCCGCGCTCGAAAATGTGATGAATGACAACATTCAATTTTTCCCCGATAGATTTAAAAATCTCTATAAGCATTGGTTAGAAAACTTCCGCGATTGGCCCATCAGCCGCCAGCTATGGTGGGGGCAGCGCATACCTGCTTGGTATGATGAAAATGGTAATTTAGTTGCTGTTGCCAAAACCGAAACTGAAGCACTTGCAAAACTCAAAACGCAAGGCTCTTTGCTTACAGCACAAGATATTCATCAGGATGAAGATGTGGTGGACACTTGGTTTAGCTCGTGGTTGTGGCCCATCAGTGTGTTCGATGGTTTTAAAGATCCAAACAATAAAGACATTCAATATTACTATCCCACTTCGGTGCTGGTTACCGGTTGGGATATTATCTTCTTTTGGGTAGCAAGAATGATTTTTGCAGGCTACGAATTCAAAAATGAAAAGCCTTTCAGCAAAGTATATTTTACCGGCATGGTGCGCGATAAACAGCGCAGAAAAATGAGCAAGAGCCTCGGCAATTCACCCGACACCTTAGAACTATTGGCAAAGTTTGGTGCCGATGGGGTGCGGTTTGGTGTAATGAGTGCTGCTGCTGCGGGCAACGATTTGCTGTATGACGATAAGCAACCCGAACAAGGCAGAAATTTCTGCAACAAAATGTGGAATGCACTTCGCTTGATAAAAGGCTGGGAAGTTACAGATGGCAGCAACGGGCAAAATGAAATAGCCATTCAGTGGTTTGAAACTAAACTGAATGCTACAATAGCAGAACTCGGCAATTCATTCGAGGATTTTCGATTAAGTGAAGCTCTGATGAATCTTTATAAATTGTTGTGGGATGATTTTTGCTCGTGGTATTTGGAACTAATAAAACCGGAATATGGCAAACCAATAGATAGTGCTACTTACAACAAAACGGTAGAGTTCTACGAAAAGTTGATGTTGCTACTGCATCCTTTCATGCCATTTATTACCGAAGAAATATGGCAAACACTAAGCGCAAGAGCCGAAGGCGAAAGTATTTGCGTGGCATCATATCCTCGATCGGGCAATTCAAACAACAATGCTCAAATTTTAAATGAAGCTGAACTTGCATTTGAGGTAATTTCAAACATCCGCGATATACGCACCAAAGCCGGAATGAAAAATGCAACTTCGGCAAAATGCTATTACAGTGGTAATGATGAGGTCAGCTTTGCTTCATTTACCGATAGCATCAGCAAACTTTGCAAATTGGAGGAGTTTGAATCTACCACTCAAGAGTTAAAGCAATTGAAAGGCTTTGTATTAAAAGGATATAAATTTTTTGTGGATACCGGCACCGTAACAGACGCTGCAGCCGAACGCGAAAAAGCATTGAAAGAGTTGGAGTACGCGAAAGGTTTTTTGGCCAGCGTAGAAAAGAAACTTAGCAACGAAAAATTTGTTGCTTCTGCACCTGCAAATGTGTTAGACAACGAAAAGAAAAAGCGCGATGACACTTTGCAAAAAATTAAAATGTTGGAAGAAAGTTTGAGATAAAACTGCGCTGAAATTTTTTGTGCAATATGCATTATCGTGCAAACTGAGTTAGAACGAAAATATCAAGTTGAATATGAAAACTGATAGCCTGAAGAATACTTTTTTACTGCCTTTATTATTACTTTTTAATATAGTTGCATTTGCTTCAAACGAAAATGCGCGCGCTTTAATACACGCGCTTAGTTACATAGAGGGCGATTATGGCAATGCAGTAAAAGACGGTAAAATAATTAGTGAAGTTGAGTACGAAGAAATGCATGAGTTTGCCGAAAACATCATTGCGTTTTATGCCGATTTTTCGGCTTCCCTATCGAGCGAAGATACGCTGCTATATGGCGCAAAAGTGCGGGCTTTACATCGCGATATTGACCAAAAGAAAGATGCAGAGCAAGTTTCGGTTACGGCTTCTTTTTTAAAAAAGGAATTTATTAGAATTAGTAAGGTTGCTACTGCGCCAACGGTGTATCCCAATATTTTAAACGGAGCAAAAGTGTATGCGGCAGATTGTGCAAAATGCCATGGCGCAACAGGTTTTGGTGATGGCGCAGAAGGAGTAGAGTTGAATCCACTGCCGCGTAATTTTCATGAAGAAGAACGCATGGAAGAGCTAAGCCCTTTTGCAGTTTTTAATACTGTTCGGTTGGGCATTCAAGGCACCGGAATGAAGGCATTTCCAACACTTAGCGATGCTGAGGTTTGGGATGTGGCGTTTTATATTTTGTCGCTTCGCCATAGCACAAAAAGCACCGATGGGGAATCAATAGCAACTATTCCACTTGCCGAAATTGCTTCTTTAAATGAAGAAGAACTTGAAGAGAAGTACGAACTTTCTGAAACCGCAATTGCAGCCCTTAGATTGCAGCAACCAGCCCAAGCAAACAACACGTTTTTGAACATTGCTTTAAAGCATTTAGACGAAGCATTGGCAGCATATAAAAATGCCGATTATAAAAAGGCTCAGGCATTGGCAGCAACAGCTTATTTAGAAGGTGTTGAAGCTGTGGAAGTTCCGTTGAAATCTGTAAACCCAAGTCTTGCCGAAAGGTTGGAGCGGGAAATGATGCAGGTGCGCATTTTGGTAAAAAATCAAGCAGAAGAGGCAATGGTTGAACTTGCTGTGCAAACTGCAAAGAAATCAATAGCAGATGCAGCCAAAGAATTGGAGAGTAAACAGTATTCTTTCTTAATGGCTTTTTGGATGACCTTGGCAATTTTGCTGCGCGAAGGTTTGGAGGCGTTCTTGGTTATCATGACAATCTTAGCGGTGTTGGGCAAGGCAGGTTTGCATCATCAAAAAAAGTTTATCCATGCCGGATGGGTTGTTGCTATTTTAATTGGTTTTGGTTTATGGTTTTTAAGCGAAAAATTATTGACTGTTGGCTTTGCCAATATTGAAATCTTGGAGGGTGTTATTTCTTTCACAGCGGTTGCTATGTTGTTGTATATTGGGTTTTGGCTTCATGGTAAATCGAATGCCGAAAGTTGGAAGAAATATGTAGAAGGTTTAGTAAAATCAGCAGCCAGCAATAGTAGCGCATTGGGCTTGGCAGGTGTAGCATTCTTTGTTGTGTTTCGCGAGGTTTTCGAAAGCGTGTTGTTTCTTTCGGCATTGAATATGGAAAGCAAAGGAACGCAGTCGCTGGCATTGGGAGTGGGTTTTGTGGTTGCTTTTTTATTGGTAATGGTATTTGCTGTTATTACATTGAAGTTTTCGGCTAAACTGCCCATTCAGAAGTTGTTTAAAATCTCATCAATAATGATGGGTATATTGGCTGTAGTGCTTGCCGGAAAAGGTACAAGGGCTTTTCAAGAAACAGGATTGTTGGATGTTCATTATTTGCAATTTCCAGAGGTGGAGTTGCTCGGCATTTTTCCAACGGTAGAAACGCTATCGGCTCAGCTAATCATTGCGGTGATGGTAATTGCGCTTATGAAGTTTGCTTCTAAAAAGTAAACAACTTTTTACTTGGTAAAATAATCAACAGTAAGTTTCAATCCATCTTTGAAACTGAATTTTGGCTCGTAGCCTAAGAGTTTTTGTGCTTTTGAAATATCTGCCAATGAATGCTGAATGTCGCCTTGACGCGGTTCGCGGTAGGTAGGTTGATGGTTCGAGTTCAAAAGTTTTTGAATGGAAAAGAATAAAGTGTTTACCGAAAAACTTTCGCTAAATGCTATGTTGAATACCTCTGCATTGGCTTCGTTGCTACTAAAAAACGCCTTGATGTTTGCTTGCACTGCATTTTCAACAAATGTGAAATCGCGAGTTTGTTCGCCATTTCCATTGATGAACACCGCTTTGTTATTTAATATGCCATCAACAAAAAGTGGAATTACCGCAGCGTATTGACCATTGGGGTCTTGCCGTGGACCAAAAATGTTGAAGTAGCGCAAGCCAACTACCGGCAACGCATAGTTTGTGTGAAAAACCTTTGCATACAACTCATTTGTGTATTTACTTACTGCATAAGGCGAAAGCGGGCTGCCAATACGTTGTTCAATTTTGGGCAAGTTGGGTTCATCGCCATACACGCTCGAAGATGAGGCATACACAAATTTCTTTACACCTGCATCGCGTGCAGCAATTAGCATATTCAAAAAGCCATCTACATTATTCCAATGCGTATCTTGCGGATTGGCTACCGAGCGTGGCACAGAGCCAAGTGCAGCCTGATGTGTAACAAAATCAATTCCGGTAACAGCTTTTTCGCACGTGGCTTTATCGGTAATGCTGCCATCAATAAATTCATAAGCAGGGTTAGATAAAAACAAATCAATATTCTCTTTACGGCCGGTTAGCAAATTGTCGAGTACACGCACTTTTTTTGCTCCGAATTTTAGCAGATATTCTACAATGTGTGAGCCTATAAAGCCCGCACCTCCTGTTATCAAAAATGAATATTCCGAAAGTGGTTTGTTGTGATATGGCGTTTGATAAAGCATAAGTGGCTGCAAATAAAATTATCTGAATGAAATAATTACTAATTGAGCTTGTTTATTGTTTGCGCCAAACCAATAATCTGTTCCTGCGTGTTAAAGCTGTGAATGCAAATTCTGATTCTTTCTTTTCCGGCAGGTACTGTTGGTGGTAAAATTGCTCGCACATCAAAACCCATGTTTTGAATCTTGTTAGCCATTGTTTTTATCTCTCCGTTGCCTTGTTTTACCAAGCATTGTATTGGGCTATGGCTTTCTATCAACTCAAATAGGTTGTGGTTTAAAAACTGTTGTTTAAACAGTGCAATATTATCAGACAACTGCTTGCGTTCTGCTGATGCATTGGGTAGATAATCGTATGCAACTTTTATTGCTGCTAAGGAATGAAATGGAAGTGCAGTGCTGAAAATAAATGGGCGGCAATAGTTTATCAAAAACTCTTTTGTTGCGCTGTTGCAAAGCACAACGGCACCGTGTGCGCCCAGTGCTTTGCCAAAAGTGTGTATGCGGATAAATACATGCTGATGTGAGTTTTCTGATTGTGCTTTGCCTTCTCCATTTTTTCCAATTATGCCATTGCTGTGCGCTTCATCTATAATAACTGCCGCATCATATTTTTGCGCCAGTGCCATTATTGTGTTTAATGGTGCTTCATCGCCATCCATCGAGTACAATGCTTCAATGGCAATAAATTTCAAACCAATTGATTGCTTTAGTTTCTGTTCTAAATCATTTACATCGTTATGTTTGAAAGGCTCTTTGTTGGCTTTGCTTAGCCGCATTCCATCGTGCATACTTGCGTGTACCAATTCGTCATAAAATATGGTTGCGCCTTTGTAAGGTATAGATGATAAAACACCTAAGTTTGCGTCATAACCCGAGTTGAACAGTAAAGCACAATCGGCATTGTGGAATGCTGCAAGCTGGCTTTCCAACGCTTCAAAATATTCATTGTTACCCGATAGCAATCGCGAACCGGTAGAGCCATTTTTTAACTGCGATTTATATCGCGCAATTTCTAATGCTGTTTTTTCAAATAGGTTAGTGTTTCTTGCAAAACCCAAGTAGTCGTTTGAAAAAAAATCTATCAAACCACTTTGCACCTTCAATGTGCGGAAGTTATCGGCTTGTTTGCGTTCGTTATTTTTGTTGAGGATGTATTGATATATAGAAGCACTCATTGGCAGAAGAATTTTCTTACACAAGTTCTTCGTGCTCTACTTTAAATGATGCTCTTGGTTTCAAACCCAATTTTTCAAACATTGCTTTGTCGGCATTAAACTCTGGATTGGGTGTTGTTAAAAGTTTTTCGCCCGCAAAGATGGAGTTTGCACCGGCCATAAAGCACAATGCCTGCTGTTCTACATTCATTTCATTTCTTCCGGCACTCAACCGTACCATTGCTTTTGGCATTAATATTCTTGCAGTAGCAATCATGCGCACCATTTCCCAAATATCTACTTTTTGGCTGCCTGCCAGTGGCGTTCCTTCTACGGCTACTAATGCGTTCACTGGTACACTTTCCGGATGTTTTTCGCGGGTAGCAAGTGTGTGTAGCAGTTTTACTCTGTCTTCGTCTGCTTCGCCCAAGCCAATTATTCCACCACAACAAACGCTGATACCTGCTTTTTCTACGTTATCTAATGTTTGCAGGCGGTCTTTGTAAGTACGTGTTGTAATTACTTTATCGTAGTGTGCTTCTCCGGTGTCTAAGTTGTGATTGTAGGCATACAAACCTGCTTCTTTTAAACGCTGGGCTTGCTGTTCGTTCAACATTCCAAGTGTGCAGCAAACTTCTAAGCCAAGTGCATTCACCCCTTTTACCATGTCAATAACTTTGTCAAAATCCGAATTGTCTTTTACATTGCGCCATGCAGCACCCATGCAAAAGCGCGTACTGCCGTTTACTTTTGCTGTTAATGCTTTTTCAACTACGTCTTCGTATTGCATCAACTTGTGTGCATTTATACCGGTGTCGTATCGCGATGCTTGTGGGCAATATGCGCAGTCCTCTGAGCAGCCTCCGGTTTTTACCGAAAGCAATGTGCAAACTTGCACCTCGCCAGTAGCTTGATATTGATGGTGTATGGTTGCTGCACGAAACATTAACTCCATTACCGGGCTGTGATAAATTTCACTTACTTCTCCTATTGTCCAATTGTTCTTTATCATTTTGATATACTTTTTTTGACTGTGCGAAAGTAACAGCTATAAAATACTTTTCGCCACCGTTTGTTTAGAAATGGAAGATAACATTGTTAAGCATCATCTTGGCATTACTCGGCAATTATCAAGTAGTAATTTTTTTTGCCTTTTTGAACCACAAGGTATTTTCCGTTCAGCAAATTTTCTGTCGCGAGCTTTGTGTCTAATGTTACTTTTTCTTTGTTTATTGATACTGCATTTTCTTGTAGGCTTCTGCGCGCTTCGCCCTTTGATGAAAATACTTTGGTCGTTTCGCCAAGCAATGTTACCATATCATTTTCGTTTACATCATTCTTTGAAACGGTAAACGAAGGAACGCCTTCAAATACATCTAAAATTTCCGATTCGCTTAGATTCTTTAGTGCCTCGGAGGTGCTTTTGCCAAATAAAATTTCCGAAGCCTCTTTTGCGCGCTCTAAATCTGCTGCGCTGTGCACGCGCTCGGTTACTTCGTCTGCTATGGCGCGTTGCAAAATTCGCAGATGCGGCTCGGCTGCATGTTGCGCTTCCAATGCTTCAATTTCGGCTCTGTTTTTTAACGAAAAAATGCGGATGATTGCTGGAGCATCGGCATCTGCAACATTCAATAGGAATTGGTAAAACTTGTAAGGCGATGTTTTTTTAGGGTCTAACCAAACATTTCCCGAAGCACTTTTGCCAAATTTTGTTCCATCGGCTTTTTTTAGCAGTTGGGTGGTAAGTGCAAATGCTTCGCCACCCGCTTTTTTACGAATCAGTTCTGTTCCGGTAACAATGTTTCCCCATTGGTCGCTACCACCCATTTGCAATTTCACACCGTGATTTTTCCATAAATGGTAAAAGTCGTAACCCTGCACCAGTTGATATGAAAATTCAGTGAAGCTCATTCCGTTTTCGAGTCGGTTTTGCACACTATCTTTCGACATCATATAGTTTACGGTTATAAATTTTCCTACATCGCGGATGAAATCAAGAAAGGTGAAGTCTTTGAACCAATCATAGTTATTTACAATAACGGCCGGATTGCTACCGCTAAAATTCAAGAATTTCTCAAGTTGTTTTTTTTGGCAATCAAGATTGTGTCGCAGTACTTCTTCCGATAAAAAATTGCGCTCATCGCTTTTGCCGCTCGGGTCGCCCACCATACCTGTTGCGCCACCTACCAATGCAATTGGTTGATGTCCGCAAAGTTGAAAACGCATCAAAGTCATTATTTGCACCATGTTGCCCACACCCAGCGAATCGGCAGTTGGGTCAAAGCCGATGTAGCCTTTTACCTTTTCTTTATTCAATAGTTCTTCTGTGCCGGGTACCATATCTTGCAACAAACCACGCCACTTCAGTTCCTCAATAAAATTTTCCATAGCCGCAAAGATGAAAGGATTTGTGATTTTAACGACAGCGAATTACAATCATGCTTTCTTTATAGCTGTACCATTTAATGATGGGTAGATTGATGGATGTATCACATAACTTAACTTATGATTAAGCCAATTGATGTTTTATTTGTCTGCCGAAAAATTATGAACCGAACAAAAATTGCCTTTCTATTTATATGCTGCAGTTTTGTAGCCAATGTTTTGTGTGCTCAAGAAAAACCAAAGTCGTACAATGACGATGAATCGGAATTGCTGTTGAAAAATGTGGCAGCAAAGTATGGAGCGTATAAAAACATTAAAGCCGATTTTCAATTGCTTGCAATTCAGCCCAAAGTAAAACCCACCGATAACGAAGCAAAACTGACCGATACTATTAAAGGAACCATAACTCTTGCAGGCGAGAAATTCCGAATCAGTATGAAAGGGCAGGAAATTTTTTGTGATGGCAAAAATCTTTGGACCTATTCACCTGCCGATAAAGAAGTTCAAATTTCGCTATTTGAAGAAACGGATGAAGTATTTTCACCTTCAAAGATATTTTCATTTTATCGCGATGGCTACTCTCACCAAATGCGCGAACGCAAAACTTTTGCTGGAAAAAAAGTTGCCGTAGTTGAGCTTAGTCCTATAAATAAGAAAGTATCTTATTTTAAAATAGATGCTGGTTTTGATGCTGTAACTTTTAACTTGCTCGAAGCAAAAGTGTATTCAAAGAACGGTGCCCGATATGTTTACCAAATATTAAAGGAAAAAATAAACCAAGAGGTAATTACCGATTTTTTTACTTTCGATTCGAAGAAATTTCCGGGGGTGCATGTGGAAGATTTAAGGTAAGTTTTGATGTTATTGGAAAATTTTCACGCTAACATTTGCTTTACTTCATCCAAATACTATCTTTGCAGCCCTTTTTAAATAAAACAGAGGAAAAAAACAACACAGTATGGGTCACAAAACCAGTCCTGTAGCCAATCGGTTAGGAATTGTTCGCGGATGGGACAGCAATTGGTATGCAGGAAAAGATGCGTCTTTAAAACTTATTGAAGACGAAAAAATTAGAGCATACCTAAGAGCGCGTATCAACAAAGGCGGAGTTTCTAAAGTAACTATTGAGCGCACATTGAATCGCGTAACTATTACCGTTCACACTTCTCGTCCGGGTATCATCATCGGTCGTGGAGGTAATGAAGTTGATAGAATTAAAGAAGAAATTAAAAAATTGACCGGAAGAGATGTTCAAATTAATATCTCTGAAATTCGCAGACCAGAAACTGATGCTGCTATTGTAGGCGAAACAATCGCAAAGCAATTAGAAGCGCGTATCAATTACAGAAGAGCCGTTAAGTTGGCAATTGCTTCTGCTATGCGCATGGGTGCCGAAGGTATAAAAGTGCGTGTAAGCGGTCGTATTGGTGGTGCAGAGATTGCCCGTAGCGAAGAGTACAAACAAGGACGTGTGCCTTTGCATACTTGGAGAGCGGATATTGATTACGTTCTTTCTGAAGCTTTAACCGTTTATGGTAAATTAGGAATTAAAGTATGGATTTGCCGTGGCGAAGTTTATGGCAAAAGAGATTTGTCGTTAGCTGCTGCTGCAAACAACGTAAACACCGGTAGCAACAACAGCGAAGGTGGTGGGCAAGAACGCAGACAACCGCGCAGAGGTGGTGCTGGAGGTGGAAATCGCACACGCGAAAACCGCGATAGAAAATAAATTTTAGAAAAAGAATAATTCGATAGTCATGTTATTACCTAAAAGGACGAAATTCCGCAAAACCCAGAAGGGACGCAATAAAGGTGTTGCATCGCGCGGTTTTTCAATTGCATTTGGAACCTACGCTTTAAAAAGTATGGATTCTTGCAAAATCACAAATCGCCAATTGGAAGCAGCTCGTATTGCTGTTACAAGGTTTATGAAGCGTGAAGGAAAAGTTTGGATTCGTATTTTTCCTGATAAAGTTATTACTCGTAAACCAGCCGAAGTTAGGATGGGTAAAGGTAAAGGTAATCCAGAAGGATGGTGCGCTATCGTAAAACCTGGAACAATTTTGTTTGAATGCGATGGAGTTCCACGCGATGTGGCTGTAGAAGCTATGCGTTTGGCAGCACAAAAATTGCCGGTTTTAACTAAATTCATTACAGCACACGATGCAGTTGAAATGACTGCTGCTGCAAAATAATTGACTAACGAGCCTAAGTTTAATACAATGGGAACTAATAAAAAATTAAGCCAAAAAGATGTTCAGCAATTAGTTACTGAAGATTTGGCGGTAAAAGTAACTGAAGATAAAGCTGCATTGCAACGTCTTGAGTTTACACATGCAATTACAACTTTAGACAATCCTGCTTTTATTCGCGCTAAACGTAGAAATGTGGCAAGATTGCTTACAGAATTAAATAAACGTAAAACAGCGAAGGCATAATCATGGAACGCAATCTCAGAAAAGAACGTGTAGGACTTGTTACCAGCGACAAAATGGACAAAACCATTACTGTTGCTATTGAGCGTAAAGTAAAGCATCCTATTTATGGAAAGTTCATCAAGCAAACTAAGAAGTTCAAAGCCCATGATGAAAAAAATGATGCTAAATCGGGCGATACTGTGCGCATTATGGAAACCCGTCCATTAAGCAAAACTAAACGCTGGAGATTGGTTGAAGTGGTTGAGCGTGCTAAATAATTTTCGAATAAGAGGTAAGAAATAATAAATTAATACGAAATGTTACAGCAGGAAAGTAGGGCACAAGTTGCCGACAACAGTGGAGCAAAAGAAGTGCTTGTAATCCGTGTTCTTGGCGGTTCTAAAAGACGTTACGCCAGCATTGGAGATAAGGTTGTTGTTACTGTTAAAAAAGCATTGCCTACCGGTGGTGTAAAAAAAGGCTCAAAGAGCAAAGCAGTTGTAGTACGCAGCAGCAAACACATTCGCAGAAAAGATGGTTCATATATTCGTTTTGACGACAATGCGGTTGTGTTGTTGAACAACCAAGACGAACCACGCGGAACACGTATTTTTGGACCAGTGGCTCGCGAATTGCGTGATAAACAGTTCATGAAAATTATTTCATTGGCTCCTGAAGTACTATAAACCTCAACAGAATTAAAAGAGAAAGTCATGGCTAAATTACATGTAAAAAAGGGAGACACGGTTCAGGTTATCACTGGTGATGATAAAGGCAAGCAAGGTCGCATTACCGAGATTGACAAAGCAAAAAACCGTATTTTTATTGAAGGCATAAACCTTCAAACCAAGCACAGCAAACCAAGTGCACAGCATCCAAATGGAGGTATTGTAAAGAGCGAAGGCTCTGTTCACATTTCTAATGTGGCATTGTTGAGCGATGGAAAACCTACCAGAGTAGGCCGCAGAGAAGAGAAAGGTAAAACTGTTCGCTTCAGCAAAAAAACTGATAAAACATTAGACTAAACAAAAGAAAAGATATAAGCAATGGCTCGTTATACAGGACCAAAAACAAAGATTGCACGCAAATTTGGTGATGCTATTTTTGGCGAAGACAAAAATTTTGACAAGCGTAGCTACCCTCCAGGGCAGCACGGGCTTTCAAAAAAGCGTAAGCAAAAAAGTGAGTATGCTGTTCAATTGGCTGAAAAGCAAAAAGCAAAATACACCTACGGTTTGTTGGAGCGTCAGTTCCGCAATTTGTTCGAGAAAGCTTCTCGTAAAAAAGGTGTAAAAGGTGAAAACCTTTTGAAAATGTTAGAAGGTCGCTTGGATAACACAGTTTACCGTTTAGGATTTGCTGTAACACGTATGCAAGCGCGCCAATTGGTATCGCATAAACACGTTACTGTAAATGGCGATGTTGTAAATATACCTTCTTACACTTTGCGCCCTGGCGATAAAGTTGCCTTGCGCGAGAAAAGTAAAAACTTAGATGTTGTTCAACATGCTTTAACTGGACGTTCAAAAAAATTCAACTGGTTGGTATTAGATGAATCATCAGTTGAAGGTACTTTCCTTGATTTTCCTGAGCGCGATCAAATTCCAGAAAACATCAATGAACAATTGATTGTAGAGTTGTACTCTAAATAATCATGTAGCACATTATATCAAAGCCGCTTGCAAAAGCGGCTTTTTTTATGCTCGAAAGTAGATGAATTTTACATAAATCGACTTTCGAGATACGTCAAATTATTCCTTTTTTGATAATGGTAGCCAGTTTGAATTTCCTATTTTAATTCCAGATGTTTTGCACACAAACTCTGTAACATTTCAGTCCAATTTCACAGCTTTAGCTGTTTACGAAGTGTAGAATGTTTTCTTTCAATTCTTCGGCCTTTTCAAGCATTGGCAGATGTCCGCATTTGTCAAACTCAACCAACTTGCTGCTTTTTATATCACGATGGAATCTTGCTGCATGTTCAAATGGCACTATGGCATCTTGTTTGCCCCATACAATTAGCGTTGGGCATTTTACATCCTTTATCCATGCTGTATCAGGAAAATCGTTAGATGTGCCTAATGCAAGTATTGCTGCAATGTTTCCTTCTCTGTTCCATATCATATTTGTTTGGTGTACAGATTCGCTTTTTACCATAGTATCATCGTACCAGCATTTTAGGGCTGTGCGCTTACTTACAAATTCTGGTATTCCTCTGCTCAGTAGCTTTGCAGTAAGTGGGTTTTTTACAATGCCTACGGCATTGCTTGCAACTTTTTCTAAATCGTAACCCGCGCTGGCACATAGAATAAGTTTCTTTACTTTTTCTGGATGGTCGTGTGTTGCAATCCACGATACCATTCCTCCCATAGAGTTGCCCATTAAATAAAATGAATCCAATTGCAATTCATTTACTATGAAGTTGGTATAATCGCGATACATGTCTATTGCCGATTCGCCTTCATTTAGATGTGGCAAATCGCTTAACCCAAAACCCGGCAAATCCACGCGTATTACTCTAAAATCGGTTTTTAGCATTTCTGCAATTTTGCTAAAGTTGCGATGAGAGCCACTAAAGCCATGAATCATTACAAAGGGAACCCCTTGCCCTTCATCAATATAATGAACTTCGCCTCCACGCCATTCAACAAATTTTGATTCGGGTAAGCGAATGGCTTTTTTTACTTCTTCTTTTGGAAGTATGGCCGATGGGCGAAACCAGATTGCAGCAAAACTTACTACTATCAATAAAGTTAATGCCGAGAATACCAACAGCAATTTTTTCATGCTGCGAAAAACGAAAATTTTGATTACAAATGAATGGTTTTTAGCAGCGAACGGTTTGCAACTTTTGTTATTCAAAAACGTAAGTGATTTCATTAAGTTGAAATAATGAAGTTTGTAAATTTATCTATTGCTATGTTCTTGCTTAGTATGATGTTTTTTTCTGGTTGTAAAAAGAATGAAGCACCTTACGAGATATATTTTTTTACTTCCAATAGAAGTTTGCCAGCACTATATGCTACTCAAAACGATAAGTTGATAACTCCGGTTCAGGTGCGCAAGACTTTAGGCTATGTGTCTGATACTTCAACCAACAAACTGATAACTTACGAAAAAATAATTCGCATAGATGCGGTGGATGCGCTTGGCCAAGTGGTGGCAACTACCAAGCTTGATTTAAAAGATGATGGAAGTTTTATTTCTACTGGTGGAGGTTATCTTCATTATGAGATAAAAATTATTGAGAACCGTAAGTTGGTGATTGACTACATCAAACAATTGTAGAGCATCATAACTAATGTGAAAAGCTTTTTTGCAAAAAATATTTCCACTTCTTTCGCGGCCGCGTAACCAAAATATGGTAAGCACGTACAAAGAATTACCCATGAAAACTACTAAATCCCTAATGCTGGCAATTGCCGCTTCTACTATGCTGTTTACTTCGTGTAGCAAGCAAATCGAAACCCCGTTTCAAGTTTATTTTTTATCAACCCAAAGCGACTTTCCTTTAGAAACAAGGGTTATAAGCAATTCAAATTACATTGGTGATGTGCAACGCATTAGTGTGGAGCAAGCCTCAATGTTATCGGAAATTCCTCCAGGTTTAAAAACTACACAAACAAAGATAACTGTAAAAACAACAGATAATTCTTCTGCAGATTTATCAACTATCACATTTTCGCTATTGCCGGATGGTACATTCAAAAAAGTGAATAGCACAGGTTTGATGAACTACGAAATTCAAACCATTGATAAGTTCAAGTTTGCCATTTTGTACAAAAAAGTGCAATAGTTTCTGCCAAAAACAATATTGTTAATTAGTATTCGTGTAACAATTTGTCAGTTACAGAATGTAGCACAATATTTGATTAACAGAAAGCAAAGTTAAATTATGATTTGGATAATAATGTTGGTAGCCATGGGAGCAAGTGCTCTTGTTTCATGGCGATTGAAAAGTAAGTTTGAAGAGTATTCGCAAGTGTCATTTAAAGGCAGTTTGACGGGTGCCGAAATTGCCGCAAAGATGCTGCGCGAAAGTGGTGTTGGCGATGTGAAAATTACTTGTGTAGATGGTAAGCTTACCGACCACTACAATCCTACCGATAAAACTGTGAATCTTTCTACCGATGTTTATCATGGTAGAAGTGTAGCTGCCGCAGCGGTGGCCGCACACGAGTGTGGACATGCGGTGCAACATGCACGCGCTTATGCTTGGTTAGGTATGCGCAGTATGCTGGTTCCGGCAGTTAGTTTTGCATCAAGATATATGCAATGGATATTGCTTGCAGGTGTTTTGACGGTTACAATGTTTCCATATTTATTGCTTGCCGGTATTGTATTGTTTGCATTAACTACATTGTTTTCATTCATCACATTGCCTGTAGAGTTTGATGCTTCAAAACGTGCTTTAGTATGGTTAGAGTCGTCTGGTATGACAACCGCACAAGAACATGATATGGCTTATGATGCATTGAAATGGGCCGCAATGACTTATGTTGTTGCTGCAATATCATCTTTGGCAACTTTACTTTATTATGTTTCTATCTTTATGAGAAGAAGATAATAGTTACGGTAGCCTACAATGTATTACAGACCTTCTTCCGAAAATCAAATTAGCTTAGGTGATGCGCTATCAACGCTTGTAAAAGATTTGAAGTTGAAGCCGCGCATGGACGAACTTAAAGTTAGGCAATTGTGGAATGAATTGATGGGTAAGCCTATTTCGAACCACACTAAGTCGCTGCATTTAAAGGGAACTAAGTTGTACATCAATGTAGATTCGGCAGCATTAAAACAAGAGTTGTATTACAGCAGAAACAAAATAAAAGAACTACTTAATAAAGAAATGAATGAGGTAATCATTCACGAAGTTTTAGTGTATTAGTAAATGCGGCTGTGTAAATTGTGTCATCTTCGCTTTACAGTTTATTTCTGAGCAAAACAAGCGCGTCATTACTGAGCGTAGCTTGCGAAGTGAAGTAGTCTAAAACAAAAATGTGGTAACTACAATGAAGTTTTTGTTACAGATGAAAGTAGCCTTTTATTAAGTTGTAACAAATTGCTTTTAAAAAGTAAAGCCGATTTGCAAGGTATAAGTGCGATAGTTTTTAAAGCTGCGCACCACATAATCGCGGTCTTTTTGGTAATGGCGATTTTGATTGTTTATCTGCTCCAACGTGCCATTCGGATTGCTTGAACTATTCACTTCTGCAGCATCATTAGCCGTTAGTTGATTTTGGTAGAAAATGGTTGGTTTTGCTATCAAGTCGCTTAATGTTAAGCGGATAACGCCTCTATCTTCCCAAAATTTTTGACTTAGTTGTAAATCTAACAGCGGGCGGAAATGCTCGTACCAAGCAGGGTTGCCGGTAATGCCGGTAACGCTCAATCTTTCGCCTACCTGATTGTAAAGAATGGTTGCGCCAAAACCAATTTTGGGATGTTGATAGCCTAAGCCAAGGTTAATGGTGTATGGCGATTGCCCCATCATTGGGCGTTTTAATTCATCGGCAGCAAGGTTTTTTACATTACTTAAATCTACCCTACTGTATATGTATGAAAGATTTGCTGTGAAGGTAACATCCTCTAATTTTTTTGTAATGAAGTCGAGGTTTTTGCGCACTTCTAATTCCACACCCACCAAGTTGGCTTTTGTAGCATTAGAGTAGGCGTAAATATCCACACCTCCGCCTGATTGAGCAGCCAGCTCAATGGTGTTTTGAAAACGTTTGTAAAACACACTTGCATTTATTGCCTGCCCTTTTCCTAAAAACCACTCATAACGTAAATCGGCATTATGTATAAAAGTTTGAAGCAAATTTGGATTGCCTACCAATTCGTATTCGGTTACAAAATCGTAGTATCTGAAAGGTGCACATTCTCTAAATTCAGGTCGGCTCATGCTTTGTGAATATGAGGCGCGAAAGTTCATTGCATCATTCAATTTAAAAATGAAATTGATAGAAGGTAGCAGTGGGAATTTTGTAGAAATTTTACCTGCTGTATTGGCAGTATACACGCCAGAGTAGTAGCTCTTTTTATATGTAGTATCTACATAATTTCCAATAAAAGAGGGTTGAAAATTTTCGTCTAAAACTACATTGCCATTAGCATCGCGCACCAAGTCCACATTTATTTTGTTTGCCGATGTAAGGTTTTGTGTAAAATATTCAAACCTGAATCCCCACACCATTTTAAACCAGGTGCTCATAGTGTTTTCCATCATGGCAAAAGCTGCATAAGTATTTGAAACTGCACGGTATTGGTCTTGAGGAAAAGCTACTTGTTCAAACCTTAATGAGCCATTTTCAAAACCTTGTGGATTGATGATGTTTTCAATAGGTAATGATAGAACAGAGTCGTTCAAATACACTTTGCGCATAAACAAATTGCGCGCCTCAAAATTTCTGCTTCTGTTTTGAAAAAAAGCACCAACTTTTACATTTTGTTTTGCTCCATTTATACGGAATGGAACTGCTACTTCGGCACCTGCATTGTAAGTAGTTTCTTTGAGTTTACTGTGAAACATTGCACCATATTTTGGGTCGCTTCCGGTTGCCGGTAGGTTAAGTAAATACGGAGCTGATTCGTCTGCGCTCATACTTTTTTCATACGAATATCTTCTTGTGGCAGGTTGGTCTCTATCCATTAAAATCACTCCGCCATTCCAACGAAATTTTACATCGCTTGCGCCAATAGAATGGTCGCCCAATAGATTTGATGAAAACACCCTTGCACTGGTAAATTCTAAATTGGTGCGTTTTATGTTTCTGTGGCTGAATGTGCTTGAACCATCGCGCATTACAGTATTGTCGTCAGAATTGATGGTGTAAACATTTTTCCATGAAATGCGATGTCTGTTTTTTATCACCGCACTAATGTTTGCAAGTGCTGCGGCAGTAACCGAGTTGTTGTACGTTTTATCGTTGAAATCGAGATATGGCGAGCCGTCTCCGTCAATTCTGTCGCGTGTGCCTTCGGTATAGCGTAAGGTATTAGAGTAGGTAAGCGCTACAATTCCTCCTAATTGAAAATCTTTTTTACGCAATGCGTAACCGCCACTCATTTGCAAGCTATGCCCCGGATATGCAATGTTTTGCTTATTGGTTTGCCAACTGTTTTTTGATAGTTTTTTGCCGTAGGCATTTTTTGTGCTGTCGGTAGTTTTGTATTGAAAGTCTAAAACTGAAGGAAAATCTTCGGGCAAGGTTCTGTTTGATTTATCAAACCCGAGCCAATCGGTTTTGCTACCGGTGTAGTTGTAATAAGGTTTAAATGTAGTTTGCTCGGTAAAACTGATACCATAGTTGATGTTGAAGAAACTTTTTTCGGGAATATCGCGCGTGTTTAATTGTATCAATCCACCCGACCATTCGCTGGGCAAATCGGGCTGTCCGGTTTTCATTATCAATATATTATCAAGCACGTTTGCCGGAAAAATATCAAACGCGAAAGACTTGCGGTCTGGCTCGGTACTTGGTAGTATGGCGCTATTTAGCATTGCCATATTGTATCTATCTGCTAAACCGCGAATAACTGCAAATTTGCCATCTTGAATGGTAGCTCCGCTAACTCTTCGCAGGGCATCGCTACTGCTGCGGTCGGGGCTGCGTTTTATATCCTCGCTCGAAATACCACTTTGAATAACAGTGCTGTTTTTTTGCATAATGTATATGGCACTTTGTGTTTCGCGTCTTGCTTCGGCTACCACCACAATCTCATTAAGGTTGGTGGTTTCTTCCTGCATGGCAATATTCAATGATGCAATTTTGCCATCAACCACTTTTATTCCTTTAAAAGTATTTTGCTGATAGCCCATGTATTTTACCACTACATTGTGTGTTCCTTCGGCTACATTGCCTATAACGAAGTTGCCGTCTATATCGCTTACTGCACCAATTGGCGGATTGCTGTTTTCTATTACCACCGCTACGCCAATCAAAGTTTCGCCCGATTTGCTGTCTACTATTTTTCCCGAAACAGTACCTTTTTGTGCAAATACTGTTGTGTTGAATGAAACTAAAGCTAATAGTGTAAAAATGAAGCCTTTCATTTGCCGTTTTATTTGTGAGCGCGAAAGTAGTTTGGCAATAAAACGGCATTGTAACCCTAAAGTTAAGTGAAGGTTAAGGATGCAGAAATTGCTGTCTTATACACACATTTTCCACTATTATTTTAAACTCAGGCTTACCATAAAGTTAAATGTTGGAAAAACTGCAAAGCATGATACAATTAAACATCAATGCTTTTATATTCGTTTTTAGTGAAAAGAATTTCAATAATACTTAGTGTGCTTTTGTTAGCTGTAAAAACTATTACAGCGCAAGAAGCGAATGAACCGAAATTGATTCAATTTAGTGGTTTGGTGATGACTGCTGATAGCTTGGTTGCGGTGCCGTTTGCCAGTATTACACTTAAAAATAGAACCCGTGGCACATCGGCCAATGGCGAGGGTTATTTTTCGTTTGCAGCACATGAGGGCGATACTATTTTTTTTAGCCACATTGGTTTTGGTACTGCTGCTTATATTATTCCTGTAAACTTAGAAACCGAAAAGTATTCGGTTATTCAATTGATGACCCGCTCGGAATATTATTTGAAACCAACTATCATTTATCCTTGGGGTAGTCGCGAGGCATTTCGCCAAGCATTTTTAGATTTAAAAGCACCAAACGATTTGGAAGAACTTGCCCGCCAAAATTTAGAGCGCGAAAAACTTATTGCTGCTGCTAAAGAAATGGAACTGAGCGGTGATGAGGCAACCAAGCGAGCTATGCAAACACGTGCTGTAAATTATTCTTACAAAGGGCAATTGCCACCACAAAATATTTTTAATCCACTTGCTTGGGCCGAGTTTATTCGCGCATGGAAACGTGGCGACTTTAGAAAGAAAGAATAGTTGGTAATACCCTTTCAGCACTTTTTAGATTTACAAATCGAAAAAGTTTTTTTGCCAAACAGTTAAGATTGTTTCTAATATTTTTTGTGGCGAAAAATTTATCTTTATCGGCATAAAACTTTCACTGATGAAGCACTTCTACAAGCATATTTTTTTCGTGATTTTCAGTTTCGTTGCAATAGTCGCACATGCTCAAAATCAAAACCTGCGCGATTTAGCCATAAAGTATATTCAATCGGGCGACAACCAATTGCACATGGGTAATGTAGATAGGTCGTTAGTTGAATATCGCCAGGCAATAGAAACAGATCCGAGTTTTGCCGAGAGTTATATGAAACGGGCGCGGGTATATTCTATGATGGGTAGAACTCAAGCTGCTTTAGATGATTATAATACAGCAATTTCATTAAGTCCGCACTCGGCAATTTTTTATGATGAACGCGCACGAGCGCGAGTATTATTAACCGATTATATCGGTGCTAAAAGCGATATTACAACCGCCTTGCAGTTAGAGCCGCTCAATAAATGTTTTATTGAATCGAATGCCGATATTAAATCCTCTGCCAACGACCATTCGGGTGCTATCAGCGATATCAATACTTTAATAAATGCTGCGCCAAATGATGTGAGTTTATTGTTGAAAAAAGCAATGGTGGAGCTGAAAGCCAAAGATTTTGATGCAGCAATTCAACATGCCGATGAAGTGCTGGCGAAAAAACCTCGTTCAATTTTTGCAATAAATATAAAAGCCTTGGCATTAAGCGAAAGAGGCGACAACGATGCTGCTTTAGCTCTGCTATCGCAAGCCACTATTGATTTTCCGGAGGTGGATGTCAATTTTATCAACCGCAGTTTAGTGCTGCGCAGAATGGGTAATAGTGAAGATGCACTTACAGATTTGAATCGTGCAATAAAACTTAATACAACTTGTTCGCATGCTTTTTTGAATCGTGCAATTTTACGCAAGCGAGCCGGTGATGCTGCCGGAGCAGAAAGAGATTTCTCTAAAGTGCTAAGTATAGATTCTACCTATTCCGGTGCTATGTTTGGTAGAGGGATTACCAACAATATGTTGGGCAACTACACCGAGGCTTCAAACGATTTTAAAAAGGCAATTGAAAAAGACCCTTCGGATGTGCGGTCAATTATTGCGTTAGCTAACATTAAAATTTTGTATGGTTATTATAGTGATGCCATTGCTGATTATAACCGTGTGTTAGTTATTACTCCAAACAATAGCAGTGCTTTGTTCAATAGAGGCATTGCGCGAGTGTTGCAGAACAACAATGCCGGTGGCTGCGAAGATTTACGTGCCAGCGCGGGAATGGGTGTAGCGCAAGCACAAGAGTTTTTGCAAGAATTTTGTGTGCAATAGTTTTTGATTGTTGCGCGGTGCTAACCTAACGAATTATCACTTGCTTATTGGCTTCATAAAAAAACGCAGCCCTTTTTGGGCTGCGTTTTGTATGATACTGCATTATACAGTATTTAAAATGCTATTGACTGTTTAATCCCAAAAAGGATAGCCGTTTTCATCAATCAATTTATCGGCTACTGCTCTGCGAATATTCTTTGTATTTACCGTTTCATATTTGGTGAAGCGTTTTAAACCCATTTGCATCACACGCAGTTCATCGCCACCTGCATAAGCCGCTAAAGCCGAACGACCATTAACGCCAATGCGTTCCAATGCATCAAAGAAGAAACATTTTACTATGTCAACGTAAATTTGCGATGCTTCTAAACCATGGAGGTTTACCAACTTTTCGGCACGCAACATGGCGCTTTCCATTACTAAAATGTCGCTTAGAATATCTGATGAGTGTATCAAAATTTCTTGTTCGGTGCTTAGTTTTTGCATCAATTTTTGCACTGCACCTCCTGCAACCAACAAGAATGCTTTTTTAGCATTTTTCAATGCTTTTTTCTCTGCTGCAAACACATCATCGCTGTCATCATTCGAACCAAAATCTGGTACACTCAAAAGTTCTTTTTGAATGGCCATACCCGGCCCCATCAAATCTACTTTACCTTTCATAGCAAACTTCAACAAGGCATCAATTGATAACATACGGTTGATTTCGTTGGTGCCTTCAAATATGCGATTGATGCGGCTATCGCGATATGCGCGTGCCATTGGATACTCTTCGCTAAATCCATATCCACCATGAATTTGTAAGCCCTCGTCCACCACATAATCCAATACTTCCGAACCAATAACTTTTAGCAAGGCGCATTCTATTTGGTATTCTTCTGCGCCACCTGTTAAATACTCGGTCATCGATTTGCCTTCTGCTTTTAAATCGTGTTCTTTTTGGTTTATCCAATCGCAAACACGATACGAGGCAGATTCGGCAGTCCAAACGCGGATAGCCATTTCGCCCAATTTTTGTTTGATTGCTCCAAACTGCGAAATAGGTGTTTTGAATTGTTGGCGCTCGTTTGCATATTTTACTGCTTGACCCAATGCTTTTTTTGCACCGCCCAACACACCGTTGCATAGCTTGTAGCGCCCGATGTTCAATATTTGAAAAGCTATTTTGTGTCCTTTGCCTTCTTCGCCCAATAGGTTTTCTGCCGGCACTTTTACATTATTAAAAAATACTTGGCGAGTAGATGATGATTTAATGCCCATCTTTTTCTCTTCTGCACCTACACTCACACCTTCAAATCCTTTTTCAACAATAAAGCCGGTGAATTTTTTATCGTCCCCGTCAATTTTTGCGAATACAACAAACACATCTGCAAAACCTGCATTGGTAATCCACATTTTTTGCCCTGTTAGTGTGTAGTATTTTCCGTCTTCGCTCAAAACCGCTTTTGTGCGCGCGCCCAATGCATCCGAGCCGCTCCAAGGTTCGGTTAGGCAGTAGGCGGCTTTCAATTCGCCAGTGGCTAATTTTGGTAGATATTTTGAACGTTGTGCATCGGTACCATAATAGATAATTGGGCAAGTGCCAATACCTGTGTGTGCGCCAATGGCAACACTTAACCCGTGCCCCCAGCCCAATACCTCGGTAACGTATGAGAAGGTAGTTATGTCTTTACCTTCGCCACCATACTCTGCGGGTATGTGTAAGCCCAACAAGCCTAACTCTCCGGCTTTGTTTATTACGTCCACCCCCAGCATTGGGTCGTGTTCATATTTTTCTAAATGCGGCTCAATTTCGGTTGCAATGAAATCTTTGGTCATATCGCGCATCATCTTTTGCTCTTCGTTTATCTGCTCGGGGATGTAAACATCCTCCCACGATGATTCTTTTACAATGAATTCTGCACCTTTTAGTACTTGTTTTTTGTCAGTAAGTGTTGACATAAAAAATGTTTTGTTAATGAATATTTTAAACCCGTTTAAAAACGGTGAAACGAAAATAAAGTTTCTTTTTTACCAAACAATCGTTTGGTAAAGTTTTTTATCTACTGTATTAGTGGATGAAAATTTGTTCGGAAACAAAAAACATTTATATTCGCGCTCCATTTTGAAATATTATGCAAGTAACTAAAGAAGTTAAAAAGAACATTTTCGCTGAATACGGTGGTTCTGAAAAGAATACAGGCTCTACGGAGGCTCAAATCGCTTTATTCACAAGCCGAATCAATCATATTAGCGATCATTTAAAAACTAATCGCAAAGATCACAGCAACACACGTGCTTTGTTGATTATGGTAGGTAAGCGCAAAAGGCTTTTGAACTACTTAGCCAAGAAAAATCTAAACGGCTACCGCGCACTAATTGCGAAGTTGGGTATTCGTAAGTAAAAATAAAATGAAGAAAATGGTTGGTTTTTACCAACCATTTTCTTTTTTCACCATTGGATGAACGTTTTGCAGCTAAAGATGAAACTGCTAAACGATAAAAGAAATAAACTAATGCTACATTCTTGTTTGCCGGAGTTTCTTCAACTTTTATCAAAGGCAAAAGCCGGTATCTACCAACTGCAACATTTATCCGGCAGAACTAAAAAAACAGTAACAAGAATTTAATACAACAAACAATTTAAGGATGAACATTATCAAAAAAACAGTCGATTTAGGCGATGGTCGCTTAGTGGAAATTGAAACTGGAAAACTGGCGAAACAAGCCGATGGCAGTGTAGTAGTAAAATATGGCAAAACCATGTTGCTTGCCACCGTGTGTGCCGATAAAAATGCGAAAGATGGCGTTGATTTTATGCCATTAACAGTTGAGTATCGCGAAAATTTTGCGGCATTAGGCAAATATCCGGGTGGATTTTTTAAGCGCGAAGGTCGCCCTTACGAGCATGAAATATTAACCAGCCGATTGGTAGATAGAGCTTTGCGCCCATTGTTTCCAAGCGACTTTCATGCCAATGTGGTAGTTATGTTGCAGTTAATTTCGGCTGATGCCGATGAATTGCCCGATGCTTTGGCTTGCTTGGCAGCTTCGGCAGCATTGGCTTGCTCCGATATTCCTTTTGCCGAGCCGGTAAGTGAAGTTCGCGTAGCGCGCATCAATGGTAAGTTTGTTATCAACCCTAAAAAAAGCGAGTTAGAAAGTGCAGCTACCGACATGGATATGGTAGTGGCGGCAACTGCAGAAAACATTTTGATGGTTGAGGGCGAAATGAAAGAAGTGGGCGAAGCCGATATGGTAGCTGCTATTTCTTTTGCGCACAATGTTATCAAAACCCACATCGCAGTTATTCGCGAGTTTGAAGCTGAAAAAGGCACTAAAGAAAAACGCACTTACAGCCACGAAAAACACGATTTAGATTTAAAGAAAAAGATTACCGACTTTGCTTTTGAAAAAAATAAAGTGTTAGCTGCTGAAGGCATTGCCAATAAAGATTTGCGCAAACAAAAGTTTTCGGCAATAGAAGAAGAATTTGTGGCGGCTTATGTTGCCGAAGTAGGAGAGGAGAAAGCAAAAGAAGACGCGTGGTTAATTGCACATTATTACCATGATGTAAACAAAGATGCCGTTCGCGAAGTGATGTTAAATCAAAAGAAAAGATTGGACGGTCGTAAAATGGATGAAGTGCGCCCAATTTGGACAGAGGTAGATTACCTGCCGGGTGCACACGGTTCGGCAATTTTTACCCGTGGCGAAACACAGTCGCTAACCACAGTTACATTAGGTACAAAGTTAGACCAACAAAAAATTGATGGTGTAGTAATAAACGAAGAAAAAAGGCTGATGCTGAACTACAACTTCCCAGGCTTTAGTACTGGCGAAGCGAGAGTACCGCGCAGCACTGGCCGCAGAGAAATTGGGCATGGCAACCTTGCCCTTCGTGCATTGCAAACAGTTGTTCCTGCCGATGTGCCTTACACTATTCGTATTGTGAGCGACATTTTAGAATCTAACGGTTCTTCGTCAATGGCTACTGTGTGCGCAGGCACGCTGGCTTTGATGGATACCGGAGTGCAAATAAAAAAACCTGTAAGCGGTATTGCAATGGGTTTGGTAACTGACGATAAGGGCAACTACGCTATCCTTTCAGATATTCTTGGCGATGAAGACCACTTGGGTGATATGGACTTTAAAGTGTGTGGCACGGTGGATGGTATCACTGCTTGCCAAATGGACATTAAAATAGATGGCTTAAGCCAACAAGTTTTGATGGAAGCATTAGAACAAGCTAAGCGCGGCAGGTTGCATATTTTGGGCGAAATGAATAAAACGCTTTCTGCACCGCGCGAAGATTACAAAGCTCATGCACCGCGTGTGGTTGTTATGAAAATCGAGAAAGAATTTATTGGTGCGGTTATCGGCACAGGTGGAAAAGTTATTCAGGAAATTCAGGCTGTAACCGGTACTACTATTACTATTGAAGAAGTGGACGGTAAAGGTATTGTTGAAATATTCTCGCCAAACAAAGATGGCTTGGATGCTGCTTACAAATGGATTCAAAGCATTGTGGTAACGCCCGAAATTGGTGATGTGTACGATGCTACCGTTAAAAGCATTATGCCTTATGGTGCTTTTGTAGAGTTCCTGCCGGGCAAACAAGGTTTGTTACATATTTCGGAAGTTTCGCACAAACGCCTCGAAACAATGGATGGTGTGTTGAAAGAAAATGAAATTGTAAAAGTGAAGCTGGTAGGTTTAGATCCTAAAACAGGTAAATTTAAGCTAAGCCGTAAGGTTTTGTTAGATCCACCTGCTGCTAATTAAAATTGAAAATTGCTTTTAGTATGAACTCCCGTGGTGCAAATCAACGGGAGTTTTTTTGCCCAACACTTTTGCTCGCAAGAACTGAATTTCAGTTTTACTGTTTACATTATCCCGTACTCAGACTGATAATTCTGCGGATGCCTCATTTTAATAATTACTTTAAGCGTTGTTGCGATGTGAGAATGCCGTACAAAACATATTGCAGTAAAACTACATAGGCTGTTTTTATTTCTACGTGTACTGAAAGACTAACCCGCAGGCATAAATATCTCGGCAGGCAACTGAAAATATTCTCTCAGTCGTTTGGCAATTTTCAGTGTTAACTCCCTTCTGCCCGAAAGGATGGAGGATACATGCCCCTTGCTGCCGATAAGCGGCTCAAGGTCTTTGGCTTTCATATCCCTTTCTTGCATTTTCAGCTTTATCACGTCAATCGGGTTTACTTCAGGTATTTGTATATGTTTTTCTTCAAAATCCTTCACCAATACCAATAGTAAAGCCAGTTCATCGGCTTCGGGTGTGCCATCTTTTGCCTCAAAAATTGCCATCGTGCGTTTCACTGCTTTCTGATAAGCGGCTTCTGTTTTTATTACTTTCCAGTTCATGTTATTTCACTTTATAGTTCAAAATTTTAGTATCAAATTCAATGGTTTCCACATTTATTTTATCATACTCTTTATGCGTGCCAAACCAAATTACATATGCTGCCAGTTGCTTAAAATTGACAGATACAATTAACCTGTAATCATTACCTTTGATATTAAATATCTCCCTGTTGTTGGCAACAATACTGGCATTTCCATACACGGTTTTCAGTTTATTAAAAGTGTGAAATTCTTGTTTCAAAAATTCATTGTACCACACCAGTAAAGCCGTTTTTGCCTGCGGATATTTATCCACGTAAAACAAAACGGCTCTTTTTACAATGATGTTCATACGGCAAAGGTATTAAATAAGTTTTCTTTTTGAAAACTTTAGTGCAGGGATTACAACTCCTCAAATTCAAAAGTAGGGAAGCCTCTTTCGTAGCTTTCGTTGTAAAAGTCTAAGAAGCGTAACTTGAAGAAACGTTGATCTCTGGTGCGAACAAAATAGATTCGGTAGGGCAAGGCTTTGTATTCTGTAAAGTCGTATAGCTTCCAGTCGTAGCCGATTACATCCCGGGTAGCTGCAAAGTTTTGTGTTTTTAAATCTGGTAGTAAAGTGTTTTCAAAACTTACAGTTGAGTCGACATAGCATTCTACCGTTTGTGGATTGGAAAGTGCGCCCACCACAATATATGGCAAATAATAAGGGTCGTAAAATACATAGCTGTAGCGGGTAAAAACTAAGTCCCAAGTATCTTTTGCCGGTTCGGCATCTACCAATTTGCCGCCATTGTCGAAACTTAAATAGCTATAGCAGTGCAAGTTGTCTTTTGTAACCAGAGCTGTGTGTTCATCGCTACCATCGGGATAGGCAAAGCGAATTTTATAAGTATTGAGCGAATAATCTACAACCTGAATTTTGCGATACCCCAATGGGTTGCCCAAAATGTCTTTGCCAAGTTTTATGAGATAAACTTCATTGCGCGAAGTAACGTTGCCATTGTCATTCCACCACTTGCCTATGGCATTGGAATCTGATTGATACGTAGGTTTATCTAACAACCAACCATCGTTTGAAAGAGTATCTGTGTATTTTACTTTTTCAAAATCGGTGGTGTTTGTGCGTTTGGCCATCATTAGTTTACTGCCATTCAGCCAAATGTTTAAGCTGTTAGCATCGTTATCAAACATTAGGTCGTAGATAGCCGGATTTGTTTTTTGTACCACTTGCCCTGTTTGCAAACTGAAGTAATACATGTCTTCATAACTCGAAGTCATTGGTATTACTACTCGCTTATCGGTGCTGCCGTTTTTCTTTGGGGTAAGGGGTTTTTCTTTAAAGCACGATGTGATAGAAAAAAGAAAAGTTATTACGATGAACGATGAACTGTAAGAAAGCCATCGCCATTTTTGGATAGCTATAGAAGATGAATGGAGATTCCTTCGTTCTCTGCAATGGTTGTGTTCTTTTGCCAAAACCTCCCCGCCATTGCGAAACATAACACGAAACGGGCTTAATGAAAGGGATAAAAAAGACATAGCATCTTTCAGCAAGGCGATGCTGTAAATACTTGATTTTTTAAATCCTTTAATTAAGTTTTTCATTTTCGATTTTCCCTTTTTTGTTTTCTTATTTCGCAAATTGCAATATTAATGCTGCAAAAAATGTTCTTCCTCTGTTTACCATCATACTGTTGCCGCTACCTATTGAATGTGCTGCCCCTGAAGCGTTTTGCGCACCGATGATAGTAACACCTGTCAAGTTTTTGCCCCCAATGGTTAGCTGTATTCTATCTTTCCAAAAGTTTTTTGAAGCGGTGATATCGAGTGTGTGATAAGCATCCCTGAATCCGGTGCTAATACTGCTGTTCATCGAAAACAAAGCTTTTTGTCCTGTGTATTTGTAAAATGCGTTCACAGAAATTTCTGCTTTGGGAATGGTGTATCCAATGCGGGCGTTGGCATCGGGGCTAAGATTTTTTACCACATCTTCTTTTATACTGGCATCGAAAGTTTCAAATTGCGTAAGCAATGCTCCGGCAGATGCAGAAAGTCGTTTCCATGTGTATGAAATGGTGAAATCTCCGCCATAGGTTACTACCCGTTTAAAGTTGTCGTATTGATAGGCGATAACCCCGGGCGGTGTTTCGGGCGATGGGGGTACCAACTTTAAATCAATTTTATTGTTGATGTAATTGAAAAAGCCCGATGGTTGAAAATCAATTTTGTGTTCGCCTTTGCGCACAGTTGCCGAAAATGAAAGCTGCACATTATGTCCATTTTCGGGCAAAAGATTTTGATTGCCTGTGATGTCGTGATTGCTGTCTTTGAAATCCAAATACAATTCTTTTAGCGATGGCGAGCGAAAGCCCAAACCATAAGAAGTGCGCAATGTGAAAATATCTTTGTAAGAATATTTTAAATTAAATGAAGGTACCAATGGCGAGCGAAAGCGGGTGTTATACGCAAAGCGAATGGCAGGTTGTATCACCAAGCCTTCAACTATGGTCCAGCGCATGCTGCCAAATGCTGCTGCATCGGTAATTTGTTGTGTGCCGTTTTCGATGCGCAACTGTGTGGTGGTTTCGTGGTTTACGTCCAAGCCAAATTGAAACCCGATATTCATGCGCTTTGTGTACATAGAATAAATTGGCCGCACCATAAAATGATGATAGTTTGATGTGTCTTGAGTTTCGCTGGGTATCAAGGTTTCTTCGCCATTGGTTAGGTCTTTTTTTACTACATTCCAAAAACGGAAAAAGCCCGAGTAACCGCCCACCACATCTAAAGTGCTATTATTTTTAAAGCGATATAAAAAGTTTACAGATGCACGCGGGCGAAAGGTGTGGAACTTTTCATCTTTTGCAGTAACTCTATCGGCAACATATTTGGGTTCGCCACGGCTCAACATCATTTCGCGAAAGAACGAGCCACTAACCGAAATGCGAAAACTGTTTCTTGAATAGGTGTATTTCAGGTCTGCCATGTATTGCTCTTTTGGTCGCCACTCGCTATATCGTTCATAGGTGTTGCTTGCCGAGTAGCCATCAAAAAAATACCTACCGGCATTGATGTTTAACTGATGGTTGCTGACGCGGAATGTGCCGCCTGCATCAACATTGTATTGCCCCACAGTTTCGTAATAGCCTTTTGCAAAAACTTTCACTTTTTCTTTTTGTAAACCGCCTGTAATCAGGTTGATAACACCACCCATAGCATCGGTGCCATACATTACGCTTAACGGGCCTTCTACTACTTCTACCCGCTCAATATTATTGATGTTGAGTTGGCTTAAATCAACTTTACCCTCAAGCCTGCCGGCTACCGGTACGCCATCTACCATTATTTTCACTCCCTCGCCCGAAATGCCGTTTATGCTTATGCCCGCTGCCAAAAACAGGATCACGCTTTGGTTTATGTTCAGCTCGTTTGATAAGGCATCTTGCAAATTTACCGCACCTTTTTGGCGCATGATTTCGGGGGTAATAACCTTTACTTCATATAGTGAGTTGGCGGTACTGGTGGTGGCGTATTGCCCAGTAACAACTACATCTTTTAGCTGACCCGATTCTAATTTTAGCGAATAAGTTTTGGCTACATAATCAGTTAGGGTGTCAGTAATGGTTGCATAACCTAAATAAGAAATCCTTACTGTGGTAGGTAAGTTTACCTGTGTGGTAAAAGTGCCTTCTTTGGTTGTAACTGATGTGTGTGTATGTTTTAAATTTGAATTTGGGGGGTAAAATGAGATTGCTGCAAACTGCATGGGTAAGCCCGTTTCGGCATCCATTACTTTTATATCAATATTTTGAGCAAGCACCGAGTGTATGTTCAAAATAACACATAAGAGTACTCCCCACCCAATACAAATATCCGTCTTCATTTTGCCGCGCAAATGTACTTTGCTTGGGCACAACTATTGTATGCGAATTGTCAGAGAATTGTCATAAAATTTGATTTTGCTCATAAAAAGCGATTTTTAGCGGAGCATTTAGATTAACAAAAGAACGTGTATGTATATTAAAGACGAAAAGTATAACCCACGATTAGATCGCGTTTTAGTATTCGTGGATATTGTTATGGTGATACTTGTGTTGCTAAACCTTTCCATGCTTGCACTTCAAGTGAATTTTGAAAGCACAATGGTTAGTTCGAGAATCAAACAGTATTTACCGCAATTTTACTACTGGTATCAGCCAATCTTTCACAACTTCATTTTTATTGATGGTGTGTTTGTTGCTATTTTTTTGACAGAGTTGTCGTTACGATGGCTGCTCGCTATTATCAATAATACTTATCACCGCTGGTTTTTTTATCCGTTTGTAAATTGGTACGAGGTGTTGGGTTGTATTCCTGTGGGTTCTTTCAGGGTGTTGCGAGTGCTAAGAATTGTAGCGGTGGTAATTCGCCTTAATCGTATGAAGATAATTGATATTCGGCAGTGGTATGTGTATCAGTTGTTCAATAAATATTTAGGTGTATTAACTGAGGAAGTATCGGATAGGGTGGTGATAAATATAATAGAAGGCGTGCAGGCTGAAGTAAAAACCGGAATTCCATTAACCGGCAAAATAATTGAAGAAGTGGTGCTGCCACGCAAAGAAGTTTTGGTAGATTTTATTGCGCATCGGGTACAATTGGTAATGCGCAACCAATACGAAGCAAATCGCAATGAGCTTCGCAAATCAATAAACGAAGCGGTATCGGCAGCCATTCAGCAAAATGAAAATATTCGGTTGCTCGAAGCTGTGCCATTGGTAGGCAAGGCTGCCAGCAGCGCGCTGCAGCAGTCGGTTTACGATATTACTTTTGAAACTATCAATCATATTTTTGAAAAGTTTTCAACCGATGAAAGCCGCGTAGTGATTGAGCAAATTACGGATGGCATCATAGAAGCAATATTAATGGAAGAGGAAGATTCAAAGATTGAAAACACCGTTACCGAAATGGTAATTCATTCTTTGGATTTGATAAAAGCACAAGTGCAAGTGCAACAATGGAAAGAAAAAGGGAAGTGATTTTTAGCGCAATATCTGTATTGCAATGTCAGGATAATCGGTTATCAATCCATCGCAACCAAGCGCCTTCATTTTCTGCATTTTTTTTGTATCATTCACTGTCCATGGAATGATTTTTATGCCACGTTGATGGCAAAATTTTACGCTGCGTTTGTTTACCAATAAATAATTAGGGCTGTAAATTGCCGGTAGGTATGCCAATCTTTTCAAGTTGTGTTTTGTGCCTTTGCCGTTAAATACTAAAAGAGCTTGCGGTAAAAAACAATTCATTTGTTTTAAAGCGATTAAAGTGCGCGTGTCAAACGATTGAATGATGGTTCTGTCAAGCAAGTTGCTTTCTTTTATTACCGTGTACACCAGCTCCATAAATATTTCTGGCTCGGGATGGAAAACGTTATCGCCATTAGGCGTGCTTTTGGTTTCTATGTTGTAGTAAGGTAGAGGCAACTTGTTTTGATGAGCATAATTTTCAACCGCTTCAAACACATCTTTTAGCAAAGGTTTGTGCGATACTATTTTTTGTTGGGTAGGAAATTTAGGGTTGCCCTTGCTGCCACAATCGTACTGTTGCAGCTCGGTATAAGTCATCTTAAATATGTTGTACTGCATTTTATTTTCACTTTCAAGTGGCGCACAAATTGCGGCATTCAGCCAAGGTTCGTGGCTTAACACAACTTGGCTATCTTTTGTAATTACAACATCTAATTCCAAGGTGTTTACACCTAATTTTAATGCTTCAATAAATCCGTGAATCGAATTTTCGGGATACAAGCCGCGAGCACCTCGATGCCCTTGAATATCAAATTGTGCCCACGACAATTTGCTAAAAAGCAAACAACAAACTATCACACATTTTACTTTCATTGTGCAAATAAATGAATTGCTTTAGCATAATAATTTCACAATCAACATTGTGGGTAAAACATGTTGTTCTATAAGCGTTGCTTTCTTCTATGTTTGGCGAAATTTTACACAAATATGTTGTCAGAATATGTGCCAACCGGCTCGCAAGATACTCGTTCAGGATTTGGAGATGCAATGCTTCATCTTGGAAAAACAAATCCCAATGTAGTAGCACTTTGTGCCGACCTTGTGGGTTCGTTAAAGTTAGATGCCTTTATTAAGGAATGCCCCGAACGCTTTGTGCAGTGCGGTATTGGCGAGGCAAACATGATTGGCATTGCCGCAGGTTTAACCATTGGAGGCAAAATTCCTTTTGCTACCACCTTTGCTAATTTTGCTACCGGTAGAGTTTACGATCAAATTCGCCAGTCGGTAGCGTATAGTGGTAAAAATGTAAAAATTGCAGCTTCTCATGCCGGCTTAACTTTGGGCGAGGATGGTGCTACACATCAAATTTTAGAAGACATAGGATTAATGCAGATGCTACCCGGCATGACGGTAATTAACCCTTGCGATTATAATCAAACCTATGCTGCTACTATTGCTGCGGCTAATCATCAAGGCTCTGTTTATCTGCGATTCGGCAGACCCAAGTGGCCGATTTTTATTCCTAAAGATACGCCTTTTGAAATAGGCAAAGCGCTTTTGATGAATGAGGGTTCCGATGTTACAATCTTCGCTACCGGGCATTTAGTTTGGAAAAGTATCGAAGCCGCCAAGCAACTGGAAGAACAAGGGGTTTCGGTGGAACTGATAAACATTCACACCATTAAGCCATTAGACGAAACAGCAATTTTAGCCTCGCTGAAGAAAACAAAATGTGCAGTAGTAGCCGAAGAACACAATCGAATTGGTGGCTTGGGCAGCAGCATTGCATCGCTATTGGCAAGAACTACTCCGGCTCCTCTTGAGTTTATTGCCGTAAACGATAGTTTTGGTGAAAGCGGAACGCCCGATCAGTTGCTTAAAAAATATGGTTTGGATGCAGCTAACATTGTAGATGCAGTTCATAATGTGATAAAAAGAAAGTAACATTGAAGCATTGTACCGATTTGTAATTTTATCAGTGGGCAGAAAACAAAAGTTATGACGGATAGTGAATTACTTGAAATGTTCCATTCGGGTAAGCGTGAACAAGCTTTTACCTTGCTTATGGAGCGTCATCAGGAGCGAGTGTATTGGCATATTCGAAGAATGGTGCTCTCGCACGAAGATGCCGATGATGTGATGCAAAATACTTTTGTAAAAGTGTGGCGCGCGCTCGAAAATTTTAGAGCCGATTCGCAGTTTTTTACCTGGGTTTATCGCATAGCCACCAATGAGGCTTTGAACCATTTGAATCAAAAGAAACGCAAAGCCACTGTTCCATTTGAAGGAGGGCAAAGCAACAGCAGCGATGAAGATGATAACAGCTTTGGACCCGCAAACTACCTGAAAGGCGATGGTTATTTTAACGGTGATGAAATTGAATTGAAATTGCAAAAAGCCATTGATATTCTGCCCGACAAGCAAAAGCAAGTTTTTCTTTTGCGATATTACGATGAAATGCCCTATGAACAAATGAGCGAAATGCTTGGTACAAGCGTGGGCGCATTGAAGGCATCGTATCACCATGCGGTACAAAAAGTAGAAGCATTTTTGTTGAAAGAAGATTAAACCCCCAAAGCATTATAAAGTCTATACGCAGCATTTTTTGAAGAGTAAGGTATGAATAACGAAATACAAAACGAGTTAAACGAAGTAGCACCCACGCTGGCAAAGTTGCCGCGTGCGAATGCTTTCAGCGTTCCTGCTTTGTATTTTTCTACTTTGCCACAAAAAGTGATTGATACAGCTTTGGCGGAAGAGTTGAATTTGGTAGAACCACAATTGTCGCCACTTTTAGGTGAGCTTAAAAAGTCGAAAGCACTACAAGTACCCGATAATTATTTTGCGCAATCAACATCTTCTGTTTTGGAAAAAATAAGAACAGCAGAGGTGGCAGAAGAATTGGTGGCATTGTCGTCATCATTGTCAGGTTTAGAAAAACGCAATCCATTTGCTGTGCCGGCAAGCTATTTTGCCAATTTGCCACAAACGGTACTCAAAAATGCAAAAGCCACAGAAAGTGTTGCAACACCATCTGCCGGATGGGTTGATGGCATCAACAATGTATTAGACAAGTTGCTTGCACCGCTATTTACTCCTAAGCTTTCTTTTGCATTTGCCGCAATATTTGTTGGTGTAATGGTTTTTTGGTTCGGCATGCAGCAAACTACAATTGAAGTAGATGCACAAGACCGATTGGCTACGCAATTAGAAAAAATAAGCACAGAGGAAATTCGCAGCTACATTGCCATGAATATTGATGAGTTTGACGAAGTTGCATTGAGCAAAAGTATAAGCGACAAAAAGACATTGCTTATTATTGATGACGCATTGCTAAATGATACTTTCTTTGAACAGGAATTACTAAAAGAATTGGACGAGGATTTTCTTTGTAATAATCTTGAGCCAGTATAAAATACTATAACATGAAAAATATATTAGTAACCACACTTGCGTTTTTCTTAGTTGCCTTTAACCTCTCTATGCAGGCTCAAAGCGACAAAACAGAATCGTATAGAGTAGCATTTTTTACCGAACAACTACAACTTACACCCGAAGAGAGTCAAAAATTTTGGCCGGTTTACAATCAATATCGCAGCGAATTTAAATCGTTGAAGCAAGCCTACCGATTGGATATTGCCAGCGAAGACGAAACCCAATTAGCCGATAAAAAATTCGAGTTCGAGCAAAAAAAGTTAGACCTAATGAAAAAGTATCGCCCCCAAATAGAGCAAATAATAGGCTCTAAAAAGTTTGGTCTACTTATTTCAGCCGAAGATAAGTTTAAACAAGAATTGCTCAAACGCATTCAAGAAAACAAAGGCGGCAAAGGACCTAAATAGCATCCTCAGTTAAATTTTCATAGGCTTATTCGCAAGCGAATAATTTTTTTCTACCATTTTAGTGTTGATTATCAGCGTATTTATCGCACAGCTTTAAAAAAAATTGGTAAAATGCTTTGAAATACAAAAGCATAAATCCTATATTCGCGTCCCGTTTTAAAAAAACAAAGCGGAAGTTACATCATGCAATCACGTAGTTATACAACAAAGTCGGTATCAGCTCTCGATATTAAAAGAGAGTGGTTCGTTATAGATGCCGAAGGCAAAACATTAGGCAGAATGGCAACTCAGATTGCCTCGATTTTGCGCGGAAAACACAAAGCAACATTTACACCAAACAGCGATTGTGGTGATAATGTAATTGTGTTGAATTCAGCAAAAGTTAGAATGACAGGCAATAAACTGAATGCAAAACAATTGATTCACTACACTGGTTTTCCGGGTGGTCAACGTTTTCGCACTCCTCGTCAGATTTTAGAAAAAAATCCGAACGAGTTGATAGAAATTGCTGTAAAAGGAATGTTGCCTAAATCAACTTTAGGTTCACAAATGTTCCGCAGACTTTATGTATATAGCGATGCAAACCATGCGCACGCAGCTCAACAACCTAAAGCACTCTAAATAATTAAACAACACATTCAATAATAACATCCGAATGAGTAAAGTAACAGTAGGAAGACGCAAAACAGCAATTGCCCGCGCTTCGGTAAAAGCCGGAAACGGACAAGTTGTAATTAACGGCAAAGACTATAAAGAGTATTTGCCAAACGTGTATCTGCAACATAAAGTAGAAGCACCTTTGAAAGCTGCCGAAGTAGAAGGCAAATTAGATATTTCCATTAACGTTTATGGTGGTGGAATTAAAGGTCAAGCAGAAGCAATTTCATTGGCAATTGCCAGAAACATTGTAGCCGAAGATGCTGAAAAACGCCCGGCATTAAAGAAAGAAAAACTATTGCGCAGAGATGCTCGCGTGGTAGAAAGAAAGAAAACTGGTTTGCGCAAAGCCCGCAAAAAAGAACAGTACAGCAAGCGTTAATCTATTTTTTCAACGGTTATATTATCAATATTATATGCAAAAGTTATCTCAGGAAGCGTTAATCGAAGCAGGTGTTCACTTTGGTCACCTCAAACGCAAATGGAATCCAAAAATGTTGCCTTACATTTTTACCGAAAAGAAAGGCATTCATATCATTGACCTTAACAGAACAACCGAAAAGTTGGATGAAGCTGCAAACGCACTTCGTTTTATGGCAAAAAGCGGTAAAAAAATCCTTTTTGTAGCTACCAAAAAACAAGCTAAAGAAATAGTGAAAGAGGCAGCTAAGAAAGTAAATATGCCTTTTGTTACCGAGCGTTGGTTGGGTGGTATGTTGACAAACTTTACCACTATTCGTAAGAGTATCAAAAAAATGCAAACCATCGAAAAGATGTTAGCTGATGGTACTTTAGAAAATACCACCAAAAAAGAGCGTTTGGTATTAACTCGCGAGAAAGACAAAATGGAAAGAGTGTTGGGCGGTGTAAGCGCGTTGAATCGCGTGCCAAGCGCAATTTTCTTAGTAGATATTTCGCACGAACACATCGCTTTGAAAGAAGCGCAACGCTTAAACATCAATACATTCGGTATTGTTGATACAAACAGCGACCCTACTAAAGTTGATTTTGCAATTCCTGCAAATGATGATGCAGCACAATCTATTGCCTTAATCACCAATTTTATTGTTGAAGCAATTGCCGAAGGTTTGGCAGAGCGCGCAGCGAACAAAGATGGCGAAGACGAAGTAGAAGTTGATGATAACGACAACCAAAACTTTGAAGTAGCTACCGAAGAAGAAGGTGGTGATGGCAAACGCAGACGCAGAGGCCCCGGAGGTGGCAATACTGGCGGAGGTGCTGGGCGTAGCCGCAGCCGCACAGGTGGTGCAGTGAAAAAATAATACTGTATAAACTATATTCAACTCAATCACTGCTTGCCAAGTATGCCCTCGCATCTTGGCAAGTTTTTTTAAGACAAAACCAATCATTAAATAAAAATCAAATTAAAGTTATGACAGTTACAGCTGCTCAAGTAAACGAACTTCGCAACCTTACAGGTGCGGGATTGATGGATTGTAAAAAAGCGCTTACAGAAAGCCAAGGCGATGTACAAAAAGCAATAGATTTTTTGCGTAAAAAAGGTGCTAAAGTTGCCGAGTTACGTGCCGGTCGTGCAGCATCGGAAGGTGTGGTAGTTGCCAAAACTACTGCCGATAACAAACGTGGTGTTGTTGTGTATCTTTCTTGCGAAACCGACTTTGTTGCTAAAAACGAAGATTTTCGCCAGTTGGCCGAAAGCATTGCAGAACTAGCATTGAACAGCAATGTGCAATCGTTAGATGCTTTGTTGGCTGCCGAATTGAACGGAACAGTTATTAAGGGATTATTGCAAGAAAAAGTTTCGGCAATTGGTGAATTGATCGACATTTCTTCTTTTGAAGTGTTGGCTGGCGAGAGCATCGTAGCATATAACCACATGGGCAATAAAATTGGTGTATTGGTTGCTTTGAATCAACCATTAACTGATGCTATTGCAGCAGTTGGAAAAGATGTAGCTATGCAAATTGCAGCTATGAATCCTGCTGCGGTAGATGCAGCCGGTATTGCACCAGAAGTATTGGAGAGAGAAAAGGCCATTGCTCGCGAAAAAGCAGTAGCACAAGGTAAACCAGAAAACATCTTAGATAAAATTGCAGAAGGTGCAGCAAATTCATTTGTAAAAGAAAATACATTGCTTACTCAGCCTTTTGTAAAAGATGCCAGCAAAACTGTAGCGCAAGTGTTGGGGCAAGCCAGCAGCGGGTTGACAGTTACAGGTTTCAAACGCGCAGCGTTAGGTGTTAAGTAATTTTCATAGCACAGTTTATGTGTAACGAAAAATCCTGCCCATGGGCAGGATTTTTTTTTGTTAGGCAGATAGTGTATGGTGCTTACATGCTTGCTATGGTATGTTTTGTTTTTTCAACAAACAACGATGCATTCGCGATAGCGTTTGCCACTTTTAATACTTTGTCAATCTGTTTTGCTTGATGCCATTTGCTTTTTTTACGGCAATAAAATAGATACCCGATGGTACATCGCTTAAATCAATCTCAAATGAAAGATTGGCAGGTGCAAGTTGTTTTAGTATAGCGCCAGAGATATTGCTTATAACCAAATTTGTATTTCGTTACTCCAATTGATAATCATTTCATCTGTCATCAAAACATTATCATTGCAACTGCAATGAACAACGAGCAACATAAAGATTTACTTACAAAAGCGTTCAATATAAAAAAGCGCTTTCTATCAATGTATAAAGCGGCAAACGCAGGACACGTGGGTTGTTCGCTTTCCTGTGCCGAAATGCTCACTTTTGCACGTTTTGGTTGGATGAAAGAGGAAGATGAAATTATCCTTTCTAAAGGTCATGCCGCAGCATCTTTGTATAGCTTACTTGCCGAAGAAGGCATTTTGAGCGAAGCGGATATTGAAACATTCTATAAAAACGATACCTATTTAGCTGCTCACCCTCCGGCAAATAAAATCAGGCGAATACCATTTGCTACTGGTAGTTTGGGGCATGGTTTAAGCATTGCGGCAGGCTTAGGTTTGGCAGCTAAGTTGAAGAAGAACAACAAACAAATTTTCTGCATCACCAGCGATGGCGAAATAAACGAAGGCAGCACTTGGGAAGCGGCATTGTTTATTCGCCAGCATCAACTAAAAAATGTGGTGTGGCTCATTGACCGCAACCGCCTGCAAGGCTACGGCAGAACCGAGGATGTAATGCAATTGGAACCGCTTGCCGATAAGCTGAAAGCCTTTGGCTTTAATGTGCTCGAAGCTGACGGGCACGATTTTAAATCATTAGCGTTAGCTCAACTCGCAGCCCGCAACTCGCAACTTGCAACGGTTATTATCTGCAACACAACCAAAGGCAACGGTTGGAAAGAATATGAAGACAAAGTTGATTGCCATTATTTGCCCATGAAAGATGAGCAGTATGAAACAATCAAAACTGAAATTGAAATTCAATTCAATCAATCAGTAATTCTGTAAATGATAAATCTGTAAATCTCAAATATGCGTAACGAATTTGCCGCAGCGGTGATAGCTGCCAAAGCGAACAACGAAAACCTCGTTTTTATTACAGGCGATTTAGGATACATGGCTTTAGAAAAAGTAGAGCAAACTTATGGCAACCATTTTGTAAATGCCGGAGTTGCCGAGCAAAACATGGTTACTGTTGCTGCCTCGTTAGCTTATGAAGGCTTTGTGCCTTTTGTTTACAGCATTGCGCCATTTGTTACGCTGCGCCCTTTCGAGCAGATACGCAACGATGTGTGTTTGCATAATCTTCCGGTAAAGTTGGTGGGCAATGGCGGTGGCTACGGCTATGGCATTATGGGGGCAACACACCACAACCCCGAAGACATTGGTGCATTGCGCATGTTGCCCAATATGCGCATTTACGTGCCTTTGGTAGCTGATGATGTGGAGCAGTGTGTGCAACAAATGATAGCTGATAAAAATCCCAATTATCTGCGATTGAACCTTGCTGCTAAGTTTCATTTCGCTGTTCCGGCTTTTGCACAATGGCGGCATTTAAAGCATGGCGACAAGGCTGTTTTGATAGCAACCGGGCCAATATTGCAAAACATTGCAGACCTTGATGAAACAACTTATGATGGCTTAGATGTTTGGAATTTAAGCGTGTTTCCGGTAAAAGAAATTCCCAAAGCATTGCTTGCCAAAATAGCACAAACAGGTAAAGTGATTTTTATGGAAGAGCACTATGGCGAAGGCGGCATGAGAGAAACTCTTTCGTATCATTTGCTTGCATCATTGCAGCAGCCTGTAAAAGTTTTATCGCTTGCGGCACAAGGCTATGCAAGTGGAAAATATGGTAGCCAAAAATGGCATCAAGAAGAAAATGGTTTGAGTGGTAATGTGTTTGTTGAAAAAGTTCAGTCGTTTGTATAGCACGAGTAGTAAGCAATTGCTTTAGTTCTTTTCTTACATTTGCCATTGGTGCGCAAAAATGTATTGTTTTCGTTTAGTATCCTTTTTATTTTACTGCTACTGATGCAGGCAGTGGTAAGTATTTTTGTGTACGACATTAAACTGAAGCGGATAAAGCGAAAATTTAAGTGGGAAACACTGCTTAACCTGCAAGATGAACATCTTACGCTAATAAAAGTGGCAAAAAGTTTAGAAGAAAAACCCAATCAACATTTTAAGCGCATTCACAGTAGAGAGTTTCAGTTTTTGGGCGAGATGTATGACATAGTGCGCAAAACAGAACACCGCGACTCTACTTACTATTATTGCTTTCACGATCATGATGAGTCGGTTATAATTCGCAATATAAACCGATGGATGCACGATAACTTTGGCAACTCAACAGAGCAAAAAAACACAGGGGATTTTCAAAAAGATTTTTTTGAAAAAGATTATTTGGTAGGTGCGAATCTGCAAGTTGCATCCTATTGCTTTGTGCTTCGAACCTTGTTTAATAATTTTTCAACTCGGCTTTCAACTGGTTTTGAAAGTTGTTTTTGCCCACCACCTGAGCAAGTTGCATAACATCAGTAATATTCTACTGCTTCAAAAAATTGTGGAGTAGTAAAATTTCTGTTTAAATCTGCTCATACTGTTTGCATCAATCATTCTGCAAGTATTGAGGCTGTTTAAACTTTTGAGATTACTTGACTGCGCTGCGGTTTGCAATAATGGCTAACTGCTGCACAAAGCAACTTCGGCTTTGCGAGCGTAGCTTACGGGTAATCTCAATAATAGTTTAAACAAAGCATTGATGTTTTGATGTATTCGGCAGCACTTTTTTATCCATTTTTTTTCGACAGTTATAAGAAATGAAAAATTTCATACTCACCGTTATTGGTGCGTTGCTTGTTATTTTTGTTCAAGCCCAAACGGTAACGGTTTTAGATAAGATGACGCAACAGGTTGTGCGCGGTGTAGTTGTTTATACCAATAGTTCGCAGCATGTGGCGCAAACCAATGTAAAAGGGCAATTTGATATATCATCTTTTGCGAATGCCGATAGTATTTACTTTAAATACTTAGGTTATTCTACGTTGGTGTTCACGCCTGCTGAAATTGAGTTGCGGAAGTATAGGGTAGAAATGCGCGAGTTGCCGATAATGATGACCGATATTGTGGTTTCGTCAAACCGTTTTTCGGAAAGTAAATTGGATGCCGCCAATCGTGTTGAAAAAATTAGCATGAAAGAAGCTGCATTTCAAAATCCACAAACTGCAGCCGATTTGCTGGGCATGAGCGGGTATGCATTTATACAAAAAAGCCAAATGGGTGGTGGCTCGCCAATGTTGCGCGGCATGGCTACCAACCGTGTGTTGTTGGTAGTAGATGGGGTGCGGATGAATACTGCAATTTTTAGAGCCGGCAATCTGCAAAACGTAATTTCGTTAGATGCCAACGCGCTCGAAGGAACCGAAATTCTTTTTGGTCCAGGCTCGGTAATGTATGGCAGCGATGCTGTGGGTGGTGTGATGAGTTTTCAAACCATTCAACCTAAATTTTCGGGTGCATCGAACAATAAGCCATTGGTTACCGGCAATGCAGTTGCTCGTTTTTCATCTGCCAATACCGAAGGCACAGGGCACTTGGATTTTAACATCGGCTTGAAAAAATTGGCATTTACTACAAGCATAACCTATTCAAACTATGGCGACTTGCGCTCGGGTTCAAAAGGAGGTGTAAACTATTTCTATCGGCCGCATTATGTAACTACAATTGACAACAAAGATTACATGGTGAAAAACGAAGACTCAACGCTACAAGTAGGTTCAAAATACAGTCAAATCAATTTTATGCAAAAAGTGTGCTACCAGCCAACTTCATATCTTGATTTAGAGTATGGTTTTCATTTGTCTCAAACATCGAAGTTTAATCGCTACGATAGATTGTATGTAATGAAAACCGATGGACCGTATAAAGAAAAATTGCGTTGGGCAGAATGGTTTTACGGACCGCAAAAGTGGCAAATGAATCGCTTGAGCTTGAACTATACCAAAAGCAACATTGTATTCGATAAGATGAGGTTTGTAGCGGCATACCAGTTTTTTGAAGAGAGCCGATATGACCGCGAATTTATGTTTCGTGAGATAATGATGCAGAAAGAAAAAGTATATGCTTTATCGGTAAATTTGGATTTTGAAAAGAAGATTGTTGAGCAGGTATCTGTGTCGTATGGCTTTGAATCTGTTTATAACCAAGTGCGTTCTGTGGCCGATCTTACACATGTGGTTACTAAAGCAGTAGAGCCCACGGTTACGCGCTATCCCAATGGCTCTACATGGCAATCGTATGGAGCGTATCTAAGTGCAAAGTATAAACCACATTCTAAATGGACACTTAGTGCTGGTCTGCGTTACAATCACTTTTTGATTGATGCGGTGTTTGATACTACATTTTTTCCTTTTCCATTCAACAACGCAAAGATGAGGAATGGTTCGGTGAGTGGAAGTATAGGCTTGGTGTATTCGCCTTTCAAATCGTGGCAGCTTTATACGAACGGTTCAACGGGTTTTCGCGCGCCAAACATTGATGATATGGGTAAGGTTTTTGAGTCGGTGCCGGGTTACCTGGTTGTGCCCAATCCAAAGTTGAAAGCCGAGCAGGTTTACAATGTAGAAATTGGCACGGTAAAAACATTTGGCAATTTTGTAAAGCTCGATGCAACGTTCTATTACACTTGGCTGTTAGATGCCATGGTGCGCAAAGATTTTGCGCTTAATGGCGATACTACCATTCGTTTTTTGGGCAACAAGAGTCGCATACAGGCAGTACAAAATGTTACACGCATTCATGTGTATGGCATACAAGCAGGTGTGGAATTTTTCTACAAAGGAGTTGGCATTAAAAGCAATATCTCTTATCAAAATGGCCGTGAACAAGCTCCCGATAGTTTAGTGTATTATCCGCTACGCCATGCCGCGCCTACGTTTGGAAGCTCTCATCTTACGTATGAACATCGCAAATTTAAGTTCGATTTTAATGTGGTTTATAATTTGAAAATGGATTTCAAAGACCTTGCATTAACCGAGCGCACAAACGCATCTTATGCGCGTGATGAATTTGGAAGAGCATACGTAGCAAGTTGGTTTACACTGAACTTTAAAGCCGCGTATTATCCAAGTCAGTATGTAGCAATTACGGCAGGTGTCGAAAATATTTTAGATAAAATGTATCGCCCTTATTCATCGGGCATCAATGCACCGGGCAGAAATTTTGTAGCATCAGTAAGAGCAAGATTTTAAACAGAAAAAATTGTATTAACCATTTAATTAAGTAAAAATGAATTTCATAAAAAATACACTGATAATAAGTTTAGTATGGATGATGAGCATCCAAAGTAATAACGCTCAAAAAATTGCTGCCGGAGGCTGGCATTCTGTTGTGGTATGTGCCGATAGCACCGTGAAATGTTTTGGCGAAAACGCCACCGGGCAATTGGGTAATGGCACAAGTACCGATAGTAACGTGCCCGTTGCTGCAGGAACACTTACGGGTGTTGTGGCAGTTTCGGGGGGTGGCGACCAGTTAGAAGCACACTCGATGGCATTGAAAGCTGATGGCACTGTGTGGGCTTGGGGTAGCAATTTGTATGGTGCTTTGGGAAATGGCAACACCACCAACACCAATACACCTGGTCAGGTGCTGTTATTGTCAAACATTACTGCAATTTCTGCCGGAGGTTGGCATTCGGTTGCACTAAAAAGCGATAGCACTGTTTGGACCTGGGGTTGGAATTCAGACGGGCAGCTTGGCGATGGCACAACAGCCGATAAAACTGTAGCTACGCAAGTGCCTGGGCTTACCGATGTTGTTGCGGTTGCTGCTGGCTCTTACCATGTGTTGGCATTAAAAAGCGATGGCACAGTGTGGGCTTGGGGCGATAATATCAGTGGGCAAATTGGCAACGGTAACACAACCGACCAATCGGCCCCGGTACAGGTTGGCAACTTAACGAATGTGGCGAAGATTGCAGCGGGTCGTTTCTTTTCATTAGCTGTAAAAAACGATGGCACTGTTTGGACATGGGGCGAAAATACCTATGGGCAATTAGGTGATAGCACAACCACTAACAGCTCAACGCCAGTGCAAGTAAAAGGGTTGAACGGAAATGTAGTTGCTGCTGCTTGTGGAGCATTTGAATGCCATGTAATTCTTAGCGATGGTAATGTGTGGGCTTGGGGTAGAAATACTTATGGCAATATTGGCGACAACACGCTTACACACCGCTCGAAGCCAGTGCAGATGCAAGGTGCGAGCGATGCTGCGGGTGTTGCTGCCGGAACAAATTTCTCGTTGATGTATAAAACCGATGGCACATTTTGGGGATGCGGTCGCAACCAAAGCGGGCAATTGGGCGATGGCACTTTTACACAACACAATGTATTGTCGCGGTCAACCATTATGTGTTCAATTGTTCAGCAGCCTAATGGTATTTTTACTACTGATTCAGATGATTTGATTGCAATTATTGCTTATCCAAATCCATCAAATGGCGTGTTTTTTGTTGAAATTCAAGGAGGATTTTCAGACAGCAAAGATTTGTTGATGGAAGTGTATAATACTTTGGGAGAAAGAGTTTTTCATTCAACCCAAAATTCTACGTTAATTGATATTAGTAACCAACCAAGCGGAAGTTATTTCTTGATTGTAAAATCTGCGCAAAACAACCTTAGCAAGAAGTTGATGAAGCAGTAGTATTCGGTTATTTAAAATAGTTATTCAACACTTCCGGAGTTGTTTTAATGCTTCGGAAGTGTTTTTTTAAAATAGGAATGAATGGAAGTAAATAAAAGAAGGCGCTTTGCGCGGATGTTGTTTTTGTTCAGAAAGGTGCATAGAACAACGGGAGCTTTGCTCTTTGTTTTTTTTATTGTTGTGGCTGTTACAGGCTTGCTTTTGGGTTGGAAAAAGCACAGCGCAGGGTTGATTCTTCCGAAGTCTTACAAAGGCTCTTCTACCAACCTTGCCGAATGGTTGCCCATTGATTCATTGCACAAAAATGCTTGTAAAATATTGCACGATTCGGTCGATAAAAATTTGAAGTTGGATCTGGAACGCATTGATGTTCGCCCACAAAAAGGCATGGTGAAATTTGTTTTCCTCGACCATTTTTGGGGCGTACAAATTGATGGCGTTACAGGTAAGTTGCTACATATCGAACGCAGACGTTCCGACTTTATCGAGAATATTCACGATGGCTCAATTTTCGATTATCTTTTTGATACCAACGATGAGCAAATTAAACTGGGCTACACTTCCATAATGGGTTTTGCGCTGTTGTTGTTTTCCATTACAGGTTTTTGGCTGTGGTATGGCCCCAAAAGGTTGAAGAAAAAATAGATGATAAAAATTACACTTCTCTTACAATACAAATCTTTGAAACTGTTACCTTCGCATAGTTGAAAAATTTTTACACCATACTTTTATTGGCGCTGTTTGCTTTGCAAATTGTTAGCATGATGCTCTTTTTGGGTATTAAGCAAAATGTGGTGCAATCTAAAATGCAGGAAGTTTCTAAGCCGCAAGTTGAACAAATGCGTATCGAAACTTTTGTTTTTTCAAATAAGGATTTTGAAAGTATTAAAAGCAGTGGAGGTAAAAAATTCACGCTGCACGATTGTAAGTATGAGGTTACTTTCAATACTGAAAAAGGCGATAGTGTTTATCTTTTTGCATTCCAAGATTGTACAGAAAGTAGATTGCTGAGAAGGTTTGTTGATTTGTTTAGAAAAGCGCACGATAAAAAAGATATGACCAGCGTTTACACCTTTCTTTATTCACTTTCACAGCCGGTTACATGCGAGTTTAGTGCTGTAAATTCTGTGCCGATTGAAGTTGCCAATTTGTATATCAGTCTTGAACCATTTTTTGTTTCACACTCTTTTCTTACCTCATTTTTTCAGCCGCCAGAATGCTCTTCGTTCTGCATGGTTGCATAGTTTATCTTTCAATGTTTCAGAAAGATTCTGTGTTGCTTAATCGGTTGTTGCTACAAGTAGTTGATGTTGCTTAAAATTCTGTTTGGGCCTACTTCACTTCGCAAGCTACGCTCGTAAAGACACACTTGTTTTGCGTAGCAGTTGGCGTTATTGCGAACCGAAGCAATCTCAAAAGTTTAAACAGCTTCATTGTTAGCAATGCTTTTGTACTAACTATTTCTCTTTTTTAATTGTAAAATGTAATAGATGAAAATTATTAATTCACCTGTGTTTTTTGGTTCTATTGAAAACACAAGTAATGTAGTTAAGCGAATATTTTTAACGGCAACTTTTGCTACCGTTTTCGCACTAAATTTTTTGAATGCACAACACTTTAATTGTGCTACAACCCAAGTAAATGATGCAGTAGCAAGTGCGCATCCCGAAGTGCTTGAAACCAAAAATATTTTGGAAGATTTTGCAAGACGCTTCAAAGCCGAGTATGGTCAGTCATCGGCAGCTCGTTCAGGCAAATTGATTATTCCTATTGTGTTTCATATCATCCACAACCTCGGCTCCGAAAATATTACTGACGCGCAAGTTTATGATCAAATACGAATTCTAAATGAAGATTTCAATAAATTGAATGCTGATACTGCCATTGTGATTCCTGAGTTTCAAAACATAATAGGAAATATTGGTGTAGAGTTCAGGTTGGCTAAATTAGACCCAAAAGGTAACCCCACCACGGGTATTGAACATATACCAGCTATGCAAACAAATGACGGTCGCGATAATGCCAAACTTAACCCTTGGCCACGCGAGCGATATTTGAATGTATGGGTTGTGAGAAGTATGGAAAGTGGTGTGGCTGGTTATGCTTACTTGCCTTTTACCGTTAATGGAGTAATGCAAACGGTAGATGGTGTCATTATTTTGCAACAATACATTGGTAGCATTGGCACTGCAAATGCTTACCGCTCGCGGGCATTAACGCATGAAATAGGGCATTATCTAAACCTGCCACATACTTGGGGTGGAAACAACCAGCCCGAGGTTTCGTGTGGCGATGATGGTGTAGATGATACACCAATTACGCGGGGCTCTACTTCATGTAAACTCAATAAGCGCGAGTGCGATTTGAATGTAGTAGAGAATGTTCAAAATTTTATGGATTACTCTTATTGCTCGGTTATGTTTACCGAGGGGCAAAAGTTGCGCATGTTGGCAACACTCAATAATAGTATTTCTAATCGCGATATGCTGTGGTCGCAAAACAATTTAGAAATAACAGGTGTGGCAGATGGCTTGGTTGTTCCGGAGCCTAAGCTAATTGCAATTGGCGGCAACCTGAAAAAGTTTGCTTGTATTGACGAGCCCGTGCGGTTTGTAGATGTTTCGTACAATGGCAAAGTAGATTATCGCGAATGGACTTTTGAAAATGGAGATGTTCAAACAAGTTACGATTCTGTTGTTACTGTTCGTTTTAATAAAACGGGTTGGCAAAAAGCAAAATTGTTGGTAGGTAATCTTAATGGCGAGTCGGTGTATGAAGAAACAAAAGCTGTGTATGTTTCGGAAAGTGATGTGGTGGTATTTGATCAATTGTATGAAGGTTTTGAAGATCCAGCCACTGCCGATTTATGGACAACCGTAAAGTATTTTGATGCTAAAAGTGAGTTTAGCCGAACCAATGTTGCAGCGCGAGGCGGTCATAGTTCTTTTGCAGTAAACAACTACAAAAAAGCAAGGCGGGGCGATGTAACAGAACTCATCAGTCCGGCAATGGATTTGTCGCAAATGAGCAATTTGGCAATTTCATTTCAATATGCATTGGCTTCGGCAAATGAGCTGTATTATTTAGCCGAAAGTTCAGAAAATGTAAGCGTAGATTCCATCAGAGTTTTTTTTAGTACCGATTGTGGAAACACCTGGATAGCGCTTTGCCGTATGGGCGGGCCTGATATTGTAAATGGAGGTTATCAACTTTCGGAATTTGTGCCACCGGCAGGTGTTGGATATTACTGGAAACAGGTTAATTTTTTTGCGCAGTCAAACATCAAAAAACCTAATGTGCGCATCAAATTTCAATACAAAGCATCGAAGTTGAGCAACAATTTTTACATTGATAACATAAACATAGGTGGTGCTGCAACTGCTATTGATGAAACACAAAATGTAAGTGTGGTTGCATCGGTGGTGCCTAACCCGGTTTCTGGGAAATCAGCTTTGGTTTTTTCGTTAGAAAATGATGAAAATATTATTGCCGATGTGATAGACATGAGTGGAAAAATAGTTGCAAATATTTTCGATGGAATGTTGCACCGTGGGGCAAATAGTATTGAAATTGATTCTGCAGAACTTCCTGCTGCGGGCGTTTACCATGTGCGTTTTACTACAGCAAAGAGTGTGTCGAATACTCGCTTTGTTGTGGCTCGATAGTTTGTTGAATGTTTGCTGTTTTCTGCTTTGTTAAATAGTAGTCGTTTATCGCATAAGGAATTTGTGCATCACAAAATCCGCAAAAACTATTTGTTGGTTCATTAGTGTAAGTGCGAATAATTTACATTCGCGCGCTGATGAGTAAAAGGGCGCAGGCGCATGTTTTTCTGTTTGTTGTAAACTTGTTTTACGGAGCAGGTTTTTCTATTTCTAAACTTGTGATGCCTGCTTTTATAAAGCCATTTGGCTTTATTTTCATCAGAGTTTCGGTAACTACCGCGTTGTTTGCTGCGCTACAAAAGTTCTTTATTAAAGAACGAGTAATGCGCAAAGATTTTCCTTTGCTTGTGGTTTGTGCATTGTTTGGTGTGGTTGCCAATCAAGAGTTGTTTTTTCTTGGTTTAGAGCGTACCACTCCAATAAATGCTGCATTGATTATGATAATGACACCAATTTTGGTATTCGTGATTTCGTTTTTTATGCGCTACGAACAAGCTACTTGGCAAAAAGTGGTGGGTTTGTTTTTTGGTGGGGGAGGGGCGTTGTTGATTATGAGTGGCAAGGGTTTTAGTTTTTCATCTTCCACCCTGTTGGGCGATGTTTTCATTTTGCTGAATGCTGCCTCTTATGCCATATACTTGGTTATTGCTCGCCCTTTGATGAAGAAGTATCACCCGCTTACGGTTGTTACATATATTTTCGCAATTGGCTTGATTCCTATATCGGTGTTTGGGATCAATCAGTTTTTGACAATTGATTGGCAAAGTTTTACCACTTCAATATGGTTAGGTGTGGCATTTGTTGTTATCTGCACTACTTTTTTTGCATACCTGCTTAATATGCTTGCGCTTCGCGAAGTAAGCTCTTCGGTGGTGGGTGCTTACATCTATATGCAGCCAGTATTGGCAAGTATTATTGCTATTTTTATTGGGCAAGATAAACTTACCACCGAAAAAATTATTGCTGCAGTCTGTATCTTTTTTGGGGTTTTTATGGTGTCGTTTGGCGGGTTGCTTGGGCAAAAGGCGAAAACATAAAAGGGATGTTGAATGGCTTTAGCCAATGCTTTCTCTCAAAAACAACTAATGCAGATTTTTGTTGTAAAACAATATCTTATTTACTAAGTAAAGGTGTGGTCCCACCTGGAATCGAACCAGGCACCTACTGATTATGAGTCAGTTGCTCTAACCGAATGAGCTATAGGACCATGTTGTTTTTTGAAACAACGCGGGCGAAAGTAAGAGATATTCCTTTAGTTTTAAATAGTTGTGCGAAATTTTAAATGGGAAAGTTCAAAGTAAATATTGTTCCCATGGGTTGATTGTTGCTGATAGTTATTTCGCCATCATAAATTTCCACAAAGCGTTTTACAATATACAAGCCTAATCCGGTGCCTTTAGTTCTGCGGGTTTCTTCGTTTCCGATGCGATAAAATTTATCAAAAACTTTTTCTCTTTCTTCTTCCGAAATTCCTATGCCTTCGTCTTTTACATGAAGCGAAACAATGGTTTCGGATGCAGATAGTGCTACTTCTATTTTTTTACCCTCGCTTGAATATTTGAGGGCGTTTTCTATTAGATTGATGATAACAGATGCAAAGCCAACAGGGTCGCTTTGTAGTTTGATGTTTGGTTGAATGTGGAGGTCGAAATGAACCTTCTTTTTATTTGTTACAAACCGCTTGGCAATAGACTCTACAAGTTCCGAAACATCTACTTCTATTGTTGATAAGCCATGCTCTTCGCGTTCAATTTTTGCTGCCAACAAAATGTTTTCAACCAACGATTCTAAGCGATCGATGTCACTCAAAGAATTGTGAATGAGCCTTTCGGTTTTTTCTTGCTCCAATGTTCTAAGCCCCATTGTTTGCAACGCAACTTTGATGGAAGCAAGTGGTGATTTTAGTTCGTGAGTAATAGAAAGCAAGAAGTTTTTTTGTTGCGAAGCCATGCTTATTTCTCTTTTAAAAACTTTGCGCACCTGCAGCAAGCCAAGCAGCAGCAAAGCAATAAATACACCGCCTTCGGTAATTATCATTACGCGCTGCCGCTTATATTTATTAAACTGAAGTTGATACACCTTGGTAGTTTCGTATGCAACTACATTGCCATATCGCTCGGTGAAATGAATTTTATCTAATTCTACTTTTTCTTTGTATGCAGCTTCGTTTTTTGCAAAAAGCAGATATGCCCACCATACCGCAAACGCGATGGTGTATGCAAAAACGAAATAAAAAATAGAGAAAGGGTTAGAGAGTAAACCTTGCTTTTTCACGCTGTGAAGTTAAACAAAGTTTACCCTTTGCAGTGGGCACTTGCAAGCTACTTTTACTTTTCTCCTCCGGTGCCTTTAAACTGGTCATCGCTATGGCGAAACAATATGTTAAACGTGGTAAGTGAACCGTAAATACGGGTAATGTATTGTTGTAAATCTACCTTTTCGGCATCGGTGAGCACTTTATGTGCATTTATCTGTTGCTCCATCACTCTTAGTCTGTCGCGCACCATTACAATTTTATGAAAGAAAGTTTCTATTGGCACTTCCTTCGTTTGCAGATCTCCACTACCCGGTTTCATTATCAGGCTGCCGCCATTCCATTTGTGAGCTAAATGCACAATTTCTTCGGCACCGTATTTTTCTTGCAGTACTTCGGCAACGGCACTTTTTAAGTCATCTAATGTTATGGGTGGATTATCCGACTCTATTTTTTCTAAAACTACCAAACCATCGTAGTCGCGACCAATGCCGCGGCTGTTGCCTTCATCTAAAAACCATACTGTGTAAAATTCGGCATCTAAATTTACCACTACGCCTTTGCCATATTTTGGGTGCTGCACCCGCGAACCGATTCCGAGATTGTTATCCATGATTTATTTTTTACTTCGCGATGTTAGTAAACAAGTACCAAACATGCGAGTAGTTATTCAACGTGTAAGCCATGCAAGTGTTTCGATTGATGGACAAGTGAAATCTGAAATAAAGCACGGCTTATTGATTTTAGTGGGTTTTGAAGATGGCGATGCTGAAAAGGATTTGCAATGGATGAGTACAAAAATTGCGGCACTGCGCATATTTAGTGATGAGGGTGGATTGATGAACAAGAGTGTTTGCGATATTGATGGAGAACTTTTGGTGATAAGTCAGTTTACATTATTTGCTGCTTGCAAAAAAGGCAATCGCCCATCGTTTATTCGTGCAGCAAAGCCAGAAGTTGCAATTCCACTTTACGAAAAGTTTATTGCAATGCTGGAAGGTGCAATAGGTAAAGATGTAGGCACCGGAACTTTTGGTGCCGATATGAAAGTTAGCTTGCTAAATGATGGTCCCGTTACTATTTCAATAGATTCTAAATTGCCAGAGTAGCCATTTTGCTAATACGCTCTGTCTTTATTGCCATCCATGAAATTGATAAACGCTTTATTGGCTACACGATTGCCCCCGGGTGTAGGATAATTGCCTGTGAAATACCAGTCGCCAAGATTATTTGGGCAAGCCTCGTGCAGCGAATCAATGGTTTGGTATATTACTTCTACATCTGCAAAAATGTGCAGCGGACGAACTATATCCGAAATTTTCTTGCTGATTTGGTCGGCACTGTAAATGTTGTAGAGTTTTTTTACGTGGTTTTCAATTTCTGCCAATGGTTTGTCTTCATCGCGTTTACAAAGTAGATATACTTCTTGTAGCAAATCTTCTTTGTTATCGTCTTTCAATAAATCTATTAACGCTCTGAATGCCACAAAATCGTACATGCGGCTCATGTCAATGCCGTAGCAATCTGGGTAGCGAATTTGTGGAGCCGAGGAAACAATGATTATCTTTTTGGGATTCAACCTGTCAAGAATAGAAAGTATGCTTTTTTGCAAAGTTGTGCCGCGCACAATTGAATCATCCACCACAACCAGTGTATCGGTATTGGCTTTTACGCTGCCATAAGTAATGTCGTAAACATGGCTTACCATTTCATCGCGCGAAGCGTCATCGGTAATAAAGGTGCGCATCTTGGCATCTTTTACTGCAATTTTTTCTACCCGTGGGCGTAGGTTTAGCAAGTGCGTTAATTCCTTAGCAGGCAGGTTGGGGTTGGTGGCGATTCGTTCAATTTTATGTTTGTTCAGGTGGTCTTCTACACCTTTTAGCAAGCCATAAAATGCTACTTCGGCCGTGTTGGGAATAAATGAAAAAACGGTGTTTTCAAAATCGTAGTTCACCGTTTTTAAAACTCTTTCGGTGAGTTTTTCGCCCAATTTTTTTCGTTCGTTGTATATTTCAAAATCGGTGCCGCGGCTAAAGTAAATCCGTTCGAAGCTACAGCTCTTTTTTTCGCCCGGTTCGGTTATTTGATGAACTTTTACTCTACCATCTTTTTTTATCACAACTGCATTGCCGGGTTCAATTTCTTTAATGTTGTCGTAGTGAGCATTAAAGGTAGTTTGAATTGCTGGACGCTCGCTTGCTACCACCACCACTTCGTCATCATGATAGTAATATGCAGGGCGAATGCCATTGGGGTCGCGCAGCACAAATGCATCGCCATGCCCCAACATACCTGCCATAGCGTATCCACCATCAAAATCTTTAGCACTGCGCTGCAATATTTTGCTCACGCTCAAATCTTTGGTAATAAAATCTGTAATGGTTCTGTTTGGGTAATCAAGTTTGTTGTACTTCTGGAAAATTTCTTCCACTTCGGTATCTAAAAAGTGACCGATTTTTTCCATCACAGTAATGGTGTCGCTGCGCTCGCGTGGATGTTGTCCAAGCTCTATCAAGTTGTTGAAAAGCTCATCAACATTCGTCATATTAAAGTTGCCCGCCAATACGAGATTGCGCGTTATCCAATTGTTTTCGCGAATGAAAGGATGGCAATAGCTGTCGTTGTTTCTACCATAAGTGCCATAGCGCAAATGCCCCAATAAGAGTTCGCCAACAAAAGGTAAGTTTTCTTTGCTCCAAAGTGCTTCGGCTTGCGGATTTTCAAGTGGTTTTCTATCTTTTGGAAAAGTGCCAGATACATGGTTGAAAATATCTGCAATTGGTTGATTTTTTGTAGAGCGATAGCGATTAAAAAACTGAATTCCGGGTGGTGGGTCAAGTTTTATCACACCTATGCCGGCACCGTCTTGCCCGCGGTTGTGCTGCTTTTCCATAAGCAGGTAAAGCTTGTTTAGCCCATACGCTATGGTACGATATTTGTCAACGTAATATTCTAACGGCTTTAATAGTCTTATGAGTGCAATGCCGCACTCGTGCTTAATGGAATCGCTCATATCGCACCGCAAAGTTATGAATGCTTCTGATTGGTTTCCAAAAAAATATGTAAAGGATGTGGATATGCTGTTTCTGTTTAATGTTGTTGTGGCGAAAATTTACATTTGCTGCATGAAAAATTCCTTTGTGTTGCACCCGTGGCATGGCGTAGATATTGGCGATACGGCACCCGATTTAATTACTGCTTTTATTGAAATTGTTCCTACCGATACCGTAAAGTACGAAGTGGATAAAGCCAGTGGTATCTTAAAAGTTGATCGCTTACAGCAGTTCTCCAATATTTTTCCGGCTCTTTATGGTTTTGTTCCAAAAACATTTTGCGATGATGACATTGCTGCATTTTGCATGAAGCAAACACAACGCGAAGGCATAAAAGGCGATGGCGACCCATTAGATATTTGTGTGCTTTCTTCGGTAGCTATACCACATAGCAATATTTTGGTGCAGGCTATTCCTATTGGCGGTTTTAGAATGATAGACAGAAACGAAGCCGATGATAAAATTATTGCGGTTATGAAAGACGACCCGCTTTACGGTTTATGGAAAGATATTGCTGATGCCAATACTGCGGTAATTGACAGAATGAAACATTATTTTTTAACCTATAAAGACATGCCCGGTTTTCAGAAAAAAGTGGAGATAACAGATGTGTACGGTAGGGAAGAAGCGCTTGAAGTAATTCGGTTAAGTATGTCCGATTACAAAAGATGTTATCCTTGATTAACTACTTCATCAAATTTATCCATCCATAGTTTTATCATCAAAAAAATGAAACTATAAACCAGTACCACATACGCGTAATTGTGAGTAAAATGAAATACCTCTACGGTGCTGTAACGCTGGATGTAAGCTAAAGAAGCTATGCGCAAGGCATTGATTAAAAAAATGCCGAAAAGACTCGCAGGTATGAACCAAAGCTTGTGAATGGTTTTGCCTGAATAAATAGCGATAAATGCAGTAAAAATTACCATTGCGGGAATTGCCAAGCACAAATCTGCTACATAAATTCCTCTTGTTTCGGCAAACATTACAATTCTTGGATAGGTTGAAACTTCTTGTCCAAAAAATGGCTTCAACATCAGGTATGCGGCTTGGGCGGTTGCTTCGCCAAGTGCATTTTTTATACCTGCAAAAAATGGGGCGTTGAAAAAAAAGCGCGAAAACAATTTCCAGCCAATGTAAACTCCTGCAATTTTTAAAACAAACTCTGCTGCTTTTTTATTGCCGTTGTAAAGGGTTTTAATTTTTGAAATTAAACTCATCAGAATGATACTCCTTTTTGCAAAACAGTTTGTGTAAAAACAGTAGCTGCTATCAATAGTGCAATCAATGTAAAATTCACTTTTTCTAAGCCTGTATGCCGCCACACTGCATCGTAATCTACATCAACATAAAACAAAATGTACCACCCAATAAGCATGGCAGCAAGCATATAAAGCGACTGTAAAAGATGAACAAAAATATATTTTTCAGGAAAAATCAATGTGGTGGTAAACAACACTCCAATAAAGCATGGAATAATTGCAATTTCATAAAAGAATTTTCTTCTCGCTTTTAGTTTGTAAACTTTTCGATACGAGTAAGCAAACAACAAAAATGGGCGCACAATAAAAAATGTTGATGCCGCCATTACTATTACCATAAAACCGGCAATCATAAATGCAATTGGCGGTTTTATGTAAAGCCATGCAATGGTAAATGTAAAGTCTATGGCAAATGGCGAATGGTAATCACTAACGCCAAATGCGGCCGACATAAACTGCGCACAAATCATACAAATGCCAATTACATAAGTCCATAAAAAAATCATGCGAACAGGCGTGTCAAAGCGGGTTGTTTGCCTTAGCAAGGCCCATGCAATAACCGAAGAAACAGCTACAAACACCAAGCCTGACGAATGAATTACAATTGAACTTTTAGGATACCAATCTTTGTATTCCGAAAAGTACCGCACACCATGAAAATATACTGTATTTTTTATTCCAAACACTTTTGCGCTAAACGATTTTGAAAAAAAATCGCCTATGGTTAAAAAGATATATGCAATGCAAAAACTCATTGCAGAGTTTAATATTCTAAATAGTTTGGTATTCCATTTTTCGCCCGAGTTTGCAATTTCCATTTTCAGCTAAGTTTATTTTCGTGGTCGGTAATTTGCTTTTGCAGCAATAGTTTTGTTGTCATACTTCGTCAGCAAATCTTTTAACGTAACTTTTCCGTCAGCATCATTCATAAATTTTCGCACCATTTGCCAGCCAATCCAACTGCCCAAGTTTCCGGGGCTTTCGGCAGGCATGCCCGATGTGGTAGGCCCATCGGTCAAATATCTTTTATGCTCCATAAAACTTTGCGAAAAAATTAAATCTTTTTCGTTCAAATACTGCCACATGGCGTATTCGCTCAGTTTGCACCAGCGCATTTGTTCCGATGTATAGCCTATCAACATACTGTCGGGCGTTTCGGGCAACATCATTTCCATAAAATACAGCTTCTTTCCTTTAGCCACCATTGCTTCTAAAAGTGGAGTGCCGGGTTCATACACATCTTCGCCAAAATACAAGCCATACAACACATCTACCGAGTTGGGTACAATATAATTTTTGTTTAGTTTTCGCTGAATGTATTTGGGTATTTCAAGGTAATTATACACAGCATATTTTTCGGTTAAAAACATGTCTAAACTTATTGCAAGTGTAGCAGTATCGTAGGTTACAGCTCCATAGCTAAACTCCGAAATCATTGAAATTACTCTTGGTTGTGGTAGTTCGGGAAAGTAGTATTTAATGTGTTTAAAAGCATCTTGCAAGCCGACCTCTACTATCTTTAAATCAGGATAGTTTTTTTGAACAGTGTTGCTTAAGCCCACAATGGCCGTATCGCCCAAAAAGTTCAATATGGCTTCTTGCTCGCTGGCACTTGCCTGTGTTGTGTTTTTAAACCCTCCCATCAACTCATTTACATAAAATGAGTAAAATGCACCATACTGATTTTTTAATGCTGCTACTTTGGTAGCGTAGTTTTCGTTGTTGATGCTAAAAAAATCTTGGTCGAAACGTTGAATTTTTACATCAATATCAATGTTTGAAACATCAATCTGTTTGCGCGATTTATTACACTTGCAATCTGAAAAAAGCAGCATAAAACCTGCTGCCACTAAAATAATAAGGGAAATGTTCTTCAATTCCTGAGAAATTTGCTGGCGAAAATATCTTTATCCCGCGTTATTGAAACAACATAATGAAAATAGCTTTAGCACAATTAAATTATCACGTTGGAAATTTTGAAGCCAATACTTCAAAAATTATTCGGGCTGTTAAGGAAGCCGAGGCTGCCGGTGCCGAGCTGGTGGTGTTCAGCGAGTTGTGTGTGTGTGGCTACCCAGCGCGCGATTTTTTGAATTATCCTCACTTTATTACGCAGTGCGAAAATGCCGTCAATGCTATTGCCGCTGCTTCTGGCAGCACAGCAGTTTTGATAGGCGCTCCGGTGCGCAATCCGGTGCTTGATGGAAAAGATTTGTTCAATGCAGCTTTGTTACTGCAACATGGTAAAGTTCAAAAAGTGTTTCATAAAACTTTGTTGCCTACTTACGATGTGTTTGACGAGTACAGATATTTTGAGCCCAATAACACTTTTGAAATTCTTGAATTGAACGGCAAAAAAATTGCTGTAACTATTTGCGAAGATATTTGGAACGTAGGCAACGAAAATCCGCTTTACAAGCTATCTCCAATGGATATGCTTATGCAGCATCAGCCCGAAATAATCGTCAATCTTTCAGCTTCTCCTTTTTCGCATATTCAACACCGCGAGCGACTAAAGGTCTTACAGGCAAATGTGGAGCGATATAAAATTCCATTGGTGTATGTAAATCAAGTAGGCGCGCAAACCGAATTGATTTTTGATGGAGGAAGCATGGTGATGAATGAAGCAGGCAAAGTGCTATGCCGCTTACCTTTTTTTGAAGAAAAGACAGAGATTATAGACATGACATGCGAAACGCAAAATGCGATTCACGCCATGCAGGAAAATCTTTCAACTCCTATCTCACATCTCGCTTCTATCTACAACGCCTTGGTGCTTGGCATTCGCGATTATTTTTCAAAGTTAGGTTTCAAAAAAGCAATTCTTGGGCTTAGTGGTGGCATTGATTCTGCGCTTGTGCTTTGCCTGGCTGTAGATGCATTGGGTAAAGAAAATGTGATGAGCATTTTGTTGCCATCCGAGTTTTCTTCGCAACACTCTATTGACGACTCCTTGGCTTTGTTGAAAAATTTGCATTCGCCCTACGAAATTGTTTCGATAAAAAATGCCTACAACGCTTTTGAAGAAACTATGCAGCCCTATTTTCTCGATTTGCCTTTTAATGTAGCCGAAGAGAATATTCAATCTCGTTCGCGAGCAGTTATTTTAATGGCTTTCGGCAATAAATTTGGTTACATACTTTTAAACACAACCAATAAAAGCGAAGCTGCAGTAGGTTATGGAACTTTATATGGCGATATGTGTGGCGGCATCAGTGTTTTGGGCGATGTTTACAAAACTCAAGTGTATGAACTGGCAAATTATATCAACCGCAATGGCGAAATAATTCCGCAAAATATTATCACCAAAGCCCCATCGGCCGAGCTGCGCCCCAATCAAAAAGATAGCGATTCTTTGCCCGAGTATGATGTGTTAGATAAAATTCTACATGCTTATATTGAACAGCACAAAGGTGTTGATGAAATTGTTCAAGAAGGTTTTGATGAAGCATTGGTGAAAAGGGTTTTAAAGATGGTGAATATGAATGAATGGAAGCGTTTCCAAGCACCTCCGGTGTTGCGCATTTCTCCAAAATCTTTTGGCATTGGTCGCAGAATGCCTATTGAAGGAAAATACTTAGGGTAAACAATAAAGTATAATCGGTATGTCATCAATTTTAATAAAAAATATTCGCTCGTTGCAAATGGTTTTGCCGCAAGAAAAAACCATGCTTCGCGGCAGTGAGATGAAACAAACTTACAGCATCGAAAATGCTTTTGTTTTGGTAGATGATGGCATTATTAAATCTTTTGGCAGCAATGCTCAAGCTCCCGAAAATGCCGATGAAATTATTGATGCCACTGCCAGGTTTGTGTTGCCGGCTTGGTGCGATTCGCACACGCATTTAGTGTATGCCGGCAGCCGCGAAGCAGAGTTTGTAGATAAAATAAATGGCTTGAGTTATGAAGAAATTGCAAAGCGTGGTGGTGGAATATTAAACTCGGCAACACGCCTGAACGAAACCAGCGAAGCGGAACTTGTTGAAGCAGCTTTGGCACGCTTAGATGAAATTAGAAAAATTGGCACCGCAGCCGTTGAAATAAAAAGCGGCTATGGTTTAACACTGCAAGGCGAGTTGAAAATGTTGCGTGTTATCAGGCAGCTAAAATCGCAATCGCCATTAACTATCAAATCCACTTTTTTGGGTGCGCACACTTATCCTGCTGCTTTCAAAAACAATCACGAAGGCTACATTAAAATGCTTGTTGATGAAATGCTGCCGGCCATTGCTGCCGAAGGGCTTGCCGATTTCATTGATGTGTTTTGCGACAAAGGATTTTTTTCGCCCGATGAAACTGCGCGCATTTTAGCAGCCGGAGTAAAACATGGTTTAGTGCCAAAGCTTCATGCCAACGAATTGGGCGAAACCGGAGGTATAGAAACTGGTGTTGAGTTTAATGCCCGTTCTGTCGATCACTTAGAGCACACATCCGATTACCACATCAACCTATTGAATACAAGCCGCACCATGCCGGTGCTTTTGCCCTCTACTGCTTTCTTTTTAAAACTGCCCTACGCGCCCGCCCGCAAAATGATTGATGAGGGGCTTCCGGTAGCTCTGGCTACCGATTATAATCCTGGTTCTTCGCCCAGTGGCAATATGCCTTTTGTGCTTTCTTTAGCCTGCATCCACATGAGGATGTTGCCAGCCGAAACTCTTGCCGCAGCAACCATAAATGGTGCTTACTCCATGCAAGTAGAAAACGAGTTGGGCAGCATCACCATTGGTAAAAAAGCAAACCTTATTATTACAAAACCAATAGATTCGTTGGCATTTATTCCCTATTCATTTGGCTCTAATTTAGTGGAGCGTGTTATAGTAAACGGCAAATAAAAATAAGCAATATTATGAGTGAAGTTCAAAGTACAGTAGTTACACACACCGGCAAAATGAGTTTTGAAGTGCTTCAAAACAACCTCACTTTTAAGTTAGATGCAGCAGTTGAAGGCGGAGGCGATGGAGCGGGTGTGCGCCCCAAAGCATTGATTCTTTCTGCTTTGGCGGGTTGCACCGCTATGGATATTGTTTCGCTCTTAAATAAAATGCGCGTTGCATTCAGCAATTTTTCGGTAAAAGTAGATGGTGAGCTTACCGATGAGCACCCAAAGTATTACAATAAGGTGGCTTTGGTGTATCTTATTCATATTGAAAACGATGCCGATAAAGAGAAAATGGAAAAAGTTGTAACACTCTCTCAAGAAAGGTATTGTGGTGTAAGCGAAATGGTACGCAAGTTTGCCGAACTGAGCTTTAAAATTGAGTATGTATAGATGATTGGTATGCGAAACAATGAAAAACGATTGGATGTTAAATCCGACCAAAATAGACTTCATAACTTAGATTATCTTCGAGGTTTAGCCGCATTTGGGATAATGATTTATCATTACCTGTCTTGGTCTTCCGGTAAGTTTTCTGCAGAAACATTTATGGGTAGGTTTGGTGTTTATGGGGTTTCTATTTTTTATGTATTGAGTGGGCTGACCTTGTTTTATGTTTACTATAATAAGATGCAGCTAAATATACAAGATGTTGTTGTTTTTTTCAGGAAAAGAGTTTTTAGAATTTTTCCACTTCTTTGGCTTGTAACGATTCTTGCGATACTGCTGTCAAGAAAAGTCCCCGACTTTACTAATTTGTTTTTAAACCTTTCGGGGTTCTTTGGTTTTATAAGGTGGGATAAGTACTTTTCTGCAGGTGTATGGTCAATAGGAAATGAGTTAGTGTTTTATGTTTTCTTTCCTTTTTTCGTCTTTTTTCTAAAGAAGTTCAAACCCATAATGATACTTCTTACTTTTGTCCTTTTGAGTTTGTATCTTTATTTCGCGTTTGTTATACTAAATCCAGAACAACCAATACGCGAGCAATGGAGAGATTATATCAATCCGCTCAATCAAGTTTTTCTTTTTCTAGGTGGCTTTTTGATAGGTGTCTTTTTGCAGAATGTCAAGATGAAAGATTCGATAGTTGTTTTGCTAGTGATTGTTGGTCTTATAGCTTTCACTTTTATTCCATCAGACGAAGATGCTATTACTATTGTAACTGGAGTAAATAGACTGTTGTTTACAACTTGTTGTTTTCTAATCTGCATTTGTTTTTACAAACTCACCTTTCAATTCCCTAAGTTTATTCACAAACCCTTGACATTGTTAGGTGAAACAAGTTACTCAGTGTATCTACTCCATCCAATTGTTTGGACTCTTTCCGGTATTACATCTAAGATTTTTAGCAAGTACATTTTCGTTGTTTCACAATCAGTAAGACTTTTTTTGTCAGTAGTGTTGTCATTGATAGTTAGTTATTATGTGTATCAATACTTTGAAAAATACTTTATGAAGTTTGGACGGACGAATAAGCAGAATGTTTCAAAATAGTTGCATCGCAGTAGGACGAAGAAGAGTGCTGCATTGAGGATATTTATTGTCGTGGATTAATAGTGTTGTTAGTAATCAGTTCGAGTATTAATTGTCATATTCAATGTAAGCGATAAAAAAATCTTGCACTACTTCTCTTTTAGCAACCAAACTTTACTCCATCTATAAGTCTGAAGAATAATAATTGGAGCGGCATGAACCAAGGCCGGTACCCAATGGTAGTGGATAAACGCCCAGTGCACAAATGCTAACAGTGCTGCTAAGTATCCCCAGTTATGTATTTTTTTCCATGTAGCCTTTAGTCTTTTTACCCAGCCATCGGTGCTGGTAACAGCCATCGGTATCCAAATGGCAAACGATACCCAAGCCGTAAGTAAGCCAACTTCAAAAAACTCGGCAGCTATTTTGTTGATTGGTATTTCTATCAAATAGGCAATGGCATGATACAAGGCATAAGCAAACGCAGCTAAACCAAAATATCGCTTATTGCGCACCAACCATTTTGGAAATTTGCTTTTTGGAAAAAGCATGGCCAATGGCGTGGCAATTAAAGAAAACATCAAAAATCTTGCACTGAACTCTCCGGTTGCGTGCATCAGTTTTCCGTAGTCCATTTTGCCATTCATCAAGCCTATGGTAAACATCAATCCCGGAAGCATCAAAAACGCCCACAAAACATATTTGCTTCGCCACCATGGAAGCTGTAATCTATTGCCTAAGCTCATATTGCTTGCTTGTTATTTTCTACTATTGTTGTTCTACTCCAATCCTTTTTTGTCGGGGTTCCAAAATGATTTTGTTTTTATCTGCTTGGTTTGCCAGTTCAATTCTCGTCTAAAATAGCTGTTTAGCGCTATGCAAACTCTGCTGTCGCCTGCAATGTAAACCATTTTGTTGCCTTTCATTTTTGGCACAATCTCTTTTATTTTTTCAACTATTGCCTCTGTGGGGTTTTGCGGCATTTCATAAAAATTTAATGGTGTTGTGCCGTCAATGTCTTTATACAAATCACTTTTATGATGGTTGTACACAATGCTTTCTACCTGCTTATCGTTTTTTAAGTATCGGTTGATGATATACAAATGCGATAATGCCGATAAGTCGCCAATTAGCAAGTAGCTATCGGCACTGTTATCTACTACAAACTTTCCTTTCTTCCATTTAAAGTAAACCGTGTCGCCCACCTTGCATTGTGTTGCCCATTTTGCGCCTGCGCCATTGCTGTGTGTGGCTACGGCTATATCAATGGCGCCCTTGGTTTTGTCAATATTCCACACCGAGTAGCTTCTTACAAAATCTTGCCTCGAATTGTTTGCCTCGCCAGCACCCACCGCCACTCTCAAAAAATTTCCTGCTTCAAAATCGGCATCTTTTATGCTGTTGCTTTTTAGCTGTATTCTATACGCTCCCTCCGATATTTTTTCTTTTTCGGCAATGATGTTTTCTCCTAATAGCAACTTTAATATACTTTTTACTATGCCCATTGTAGCTGTTTACGAAGTGTTTGTTTGCTTGTGTATAGTAGTAAAAACTGTTTTATGACGAAGCAATTCAAAATTTATTTCGAGAGCCAATGGATTTTGGCAAAGTAGGTTTTTTTCAATAATAGCAATCTCCTCTTCCGCCAACTCATACAACTGATACACTAATTGGTTAATGCGGTTTCAACTTAAATAATCCCACGCTTGTTCTTTATTGCCTGTTTTAATATCAATGGCTTCTGAAACTATTTGCAGTTTCTCCCATACTACTTCAGAATTGGTTTCTTTAAAACTTTCATAGTAGCGTTTTTTCATCTCGTGTAGTTCATCAAAACTCCAAGATGCCAACTCTTTTAAACGTTCTTGCTTTTCAGCAAGCAATTGTGCCACTAACTGCTGTTGCGTTTTTATCATTTTCCTTCTATTATTTTTATCTCATCCTCCGTCAACTCATACAATTGATACACTAATTGATTGATGCGGTTTTCGCAGTAGTCAATTTTGCTTTGCAGTTGTTCGGCTTTGCTGGCAAGCTTAATTTCTGCTTTTTCTTGGTTAAGTTGGAGGAGTTGATTTACCAGTTTTACAATTTCATCATGCAAGTTTTTATTCTGCTTAGTGATAATTGGAACGGGAATAGAAAGAATTGCTTCCTTCTTAATTTTTGGAAAAGTTTTTTTCTCGTCTGAATTATTTTTCTTCCAAAAATATTTTGTTGCCTTTGATGTGATTACTCCTAACAAAAATTTCAGGTCTGCTAAATTCTTTTCTTTTAGATAAACATTGTAAATCGTATTGAGAGTAAAAATGTTTGCAGAAACAAAAGTCGCAACTGGTGTTGCTCCAATTTGCCTAATGCAAATTCTATCTTGTCTGTAAATTGTTTCACTTCCTCCGCTTTTGATTGCAGTAGGAATGTAGTGAACAAACTCTGTTGACGGCTTTAAATTATATGGTTCAATATTTCCTCCGTCAATTACCGGCTCATAGTGGTTGTCCTTTTTTGTTTCACTGACATATTTTTTTCTATCAAAAGTTTGGATTCCAAAATATGCTCCGCAATAATTGCCAAGTCGGTTTGAGTTTTTTAAAATTTTATTCAGTAACTCAGAATCATTACCAGTAATAAGAAGATTAAAATCAGTTCGGTTATTGTTTGTAAAAACAAACTGTTTAATGCTTGAAACATTTTTGACTTCAAAAGCGACATCGGAAGTATAAACTTTTAGCTCACTTTTCTTGCTTGGTTTTCCCTTCTCTAAAACAAAAATGCAGGTATCAACACTTGCTGCTGCGAAAACAGAATAGTTGAACAAAAGAATTTCTTTGATACTCGTTGTATCGAGAATATATTTCCGCAAAGGTTCTGCATGAATATTTTTTAGGAAAGAATTTGGAGTAATGAAACCCAACAAACCTTGTTCTTTCAAAAGCTTAATTGATTGCTCGGTAAAGATTTGGTAAGTATCAATCTTATATTTTGCTGATTGAAATTTCCTCAAAGCATAATCAAATACTTCTCTTGTTTCAAGATTCTGCAACATTACGTAAGGTGGATTGCCAATTACTACATCAAAGCCACCTTGCTTGAAAACATCCGGGAATCCTTTTTGCCAATTGAAGGGTTTAATTTTCTTTTCATCGCCAAAATCTAATTGCGTTGAATAAAAATCAATATCCACCAAACTGTTTCCGCTTTTAATGTTTTCGTCAAGGGTGGGCAATACCCGCTCGTTAAACATTTGCAACTGGTGCGAAATGGAAGCAGATGTTTCGCCCTCCATACATTTGAGCAACAAACTGAGTTTGGTTACTTCCACTGCGTTCACATCAATATCCACCCCGAAAATGTTGTTGAGCAAAATGCGTTTCTTTTCTGCTGTGGTGAGGTTGCCTTCGGGCGTTAGCGGATTGCCTTTGCTGCCTTTGGAAATCTTGCCGTTGTCGGTGTAATAGTTTTTGTGCCAATCCAACAAATACTGATAAGCACCAATTAAAAAGCTGCCACTGCCGCAGGCAGGGTCAACTATTTTTATTTTGCTTATCTCTTTCTGTGTTTTGTTTTCAATGAGTTTTCCGACTGTATTTTTTACGATGTAGTCCACCACATATTGAGGCGTGTAATAAACGCCACCCGCTTTACGCACTTCGGGTTTTTCTTCAATCTTGGCTCGGTGGGCTTTGTCAATAGTGATGGTTTTGCCCAAAAATTGCTCGTAGGCACTACCTAAAATCTCTACCGATAAAACGGAAAACTCGTAAGGGCTTTCGGGGTAGTAGAGTTCGTTTACAATGGTTTTCACCACCTTGTTGTCAATGGTTAGCCCACGGTTTAAACCGTGGGCTGGGTGTGAGATTTTGTCTTTGCGGAAATCAAACAAGCCCGAATTGTATTTGTCGTCTGCCTGTTGAAACAGATGAAACAAGTTCTGATAATAGTTGCCGCTCTTAACGGTGTCTTTCAATGCCCCGTATGGTTCAACGCTGCGGTCTTCGGCAATGCGTAGGAAAATAATTCGGTCAATGGTTTGTTGAACAGCAAAATTTATCTCGTCTTCATCAAGGTGCTTGTTGTTGATGGCAATACTTGTAGCTAAGTAAGTTCGCCAACTGTCGAGCGATTGCAGAAATTCTTTATCAACGGTGGCAGTTCCTTTTTTGTGCAAGTTGCCTTCAATGAACTTATCAAAGCTGCCTTTTAGCACTCGCTCTTTGCTAAAGGTGTTCCACAGGAAGTCAAACTCTTTAAGGTAGTTCTTAAAAGTTAGGTATTTGATACGGGCAACAGATGCTTTGTCCGTTGAATTAGGTTTTTTGGTGCAGTCGTAAACGGCAAACTCCTCAAAGTCGGTAATGATGCTCACAGGAAGTTTGGCGCTCCAACCGTATCTGCGCACTTGGTAAGCGGGTTGAATTTCATCTTTAACCACTACGCTCGGTTTCTTTGCTTCCACAAAAAAAAGTCGCTTTCCGCCCACTAATCGAAAGGAATAGTCGGGGGCTTTGGTCGCCTTACCGATTTTTACTCTGTCCTCATGAATCACCTCACGGTATGCCTCTGCATAACCGTTTTTGTTGTCTATATCCCAACCAAGGGCTTTGAAAAAAGGGTCAATAAAGTCGCGCCTTGTAAGAGTTTCGTTATAGTCGGCTTTTTTGTAGCTGTCGTATTGTTCGGTGAATCGCTCCACCAATTCAGAAATTTCTTTGTATGCCTCCTGTTTGCTTGTCATTCAGTTAATCAATAATCATTTATTAAACGTGATTGTAGCAAAGGTAAAATTTATGTTCTTTAAAGTAACTCCGACTTTTTTTGCGGGTGCAAAAGTAGCTTGCATAGCGAAGTAATCTCTAATAAAAGTTTAAGCAGCTTTTATAAAAACTATTATCCTTACGTTTCGTTTAAAATGTAAATCGTTTTTTATACTTCATGAATATTAAAGCAATAGTGTTGTTTGTTGTAATGCTGATAGTTGTTGTGCAAGGGTAAGCACAAGCGGAGTTCTGCAAAACATGGTTTACACAAGAAAAGGCCAGCAAGGTGCAAATGTTTTTAGCTGCCGATGGAAAGTATTATGGCAAAATAGTATGGATGCGCGATGGGTTCGCAAACGGCAAACCGTTGATGGACATCAAAAATCCCGACAAATCGAAACGCAATCAACCTTATTTGGGGCTTCATATTGTTACCGGCTTGCAAAAAAAGTCTGAAACAGAATTTGTAAACGGCAAAGTTTACGACCCCACCAAAGGCAATTACTACAACTGCAAAATGACGGTGAACGACAATGGTAATTTAGAATTGCGTGGTTATATTTTAGGAATGCCGTTTTTGGGTCGCACCACCATTTGGTATCCTGCTGCCGATGAACCTGCCGAGAGCCCTGTCGAAAAAATTAAAGTGCCTCACCATCAAGTGAGTTCCGATAGCAAAATTGCTATTCCTTAGTTATTGTTTACCCCCTTTGCGTCATCACTGCAACTCATAAAGCAACAAACCAACCCCTATTTATCTAAAATAGAATCCCAACAAGCATCTGCAATTTCACTAAGCAGTTCATCCGTAAGCTCTATCTGCTTCATCAGCACTAAGTTCACAATTGCCACTAATGGGCCATAAGTCATGGCTAATAGAACCGAAGGCGGGAAGTTTTTAAATTTATAATCGTGTTTCACGTCTTCCAACATCGAGGTTACATGCCCTATTAGTTTGGTAGATTCATCTAAGCCCTTGCCAAATTGTAGTCGCGAATCCGAGTAGCGTTCCAAAAAGCCAAACTCATCGGCATGTGCCACATAGTACCGCACCAGTACCACCACAATATTTTTAAAGTTTTGGTGGGGGTCGTTGTCGAAATTGTAATTGCTTACAATGGTTTCTATAAACTTAACCTTTAACTGGTCAAACAAGGCGGTCAATAACACATCTTTGCTTTCAAAGTAATTGTAAATAGTACCCATGCCCACATTCGCTGCCTTTGCAATATCTGCTGTGGTTATGCCTTGTATCCCTTTTTCTGCTGTTAGCCTCAATGTTGCCGCCAGTATATCCTCTCTTTTCGTTGACGCTGCCATCCTTCTGTTTCTTTCTTTTAACAACACACAATAATAATCTTGCCTCAATACATTTATTCATACTTCAGCAATTTATTTTGGAGTGAATGCTCACTCCAAAATAAAATTCACTACTTTCGATTGCTTGATTCGCAAAACACATCAAAACAAAAACAATGATTGCCGAAGTAAAAAACATCAAAGAAGTAACTAAGAAAGTTTCCGACTACGATCAAATTTTTGAAGAAACCGACTACACCAAACGTGCCGAAAAGGCACAAGCAGCTACCGATAGATTCTATGATTTGATAACTGAATTTTACGAGCGCGGTTGGGGGCAATCCTTCCATTTTGCTCCGCGCTTCCAAGGCGAAGATTTCGATTCCAGTATCAAGCGACACGAACACTTTTTAGCCACACGCCTCGGGCTTACGGCAAAAGATAATGTGCTCGATGTAGGCTGCGGTGTTATGGGGCCCGCTCGCAACATTGCCCGGGTATCCGGTGCGCATATCACAGGCATCACCATCAACCATCACCAAATTTGTCGTTGCAAAGCACTAAATGCTAAATCCACTATAAACCATTTACTCGATGTGCAACAAGGCGATTTTATGAACATGCCTTTCCCCGATAATCACTTCACTAAAATGTATGCCATCGAAGCACTTTGCCATGCCCCAAGTGTGGTTGATATCTACAAGCAGATTTACAGCAAGTTAAAACCAGGTGGCAAAGCTTGTTTCTACGAATGGGTAATGACCGATAAATACGACCCCACAAACCCAGTGCATGTAAAAAGCAAAGAAATGATTGAATACGGCAACAGCATCACCCGCCTTGTTACCGCCCAAGAAGTAGAGCAGGCTATTATTGCGGCAGGTTTCATTAAAGAAGAAACTATTGATTTGGCCGAAGCCAACTATGGTAATAACTACCCTTGGTATGCAACCCTGCAAAGCGGTTGGTCCTTAGCCCAACTCAGGCACACCAAAGCCAGTCGCGTTATCACAAGCGCGCTGTTAAAGTTTTTAGAAACATTCAAGTTGGCAAAAAGCGGTGTTCATAAAACACACGAAATTCTTATTGCTGCTGCCGATGGCCTTGTGGTTGGTGGCCAACTCGGAATTTTCACACCCATGTACATGGTAGTAGTAAGTAAACCCAAAAATTAATTAACGCACCATGATTTTGAATGTGTTGGCAGTGTTGGCTGCTGTTGTTTTTCTGGTATTAGGATTGCTATATCTCTTTATTCTGCGCACCAATGGCAAGCAAAGAAAAAAGCCCCATATCGACACCGATTTCGAACCCCAACGCGCACTCAACTATCCCCCACCTTTTCCAAATGGTTGGTTTAGTTTGTGTAGTGCAAGCGCAGTTCAAAAAGGGCAAGTAATTGAAGTAACAGCCTTTGGTAAAAAGTTAGCCGTTTTTCGCGGCCACGATGGCAAAGTAGGTGTTATGGATGTTTACTGCCCGCACCTGGGTGCTAACCTTGCCGATGGAAAAGTAGTTGGCAATCGCCTCGTGTGCCCGTTTCATGCTTGGGAATTCAACACGCAGGGCAATTGCGAAAAAATTCCCTATTGCGATAAAGAAAACTACAACGAACGCACTCGCGCCAAAGCATGGACGGTAAATGAAAACTGGGGGCTTATTTTAGTGTGGCACCATGCCAACAACGAGCCACCCACTTGGCATACACAAGGCTACCTCGAAGAATTAAAAGTGTATAAGCACCACGGCAGTTCATCCGAGTTGCTCCACATGCACCTCCAAGACTTTTCCGAAAATGGCGCAGACTATGCCCACTTCGGGGTAGTGCACAACCTGCTTACTATACCTTTGCTCAACAAGTTTTTTCACGTAGAGCACACCACCAATATCGAGTTTGGCGAAGGAAACGAAAAACACATGGCATGGTTTACCGACATTGCCGATATTGCCCGCACCAAAGATAAATCCATCATTAAAGATGCCGGAGGCAAAGCTCTCGTAACCTATTACGGCCCGGGCTTTTTGGTGTTTAGTTTCAAAACAAAGTTTGGCAATCCCATCATCGTAAAAACCTTTACCCCAATTGGTAAATTAAAATTGCGAATGGAAGACCACGTATATGCACCCAAAGGCTCATTTGGCCCTGCCATAAAATACATTGTGGGCGAAGCCACCGCACAGTTTCATGACGATATTAATATTTGGGAAAGAAAAACCTTCAACACCAACCCCGTATTGGTAAAAGGCGATGGCCCCATCATGAACATGCGCAAATGGTATAGCCAGTTTTATGGGCACAACAAGCAAGATTCGCAAAACGAAAACACCCCACACGGCAGCCATCTCAATCAGTCCAACGAAACTCCTAACGAAAAAAACTTGTCAGAAACCACTAACCGTGGTGATGCACACTCCTAAGTTTTAGCAACCTAAGTTGCCACCACCTACCCTTGTTGCCCAAAAGTCAACAAATTGTTATCAGGGTCAAGCAAAGAAAACTCCCTTTGTTGCCAAGGCTTATCTTCCAAATGCCCGTTTGGATGAATTCCTACACTGTTGTTCAACATACTCTTGTAAAGCTCATCCACATTATCTGTTCGTATGTACACCTGCCCATAGTTTTCATTCGGGTCAAGCGTTTTAAACTCAAAAAAATGAATCTGTAAACAATCCTTTTCTACAATCAAATAATGCTCAAAATCATCACTGCCAATGTATGCGAACCCCAACTTATTCACATAAAAATCTCGTGTTATCGCCTTGTTTCTCATAGGCAATTTTGGGCTAATGTTTATCAGCATTCCTGTAAGTGTTATTACCCATAAATGTAAAAATGTTTTACAAACGATTAGCGCAACACTTCAAAACATCCCCCCAATCCTCAAAATCAAAAACAACCAATTAATAAAGTTAAATCCATTACCAATTACCCCTTCAACCAATTTATGCCCAATACAACTGCGTCATTACGAGCGCAGCTTGCGGAGCGAAGTAATCTCGTAAAAATGTTCTCCCAAACAATAAACGCAACATTCCCTCCCCCAATCCTCAAAATCAAAAACAACCAATCAATTAAGCTAATTCACTGCAAATTACTTATTCGCTCAATTTTAACAACTAAGCGACATTATTGATGCTTAATTTCTAAAATCCCACTGCATCTATCCCATTTTGGTCTTCGTCCTTTCCCTGCTTGTCTTCATCCTTTCCCTGCTTGTCTTCGTCCTTTCCCTGCTTGTCTTCGTCCTTTCCCTGCTTGTCTTCATCCTTTCCCTGCTTGTCTTCGTCCTTTCCCTGCTTGTCTTCGTCCTTTCCCTGCTTGTCTTCGTCCTTTCCCTGCTTGTCTTCGTCCTTTCCCTGCTTGTCTTCATCCTTTCCCTGCTTTTCTT